>Ga0316622_100001055_pt1 | contig 17349 bp, 13 predicted proteins | sample OWC_Aug_OW2_C1_D_FD_207646 | JGI IMG/M metagenome (GOLD analysis project Ga0316622, IMG submission 207646) | Wetland soil microbial communities from Old Woman Creek delta, Ohio, United States - OWC_Aug_OW2_C1_D5_C | ecosystem: Environmental > Terrestrial > Soil > Wetlands | place: USA: Ohio... | reverse complement strand
TGGCGATGACGGCTTGGTCGGCAAAGGTTTCGACCAATTCGACCTGCCGGGCAGTGAACGCCTCAACCTCCTCGCGCCAGAGCACGATGACGCCGATGGGAAACCCCTCGCGTAGCATGGGGACGCCCAGCAGCGTGCGGTAGCCGCCCAGTTTCTGGCCCTCGCCGTAGTCATATTCCGGGTCCGCCAGCACATCCAGAATCTGAATCGCTCGCCGCTCGAGCGCAGCACGTCCCGTGATGGTGCCTCGACCGACACACATCGGGTGTCCTTCAAGGTATTCTCTGAGACTCTGCGGAATATTGTACACCGCGGCCACGCGGTACGCCTCGGCTTCGAGCCGATTGATTTGACCTCTCTTGGCGCCACATAACCGAGCGGCATTCTCCAACAGGGTGTCGAGGACCGGCTGGAGGTCGAAAGTGGAACGACTGATAACCTTAAGCACTTCACTGGTTGCGGTCTGTTGCTCGAGTGCCTCGGAAAGGTCACGATTCCGCGTCTGAATCTCGTTGAAAAGACGGACGTTCTCGAAGGCGATGGCAGCCTGGTCGGCGAAGGTCTGGAGCAGGGCGATCTGCTTCTCGGAGAACGGCCGCAACTCCATCCGGCGGATCAAGATAGCCCCGAGAGCAGTCCCCTCACGCAAGAGCGGCACGCTAAGGGTCGTTCTGTTCCCGAAGCGCCTCTGGTAAGCCCTGCCTTCCGGAAACTCCGCTTCATCCGCTGCTGCAAGGTCGTGAAGATGGACCGGTTGTCGATCCACAATGGCGCGGCCGGCCACCGACCCGCGGTTGATGGGGACAGTCTCGTCTCCTCCGACGGGGAAAATCGGGATCGGACCGTGTCCCGCCACCTTGCGGAGAACCCACGCTTCCGCGCGAAAGATCGTAGCGTCCTCGGCGTCGCAGAGCCTCGCGGCCTTCTCCGCAACGGCGTCGAGCACAGGCTGGAGGTCCGCCGGCGAACTGCTGATGATCCGGAGGATCTCGCTCGTGGCGGTCTGCTGTTCGAGCGCCTCGGTTAGATCCCGTGTGCGCTCCTCGACCTTCTGCTCCAGGTTGGCGTAGGACTCCCGGAGCTGAGAGGTCATGCTGTTAAACTGATTGGCCAGCGCCTCCAATTCGTCCCCGGTCCGGACCGCAAGTCGGTGTCCGAGGTCCCCGGCACCGATTCGGGCTGCCCCAGCTTGCAGGACCTGGATGGGCGTCACCATTCTTCGGGCGAGGACGATGCTGGCCAGCACGGAAATCCCGATGCCGATGGCGAGCAAGAGAACCGTCCGGTAGATCGAAGCATAGAGCGGCGCAAACGCCTCAGCCAAGGGTTGTTCCACGAAGACCAGCCACCCGAGCGGGGCGATGGCGGCGTGGGCGGCGAGGATGTGCTTTCCCTGGAGATCCTGAGCTATTACGGTCTCGGCCGCACCTCTACCCGGCTCGGATCTCCCGGCGAGGGCATCGCGCACTTGTGGGAGGGACGACAGGTTGGTCTTCTGCAACACCAGGCTGATGTCCGGGTGTGCAATTAGATTGCCGCGCGAGTCCACGACGTACGCGTGCCCGGCCCTGCCGATCTTGATCTGCGAGATCACGTCCCAGATGAACTTCAAGTTCACGTCAGCGACGGTGACGCCCGCGTCTTGTCCGCGGCCGGCCATGGCGATCGTGATGTAGGGCTCGGACTCCTTCCGGAAGTACACCGGGTTGAAATACGTCTTTCCAGACCGGGCCTCAACAAAACGGGGGTCTTTGGAAAGATCCATCTTACTTCCGATCACGTCCATCGCGAGCCTGGACACGCGGAGCTGCTCCCGTCCTGACGCATCCAGGTAGCTGATTTCTGTGACACTTGGGGCCTGACGGAAGAGCCGGAGGAAGTCGAATCGCCGCTGGTCCAGTGCGGCGGCCTGCGATGTAAAGGAGGCGTGCGTTGTCCAGCCGATTTGGTTTTCGATTTCTTTGATGAACTGATCGATTCTCGAGGCCGCTGCGACGGCCTTTTCACGCTGGACGCTCACGAGGGCCGTCTTGTTTTCCTGATAGGAAAAATAGATCTCGACCGCACCGCTGGTCACCAGCGCTCCGCTGACGAGAAACACAAGAACGACGACGTATTTCCAGAACAGCCGACTACGATGCATCAGCGGATCACCTCGTCCGCGCGGATGAGGATGGACTGGGGAATCGTCAGGCCCAGAGCCTTGGCAGTCCTGAGGTTGATGACCAACTCGAATTGCGTCGGCTGCTCCACGGGGAGATCGGCGGGCTTGGCGCCCTTGAGGATCTTGTCCACGTAGGTAGCTGCCCGACGATAATTCGCCGCGAGGCTGGGGCCGTAGGCCATGAGGCCGCCCGCGCTAACGAACTCGCGGTCCTCATACATGGCGGGAAGCCGTTGCTGGGCGGCAAAGTCCACGATCCGTTGCCGGTGTCCCTCCGTGAAGGGCTCGACCGTCGTCAAGAAGGCATCAGGGCGCGTCTGGGCCAGGGCGGCGAATGCTTGGTTGAGGTTGGCAGGATCCTTCACCCATTCGACGTGCAGCGTGACCCCTAGCCGGCGAGCCGCCGCCTCGGTCTCTCGCACCCGGTCAGCCATGCCGACGTGACCAGCGTCCCACAGTAGGGCCACACTGCTGATCTTCGGTAGGGTCTCCCGGAGTAGCTGTAGCCGTTTCCCGCTCAACTCCGGGGTGATCAGCGACAACCCGGTGACATTGTTGCCCGGGTGGGCGAGGCTCGCGACGAGCCCAGTGCCCACAGGCTCGCTACAGGCGACACAGACGATAGGAATGCTGCCGACGGCCTGCTTTGCCGCGAGGACGGCGGGGTTATTCGTCGCCACCAGGACCTCCACCCGGAGTCCGGCCAGCTCCGCGGCAAGGACCGGAAGTCGCGCGATGTCGCCGTCCCCCCAACGGTACTCCACGACAAGATTCTGCCCTTCGCCATAGCCTAGGTCGCGCAACCCCTGCCGGAAAGCGTCGGTGGGGGACGACGTCGCATTCCCTGGAGAAAGAAACCCGATCCGGGGAGTCTTCTGGCCTTGCTGCGCTTCGACGGCGAGCGGCGCGGCGACAAGACTGAGAGCAAACGCGATGACGAATATCGCCGTTGCCCCGATCGAAGATCGGCAATCGGCAATCGGAAATCCTTTCACCGGATCACCTCGTCCGCCCGCTGGAGCAGCGACTGGGGAATCGCAAGACCGAGGGCCTTGGCGGTCTTGAGATTGATGCCGAGCGCAAACTTCGTCGGCTGCTCCACCGGGAGGTCGCCCGGCTTGGCACCCTTGAGAACGCGGTCGATGTAGCTCCCAACGCGCCGGTAGCCTTCCTGAAGATCGGTACCGTACGCCATCAGACCGCCGTCCCGCGCTTGCTCGGGCCATTCATAGATCGCGGGCAGCCGATGCTTTGCGGCCAACTCGATGATCCGCTTCCGGTCGCGGAAAAAGAACGTACTCCCGGCAACGAAGAGCGCTGAGGGGCGCGTGGCCGCCATCGACGCGAAGGCGCTCTCGTAATCACCGCCTTGCACCTCCGTGATAGTGAGCGTGATGCCTAGCGACTTCGCTGCCCTCTGCGTTTCGTCTACCTGGGCTCGGAGCGAGGCGTTGTCAAAGAGCGCTGCGATGCGTGGGGCGCATGGGACCGATTCCCGGAGCAGTTCCAGTCGTTTGGCCGCTAGCGTGCCGTCCGCGGCGATTAGGGCGCCGGTGACGTTCGTTCCCGGTCGCGCGAGACTCGCCACGAGGCCTTCCGACACCGGATCGAAGAGTCCCCACATGATGATCGGGATCGTCGTGGTCGCGTCTTTGGCGGTTCGGACAGCCGCAGCCCCGACAGCGACTATGACATCGACTCGAGTGTGCACCAAGTCGCGTGCCAACTCGGGAAGCCGTTCTATCTTGCCCTCGGCATATCGTCGCTCTATAAAGAGATTCTCACGCTCAACGTAACCCAGCGCGCGCAGAGCAACCGAGATGCGATCCTCGTCGTCCGCAGAGAGTGGCGCGGTGGGCCGGAGAATTCCCAGGCGGTAGACCCGTCCCCCTTGCTGTCCGTACGAGGAATACGGTGCGGAAATGAGGACAAGGGCGAACGCAACAACGCTCATCGCCGTTAGCCCCATCCGAAATCGGCACGCGGCAATCGAAAACCGTGTCACCGGATCACCTCGTCCGCGGGCGGCAACAGCGACTGCGGGATGGTATGCGCGAACCCCTTATCACACACGGGATCCTCTTGGAACGTATTGGCATCGCGCCCGGCGCGGCGCCTGGGCTCGGCCGTGGTGAAGTTAACTAGTCCGGCATGGACTGCATGATCATGTAGCTTCGGATCTTATCCGACATGGGATAGGGGATTACGCCGTGCTCCCCGAACCATTTGTCGTAGAGCGCAAAAAACTTTCCGCTGTCGATCAGTTCCATCATGGTGTGGTTCACGAAGTCGCGCCACTTGGAATCGTTCTCCGGGACCATGCAGGAGTAGGGTTCCTTCGAGAAGAGGCCCCCGACCACTTCGTAATCTTTGGGATTCTTGGCCTTGGCGGCCAGCCCTGCGAGCAGGATGCCGTCGTTCGCGTAGGCGACGATCCTGCCCTGCTCAAGCGCCAGAAAGACAGCCCCTTGATCCTGGAAGGTCACGACTTCAGCCTTGGGCTGGGCGGCGCGCAAAGCCTTCTCGCCAGTCGTTCCATTAAGGACCCCCACCCGCTTGCCGGCCACGTCGGCCACGCCCGTGATTCGGCTTCCCTTTTTCACGAGGAGCTGGCTGCCGGTGAAGAAAAAGTTGATGGAGAAGTCGACGATGTCGTCTCGGCCCCGAGTATAGGTGGTGGAACCGCACTCCACGTCGACGGACCGGTTGGCCACCTCTTGGACTCTGGTCGCCGGGTCGAGCTCTTTCTTTTCGAGCTTGATCGGTTTGCCTAGCTTCTTCTCCAGGCGAGCCCGGATCGCCTCCAGGAGATCGATGGAGAATCCCATCCACTCGTTCTTCTCACTGATGAAGGCGAAGGGGATAGAACTTCCCCGCGTCCCCGCGGTCAGCACCCTGGTCCGGCCAATCTTCTCCAGGACCATCTCCGCAAGAGCCGACGTCGCCGTGCCGAGCAGCAGGGCAGTCGCCAGTCCCGCAGCAACGCATCGCGTCATGGAACATTCTCCCTGGCCAAATCGGTCATAGCCTCCGGCCCTCGTTTCTTATCTCGGTGTTTGTCCCGGCTCGTCGCCCGCAGGTTTTCTTCGGTGTGCCGCAACTTGTTCCAGGGGTCTCCCGGGGGAATGATGATCCCCGCCTCCAAGACTTACTGGATCGCATCGTCCGCCCGGATGAGGAGGGACTGCGAGATTGTAAGCCCAAGCGCCTTCGCAGTCTTCAGGTTGATAACGAATGTGAATTTCGTGGGCTGCTCCACGGGCAAATCAGCGGGCTTGGCCCCTTTCAAGATCTTGTCGACGTAAACGGCGGCTCGCTGGAACATGTCAGCGGGGCTCGACCCGTACGACATCAGACCCCCTGCATCCACGATCTCTCTGGACGCGTACACGGCCGGCAGGCGATTCTTCGCTGCGAGATCGGCAATCCGCTCTCGGTGGAGCACGATTAACCGGTCCGAGAATGTAGTCAGAGCTTCGGCTCGCTCTCTGGCCATGGCTGAGAACGCGGCAGCGAGATCGTCGGGGCCGCGGATCTCCACGGATTGAAGCGTCATGCTCAGGACTTGGGCTGCCGCTCGCATCTCTTTCCAATCGGATGACCAAAAGCGAAAGTTGGCGCTGAACCGCTCGGAATACGCCGGATTCCACAGGACGGCCACCCGCCTCGCTCGGGGGGCGACCTCTTTCAGCAGCTCAAGACGTTTGGCCCCGAGCTCCGGGGTGAGCTCGGACAACCCCGTGAGGTTGCCTCCCGGTCGAGCGAGGCTGGAGATAAGGCCCGTGGCAACAAGGTCATCGTTACACGCTGCTACCACGATCGGGATCGCGCTGGTTGCTTGACTGGCAGCATTGAGCGGTGCTCCGCAGGCATCAACGACAATGACGTCGACCTTGACGCGGACGAGGTCAGCAGCGAGGGCTGGAAGCCGCTCGAACTGGCCGTTAGCATACCGGTTCTCCAACACGACATTCTCGCCCTCGACCCAGCCCAGCACGCGAATTCCGCGCTTCAATGCCTCCACGTGGGGGTCGGGCTTAGCGAAAGACGACAGGATTCCGATTCGGGGGACTTCCGACCGTTGCGCCTCGGCGGCGAGCGGCGCGGCGACAACGTTCAAAACGAGCGCGACGACGAATATCGCTATTGACCGATTTCGGACTTCGAATTTGGGCATCCGAGGTTGTCTCACTGGATTACCTTGTCTGCTCGGACAAGAACAGACTGTGGAATCGTCAAGCCCAGGGCCTTGGCGGTACGAAGATTAATGACTAGCTCGGGCTTCGCCGCTTGTTCGACGGGTAGGTCCGCGGGCTTAGCCCCCCTGAGGATCTTGTCGACGTACGCGGCGGCGCAGCGGAACAGATCTGCGCGGTCAGGCCCGTAGCTCATGAGGCCTCCAGCCTCCACATACGCTCTTGCGGCAAACATGGTCGGCAGTTTGTACTTCCGCGCGAGATCCGCGAGCCGTCCTGCGCCGGCAATGAACAGGGGAGTTGACAGTACCAGGACACCGCCGGCGCGTTCCCGGATGATGGTCGAAAAGGCTCTGTCAAACTCCGCCGCGCTGCGCACGGGGACCGCTTGCAGCCGGAGCCCCAGGGCCTGGCCCATGACCTCGACGGCACTCAGGCCCGGTCCATGCGACGGCGTGGCTGGGTCCCAGAACACAGCAACGCGTGAGAGCCCAGGAACGGCCTCCTTGAGTAGCTCCGGGAGCTTGGCATTTGTTTCGGTCATCATCAGGGAGATCCCGGTGAGGTTTCCGCCTGGCCGCGCAAGGCTGGCCACGTGGCCGCTGCCGATCGGATCCGCGTGGCTCGCGAACACGATGGGAATCGTCGAGGTCGCGTGCTTTGCCGCCCCCGCGTAAATGGAAGTCGGGGCCACGATGACATCGACTTTGGCTCGGACCAGTTCCTCCGCCAGAGCCGGGAGCCGTTCGAACCGCCCCTCGGCCCACCGGTGTTCAACGACGATGTTCTGGCCCTCCGTCCAACCGAGAACGTGCAGCCCTTGGCGGAAACTCTCGAGGGCGTCCGGCCACACGGCCGGACTGTCCCACAGAAACCCGACGCGATAGACCTTCCCCGCCTGCTGCGCCTGGGAAGCGAGCGGCGCGGCGACAAGACTGAGCGCAAACGCGATGACGAATATCGCCGTTGCCCCATTCGAAAATCGGCAATCGGCAATCGAAAATCGCCTCACTGGATCACCACATCCGCCCGGGAACGGACAGAAAGCGGAATGGTGAGACGCAGCGGCTTGGCAGTATTGAAGTGGATCCCCAACGCTAATCCGCACTTTCCGTTCCGCAATCCCCCTTGGCTCCAATGGGCCAACGCATCCAAGCGGATTCACGCGGATTGAGGCATTGTCAACCAGAGGGTCTCGGCCCCCTGACGTCCGCGATCACAATGAGCACGCGAGGGCCTGCACCGCGGCACCACGTCACTCACTCGCCGAGACTTTCAGCGCCTTCAGAACTTCTTCTGTCTTCAGCAAGTCCAGAGGATTCGCCTGGACCCGGACGAAACGGACGATCCCCTTTCGGTCCACGATGAAGTACGCGCGTTTCGCCAGGCGGAACATGGGGCTCTTCTGGTCAGTCACCATCACCCCGTAGGCCGGGAGCATTGTGCGGCCTGCATCGGACAGGAGAAGATGCTTGACCTGGTTCTTCTTCGCGAAGTCATCGAGCTTCGCCACTGGATCGGCGCTGACACCCACGACGTGGGCGTTGGCGGCTTCGAATTGCGACAGGCTTGCCTCGAAGCCGCTGATCTCTTCCGTTCAGGCCGCGCCGAAGGCATCCACAAACGTGTAGATCACCACCGGGCCTTTTCCCAACAGGTCGGCCAGCGTGACGAGCTTGTTGCCGGCCGCCGTCAGTGTGAAATCCGGCGCCTTCTGGCCCACGTCCAGGGCATTGGCCGGGCCAGCGCCCTGAAGAACCATCATCGCCGCAACGAGCATTCCGCGAATAATCGTCGGTGAGGTTTTCATGTTGCCCCCCTCGCGCTGTGCGTTTCCCACGTTAGAGACCCAGAGGGCTGGAACGGCGTCGCACCCAGGGCGCGTGTGGCAGGACGCCAATCGCCTTGTTACTCGATGACGCGGTCCGCCCTCACGAGGATGTCGCGGGGAACGGATATCCCCATGCTCTTCGCGGTCTTCAGGTTGATGGCCAACTCGATCTTGTTGGCGCCTTCGACCGGTAGATCTTGCGGCTGCTCCCCACGCAAGATCCGGGCGACAAGCCTGGCGGCCTGGACGCCCTCGGCATGCGGGTCGGAGCCGTACGACACCAGGGCACCGGCCTGCACCCAAAAAGAGTTGTAAAAGAGAGCCGGCCATTTGGCCATCAGCATCAAGTCCAAAATCACGCCAGGAATGTTCAGGCTCAGACCGGGGGGCGACAGCAAGCCGTCCCCCGCACGCAGCATCTTGAGCTGGCTCACGAGCTCCTCGCTCGTTCGAACCGCTTGCGCCACCAGATCCAACTTCAGCACCGCCGATACTTCCTGCGCCTTGCGGGCAGCCGCACGCGACGACAAGTCGTCCGTATGGTAGACGGCCCATACCCGGCGGACGCCTGGGAATGTGGCCTTGAGGATTTCCAGGCGCTTCGGAGTCAATTCCGTGACCAGGCTGTACACACCGGTGACGTTCCCGCCGGGGCGTGGGATCGAGGCCACCAAGTCGGCGGCGAACGGATCGCCCACTTCCACGAAGACCACCGGGATCTTCGACGTGGCCAATCTGAGGGCTCGCGCAGAAAACTCCTGCATCGCCACCAGGAGGTCCGGCCGTGTGCCGACCAGGGAAGCGGCGAGAATCGGCACCTCCTCAAGTCTTCCCCGGGCGAACCGAATGTCAAACGTGACGTCACGACCCTCCTCAAGACCCAACGCCCTGAGCCCTGCTTTGAGACCCGCCACGGATGGAATTTCCTCGAAGAAACCCGTGTGAAGCACCCCAACCCGGTAGGGACGGCTTGCCCGTTGCGCGTCGGCGACAGGGGGGGAGGCGAGGATGCCAAACATGAAAACGGCTATCACCATCGCCGGCGGCACAATCCACAATCGCCTCACCGGATCACCTCGTCCGCCTGGAGGATCATCGACGGCAACATCGGCGGCCGATCTTTTCGGCCGCCTGCGGACCGCGCACGCATCGGCGATACGCCGGGCAGTCCGACGATCTGTCTCAATTGACAGGCCGCAGGTATTTCATCGCAGCCAACTCGCCGATCTTCCTGCCCATGGCCGAGCCGACTTCGGTGGAGGTGCGATAATGCACGCCGTCGTAGATACGTCCGTTCGCCACCTCCTGGACGAAATCTTCGACCCTCGTCCACGTGCGAACCACCCCCGGCGCCGTAGGGCTGGCTGTGCTCAGCCTCGGCGTGGGGCCTGCGCCGATTTCTGCTTGGAGCACGGCGCCGATGGCCGCGGAGTTGATGCAGTGTGCGCACGGGTACTCCGGGTGCATCGGGGTGTCGATGAATGGCACCCACGAGGCATCGCGCTCCGTCGCGTCATTGCCGTCCATATCGCCGTTGCGAATCGCGGTAACGGGCCGCCAGAACTCGTAGTGATACTTGGCGTCAAATACCGCAATCAGGGCGTCGTCCATCCCCTGGCCGGCAACGGCCAGCAGGCGAGCGTTCTGCGTGATCTCCCTGCCGGTCGCGTTGGCGACAGAGCGCACCACCGGAAAATAGACCGTGGGTTGCGTGGCTTCCCAGAAGCGGGCAATGGCCGTCTGCTCCGCAGTCCGCTGCGCGCTGTTCTTGGCCCCCAGGGCCTTGATCTCGTTGTAGTCGCGGGCCCACAGGCTGCTGCTGAGGCTGGGGGGCGGTCCGGGGCGGAACTGTTCGGCACTGCCCATGATCCACGGCGTGCGACGCGGCCAATGGGGGACGGCCGGGATGACGGTTGGAACATAGACGCCGGCCGTTGTGCGCGGTCGAAAGTCTTCCAGCGCCGCCCCGCCCTCGTCGGCGCGGAGCGCCAAAACCGCCGCGGCAGCCTTTTCCCCCACGGCGATCCCCTCCGGTTTTCCCGCGCTAGCGGGGATCGCCGCGAGAGCCGCCTGATAGGCGTTATCAATCGCGGCTTGCTGCGATGGGATCAGCTTCGACAGGACCGCACGGTTTGCTGCCGCAACGGCCGCTTCGACCGACGCGCTCGGGGCAACATTCAGTTTCACGCCATTCGATGGGTACCGCTGGGTCACGGCATTGACGGCTTCGTAGACGGCCGTCTGGACCACGGCCATGACCCGGTAGGCCGGCGGGGGGGGTAGTTTTGCAGCGACCACGATGTCGCCTGCCGTGATGTTCCAGTCTGTGACCACGTCGGCTTCAGCCAACGCGCTGGCGGCCGCCAATGCGACAAGTGCCAGGAGCGTCAGCAAGGCGTTCTTCTGGATCGTTCTCATGACCGCCCCTCCTTAGATGAACGGCGCCGCGTGACGCTCGCATTTCGCCGCCGGAGTACCGACGGCACCGGATCGCCCGGTGGGTGCAACGCCGCCTCCCACGCATCCGGCGTCAGAAGCACTCTCAGCAGATGATCGGCCCGCGAGCCGAGAAGGTGACGGGTGCGATCGGGACGCAGGGGTCGGACGCTCCCGATCGTTCGCGTGCAACGAGCGAAAGGTCTCGTGTGCGTGCAGGCGTGTTGCCGTCCGTCCGCAGGCGAGCTGTCTGTTCCTGCTCCGTCCTGGGCACCCGCGGGAAGGCCTGATTGACGGCAGCGGTCTTCATATCCCCGAACATGCCGAGCGCCCCTCCCATCAGGACCATCCCCGCTACGACCATCCGAGTGGTTCCGACTGTGCGCGTCATGGCGTCCTCCTCCCCTCCTGCCCGCCCTGGCTTCCCTTTTCAGGGCGATGCCAGAACTCACCGCAAGTCCGATGCCAGGCGTTGCCGCTCGGATCGCCGCGGCGATCGAAGGGAGAAGGTCGCTCGAACTCCTTGACTTTGTTGGTTGGTCCTAATCTCGCGCGCGCAGGGGACATCGCGCGGCTCACCGGATTGCACCACACGAGAATGGACCCGGAAGCAGACAGTGAATCCAGACCGATTCACCCGGTCGCCGGGCCCATATTGCGGATCTCGAGCTCTCGGAGGAGTTTCACCAAGTAGGTGCGCTGGAGGCCGAGGAGCTCTGCCGCCTTCGTCTGGTTTCCTCCAGCTCGATCCAAAGCCGCCCGGATGATCGCCTGCTTGGATGCCCTCACCTGAGAATGAAAATCCCCATTTCCTGCCGACATTGGCGGCGGCGCCGTCGGTGCGTGTGCGAGGTGTGGAAGGGCGAGGTCTTCGACCTGGATGTGATCGCCGGAGCACAGGACCACGGCGCGCTCGATGACATTCGCAAGCTCGCGCACGTTCCCCGGCCAGGTGTGCGCCTGGAGTCTCGCCATGGCCTGTTCGCTCGCGCCGCGCACTGGTTTCTTTGTCTCCGCGGCGAACTTGGCCACGAGGTACGGGGCCAGGACGGCCAGATCTTCTTTCCGCTCGCGAAGCGGCGGCAGTGTGATGCGCACGACGTTCAGGCGGTAGAAGAGATCTTCCCGGAACCGGCCCTCCTTCGCGGCTTGGTCCAGGTCGCGGTTCGTGGCGGCGACGACGCGGAGATCGGCGCGGATGGGTTTGGTGCCGCCCACCCGTTCAAAGTTGTGGTCTTGGAGGACACGCAACAGCTTGGCCTGCAGCCCCGGCGGCATGTCGCCGATCTCATCCAGGAACACGGTCCCGCCGTGCGCTAACTCGAACTTTCCCTTCTTGGCCTGGTGGGCGCCGGTGAAGGCGCCCTTTTCGTGGCCGAAGAGTTCGCTCTCCAGCAAGTGTTCCGACAAGGCGACGCAGTTCACAACGACGAGTGGTCGTTCGCGTCGATCGCTCCAGCGGTGGATGGCGTGCGCGAACACCTCCTTGCCCGTCCCGCTCTCGCCGAGGAGCAGCACGGTCGAGCTGGCTGCAGCCGCTTTGCGCGCCACTGCGATCGCTTCGCGGATGGCTTGACTTTCCCCGAGAATTTCCGAGGTGCGAGAGTCCAACGTGTCCTGCAAGAGTCGGTTGGCCTCGACGAGACGTCGCCGCTCCAGCGCCTTGCGGACCACGATGTCGAGGTGTCGCGCGTCGAAGGGTTTCGGAAGGAAGTCGTACGCGCCCTCCTTCATCGCCTCAACCGCAGCTTCGATCGATCCGTGGGCAGTGATGACGATGATGGGGAAATCGAGGCCCTCGCGCCGGAGTGCGCGCAGGAGATCCAGGCCTCCCATTCGCGGCATTTGAAGATCCAGCAGCATCAGTGCTGGGACCTCGCGCTGGACGAGGGCAAGCCCTTCCTGTCCGTCGGCCGCCGTCGCCGTCTCACAGCCGAGCGCGCGCAGCCGCACGTCCAGCAGGCGACGCGAGGAGGGGTCGTCGTCAACGATTAAAACTCGTGCTCCTGTCGGGTCCATGGTCGTTCCTGCGCAGAAGAGGAGGGCCAGCAACCGAGAGGGGATTGGTCGGATTCAACAAAGAAAAATACAGGATCGTGGTGGTATTATTTTAAGTACAATGCCCAAACAAGACGACGCTGTCAATCCAAATCATGTTGGCAGAGCCCCACCGCGGGTCATGCAGCAGATTCCGGAGCGGAAGCGAGGAACTGGGGAATGGTCAGAGGCCACGAGAGGGCAGAACGCGCATGCATCGGAAGGTAGCAGACAGTCGAGGGTCCCGTTGAGGTGAGTGCGTTCGATACGAGGATATCCGGAAAGGGAGCCGCTTGCGCTCAGGCCAGCTGCCGGGGGGGCCGATCTTGACCGGACGAGATCACCACGCTGTTACCGCCCTGGCGCTTACCAACGTACAGCGCCCGGTCTGCCAGGTCGACCAGCTCCAAGCCGTTGTCTGAATCGATGGGATAGGTGGCGACCCCAATGGTCACCGTGAGCTGGCCGCTGGGTTGTCGTTCTCGGCCATGAAAAGGATAGTCGGCGATCTTGAGGCGGATCTTCTCCGCAACGAGTGCGCCGGCCTCCTTGTCGATTTCGGGGAGCATGATCACAAACTCTTCCCCACCGAAGCGCGCTACCACGTCGGCGCGACGGGTGTTCGCGAGGAGGATCTCCGCGGCCTGCCGCAACACCTGGTCCCCGAAGAGGTGACCGTGCGTGTCGTTGTAGTGTTTGAATTGGTCGAGGTCCAGCATGAGGGTGGTGAAGGCGCGCCGGTATCGCCGGGCGCGCTGGACTTCCGTTTCGAGGTTCTCGAAGAAATAGCGTCGGTTGAAGAGCCCCGTCAGCTCGTCGCGCGAGCTCAGCTCTTTGGTTCGCTGATAGAGCTGCGCGTTCTCCAGGGCGACGGCCACCTGATTGGCCACGGCCTGGAACTGCTCGACGTCGGCGCGCGTGAAAGCCTGGGGCTCCGGCTTGTGCGCGTTCAGCACCCCGATGATCGGCCCCCTCTTGATCTGCAGCGGGACGCAGAGGAAGGCCCCGTGCGTAGGGAAGCAGGCGCGCTCCACGAAGCGTGTGTCGGCGCTGACGTCGGACACCAACATGGGTTGGCCGCTTTCGGCGACCAAGCCCGAGATCCCTTCGCCCAGATTGAGCGAGAGAGCGTGAGCACGCTCCTCGGGCAGGCCGAAGGACGCTTTGATCACGAGCCGGCCGCTCGTATCGTCCATCAAGAAGAGAGAATAGGCGTCAACCTGCAGCGAACGACCGATGAGGTGGAGAGCCAGCCGGAAGACTTCCTCCATGTTCAATGTGGAGGAAAGAATCTTACTCAATGTCCAGAAGGTGCGGAGTTCCTCGACCTTCTCGCGGAGTGCGCGGTTCTCGGTCTCGAGCTCTCGGCTGCGATCGAGCAGGCCCTCGATCTTCTCGAGGGCGCGGATCTCGCGCGCCTGGCTCTTGACGAAGGACTCCAGCTCCTGAAGCCGCCGCTGGAGCGTCGCGTCGTTGATTTGAACGCCTTCACCCAATGAAGGAAAGATGGCGCAGGCCCTCTCCGGAAATTAGGAAAAGCACAAGACCTTGACGCGCGCGCCCGCAGTGGTCGCGGAGTATACAATCAACCGCGGGGATGCGCAACCCTTGGTCCGGTCACCCGGACCAACACGATTCCTGCCGTCCAGCCGGGAGTGTACGAGCAGTTCGCCCTCCGCGCAACACGCCGCGGAGGTGGCCGCTGCAAATCTCTTTCTACCCGGAACGCGGCGATATGCTATGCATAGAACGTTCCTAACCCATCATAAATACAGGATTACTCGACTCCTCATGTTAAATAGCTCGTGATTCTCAGAAGTTAGAGTTTTGGTGCAATCGAGGTCATCAAGAAGCCGACATTTTGCCCACGTGCAATTGTGTTAGGGGTCCCGACACCGAATGCACGCTTTTCATCGGGCTGCACGACAGGCCGAACGCCGGTCGAAATGATGCGAACGGAACGATAGGCACGGCCCACGCTCCCCGCAGGCCGGCGGTGCTTTGCCCCAGATCTACCGGCATCCGGCACGTTCCGTCGTTCTGGAGTCATACATGTCGGGCAAGAGTAGACGCCGTCGTAAGATCCCACTTGCGAAGCGACTCGGGGTCGTCGTATGCTCCGTCACGAATAGAGGGTCCATCATGGCAACGAAGAGCACCAAGTCAGGGCGCGCCCAATCCGATCGCTATCCGATACAGCTCCCGCTGCTGTACTGGAGGAAAACTGGAACCCGAACGCGAGCCGGGGCGGGCTGGACGCGCGAGCTCGGCGAAAAGGGGTTCACCGCGGAGTTGGCCGACCGCTTCGACGTGGACACGCTGCTCCACGTGCGAATTCAGACGGACCGCGGTCCGATCGAGGCGGAAGCCACGATCATTTGGATCGGGGCCTCGACGCCCGCGGGCGCCGAGAACTATTACGGCCTCACCTTCACGGAAATCGCCGCAGGGCCTCTCCAGGCTCTTCGCGATCTGATCCTTCCGCTCTCCATGGTCGCGCACGCCGGGATGCGTCTCGCCATGGATCTCTCGGTCACCTGCAGGCCGAAGAGTGCGGACGGCGCGCCCATCAAAGGCCAGACCGGCGAAATGAGTCGCGGCGGAATGCTGCTTCGTCTGCCCCGCGTCATTGCGCCCGGCACGGTGCTGGATCTCACGGTCCACTCCGGCAACGGGCCGCTGGCCCTGGAAGGCGCGGTCGTGTGGACCCAGGCGCCCGAGGAACAAAAGCCGGGCGAATTGATCGATCACGGCGTGCGCTTCACCTCGTCCACGTGGTCCGTTTCGCTGGCCCTCGGTTTCCTGCTGGCAGGGCGCCCCTGAGCGCCTCGCGCGCCGTTCGACCCGCCCTTTTACCCCTGAGCGTCACCGCCAGAGAACGCCCTCACGGCTGAAAGTGCAACGGGATCGGCGCATCGCAGAAACCGAGGCGGTGCGAGCGCCGACGCCATCCAGGAACGGCGTTGGGAACCTTCGGGACGGCTCCGTCGGCCCGCGATGCGGTCGATGTGCTATCGGGGCGTTCGGCAGGAACGCATCAGGACACTGCGGCGGATCAACTGGCGGTGGATCTGGCGTGTTCTCGCGCGGCGGAAACCGGGGACTCGAAACGGATCAGATGGTGAAGAGTCGCACTGGCAGCGGACGTTCCTGCCGACTCCTGCACCCGGACGACACGCCCAAGACAAGAAAACACCTCACCATCCCGCACAAATCGCACCACCATCGACACCCCTTCGGGGAGCCGCTCCTCGAAAGCTGCCAAGAGCCCCATGTCGTTGATGCGTGCGATCTCTCCGCGCAGAATGCAGGCCGCCTCCGTCTCGGACGCCGGGAACGTGCACTCAACCGTCATTCCAGATGGGGGCCCAGGTCGTTTCACACTCTTCGGGGCTGCACTGGAGGGACCCGCAGGAGCGGGTGGGGGCGCCGTTGGGCTCGGACGCGCCGCGCGTTCGGGTTGGACTTCGCGATCCCCCGCCGTCGGTCCGCCCGGTTCGGAGACAGGGCCGCGCTCCTGGCGCGCCGGCTCCGCTGGACGAGAGGGTTCGCCGCGTTTCCGCACCACCCGTCGCCAGTGACCGGCGATCTGGTCGGCGCGGCGTCGCAGTTCAGCGGGATTCGTCGCAAGGTTCGGGGGCGGAACGTCTGACCCCGCGGCAGGCGGCACCACGTCGCGGAACGCATCCCTGACCGTTTGCAGGATTGCCAGCACCTCCGCATCAGGGTGTGCCGCGGCGGGAGCCTGGGCCAGCGCTTCCAGCCAACCGGCTTCGTGGTCTTCGACGCTGGGTGCTTGCGGCGACGGAACCTCGCCCCCACCGAAGGCCCGCACGAACTCGTTTAGCAGCGTCGGTACGGCTTCCATGGTTGCGCGGAGCCGCACGAGGTCCGCGGACTGTTTCTCTACCTGCTCTCGGAGCGCTACACCTTGGGCGCGCTCCTCTTCCGCGGTCCGTCGGAGGCTCGCGATCACACCCTGACTGGCGCCGATGTCCTTCCGCGCCTCGGCCAACAGGTTCTCGGCGTCGGCGAGGTCCTCGCGGAGTGCGTCATGCTCTTGGCTGGCCCGTACGGCGGCCTCACGGACCTGCCGGCGCTCCGCTTCGAGTGCTTCCTCCAAGGCGGCTTCTCGGCGCCCGGCGCTCTCGACTTGCTCCTCCAGGGCCTGGAGAACCTTTCGGATCTCCTCTGCCTGCCGGACCGTTTCTGCCATGCCGGTCCGGAGCGCCTGGATCTCGCGCGTCTGCGCCTCAAGGGCGGCCTGCCCTCGCGCCACGTCTTGACGGAGCCGATTGACCTCCTGCTCGTGCTCCTCCACCGTTCCGCGAAGGCCATCGCGCTCCGCCGTGAGGGCGGCGATGCGACCGTCTTCTGAGCGCCGCTGCTCCGAAATGCGCTCATCGAAGGTGGCCGCGTCGAGTTGAGGCGCGGTCCGACCCCCGGCCGATGGCGCCGATTTTCCGGACACCGGAGCGAGGGGAGCGCGCGCAGGCAACTGGCCGGTCCGGTGGAGTTGCCGCTCCAGGGAGCGCACCACCTCCCGCAGTTCCTCCGCTTGTCGCGTCGGCTCCGCCATGCCGGCCCGCAGGGCCTCGATCTCGCGCGTCCGCGCCTGGAGGGCCGTCTGCGTGTGCGCCGTGCTCTGCTGGAGGTCCCCGAGTTCGCGCTCGCGCGTTTCGAGG
>Ga0316622_100001054_pt1 | contig 17369 bp, 9 predicted proteins | sample OWC_Aug_OW2_C1_D_FD_207646 | JGI IMG/M metagenome (GOLD analysis project Ga0316622, IMG submission 207646) | Wetland soil microbial communities from Old Woman Creek delta, Ohio, United States - OWC_Aug_OW2_C1_D5_C | ecosystem: Environmental > Terrestrial > Soil > Wetlands | place: USA: Ohio... | reverse complement strand
CCCCGGGGTCCCGGCGCGGCGCCCCTCGGTCGGTGTCTGAGTCGGCGTTTCGGTCGGGGTATCCGTTGGGGTGTCCGTCGGCGTCTCGGTTGGCGTGTCCGTCGGTGTCTGAGTCGGGGTGTCGGTCGGCGTGTGAGTAGGTGTCTCCGTTGGAGTGTCCGTCGGCGTTTCTGCTGGGGTCTCAGTCGGCGTCTCCGTGGGGGTTGCCGTCGGGGTGTCGGTCGGCGTCTCCGTGGGAATGAACGTCGGCGTCTCCGTCGGCGTGTCGGTCGGTGTCGCGGTGGGCGTATCTGTCGGGGTGTCAGTCGGCGTCTCTGTTGGTGTTTCGGTCGGAGTCTCCGTTGGCGTTTCGGTTGGCGTGTCCGTCGGAGTGATGGTCGGCGTCACGGTCGGCGTTGATGTGGGTGTCGCGGTGCCGCTGGGGGTCGCCGTGTGTGTTGCTGTGCGCGTGTCGGTCGGGGTCTCGGTTGGGGTGTCGGTTGGTGCGAACGTCGGAGTATCGGTTGCCGTTGCGGTCGGTGTTTCCGTCGGCGTGTCGGTCGGCGTCTCCGTGGGCGTGTCTGTCGGGGTGTGAGTCGCCGTGGGCGTCTCCGTCGGGGTCTCGGTGGGCGTCTCCGTCGGTGTCTCGGTGGGCGTCTCAATCGGGGTGTCGGTTGGCGTGAACGTCGGTGTATCGGTTGCCGTCGCGGTCGGTGTCTCCGTCGGGGTCTCGGTCGGCGTCTCTGTTGGGGTGTCCGTCGGGGTGTCCGTCGGGGTCTCAGTCGGGGTGTCCGTCGGGGTGTGAGTCGCCGTCGGCGTTTCAGTCGGGGTCTCGGTCGGGGTGTCCGTCGGCGTTTCCGTGGGGGTGAACGTCGGCGTCTCCGTCGGCGTGTCGGTTGGTGTCTCGGTTGGCGTTTCGGTTGGCGTGTCCGTTGGCGTCTCGGTCGGGGTCTGAGTCGGTGTCTCGGTCGGGGTGTCCGTTGGGGTGTCCGTCGGCGTCTCGGTTGGCGTCTCCGTCGGCGTGTCGGTCGGTGTCGCGGTGGGCGTATCTGTCGGTGTGTCAGTCGGCGTCTCTGTTGGTGTTTCGGTCGGAGTCTCCGTTGGCGTTTCTGTTGGGGTCGAAGTCGGGGTGTCGGTTGGCGTTTCGGTTGGCGTGCCCGTTGGCGTCGCGGTTGGGGTGTCGGTTGGAGTCGCTGTCGGCGTGTCCGACGGCGTTTCCGTCGGCGTGTCCGTTGGGGTCTCGGTCGGGGTTTCAGTCGGCGTCTCAGTGGGGGTTGCCGTCGGGGTATCGGTCGGCGTGTGAGTGGGTGTCTCCGTTGGAGTCGCCGTTTCTGTTGGGGTCTCGGTCGGCGTTGAAGTCGGGGTGTCGGTGGGGGTGTCGGTCGGTGTCTGAGTCGGCGTTTCGGTCGGGGTCGCCGTTGGCGTGTCCGTCGGCGTCTCGGTTGGCGTGTCCGTCGGGGTCTGAGTCGGGGTGTCGGTCGGCGTTTCCGTCGGCGTGTCGGTCGGTGTCGCGGTCGGCGTTTCCGTCGGCGTGTCGGTCGGTGTCGCGGTGGGCGTATCTGTCGGTGTGTCAGTCGGGGTCTCGGTTGGTGTTTCGGTTGGCGTGCCCGTTGGCGTCGCGGTCGGCGTCTGAGTGGGCGTCTCAGTCGGTGTCGCCGTGGGTGTATCGGTTGGTGTTGCCGTAGGCGTGTCCGTCGGAGTCGCCGTCGGGGTGTCCGTTGGTGTCTGAGTTGGTGTCTCCGTGGGTGTATCCGTCGGCGTTGGAGTCGGGGTGTCGGTTGGGGTCGCCGTCGGGGTGTTTGTCGGGATGCTGGTCGGGGTTGCCGTCGGGGTTTCGGTAGGAGTTTCGGTTAGCGTATCCGTCGGCGTCTGAGTCGGGGTCTCGGTCGGCGTGTCGGTGGGAGTTGCCGTGGGGGTGTCGGTCGGCGTCGCCGTTGGCGTGGACGTATCGGTTGGCGTTTCCGTCGGCGTCTGAGTGGGTGTTTCCGTCGGGGTGTTTGTCGGGGTGCTGGTCGGGGTATCGGTCGGTGTTGCTGTCGGTGTGTGAGTGGGCGTCTCGCTCGGCGTTGCCGTTGGGGTGTCGGTCGGCGTCCGAGTTGGCGTCCCGGTTGACGTCTGAGTCGGCGTGTTCGTTGGCGTGGCCGTCGACGTCGGGGTGCGTGTCGGCTTGGGGTGGCTGACTTCCACATCCTCGCTCGTCGTCGCCAGCGCATCGAAGGGCAGCACGCCGATGTTCGTGCTCGTTGCCGTCACCTCGTTGTCGTACGTCGCATCGCCGACCTCCGGTGCGATGCTGGCATCGAACGTGATCGTGAGGGTTCCGCTGCCCGGGATGTCGAAGGTGCCCCACTGCGGTTGCGCATCGCCCCCGGTGGGATTTTGAACGCTCGTCCGTGTCGCGTTGCCGCCGAAGCTCGTCGGGCCGGCGTAGGCAAAGCCGGAGGCGAGCCGGTCGGTGACCACCACGCCGTTCGCGGCACTCGCAACCTGGTTGCGCACCGTGATGACGTACGTCGCCGACGCGCCACCCGGTCCGTTGGTCACCGCTGGCGTCGTCGTGATCTTGCTGAGTTCAAGTGCGCCAACGGTCGTCGTCGTGGTATTGGAAGTCGTCGGGGACGTCTCCGTGCTGTCGATCGTCGCGCTGTCGACGAAGGTGCCGGCGGCGTCTGGCCGCACTCGCGTCCGGAGGGTCCCGCTCTGGCCGGCGTTGACCGTTCCCAGGTTCCACGTGACCGTACCGGCGCTGAAGGTGCCGCCGTTGTCCGCCGAGATGAACGTGAGACCGGCGGGGAGCGGATCCTGGACCTGGACGCCTGTGGCGCTGGCCGTCCCGGTGTTGGCGAACTGAAGTACGTACTCGAACGTCGGCAGCACGGGATCACCCACCGCGCCGGTGACGGACGCACTCAGGGTCAGCTGGGTGGCCGTTCTTGCGGTCACCGTTGCGATGGTGCCGTTGATGCTGACAACGTCGCCAACCGCAACGAACGTGGCGCTGTCGACCGTGACGACGGTGGCGCCGGCGGCCGGCGCCGCGAGCCGGGTGAGCGGGAAGGACAGCGAGCTCGGCGCCGACTTGGCGAGCGTGAGGACCGGCGCGGCCGTCGCGTTCAGCGTGGCCGACGCTTGTTTGCTGGCGGCGTTGCTGGCGGTGACCGTGGCGACGTTGCTGATCGGCGTGGTGCCGGCGGGAAGTGGCAATACGACCCGCACGGTGAACTGGGCCGTGCGGGTGGCACCCGCAGCCAGACTGCCGACCGTGTACATGACGCGATTGTTGACGGCATCGAAGTTCCCGACGTCCGCGTCGAGCGCGTCGGTCTGCCCCACCCCTTGGTACACGAGCGTGCCGCCGACGTACGTGGAGTTCGCCGGGATCGGGTCGCGCACGACGACGCTGGCCGCCGTGCTCGCGCCCACGTTGCTCAGGGTCAGCGTGTAGACGATGAGGTCGCCGGGGGATATCGGGCCGCTGGCCGGGTTCGTGCCCTTCGTCAGTCGGAGATTCGCATTGCTGCTGATCGCCACTGTCACCGTGTTGCTGCTGCGCGACCCGCCGGTTTGCGTGTCGCTGACGCTGGACGCGTTGTTGCGCGTGGTGATGCCATCCGGCACGCCGACGAGAGCCACCTGCATCTGGAACGTCAGCGGCTGCGTCGCCCCGACGGCAAGGCTGGCGATGTTCCACGTGAGCGTGTCCACGCCGTTGAAGCTGCCGCCGCCGCTGGCGCTGCCCAGGACATAGGAGAAGTATGCGGTGACCGGCAGCACATCGGTCACGACGATTCCGGTGGCGGTTGCCGTGCCGCTGTTGGTGACCGAGAGCGTGAAGGTCACCGTGTCGCCGGGAATGAGCAAGGTGTCGTTCGCGGCCTTCGCGATCGTCACATTCGGCCGCACGACCGTGGTGGTGATGCTGTCGGTCACGGATGCGGTCTGGTTGCTCTGCAAGCTGGCGGTGTTGGTCAGCGCGCTGATGCCGGCGGCGAGCGGCTGGTCGACCGACGCGTTGATCACCAGGGTCCCCGACTGTCCGGCGGTCACCTGACCCACCGTGGCCGTGTCCGACGAGCGGACGTCGAAGGTGTACTGCTGGCCGGAGATGCTTGCCGGCGTGGCCGATGATCCGTTCAGCGTGGCGCTGACAAACGTGACCCCAGTCGGCAGCGTGTCGATGATCTTGGCCCCGGTGGCGTTGCTCTGACCGGGGTTGGCGAAGGTCAGCGTGTACTGCAGCGAACCGCCCGGTTGGACCGAGAGGCTGTCCACGGTCTTGTCGAGCACCAGGGCCGTCGGGTTGAGACAGAGCGCCGACTGGCTGTCACTTCCGGTTCCATCGATGTTGACCGAGAGGACATTGGTCTGGCTCGCGTGGTCCGACACCGCGCTGATGACCCACAGGAGGCGGTGATTGGCGAGCAGGCCAGCCGACGGCGTGATCGAACCGGTCACGGAGAAGTTCGTGCGGTTCCCGGTCACTGCGTTCGAGGCCGAGCCGATGGGAGTCGTGGTACCGGTGACCGGGTCGTAGTCGCTGACGGAGATGGTGAACGTTGCCTGCGGGGCGCCGCTCTTGTTGACGAAGTATGTGTACGTGATGTTGCCAGCGAAACCACCTCCCGGCAGAGCGGCCGGGTCCTGGTAGAAACGCGCCAGCTCGACCGCCGTTGACCCCACCGTCACCCCGCCCGTGGGAATCGTGGTGGCCGTTGGGCTGGTTGGTGCGGTCGTGTTGGCAATCAGCTGGGTGCCGGCGAAGCCGACGTTCGCCGTCTGATTGCGGAAGTGGTAGGTGGCCGGTGAGCTGCAGGCGCTCTCTCGGATCGCCACGGTAAAGCTGTCGGATACCGGCGCGGTCTGCGCCGAGCTGAGCGTGGCGGTGTTGACGGCTGGGCGGGCGCCCGTGTACGGATTGCCGGCCTGCAAGGTCACGGTGACCGAGCCCGTCACCCCGGCGGCGACGGTGCCGATGTTCCAGGTGACCGTGCCCGACGCGAACATTCCCCCGCCGGTGGCGCTCACGAAGCTGAAGCCGGTTGGGACCGGGTCGGTGATCGTGACACTTGTGGCGCTGGCGTTTCCCGTATTGGTGTAGGTGATGGTGAAGATCACCTGGTTGCCGGGGCTGACGGCGGCGGGATCGACCAGCGTCTTGTTGGCGCTCTTCTGCACGGCGAACGCCGGCCGCGGGGCGGCAACGAAGATCGACGCGCTGGCGCTTGCGGGGCTGCTCTCGTTCGATGAGATGGTCGCCGTGTTGATCAGGGGGATGCTGGCGCCGCTCGGGTACGGATTGTCGACCGTCGCGGTGAAGCTCACGGTGAACGGCCCGTCGCCCGCGGCGATACTGCCGATCGTCCAGGTGATCGTGCGGGTCCCGCCGTCGTAGCTCCCGCCGTTCGTCGCCGAGACGAAGGTGAGCCCCACCGGCAGCGGATCGGTGATCGCCGCGCCCGTCACGTTGATGGGCGAGTCGTTGCTGTAGGTGATCGTGTAGGTGACCGTGTCGCCGGGATTCGCGCTGGCCACGCTGGCCGCCTTGGCGATGGTCAACCGCGGCGATCCCACTCCCACTTCGACCGGCGCGCTCGCCAACGTTCCCGCGCCTGCCGTGGCGCTTGCCACATTGGAGTACGTTCCCACGACCGTCGCGACGTTGGCCGTGAAGAGCAGCGTTCGCGTGCTGGAGGCGGGCACGCTGGCCGCCGGGGAAAATGTCCACGTGACCGTGCCCGTGCTGCCTGGGCTGGGGGAGGTCGTGGGGGAGCCGAGGGTGCCGCCATCCGTACTGACGAAGGTGAAGCCGGGCGGCAGCTGATCCTGCAGGCTGCTCACCGTGAGGGGGGTGTTCCCCGTGTTCTGCACGCTGAGGGTGAACTGCACCGGTTGTCCCACCGACGTCTGCGCTGGGTTGACACTCTTGCTGAGTGACGGCGGAGGGAGCCCACAGGTATTCACGACGGTCGCGAAGAGCACGCCGGGCGTCGGCGAGGGGTTGGCAAACCAGTGCTCGTCGGACGGCGGCGAGAGGGCGGCGACCTCGGCCGCGGTCAGGTACGAGAAGGTGCGATTGCCCTTCAAGTCGGGATTCAGGCTGGCGTCGTCGACCGCCTGTACCCCGACGAGGTACTGCCCGCGCGGGAGGCCCGCGGTGTTCCAGCTTGCGGTCCACTGCCCGATGGGATTGATCGTCGTGCTTCCCGACGTTGCGAGCGCCCAGGTTCCGCCGTCGTCGGCCAGACCGTTGGCGTTGGTATCGGCATAGTAATAGAAGTCGACGCTCGCCACCGTCGTCTGGCAGGTCGTCCCCGCGCAGTTGGTGGTATCGCTCACCTCGGCCCTGAGCGCGACCGGCCCGCAGCCGCTCGCGGACACCGATCGCACGATTGGCTGCTGCACCGTGCCCCCGCCCAGCGTGATGGTATCGCCGAACGGCACCGGCTTGGTCGCGTCGGCGATGAAGTCGCCGTTCAGGACCACGTCTTTCTGAAGTGGATTGTTCAGGCTGTTCGCGGTCGCGAACATGAGCGCAATCGGTGAGTTCGCGGTGATGGTCGGCCCGCCCACCGACGACGCGTCGAGCATCGCCAGCGGGATCTGATAGTCGATGAAGTACTCGGTGCAGGGCACGGCGAGCCGAGTCGCGCGGGTCGTCCCGTAGTCCCACGTGGTGGCAGTCGATCCGTCCGGCCAGCTCGTGACCGGCGTCACGCTGTTCTGGAAGTTCAGGATTCGACTGGAGACGGCGTCGACAAACGCTGTCGGGTTGTGAAGGAGCAGGTGGATGTTGGTGGGGTCGCCAACGTAGTCGATCGACTGGCTGCTGGTGTTGCTGTAAATGCTCGCGATGCGGTCGACCTGCGCCGAAGGGCTGCCGCTCGAACCATCGATGTGCACGGCGAACTCCCGGAAGCCGTCGCCGTCGGTATCGATCAGCACCGTCCACTGGGCCGAGCTCCACGGGTCGGTCGCGCCGAAAGAGCCGGGGCTGGGCCCGGTGGCGTAGGTGTTGGCGATCTGCTCGACGCGCCAGCGAAAGAAGATCATCTGCTGGCCCGGGTCGTAGCTGTAGAAGACGCTGGGCAGGGTCTTGTCGGCACAACCGGACGCCACATTGACGTAGTTCTGCGGGCTCGTCCCCCCGTTCGATGGGTCCTGCGTGCGCGGATCCTCGATATCGGCCGCTAGTTGGGTGTACCCGATGAAGCTGACGTCGGCCGGCCAGGCCACGGGGGCGAAGTGGACCGCCGGTCCGGTGCCGCCATTCCAGAACGGCGGGAACGGGTTGGCCTTTGCCGCACCGGCGACGGCCAGCAGGCCAAGTACGATGGCGGCCAGAAACGTCCCGGGGGCCCGGTTTCGGCCCAGGGCCTGGGTCAAGAAGATCTTGTTACTGAATGTTTGGCCCAAGAGACACACCCTCCCCGAGCGCCCGGCGCTTGCCCAGAGCACGAAACGCACCACGCGATCCGTTGCTAGCTTTGGAGTCTGCTTTGGTCTTTGTGCGAATAGTCACCGGCAAAATATTCACACCACCCATTTGGGGCGTCGATTTCTTGCCGCGACAGCGCCCAACCTGTTGCCAGATCGAGCCGCCGAAGGGGACGCGGGTCACCCGCGATATCGGCTTGGTCACCGAGTCGACTCCGATCCTCGCTGTGAAGTCGGGACGTCGCCGGCGTTGCCGGCTGGCGAGTTCGACGAGTCTGGTCCCCTGCGCCATTGCCCGTTATAGTCGCGCGGTGAAAGGAGTCGGCTGATGCGGCGCGCCACGGTGATCGAGGAGTTGTCCGAAGGAGTTCTGCTGATCACGCTCAACCGGCCCGAACGCAGGAACGCCTTCAATCACCAGATGTGGTGCGACTTCCGCGAGGCGCTGACCGAGGCGCAGGAGCGCGATGCGGTCCGGGTCGTGGTGGTTACCGGGGCGGGCGACGCGTTCTCCGCCGGCCAGGACCTCGGCGAAATGATCGGCGGCAGCCCGGTGGAGTCGGCCGCCGAGCACGGCTTCGGGTCGTTCCTGGATCGCCTCTGCCTCTTCGACAAGCCGCTGATTGCCGCCGTGAACGGAGTCGGCGTGGGGATCGGCCTCACGTTGCTGTTGCACTGCGATTACGTGTACGTGGCGCGTGGCGCCCGCCTCCGCGCCCCGTTCATCACCCTTGGCGTGGTCCCTGAAGCGGCGAGCAGTTACCTGCTGCCGGCGCTGATCGGTTACCGCCAGGCGATCGATCTGCTCTTCGAGTCGGATTTCTTCTCCGCCGAGCGGGCCGTCGAGATCGGGATCGCCACGCATCTCTGCGAGCCGGCCGACCTCCTGTCCACCGCCCTCGACCGCGCCCGCCGTCTGGCGATGAAGCCGCTCGGTTCGCTGCGCTGGACGAAACGGCTGGTCCTCGCCACGCGGCGGGATCAGGTGGCGGCGGCGCGGCGGCGGGAGGACGCGGCGTTCATGCATCGAATCGGCTCGCCCGAAAACCTCGAGGCGGTGTCGGCGTTCTTCGAAAAACGTCGCCCGGACTTTGTCAACGTGCCGCCGACCGATCGGGAGCAGTAGGTCGTATCGTCGCGGACCAGATGTCCTTCACCCGACTCCCGTTCACTGCGCTCGGCTGGACTGCCGGCGGGCACCCGCTCGAGAAGAAAAAGATCGTCGAGGGCCGGCCCGTCGTGCTGCTGGAATTCGCGCCGGGGTTTGAAGACCCCAACTGGTGCGAGCGGGGGCACGTCATCTACGTGCTCGAGGGGGGGTTCGAGCTCCTGCTGGACGACCGGACAGAACGGCTCCAGGCGGGGGACGGGTGCGTGGTTGACCGGAAGATGCGGCACCGCGCCAGGAATCCGGGTAGCGTCCCGGTGCGGCTCCTCGTCGTCAGCTCGGACGACTGAGCCCCGCTGACTTCCGGCGCGCTCGTTTGCTTTGGAGGGATCAGTGGCGCCGTGTAGAATGATGGCGTGCGCACCGGACTGGAAAGGCTTCTCGAGGAACCCAAGCGCTGGCTGGGCAAGGCCCGCGTGGGCCTGATCGCCAATCCCACCAGCGTCGATCGCCGACTCGCCCACGCCGTCGATCTGATGCACTCGCACCCTGGCATTGACGTGCGCCTGCTGTTCGGGCCCGAGCACGGCATTCGCGGCGCGGCGCAGGACATGGTCCAGATCGGCAACGCGCGGGACCCCGTCACCGGGCTGCCGGAGGTCAGCCTGTATGGTGAGACCTTCGCGTCGCTCTCCCCGACGCCGGCGCATCTGGCGCAGGTCGATGTGCTCGTGTTCGACATCCAGGACGTTGGGGCGCGCTACTACACCTATGCCGCCACCATGGCGCTGTGCATGCGCGCCGCCGGGGAGGCGGGGGTAAAGGTCGTCGTCCTCGATCGCCCCAACCCGATCGGGGGTGTCCAGATCGAAGGTGGCGGTCTGGACCACGGGCTCGAGAACTTCTGCGGCCTGTATCCCATCCCCCAGCGGCACGCGATGACCGTCGGGGAGCTGGCGCGGCTCTACAACGGCGCTTTCGGCATCGGGTGCGATCTGGAGGTAGTGGCATGTGAGGGCTGGCGTCGCGACACCTACTACGATGAGTGCGATCTCCCTTGGGTGATGCCGTCGCCCAACATGCCGACTGTGGAAACCGCCGTCGTCTATCCGGGCATGTGCCTGCTGGAGGGTACCAATCTCTCCGAGGGCCGCGGGACGACCCGACCGTTCGAGCTGTTCGGCGCCCCGTTCATCGACGCGAGACGACTCGTGGACGAGCTCGGGGGGTACGATCTTCCAGGCGTGCGGTTCCGCCCCTGCGTCATCGAGCCGACCTTCCACAAGTTTGCCGGCCAGCGCTGCGGCGCCGTGCAATTGCATGTCACCGATCGCCGGGCCTTCAACGCCTACCGCACCGGTATCGCCGTTCTCGTCGTGGTGAAAGCGCGGTGGCCCAACGCCTTCGCCTGGCGCACACAACCGTACGAGTTTCGCGCCGACGTCCCGGCGATCGATCTGCTCACGGGCAAGCCAGCGGTCCGGGAGGCGATCGACGGCGGTGCGGATGTCGAGACGGTCATGCGCATCGCCTGTGCCGGAACCGAAGCGTACGACGCCGGCCGCAGCCGCGCTCTGCTCTACGACTGATCGCCCACTCGCCTTGGCGGGACGGTCGACAAGTGCGCGGTTGGGATATCGAGCGGCCGTGTGGCAACGTCGACGCCGCCGGTCGCGTCAACGTAGCCGCGGGGCTTGTCCCCGCTCCCAAGCAGCGCGACGGGCGGCCACGAGGGCCGCGGCTACATCGACGCGGAGGAAGTCGAGAGTCACTGGCGCGCAAGGGGAGACGCGTCCCTCACACCGTCTTGCGCCCGAGCTTGCCTGCCTCGAATAGGCGCCGATCTACCGGACCAAGATCGCGCCTCATGGCCGGTGTGAGCAGCGCAAAGTGGCGCACGCGCACCAGATGCGCGCCGATCTCCCACAGATCATCTTCCCCCTGCAATCGCAGCGCCGCGGCAGCGAACAGCGCGCCGTCGAGGCACTGCGCGCTCCGCTCCCGCAGCACGCGGCGCGGCGACCGGCACGACGCGCCGGCGAGGTCGTAGGCGATATCGTCGAGGAACTTCTGGATGCGCCACTCGGGCGTGAGCCGGCGCAGGAAGGCTGATTCGCGCGGGGCGAAGCCGAAAATCTTCATGCCTGGCATGTATCAGAGACGCGGGCGTTTGGGAGAACGGCCCGCGACCCGAACAGTCCGTACTGTGGCGGGAGCTGCCGCGGCCCGTCGACGAAGCGCAGGCCGGTGCGCGCCGCCTCCGCGCGGAGGAATTCGCGCCAGAACTCGGGGCTGACCTGCGTGGGCGAGAGGCTGTTCCCGAGACCGATTGCCACACGAGGGTGCGGCAGTCTGCCCCGGTGCCTCCGCTCACGGGCCCGGCAACGTGCCATGGATTCAATTTGCTCGACATGGCACCCGCCTTGCGTGCACGGAGCAACTGGAGGTCATAGCAGCAGTATGAACCCACTCGCTGATGGAGTTGCCCACGTATCCTGGCGTGATGGCGCCATGTTTCTGCCTGCACACAGCCCGTACGACCGGCAGGTGCTGGTCGAACATGTTGCCGATCGCCTGCGCAGCGGCAGTCCGGTGCAGGTGCTTCTGGGCGGAACGCGATGGATGGCGCACCCGCCCCAGGGCCGATCAGCGCCGTGCCGGTGCTGTGGATCTTTGCGCGAGTCGACGTGCCACTCGAGTGCAACCCACGGGGAACCTGTGTGCCTCGTGTGTGCGTTCTCGGAACGCGCCGAACGGACCCTGACGCGGTTTCAGCCGCTGCGGGCGGCGAGCTGATGGAGCGGAAGAAGTGAAGTCGCCCGCTTCCGCAGTGGGCTACGAGGTGTAAAGCCTCGGCCGATCGTCCCTATTGTACTTCTCGCCGGCTCCGCTTGTCTCCTGGCGATATCTGCTGGCCGGACGGGCTCAGAAGCGAACGGAAGAACCCTCGGCAAGTTGCACGCAACGGGTCAGGTCAGCGGACGTGATCCGGCCATCCATATTGGCGTCGGCACCCTCCGTGCCGGCAAACGTTCCCGACCGCACGTCCTCGACCCGATCGCCGTCGCCGTCAAAGAGTTCCCTCGCGAGCCACTCGAGATCGGAGGCGTCCGCGCTTCCGTCGCCATCGACGTCGCACAGCCCCACGGGTTCCGGACAGCGCGACAACTCCTGGTTCTCAGTCGAGGTGGGCAGCGGTACGATGTTGGCGCTGGGCAAAATGTCTGGCGGGTTCTGCGAATCGCGATAGACGATCTCGTTGGCGCCAGAATCGCGATCGGCCAGCATCGTGCCGGCCACGGTGACCTGATCGTGGCCAACCAGACGATTACGACCGTGGTTCCCTGCCGCAGACAGGACAGCCTCTGGTTCGATCGTCACCGTGCACGCCTCGATCCCGATATCTCCGGCTTGTGCTGCCCCAGTTCCGCGCCCATCGGCTCCGAGGGCCCCGCTGATCCGAGCATCCTGATCGCTGCGGACCTCAATATGGCCACCACTCCCGTCCGCTGGGCTCAGGCCGGCCGCCTCGACCCGTCCATCGAGCGTCACGAAACCGGAGGCTTCGAGGCCGATCTGTCCACCCTGCCGGTCGCCGGTGGCATCCAGCAAGCCGCTGACGAGCAGGCTGTTGCCGCTGGACAGTGCGACCACTCCACCGTGAGAGAGGCGGCCGAGGCCCGCGGCGGACACCGTGCCGGCCACCTGCAGGTCGCCCCGAGTCGTGTTGAGCATGACGGTTCCGCCACTTCCGCCACCATTTCCACCCTGGGCCTGAAGCAGTCCGTCTGCCATCGGCGGCGGCCCACCCACGTTCAGCGCTCCCGCGGCGGTGATCTCGATACGCCCCCCATTCCCTGGGACGGAACCGAAGGCGCTGCCATTGGCAAAAACCGCACCCATGATCACGATCGACGAGTCTGCGGTGTCGCCGTTCATCTCGACCTCACCGCCGTCACCACCGAGCGACCCGCTCGCATCGATCCGCGCCACCGGCAGCACCGTGAGTCGGCCTCGATTGACCCCGAGGCCGATCGAGCCGCCGTCATCCGCCCCAGTCACGCTCAGGTTTGTCCCGATGGTCAAGTCGACACCTGCGTCGACGCCGATATCGCCCCCGATCCCTTCGGTGCCGCTGCCCTGGGCGGACAAGCGCCGCTGCAGATCGATACTCCCAAGGGCCACCAAGCTGATCGCCCCGGCCAAACCGTCGGGCGGACCGGCACTGGCGTCGTACGCCCCGCTGCCGGCAGCACCGGTGAGGTTCCCCGCAGCGGTAACCGAGATATCTCCACCGTCACCACCGCCGCTGGCGCCCCGTGCCTCGGCCGTGCCATCGAGCGTCACGTGTCCTGTTTCCACGCCGTCGCCCTGGGCAGTGAGATCGAGGCTTCCACCCGAGCCGCCAGAACTGGTGCCGTTCACTGCCAGGGCGGCACCCGCAAGCAACTGCAGATTTCCGCCGGAGAGTCCTCCGGCCACGACGGTGATGTCCCCAGCGTCACCGGCGCTCGCGTTCACGCTGCTGTCGATGACAATGTTTCGATCTGCGGTCAGGACAATGCTCCCCCCCAAACCATCAGCCCGACCAGTCGCGGAGAGATCTCCGAAAATCGACAGATCGGTCCCGGTGAGCTCGAGGTCCCCGCCCCAACCGGGACCGGTCGCCCCATTGACCGTGATCGAACCCGTCACGCCCAGTGTGCCGGCCGCCGCAAGTGAGACACTGCCGCCGTTCGTGCCGTTAGCACCAACCACGCCGGCAACCGCAATCTCCTGGGCATCCACGTTGAGTGTTCCACCTTGAGCCCCAGAGCCATCGGCGAGCAACTGGCCACCCTCCTCAATCGTCACCACCCTGGCGGCAACGGTCATCGAACCGCCACTCACGTCCAGCCGGCCGCCGGCGGCGACAACCAGGGCACGAGACCCGAGGTTGATCGAGGACCGGTCGCTCACCATAACCGTGGTCGACACGGTGCAGGGGTCGTCATTGGGCGCACAAAGATCGTCCGCAGTCGTGGCCACCGCCGGACTGAACGCGCCTGCGATCACCAGGGCGGCCCACATGAATCCCGCCCGAGTGACCTGAGAACTCCATTCTCTCCACATCTGATCGCCTCTCCTCAGCCCTGTCCCGACCGAACGCGAAGCATCACTGGAAAATCGAGGGCTCATGGTGCTCACGCAGGCGGACGCTGGAGGGCTTCTATAACGAGTTCGATATAATACTGCACGTTGAGCCCGAGGAGCACGACGTCGGGCTTGCCCTCCCTCCTCGCATACACGGCGGTCTGCGCCGGATTCCGCGCCCCGAGCAGGACCCGGATTACAGACCCATCGGCCTGATACAAGGCGAGTTGGGTGGCAGCGCTGGCGAGGCCAAAGTCCGCGCTCGGCGCGTCACCGGAGTTCACGATCTCGAGTTCGGCGCGCTCCGTCACGGCAGACACTATGGCCGCGATGAGGTCCGCTGGCACCTGCTTCCCAGGAGGCTCCGCGATCTGCCACCGGTCGCCGGAACGTACGAAGCGGCCGCGGACCCCGTGTGCCTGGATCTCGACCGCCGCCACGTTTGCCGCGGTGACCGGTAGAAACTGCACCTGCGGCACGGTGTCGGCTTCGCTGGCGTCTGTAATCGCCGAGCGCTCGTACTCGACCATCAGATAGTACGCGCTGAGGGCTGCCCACAGGGCCACGTACACCAGGGCTCGGGTCCACGTCACGTCGCCTCGACCTCCTCGGCCGCTCTCATTCCTGGCTCGAATCGCCGCGTCGCTGCCTCATATACCGCTCAGCCTGAGGAGGCGCCCGTTCTTTTGGGCGCCGTCTCGACGGCTGCGCTCACGCGGACCTATTAGCTCACTGGCATTGGGCCAAGATGGCGCGCGGGGACAGGTCGTCAACGGCTGCATGTTCACCCACGCCAACGCTGGCGGGCGCACACGACCACGCCGATCACGAGGACGATCGCGGGCTGGATCACCGTCCCCAACCAGAAGGCAAATGCGCCCTGGCGGGCGCTGATGAAGAGTTGACCGATGCCGGGTGTCTTCGCTGCCGGCCGACTGGCCATCGAAACCTGCTCGCCGGCCAGCCAATTGACCGAGTTCAAGAAAAGGTCGCGGTTGCCGAGGTAGTCGAGCAGGGAGTTGTTCGCGAAATCCGAGTCACCGTAGACCAGAATCCGTCCGCCCGGGTGGCCGTCGCCGCGCAGCACCACGCTCGCCCCGACCGCGACCGGGCCGCGAACGTCGCGGCCCGGCACGAACTGCCCGGCACCGGTCTGCAACACGCTGGGGTCCGGCGTCCGCCAGCTTACCGGGGCGCTCCTGAGGATCTCCAATCCGGCGAGCGCGAGCTCCGCTGGCGTGACGGACAGACCCCGAATCTGCGACATCAGCGGCGCGGCCTGCAATCCCGCCGTCACCGGATGCGCCGATGAACGTTCCGGAATCACCATGGTCAGGAAGTCGCCGGCGAAAAGGCGGTTCTCGGGATCGAGTACGACGTCATCGCTCACCACGACACCGTAGCGCCGCAGGAATGCCCCCAAGCCCGGGGCATCACCGGGGTCGACCAAGACCAGCAGGCCACCGCCCCGCCGCAGGTATGCGTCGAGCCCGAGGAGCTCGCCGGCCAGCAGATCGCTGCGCGGACCGGCAATGATGATCGCACTCGCATCGGCGGGAACCGGCCGATCGCCCAGCACGCCGAGCTCGGCGACGTCGTAGAGTTCCTGAATCAGGGCGGCCTGCGCGTTCGAGTACCCGCTCCGCGGATCGCGATCCACAATACGGTGCTCACCGTGCCCGGTGAGAAAGTACACGCGCCGGCGACCGGGGCGCGTCACCTGGACGATCGCGGTCATCAGCGACTGCTCGGTCGGGTTCGGAAAGACCTTGCGTCGCCCATCGGCTTCCACGACCAGGGACCCGTACGCCACCGCGCCGAACCGCCGCACCACACCCGGGTTTCGATTCACGTCGACCAGCCGGTAGTGCACCCGGTCGGATGCGAAGCGGGCGCGCGACAGGAGATCCTCGATTTCACGATTGCGGGGATCGTCGGCGCGCAGCAGCGCCGTGATCACGAGGTCGTGATCGAGATTGGCGAGGATGCGGCGCGAGTTCTCGGAGAGCACGTACCGCTTCTCCGGCGTGAGATCCAGGCGCCACCCGCGGCGCGCGAGCAGCACCTGTCCCATCACCAGCGAACCCGCGAGACCGGTGAGGCCGACCGCCAGCACGAGCCACTGGCGCCGCGCGTAGTTCATCGGCGCCCTCGCCATTTGCGGGACTCGAGCACCCGCATCGTCAGCGCGTTGAAAAAGGTGATGAAGGCCGCGAAGTACGCGAGGCTTCCCGCATCGATCACGCCGCGCGCGAAGGTCTCGAAGTGATCGAACATGGAGAACCGCACCAGTGCCCGCAGCAGCGGCGGGCTGGTCGCCGCTTCATTCCATGTCAGCACCCAGCAGAGGAGCAGCACGCCAAGCGTCGCGATCGCCGCCACCACCTGGCTGTCGGTCAGTGCCGAGAGAAACACGCCACAGGACACGAAGCTCAGTCCGAGCAGCAGCAGACCGAGGTACCCACTCACCAGAGGCAGCCACGGCATCGGCTGCAGGGAGTGCAGGTACAGGGGGTACACCAGCGTTCCCGCCAGCAGGAGCACCAGTACCAGGGCACAGGCGCCGTACTTCGCCCCGAGAATCGTCCGGTCACGAAGCGGGTAGGTCAACAACAGCTCGATCGTGCCAAGCCGCCGCTCTTCCGCGAACAGCCGCATCGTGAGCAGCGGCGTGACCAGCAGCAGCACCATCGAGATGGAATACGGGGCGCCGGCAAGGAACGTGAGCCAGAAGTTTCCCAGGATGTTCAGCCCGAAGCCGTACTCCACGTAGAAGATCAGCTGGGTGTAGAAGAAGTACCCGCAGAGACAGAAGAAGACTGCGGCCACGGCGTAGAACAGCGGCGACACGAAGTAAGCCCGCAACTCCTTACGGAACAACCCCAGGAAGCTCATGTCCCCGGACGCTCCTCTTTCGTCACCAAGCGGACGAACAGGTCTTCGAGTGTCATCGCCAGCGGACGCACCTCGATCAGGCCCCAGCCGCGGCCGACCACCATCGCCGCGATCGCCTTGCCGGCCGGCTCGCCGCTGCGCGAATAGGCAACGAACGTTCCATCGGCGCCGTTCTCCATCTCGACCCGCTCGATCTCGGGGACTTGGCGCAGGGCGGCGAGGACTTCCTCCGGCGGTCCGTCGACACGGACCAGGGTGCGCTCGCCGCCCTGGGCGCCGCGGGCGAGCGCCGCGGCGGAATCCTCCGCCACCACCCGTCCGCGATCGATGATCACCACGCGATCGCAGGTGGTGGAAACCTCGGGAAGGATGTGCGTACTGAGGAGGACGGTGGTGCGCCCGCGCAGCGAGCGGATGAGACTCCGGATCTCGACGATCTGGCGTGGATCGAGCCCCACGGTCGGCTCGTCGAGGACCAGGACCTCGGGCTCGTGCAAGAGCGCCTGCGCCAGTCCGACGCGCTGGCGGTACCCCCGCGACAGCTTTCCGATCAGGCGGTCACGGACCTGCGCCACGCCGCAATCGTGCAGCACCGCCGCCAGCGCCGCGCGGCGCCGCGGCCCGCGCATCCGCCGCACGTCGGCGCAGAACTCGAGGAACTGCTCCACCCGCATGTCCGGGTAGAGGACGACGTTCTCCGGCAAGTAGCCAATCTTGGCGCGAGCGGCCACGCTGTCGCTGGTCACCGCGATGCCCGCGACAGAGGCGTGTCCGGACGTCGGCGGGAAAAACCCGGTCAGGACGCGCATGATCGTCGTCT
>Ga0316622_100001053_pt1 | contig 17376 bp, 27 predicted proteins | sample OWC_Aug_OW2_C1_D_FD_207646 | JGI IMG/M metagenome (GOLD analysis project Ga0316622, IMG submission 207646) | Wetland soil microbial communities from Old Woman Creek delta, Ohio, United States - OWC_Aug_OW2_C1_D5_C | ecosystem: Environmental > Terrestrial > Soil > Wetlands | place: USA: Ohio... | reverse complement strand
CGGGGTCGCCGCCCGGTGCACACGCCTGCTGGACGGGATGTGATGGTGCGCGCTCCGCGGATTGACCGGCGGGCACCGCCCGAGATTTCGGAACGGCTCCAATATTTTGGAGGGCGCGTGGTGCGGAGCAGTGGCTCCGGTGGCCCAGACCGCTCATTGGAATTAGTGTCGGTTGACGACGGGGCGATAAAGTACGCTGACGAAAGAACAGTCTTGCAGGATAAATAGTTACAGAGGCACCAGCTTGCTTGCCGCAGGGAGAATCCGGCAGACTGCTCGGCGCTTCGTTTCTCGGCGCTTAATCAATTTGGCCATTGTTAGCGGACAGCGTTCTCCGTGTCGCCGAACGCCCGCAATGCGCGTCTCGCCATAAGTCGGACAGCGATGGTACGGTAAATGCTTCCTCCAGGAGGCATACGGCACAAAGCGGACCCACTGCCGCCGGGAATGCGCGCACCCAAAACGGGCCGCGCTCCACGCCGGTGTTGGGTCCGCCGAGAGGTTTACCATGTTCCGGCACGGTCTCCAGCATCATCTGAACGCACTGCATGTCATGGCGCGCTTGGTGCGCTTCGGACTCCCGCGGCCCAGGGCACACACCCTCGCTCGCTGGTGGGAGCGGGCGGTCCATCCGTTACTCTATTCCGCGCGGCACCCGCTCATCCCGGTGTGCGTGGCACCCCCCCGTGCGGCTGGCGGTCCCCCCCGGCACCGCGACGCGTGACCGGGTGAACGGGCGCGTCTCATGACCACCCCCTTGGCCCAGCGAATGCTGGAGTGCCTCTACCGCGACGCCGGGGTGCGGCAGACGGCCAAGGATGCCCTGGCCGACTGGATCCTCGACACCCAGCCGCGGACCCGTCCCTTGGACCCCACGGCCCTGGTGGACTACCTCGCGCGCCAGTATCCGGAGCTCCTGGCCCGCCTCAAGCGCAACGTGCGCCTCCAGGCGGAACTGGCCCGCCCGCTGGTGGCGACGGATCCCCGCTAACGCTCCGGCGCGTGTGTCCGTGATTGATGTCTGTCAGGATCGGAGCGTAACTAGGCTGAAAGCATGAGGAGAACGGCGAGCAGACCGAGTTCTTGCGGACGACAGCGCACGCATAAACACCGCAGCACCACACACGGAGGAATGACGACATGAAGACGTTCGGGGTCCTGGCAGTCGCGTTTGTGTTGCTCCTTGGCGTCGCCGGCTACACGCTGGCGCAATCTCCCAGCCCGCAGGGTGGAATGATGGGGCAGGGGATGGGGGTTATGGACCAGAGCAAGATGGGGGTCCAGGGCGGGGTGATGGGCCAGGGCGGCGCGCTGCCTTGCGGCACAACGGGAGCGTCGGCAGGCCAACCGCTTTCCCAGGCGCAACTGGAGCAATTCGCCAAGCAGCACGGCATCACGGCAGGCCAAGCCAACGACATGGCGAAGCAGTGCCAGCAGATGCGGAAGACGGCACCGTCGAAGGCCCAGTAGGGGTCCAGCCATAACGCGATACGGGAGCGTGCCGGCGGGCTGTGGGCGGGGGCCGGCTGCACCCCGAGGCAGGGAGGGTCGGCGGCGGGCCCTCCCCACTGCGCCAGCTCCGCACCCCGGGATGCCGATGGTATGAACGATTCTACCGGAACCGATTGAGCTCCGTTTCCAAGGAGTCCAGCCGACGCGCGATGTCGGCGCGCTCCTCGTACGTGGTGGATCGGCCGCCCTCCGTCATCTGCAAATACTCCCGCCGAATGGAGTCGAGTCTGGTTTGATACTCTCTCCCCTCCTTCGACGGCAAGCGTCCGCTGCTTCGTCCGTCATCAATTCGCCGTTGGAGGGCGACAATCCGGTCCCCATTCCGCGGTTCGTCGACTCTGGCAGGACGTGCCGGCCGGGCCAGCGCTCGGTCGATCTCCGCGCCCAGCACATCCAGTCGTCCATGCAGCCGGTCCCATCCGTCCCGGTAGACCTCTTTGTCTCTCAGCGCCGTATAGTCTGTGCGAATATCCTTCAGGCTCGTCAGAAACATCTGGGACTGATCCGGGGTCAACGCGCCGGTCTTCAGCCCCTCCCCAATCTTCTCCTGGATGACCACCATCTTATTCTCGGCACTCCGTTCCGAATCTGGCCATCGTTGCGGCATCGTGGCGCAGCCCGACACCACGGCGACTCCACACACCATGAGGACGGTCACGAGAATAGCGTGCTTCATTGCTCTCCTCCTCGTTCCGCGTGGAACGTGACTGGATGGCCCCGGGCCCGTTCCACTCTGCAACTCAGTCGTGTTTCCTCATCAGCCTCGTTGCCGGGGTGTTCTTACCTGTCTTCCTGGACATCCCCTCTCTCATTCTCTTGCACTGGTCGTCCGTCACACTGGTCCCCAGTTCTTTCACGGCCTTGGACATCTCCAAATGATAGGCTTTGTCTCTGCTATTTTTTAGCTGCAGAGCTGGCCTTCTCTAGGTCGTCCTACGATCCCACCCTCACGCCGCGCGCTTGGAGGAGAGGACAATCTCTACCGCCAGTGCATACAACGTCGTCGTGTCTCTTGCGAGCATTGTTAGCCCCTGCTGGGGCACTTCGGACCGGTTCCGCCACCCCGCTGCGAGCAGATACCCGGAGTCGTGTGAGCGGTATCGTGCCGACGGGAACCCCGTCAGGGGACATTCCCAGATTCCCTGGTCCTGCTCTCGGCAGTCGGGACAGCGCACGGCGCGTTGCCGAAGCCAGTACGCGGTGCCTTGGGGCCGGTGGATCGCCGCCAGCGCGGGCGCCACCTGCTCTTCGCTCTCCATCCACCCGCTCAGTTCCTCCGTTCCGTCCTCGTGCACAACTCTGATCTGGTATTCCTTCCCGTGGTTGTGCGCCATGTGTGGTCTCCCTCGCGAGGATCCGCCTGCGGGTCCGCACCGCACCGGTCCCCCTCCAGCCGGCTCGTTTCACCCGAGGTCTCGAGCGCGATGTCGCCGAGACTCAGCATGCGCTGGCCCAACGACTGGTCGACCCGCACCTCCTGAATTTTCGAGAGCTGGTTGTTGCGCATCGATCCCGGTAGTACGCCGTAAGCATGGCTCAGACTCCGATGGCCATGAGCACGATGCGGAGGATGATCAACACCCATCCCACGAGGATGATGACGAAGGCCACCTTTTTCGCGGTAGCCGCGACGATCACGAAGATCGAGAGGATCGCGAGGTAGCCGATTGGATCGGCGAGTGTCGAGAGCTCCTTCGTCATGGGGAGGATCATTTGGACCAGGGCGACGATCCACGTGCCAAGGTAGTGGGCGATAGAGTGGGCGAACGCCATGATCTGGGTCAGCGTGTCTTGCTCCATTTCTCTCTCCTTCTGCCTGACACCTCCGCGAGACTACGTGCCGGGAATTTGCTTTTGGGGAGGCGCGGGACGATCCGGTTGTCAGCCGCCCGGCGAGCCCACCAGACGGAGCGGGTTTGCCGACATCGCCCAGCACGTCAGCCCTGTGGCGAGGACCATGGGCACCACGCCCAGGCCGATGAACACCGCCAGGACCAGGCCGCGATTCAACCCCCGGAACGAGACGCCGACGAATTGCTCCCGCGTTCCCAGTCTTGTTCACCCATCTTTGCAAGAAAGGACACATCACCCGCTGTGGGTGATGTCGCCCACGCCCATATCCTTCTCCAGTATGTCCTCGATCTCGAGGTTCTCGGGCGTCAGGCGTATCCTCACCGGCACCTTCGTTGCCTTGGAAAAGTCGGCAAGGAGGTCTCGCGCCGGTCGCTCAGGCGGCGCGGCGGCGCGGCGACGTTGTTTCGTCTCGCAAGTCAATCCAGTAGCAGGGCCGGCCGTAGTGATCGAACAGTTGCGTCTCGTACTCGCGCTGGATCGGCCCGGCGGGATCGAACGCGGGGCTGTTCTTGATCTGCTCGCGCGTCAACTCAACGTGTACTTTCGCCTCGTTCCAGTCGACGCGCGCGATCCACTCCGGCGACACCAGCACCGTCGTGCCGGGCCACCAGTTACGCGTGTCCACAGCCATGTAGCGAATCGCCCACGTCACATCGTCCACGAGGAAGTCCTCGACATGCCCGATATCGCCGTCCGTAGCCGCGATGTGGTAGCCGGTCACGGCGGCCGAGCTCCGGAGATGCGGATCCCCGCGCTCCCCTGCCCAGTCCCAGCGCCGCTCGCGCTCGAGGCTCATCGCCCGGTCCGCGAGCGGGACGGGATAGAAGTCGGCGCCCCACAGGTACGGGCCCGCCCAGTAATATGGATACCCGTAGTAGTCGTAGTACGCGATCTCGTGCTGGCGCGAGACGGGCCGGTCGGTGTCGATCGCCGGGCTCTGCTCCACCTGGGCCTTGGTCAGCGCCGCGTGAATGCGCATTCCGACCCAGTCGACGTCCAGGAGGGCCCGCGGCGAGATGAGGACCTTGCGCTCGGTCAGCCAGCCCCCGGCGTCGACCACCAGATACCGGATCGTGAAGCTCGCATCATCGAAATAGCATTCCTTGACCGTGCCGATGTCTCCATCGGTCGCGCCGATCGTGAAACCTTTGAGCTCTTTCTTCATGCTCCGCAGCATCGGTCCTCCTTTTCGGCGCTGCGCAGGACGCCAGGTGGCAGGGCGAAGTGGCGGTGGGCGCCGCCCGCGGCGCCGCAGACGGCCGTGTTCGATCGTGTCCTGCGCACCCTCGCCCGCAGCCCTGAGGGCGATCCGGGGCTTGACCCGCCGCGCGCCTACTTCCCCAGAGCCTTCTCGATTTGGCCGATCTTGTCTTGCACCGTGCCGGCGAGTTTTTCGGCTGTGCCGTCGGCTTCCAGGTCGGGATTGTTCGTCAGGTGCCCCACCGTCTCCTTCACCTTGCCCTTCACCTCGTGAAACTTGCCTGCCGCCTGGTCCTTTGTGCTGGCTTTCATCAGATTCCTCCTGCCCCGCGTCCGTGCGGGGCGTGATCAATGGTCCGGCGGCCCCGGTCAGCTCTAACCTGGACCTGCGCCCGGGCGGTCGTGCTCTTACTTCCTGGTGCTCCGCGGCGACGGGCCCGTCCCCCCACCGCCGTGCCGCTGCCAGTGGCGCCTGATGGTGTCCGAGGTTCCGGCGCAGCACTCGGCGCCCGCGGGGCACGTGCAGCGGGCCCGCGGGCTACCCGAGCCACTGCGAGTAGCCCCAGCCCTCCCCACCGAACAGGAAAAGCGCGAGCACAATGATCAACATGGACTCTATCATGACCCCCACCTCCCTCCGACGAGCGTACGCCACGGCGCCTCGCCGCATCGTACGCTGGAGGCGCCCTTCCTGGCCTGCTCCCCCGCCCGCCGCTCCGCACCCGGCGCCACATGGCCGCCTTGGCTTTGAGAGCAGACATCCGACGGTGGTCCGCTTCGCCGCGTCCGGATCGCTGGGGCAAGTTCGCCCAAACTATCGGCGATGCCGCGCCCGCGTCACCCCGGCCGATCGCCGACCCACACCGGGCCGGCCGACGGGCGCAGAGAGGTCGGCCCTGAAGCTCTCCTCATCCCTCCGCCTGTCCGACGGATCGCGTCGAGCCGGGCCCGCCGCTTCGGCTTCCGTGGGCAACGTCAATTCCCCCGGTGAAGGAGGGGCCGGCCGAAGCTCGGTGTGCAGAGGGCAGCGGTGACAGCCGCGGCTCACCTGTCGCGGTCCGGCCACGCTTCCAGCGCCGCAGGCGGCTTGCCAACCCGACCAAGCCCGCGATCAGAACGCCAGCCGCCGTAGCGGCGAGGGTGACGACGGCCACGGACGACTGGAACTCCCAGTAGAGGAACCGGACCGTCATCGTTTGGGCGTTCCCGAGGGCGAAGATCGCGACGACCAGCAGCAGGCCACTCAGGAGAATCAGAAACAGCATGGCCTTCCCCTCCTCCCGTGACGCAACCCCGCCGCCACGCAGATCGATGTCTTCCGGGACGTTCCTCCCCGCGCGCGAGCGCCGCCTTGCGGACACCCCAGGTTATGCTTCTCGGGGTGACGGGGTGGGGCGAATCGCGTCTTGTCCACCGCGGAGCGCCTCGCCGACCTGTTCCTTCGTCTCCTGCAAGAACTCCTCGGCGCGCCGCAAGGCCTCCCCGCCGCGGTCGAGCACCTTCCCCGTGCCGTCCGCGACCGTCTGGAGGCCCTCCGCGGCCTGCGTGCGCACCCCGCGCGTTCGTTCTCGCACGTAGCCCGCGATCTCCTCCCCCAAGAACCACGCGACGAGCCCGCTCGTGACCGCTCCCAGTATAAACGCCTCATAGGTTCGCATCGCGTCCTCCACGTCTGAGCGTCATACGGTTTGACTCGGGCCGGGTTTCGCTCTTAATGCCGTCAGGCCCTTGGTCCTCTCCGCCCTCCGGCCAACGTGTCGGGTTCCGCCGCACCGGTCACTCCGGGCGGTTCAGCACGCTGGAATGGAGCCTCTCCCACCCCGCGGGCGCCATCTTCAGAGGCGCCCGGTCAGGACCAGGACCAGGAGGATCAGGACGACCAGGCCTAGCCCCCCACTCGGGAAGTACCCCCAACTCCGACTGTGCGACCAGGTCGGGAGCGCCCCGACAAAGAACAGGACCAACACGATGAGCAGAATCGTTCCCATGACAGCCTCCTTCCGCCCGGTGGCGGATCGTGTACACGCCAGGTCCCGTGCGGGGGCTCGCGAGCTTCCCGCCGGGCCTGCTATTGCGCGTTCTTCTCGATGCTGCGCCCGAGCGACTGGGTGTCCTGACCGACACCGCGGGCGGTGGCGCACCCCGCCAGGAAGATCGCCACGAGACAGCAGAGCACGACGCCGATCCACATGCGACTCTCGATCCTTTCCATCTCTTCTCCTCCGCGGCGAACAGGCCGCACTGCGAGGCGCGTTCGCTCGTCTCACCACCATTAACGTCTCTAAGCGTGCACGTGCCAGAGCATGCGCTGGGCGCCGATCAGGATGACCGCCCCGATGGACACGACGACAATCACCGCGATCAGCCCGGCACCCACGGACACCCCCAGGGCCAGGAAGATCCAGCTCCCCAGAAGGCTGCCGACGAGCCCGAGGGCCATGTCGCCCATCAGGCCGTACCCGCCGCCCTTCACGACACACGCGTTCGGCCAGCCGGCCAGCAGCCTCACGACGACCCACATCACAAACAGTTCCAGCGTCATGTCCGACCTACTCTCTTCGCCGGAGACGCCGGCGGTCTGGCTGCCCTGCGCCCCCCTCGGTTACAGAGTATGCAAGGCCAGATCCACCCTGCGCTCCCGGCGGCCGATGGGGCCATCCGTCCGGTCAAATCGCGTGGTTGGTTGGGAACCGACGGCAACATCCGAGCGGATCGCCCGACGGGAAACACCCGATATATCGGACCGGCTCCGATAGGTCGGAGGGGAAGGGGAGTCGGCGGGGCGCGGAAACCCGCGCTTCTTGATACAGGACTCGCGGGTGATGAGCTGCGTAGAGGTTCGCTGCGGTCACAACGCCGGGTGCAGGGTCGTTTCCGCCTTCCCGGCTTCGGCCAACGACAGCGCGCCAACGAGGGATCTTCCCTCGACGACCATGATGTCGTCGACCCCTCTGTCGCGCATCATCTCGGCCACTCTCGCCACATCCATCTCCGGCGTGGCCGTGGCGAGGTGGGACGACAGACCATCTCCGACGGCGGCGGAGGACGCTGCGGCCCCCTCCGCGATGGCCCGGGAGAGATCGGCATGTCTCGCAACCCCCAAGAGAAAGCCCTCCGCATCCTCAACCGGCAGCGAGGTCACGCCTGACCCATCCATCTTGCCGAGCACCTCCCCCACGGTCGCGGCGGGCAAGACCCTCGCCACAGACGTCCGCATGAGTTCCCTGACCTTCATCGCACCCTCCTTCGCGTGGCCGCATTGCCAGAACCACTGGTGGCCGCCACAGTCTTGGCATTACTCCGCTTTCCCACAGTTACAGAACGCTTCCGCGGCGGTTCTCGCCTCCCCCTTGCCTTTCCAGGGGCCGCCCAGAACCGGCCGGTCGCCGCCAACATCTTTCTCCGCCACGCGGGCCCGCGCCCACCACACCCCCTCCTCGCAAAATGTCGTGATCGTGTAGTATCGGTACGGGTAACTCGTTCTTTCTTCGTCCATGGTCGCCCTCTTTCCGAATCCCCCGGGATTCTTGCTCCCACCCGCATCCTGCGATCGTGCTCACGCCATCTCGTTTTTGCGCACGCCGTTCCTGCGTTGACGATGCAAAGCCATAGAAGGATGTGTCGCGCCGGCAGTGCGTAAACATCAGGACAAGGAGGTAGTGAATCTCGTCCGGATTTCCTCGACTAGAGTGGAGATTCTTCGTCCCGCTTCGTCTTTGTCCACGGCTTGCTGCCTGATCCTGGCTTTTGCGTGGCGCAGGTATTTCCGGATGGATTTCGGTAAGCGACTCTCGGCCATGAGTCATCTCCTTTCGTGAAGATCCGAAGCGACTTCCACTCCCTTTCACAACACCACCGGGTTGGTGCCCTCGGCCTCTCGCGGAGCTGAAAGACCGAAGGCAATCCCCCGGGAATCCCGCAAACGGTTTGTGCCTAGAGGCTCGCGACAGTCGCTTTCAGGTGCGCCGCCCGCGGGCCCTTGTCGCCCCGCTCCACATCGAACTCGACCGCCTGCCCTTCGACCAGCGCGTCAAACCCCTCTGCCGAGAGTGCCGACCGGTGGAAGAAGAGCTCCACGCCATCGGACCCCTGAATGAACCCAAAGCCTCGTTCCCGAACCAGCTTCTTGACCGTACCCGTTGCCATTGCTTCTTCTCCTCTCCGGACCTCCGTCCGGAACCTGCTTCGTTTCCTCACAGCTACCCGCCACAATCGTCTTCGTCCCCGCTTCAAGCCCCCGCGTTGAGCCGCTTCTAGGGCTGCGTCGCGCCTGCCAGCAGCGCCTTCAACTCGTCCTGCTCCACCACCTCCTTCTCCAGCAGTCTGCGCGCGAGTTCCTCGAGGAAGCTCCGCTTCTCCGTGAGGAGCGCGCTGACCTTCACGTGCGCCTCCTCCAGGATGCGGCTCGCCTCGGCGTCGAGGAGTCGCGCCGTCTCTTCACTGTGCTCGCGGGGCTGGGGCAGGCCGGGGAGAAAGCCTGGCCGTCCGCCCCCGTCGAACGTCATCAAGCCCACCTTGTCGCTCATGCCGTACTGCGCCACCATGTGCCGGACAAGGTCCGTGGCCCGCTGGAGGTCGTTCTGGGCGCCGGTCGAGACGTCGCCAAAGACGATTTCCTCGGCGGTCCGGCCGCCCAGGAGGACACACAGCCGATTGAACAGCTCCGACTGGGTCATCAGGTACCGGTCCTCGGTCGGGAGCTGCTGCGTGTAGCCCAGCGCCGCGATCCCTCGCGAGACGATGGAGACCTTCGCCACCGGGTCCGTCCCCGGAAGGCATTCCGCCGCCACCGCGTGCCCGGCCTCGTGGGTGGCCACGATCTCCCGTTCCTTCGCGCTCATCACCCGGGTCTTCTTCAACCCGGCGACCACCCGGTCGATGGCCTCGTCGAAGTCGACCTTCCCGACCGCCGCCTTGCCCTGGCGCGCGGCGAGGAGGGCGGCCTCGTTCACGATGTTCGCCAGGTCCGCCCCGACGAAGCCGAACGTCTTGGCGGCGATCGCGGCCAGATCGACCTCCGGGCCGATCGTCACCCCCTTGGCGTGGACGCGGAGGATGGCTTCGCGCCCCTTCAGGTCAGGCCGGTCCACCAGGACCTGGCGGTCGAATCGGCCGGGCCGGAGCAGGGCGGGGTCGAGAATCTCCGGTCGGTTCGTGGCCGCCATGATGATGACGCCCTTGTTGGTCTCGAACCCGTCCATTTCCACGAGGAGCTGGTTGAGCGTCTGCTCCCGCTCGTCGTGGCCCCCCATGGGGTTCATGCCGCGGGCCTTACCCAGGGCGTCCAGCTCGTCGATGAAGATGATGCTCGGCGCATGTTCCACCGCCTGGGCAAACAGGTCCCGGACCCGCGCCGCGCCGACGCCGACGAACATCTCCACGAAGTCCGACCCGCTCAGGCTGAAGAACGGCACCTTGGCCTCGCCTGCCACGGCCTTCGCCAGCAGGGTCTTGCCTGTCCCGGGGAGGCCGACCAGCAGGACCCCTTTCGGAATCTTCCCGCCCAGCCGCTGGAAGCGTTCGGGCGTCTTCAGGAATTCGACGACTTCGACCAGTTCAGCCTTGGCCTCGTCGATGCCGGCGACATCCGCGAAGGTCACCCCCGTGTCCTTCTGAACGTAGACCTTGGCCTTGCTCTTCCCGATGGCCATGAGCCCGCCCAGGCCCCCCCCCCCGCCCATCTTCTTGAGGGCGTAGCGCCAGATGAGGAAGAAGAGCCCCATGGGGACGACCCAGCTCAAGAGCATCGGGAGCCAGGTGCTCGCCACCTCCCCCCGGAAGTTGACGTTAGCCTGCTGGAGTTCGCGGACGAGCGCAGGATCGTCCACCCGGACCGTCATGAACTGGTGCTCGCCCGTCCCGGCCTTGGTCAACGCCTCGAGCCGGGCCTTGGGGAGCAACCCCTCCAGCCCATCCCGCGTGAGCCGCCCCGTGATGAGCTGCGCGCCGATGGCGACGTCGCTGACCTTCCCCTTCTCCACCAGGGTCTTGAACTCCGCATAGGAGAGGGTGTCGACGCGCGGCGCGAAGACGTAGTTCTGAAGCACCATCAAGAGCAGAAAGACGCCGACGAAGTACCAGATGGAGGCGATATGTTTCTTGTCCACTAGCGTCTCCTCGAGAAAGGATCGCCGCCTTCGCGCCGCGCTCCCAATCACTCAGCCGATCTGCCCGCGTGTCTCGTCCCGCCCGCAACCCCCGGGCGGCCCAAAGACCTCGTGGACCAGCAAGGCCACGCGTCGCCCCTCGGGTTGGGCGAGCAGGCGGCGCAGGCGACGCCTGGTGCCCGAGGCGAGGGGCTCGCGTTTCGCCGGGGATCGGTCGAGCACCTGGTCTCGCCGCCGAGGACTCTGAGACACCTCGGGCTCTCGGGGAAGCTCAGGGCGTCCTTCCGCGGACGATACCTCCGATCGCGGCGGCGAGTGGACCAGCGCCGGTGTCGGTTCCCCGGGCCGCACACGGATGGCCTCGCCTTCCGGGCTTTCGGCCGATCGCCTGAGGTAACCCCGGAAGAGCATCACGGCCAAGAGCAACGCCAGAGGAATTAGGAGCTGCAGGAGTCCCTTCAGGTCTTGCACAATGGTCTCCATGCGGCCTGCTCAGGCCTTCTCTCCCCCGTCTTTCGCGAGGCTGGTCCGCATCTCGGTATCGGCCTTCACGTTCTGCATCCGGTAGTAGTCCATGATCCCCAGGTGGCCGCTCCGGAACGCCTCGGCCATCGCGCGCGGCACCTCCGCCTCCGCCTCGACGACCCGGGCGCGCATCTCCTCCACCTTGGCCTTCATCTCCTGCTCTTGGGCCACGGCCATGGCGCGGCGGGCCTCGGCCCGGGCCTGGGCCATGAGCTTGTCGGCGTTGGCCTGCTCGATCTGGAGCTTCGCCCCGATGTTCTCCCCCACGTCCACGTCGGCGATGTCGATGGAGAGGATCTCGTAGGCCGTGCCGGCATCCAGGCCCTTCTTCAGGACGTTCTTGGAGATGTGGTCGGGGTTCTCCAGGACGCTCTTGTGGGTCTCGGCCGAGCCGATGGTGCTCACCACCCCCTCCCCCACGCGGGCGATGATGGTCTCCTCCCCGGCGCCGCCGACGAGCCGGTCGATGTTGGTGCGGACGGTGACGCGGGAGATGGCGATGAGCTGGATCCCGTCCTTGGCGACTGCCGCCACCCGCGGCGTCTGGATCACCTTGGGGATCACGGACATCTTGACCGCCTCCAGGACATCACGCCCCGCCAGGTCGATGGCCGCCGCCCGTTTGAACGTCATCAAAATCCCGGCCTTGTCGGCCGAGATCAGGGCGTTCACCGTCTTCTGGACATTGCCGCCCGCCAGGTAGTGCGCCTCCAGGTCGTTGAGGGCGATGTCCAGGCCGGCCTTGACCGCGCTGATCCGTGAGGTGACCACGACCCCCGGCGGCACCCGCCGGAGGCGCATGGCGATCAGCGTGAAGATGCCCACCGGAGCCCCCGAGGACCAGGCCGCAATCCAGAGCTGGAGCGGCACGAAGTACAGGATGAATCCCAGGACCACGACGGCCAGCAGGATCGTGCCGACCATCGTCAGGAGACCGAATTCGACGCTCATGCCTCGCTCCTTTCGCTCACACCAGGAACCCGACGGACCACAATACGGTTCCCATCCACTCGCATCACCTCGATCGGTTCGCCCAACTCCACGTACTCCCCCTCCGTCACCACGTCCACCCGGGTCCCGTTCAGGTGCGCGAGGCCGGCCGGCCGGAGTGTGCTCGCCGCGACCCCCCGCTGCCCCAGCCAGCCTCGATCGGCCTCCGGCGGCGAGGCGAACCCGCCCCGGGCCGGCAGGGCCGTTTCCAGCACCAGGCGTCGTCCCATGGGCGAACGCGGGAGATATCGGAACGCCACGAGGGCGACCGCGGCGGCGGCCAGCGTCGAGCCCAGCACCCGGAAGGCGGCCCACAGGATCGCCTCGGCGGTCGCGCCGCCCCCCAGCAGGCTCAGGGTGAGCCCCGCCAAGAGCGCCCCGATTCCCAGCACGCCGGTGACGCCAAAGCCGGGCACGAGGAAGATCTCCGCGCCCAGGAGCGCGAGCCCGACCCCCAGCAGCAGGAGCACCTCCCAGCCGGCCAGCCGGGCCAGGTAATGCCCCCAGAAGAAGAGGGCGAGGCTCGCGAGGCCCACCGTGCCGGGGAGCCCGAAGCCCGGGGTGCGGATCTCGATCACGAGGCCCAGGATGCCCAGGGTCATGAGCAGGCTGCTGACGACCGGGTCGGTCAGGAACCGGACCAGGTGCTCGGCCCAGGTCTCGGCGGCGGGCCGGACCTCGGCCCCGGCCAGGTTCAACGCGGCGAGGAGGGCGGGGAGGTCCATCGCCCGGACGTCGGCCACCTTGTGTTTCAATGCCTCCTCGGTCGTGAGGGTCAAGAGCTTTCCCTTGGCGATCACCCGGGGGATCACCACGTCGGCGTCGACCATGGCCTCGGCGAAGAGCGGCGGGCGGCCCCGGTGTTCGGCCGTGGCCCGGAACTCCTTCCGCATGTAGGAGACGGTCTTCTCGCTCACGGGCTGGGCGGCTGCGCCGGGCGCTCCGGCCATGACGGGCGTCGCCGCGCCGATCGTGCCGCCCTCGGCCATGGCGATGGTCGTGGCCGCCAGGCTGATCAGAGCCCCGGCCGAGATGGCCCGCTTATCCACGAAGGCCACCGTCCTCAGGGGGGAACGGAGCAGGCTGTCCCGGATCTGGACCGCGGCGTCCACCCGGCCGCCGAAGGTGTCGATCTGGAAGACGACTGCGGCGGCCCCTGCCGTCGCCGCCTCGCTCAGGACGCGGTCGACGTACGGGACAAGGCCGAGGTCGATCATGCCCCGAATCGGCGCCACGTAAACCACCGGCGGCGCCAAACCAGCCGGAGCCGCCGTTCCGCTCCCGGCGCCTCCCACTAGGAACGCGAATACCAGGAGCGCTCCCACCAGGGGCCATACGCAGTTCGGACGCGGCACGCCCCCCTCCCGTCCGCGCGTCATCGGAGTGCCGGCGTCCCCGGCGGACGTGTTTGTCTCGCCCGCGTTCCGTGGGGTCTTTCGTTTTCGCGTCTGGTCCATGCGCGCGTTATCCCTCCGGGACGTGTGCGGCCGGGCGCGTTAACCGGTGGCGGCAGACGACGGTCGCCGGTTCCACCACGCAGATGCCTCCGCCTTCGGAGCAGTGGCGGCAGGACAGATTCAGCGGGTGAAAGTACCAATAGCGCACGTCCACCTGGCCCTCGTGACCGTCGGGACACAGATGAAAAAGGGGATCCGCCGCCAGCGCCGCGTCGAGGTCGGCCATCCGCCTGTCCGCGATCGCCAACGAGGGCCACCGGCAGGGCGAAGACGCGGTTTCCGTCAGCCCTGGTGGGGTGAGCACCTCCGGCGTGATCACTGCCGTGGCGCGTCCGTCGTCCTGCTCGGCCTCACGGATCCTGTCCATGTGATGCCTCCACCTTTGGGCCGGTGCCACCTTTCGAAGGGGCACCTGAAGGAAGCGGTGCCGTGCCGCTTCGCTCTAGATTTCTGTCCTTTTTCGCCGACTCCTGGTAGGGTCTGGAGCGATAGTCGGTGGCATAGAAACCCGAACCCTTGAAGAGGAACCCGGCGCCCGCGCTGATCAAGCGGTCCACCTTCTTCCCGCAGTGCGGGCACCGTGTGCGCGGCGAGGCCATGATGCTCTGGCGGGCCTCGAACCGTTGCGCACACGAGCGGCATTCGTATTCGTAGGTGGGCATTCGCTCGTCCTTCCGTAGCGCACACCCCAGACAGGTCAGCCCGCCGCGCCGCTCTCCGCTGCGCACTGCCCCGCTGATGTGCGAGATTCACTTCTCTATCAGGATACCGAAAAACACGCCTTGCCTCAGGCTGCTCAAAAAGGCCCAGATGCAAGGCGGCGTGCGAAGGGCCGAGTGAGGCGTACTCCAGGTACGCCGCAGCGAGCGCCCAAGCGAGCCAACGCCGCAGATGGGCCTTTTTCAGCAGCCTGCTAGGCGTGCGTGGCCCAGAACCGGTGCTGAGCAAAGATCAGCGCGGTCGCCCCGATGAACGCGATGATGATCAGCGCGACCAGCCCGGCGTCCGGCGATATCCTCAGGACGGAGAAGAGCCAGACCCCCGCGATGCTGCCGACGACACCGAGGATGAGGTCCCCAGTCAGCCCGTAGCCGCCCTCTTTCATGACATGCCCGGCCAGGTAGCCGGCGGTCAGCCCAACGACAACCCACAGTGCGAGCAGTCCAAGTGTCATGGCCGCCCCTCCTCCGCCGGCTCTGCCGGCGTCCTATCCACCTCTCACGCGGTCGCGCGTGAGGAAATGTGCTGTCAGTCCAAACTTTGCCCCTTGGGGGAGACACACAGCCATCGCGGCCCTGTTGCCAACACTCGGCACGCCTTACGAACATGCAAAGCCAGATCCACCCATCGCGGCGGGTGGCCCGACACGTTCTCAGCCCTGTTGACTCGTGGGCTTGGAGGGAATGTTGCTGCGAGATCTCACCGGAGTCGCCGGCGGGACACGCACGAGATATCGGAGAGCCTCCGACAGGTCGGACGGAGAGGCGACGCTCAGCCTGGGGCGCCGCGGCTAGAGCGCGTCATCTGAGCCAGCCCGTTTGAAGGTGGCCTTTCTTTGGATCACGAGTCTGGCGTCAACGGGTTGCGTGCCGGCGCCCAGCGAGCCTCGCGTTCGGCATCCGCGTGGCGATGGTCGCACTTTTCGAGAATCTCGATGACCGCCACGTACAGGAGGCCGAATGCTGTTAGACCGATCAGCACTTCAAACTCAAGCATTGTTATGGCTCCTCGGAGTGGCGTGGAGGAGCATCGAATCCCATGACCTTTCCTCCACGGGTCACTCGGCAAGGATGCGCAGTGCCCAATCAAGTCCGACCCCCATCTTGAACGAGAATGCCTGCCGTTATGAAATCAGCCCACACGCAGGCGAGTTATCGAGGCCGCGTCCAGAATCTCGCTGAGGATCACTTGGACGGCAAAACCGCACCGCCGACAGCGCCGGTACTGGAACACCCAGCGGTCATACCGCTGGGGCGTCTCGAGCCATTCCATGGCGGAGAAGCAGCATGCGCCTGCCTGCGGCGGCGAGATGATCTGATGGGCGTACCGACTCGTGGGTGGCTGTTCTTCGGTGTCCGGCACCAGACTCGGCATCGCGTGCGTCCTCCCTGTCGGCTGGAGATCAACGCAACCCTCGTGCCGCCGCGGCCGCCGCGGAGATCGTGGGCTCTGGATGAGTCATTTCACCGGCCACAGAACGATAGGCCAGGCCGGCCAGACCGGCGCCGATCAGCGGCGCGACCCAGAAGCGCCAGAACTGCGAGAGGGCCCGCCCGCCGACGATGAGAGCCGGCCCCGTGCTCCGCCCGACGTCGACGACCGGAGACTGGCGTGGGGGAGGTTACGACGGCGAGCGCGATTGCGAGCGCATCTGATCTCGCAGTCGGCGGTAGCTCTCGCGCTCGGGCGTCCCCAGCCGGTCCGCGATTTCGAGCGCCCGCTCGTAGAACGACAGCGCGTCGGCGTAGCGCCCTTGGGCCCGGTGCAGGTCACCGATATTGCTGAGGACAAACGCTTGTCCTTGCTCCTCACCCAGCTTCTCCGCTAGCTGCAGGCTGCGCTCGTAGGATTTCAGCGCGTTGGCGTAGCGCCCTTGCTTCACGTAGACGAGACCGATGTTGTTGAGGGTACGCGCCTGACCCAGCTCGTCCGCCAACTTCTCCCGGATCCGCAGGCCCTGCTCGTACGCGCGCAGCGTGTCCGCCGTGCGACCCTGCCTGTCGTGCGCCTTGGCCATGTTGTCGAGCACCGTGGCCTGGCCCGCCTCGTTGCCGAGCTTCTGCTGGAGCGCCAGTGCGCGCCCGTAGGCGACGAGCGCGTCGGCAGAACGGCCCTGCACCTCGCACGCCAGGCCGATGGCGTAGAGGGTCGCGGCCTGGCCCGCCTCGTTGCCGAGCTTCTGCTGGAGCGCCAGTGCGCGATCGTAGGACAGGAGCGCGTCGGCATACCGGCCCTGGCTTCCGTGGACGTCCCCCATGCGGGCGACGGTGATCGCTTGGCCCGCCTCGTTGCCGAGCGTCTGCTGGAGCGCCAGCGCGCGCCCGTAGGCGACGAGCGCGTCGGCAGAACGGCCCTGCCCCTCGAACGCCAGGCCGATGGCGTAGAAGGTCGTGGCCTGGCCCGCCTCGTTCCCGAGCTTCTGCTGGAGCGCCAGTGCGCGATCGTAGGACGCGAGCGCGTCGGCATACCGGCCCTGGCCGGTGTAGGAGACCCCGATGTTATGAAGGGTTGTGGCTTGCCCTGATTCATCTCCCAGCTTCATCAGCAGCGTCAGGCTGCCCTCGTAGTTGATGAGCGCGTCGGCCGAACGATTCTGACGATCGTACTCGACGCCCATCCTGCCGAGGGTCGATGCTTGGCCCGGCTCGTCGCCCAGAGCGAGATAGAGCCGGTAGGCGCGCTCGAAGGCCGTTACCGCGAGAGGGGATTGCCGCAGATTGCCGAGAGCCGCTCCCAGGGATACCCAGGCATCGACGTAGTCCGCGTCCATGGACGTCGCGCGCTCGAACTCGCGCGCCGCCTCGGCGTACTCACCGCGTTTGTAGCTGAGGAGCCCGCGGCCGTAGGCCTCCTGGGCCTCGAGCGACCTGGTCGGAGGTTTCGTGAGTCGCGCCCGCTCTTCGGGTGTCGGCTCGATGCGCCGGGCCGGAGGCACGAGGACCACCTGGGGCTGGGCCTGAACGATCACGACGTGCGTGTTCAGGGAGTCGATCGTCGCCTGGGCGAGTTGG
>Ga0316622_100001052_pt1 | contig 17382 bp, 14 predicted proteins | sample OWC_Aug_OW2_C1_D_FD_207646 | JGI IMG/M metagenome (GOLD analysis project Ga0316622, IMG submission 207646) | Wetland soil microbial communities from Old Woman Creek delta, Ohio, United States - OWC_Aug_OW2_C1_D5_C | ecosystem: Environmental > Terrestrial > Soil > Wetlands | place: USA: Ohio... | reverse complement strand
GCGAGCGGTTTTCATCATCGGCCGCGACGGGCGGATCGCCTACATCGAGATCGTCCCCGAGATCTCGAGTCACCCGGACTATGATGCCGCGCTCAAGGCTCTGCGCGCCGCCGTCTAGCCTTCATTCGCCGGACGGGCGCGCGCCTTCCGCCGGTCGGCAAGGCCAGCTCCGGCCGGTGTCCCGCATCCAGCCGGCACCCCGGAAGACGATCGCGGCGATCCGGATCCCGCCCGGGCAGCCGGGAAGTCCGTGCCGATCGTCCCCGCCGATTGGCTGGCATCGCTTTGCAGAAGTCGGCTAGACTGCCCGGAACTGCGGGTGCCGGAAATCGTTTCAGGATCAGCGCCGGGATCGAGCCGGGCTCCGGTTTGGCCTGGCGCAGGTGCGCGTCGCGTCGCCGGAGCCGTGTGGGGGGAACGGATTCGTGCATCGGGGCCACACGATCAGCGTCGTCGTTCCCTGCTACAACGAGGAGGACGGGATCCCCAAGGTGATCCGCGGCCTCCCGCCGTGCGTCGACGAGATCGTGGTCGCGGACAACGATTCGGCCGATCGGACGGCGGAGGTCGCGCGCGCGCTCGGCGCGCGAGTCGTCCTGGAGACGCGCCGCGGCTATGGCGCCGCCTACAAGCGCGGACTCGCGGAAGCGACCCGGGACGTGATCGTCACCATGGACGGCGACTGCACCTACCCCATGGAGGCGATCGAGGGGCTGGTCGATTTCCTCATCGACCGCGATCTCGATTTCGTCTCGGCGTCCCGTTTCCCGCTGCGCGATCCGCACGCGATGAACTTCTCGAACAAGGTCGGGAATTGGATCCTGACCGCCGCTGTCTGGCTGCTCTACGGGGCGCGCATGGCCGACTCTCAGTCGGGCATGTGGGTGTTCCGGCGCGGGGTTCTGCCTCTCCTGAATCTGACCAGCGACGGCATGCCCTTCTCGGAAGAGATCAAGATCGAAGCGTTCCGGCATCCTCAGGTCCGTTTCGCCGAGCACCCCATCGACTACCACCCGCGCGTGGGCGAGGTGAAGTTGCGCCGCTGGCGCGACGGATGGGAGAATCTCCGCTTCCTGGTGCGCAAGCGCTTCGGCCGCCTGCCCGCGTCCAAGCCGGATCCCGCGGCCGGACCCCGAGAGGCCGGCCCGGGCCCGGAGAACTCGGCATCCCGCATGGAAGGCCATGAAACGCACGAGTCAGGAGTCCGCCAGGACGGATGAGCGGGCGGCGCAGGTGGGAACCGGGCCCACCCCGGCCTTGCGCGCTTCGCTCGCCTGGCTGCTCGCTCCGGCCGCGCTCGTCGCGCTGCTCGCCCTGCCCGGGCTGTCCGCAGCGCCGGCCGGTTCGGCCGCGCTCGCGGCCGGCTCGGTCGGACTCGCCGATTCCCTGCGCCTGATCGCGGCCTTCCTGCTCCTCCTCATCCTTCCCGGCCGGCTGCTCGATGTGCTCGTGTTCGCGCCGCGCCCGGATCGCTCCGGCCCCCCGGCCGCGGAAGCCGCCGGTGGAGCGCGATCGGATGGGCTCGAGACGATCGTGCGCGCCTTCGTCCTCAGCCTGGCCATGGGAAGCGCACTCGGGCTCGCGGTCTGGTTCCTCGGCGGCGGCGCGCTCGATGCTATTCCCGCACCCGGCGCTCCGCGGCCGCATGTCCTCGGGCGGCTGAGCGCGATCGCCTGGGCGGATGCGGCGCTGCTGCTAGCCGGCGGCCTGATCCTGCTCGTGCGCGCGTGGCGAATCCGGACGCCCGGGACATCTGCGGATTCCGAGGCACGGCGCGCACCGGCGGCGCCGAGCCTGCACGGTGTTGCGGTGCCCGGCCTTCCGGGTCGCGTCTCGTGGAGCGGGCTCACCCTCGGCGCACTTCTCGTCCTGGGCGCCGCGGCCGGTCTTCGCTCCGGCGGGCAATTGGGCTTCAACACCGACAGCCCCGATCATGTGAGCTGCGTCCGCGAGATGATCGAGCGCGACCGCGTGCTTCCGCGCACGACCTTCCATGTGGACGGAGACGGCGCGGCCGTCGATTCGCGCAAGGGCTTCTACCATGCGCTGCTCGCCTCGGTCGCGCAAACGGCGGGGGTCGATCCTCTGGATGCGTGGCGCTTCCTTCCCGTCCTCCTCGTGCCGCTGGCGCTTCTCGCGTTCCACGCGTTCGCCCGCAGCCTCCTGGGGGCTGGGTTCGCCGCGGTCTTCGCCGTCTTCCTCATGCTCGTGAACGAGGGGGAGGGGGGCGGCTTGCTGATGCGCCTGGGCTATGGCAGCCAGATGGGCATGGTGCTCGCCTGGGCCGTCCTGGCGCTCGTCCTGCAATCCATCTTGGGCGGGGATGCCCGGCTCGACCGCCGGCGGCTGGGGCTCATCGCCGCCGCGTCCTTCGCTGCGGTGGCCACGCACCTCTTCGCCTTCGTGCAGGTGCTCTTCTCGCTCGGGGTCTTTCTGCTCGCGCTCCTCATCGCTCGCGGACGCCGGCACACGCTCTTCGCCCGCGCAGCGGTCGGGTCGGCAGCCGTTCTCGCCGGATGCCTGGCGCCCCTCGCCTGGCGCCTGATCTTCACCTTCGCTCCGCTCAATCCGATCCACACGCACCACCAGGGAATCCTCTATCTCAGCGATCGCCTCTTCGTCGCCCTCCCGGAGCTCTGGTGGCGCTTCCTCGGGTGGCTCGGATTCGCCGGGATCGCGCTCTCGCCGGCTCTGTGGAAGCCCGCGCGCACCGACGCGGCCGCCCTCTATTGCGCCGCTGCCGCCGCCGCTCCGCTGCTGGTCGTCGCCAATCCTCTCCTCATGCCCCTGATCGAGCCGGCTCTCGGCTACCTGGTCGATCGCCTGATGCTCGTCGTTCCCTACGCGGTCGTCCTCGCCTGGCTCGGGCGTCGCGTGCTGCAACCGTCTCCTGCGCCCGCCCGCCGCCCGGCACTGGCGTCCGCGGGCGCCCTCGCCTTCGCCCTGCTCCTTGCCGTCACCCTCGGGCCGCAGGTCGCCACTTTCGCGCGTTCGCATGCGCCACGCGCGGTCGCTGCGCGGGAGGAGCGCTCGATCGCCGCGTGGCGGGATCTGTTCGCCGCCCTCGAGAAGACGACCGAGCCCGACGCCACCATCCTGAGCGACCCGGCGACCGATTACGCCATTCCGGCGGCCACCTCGCGTTTCGCCGCCTGCGTGCTCCATCAGCACGGCAACCCGGCCGATTCTCTCGGGCCCGCGCGCCTCGCGGCCTGCCGGGACGTCCTCTCGCCGTTCATCGCATCGTCCGCGAAGGCGAGGCTCTGCCGCCGTTTCGGCGTCGACTACGTCTTGCTCGCCCAGACCTTCGCCCGAGACCGCGATCTCTACACGACCGTCGCCGGCCCCGAAATCTCCCGGCGTCAGCGCGCGGCTCTCGAGCGGGATTCGCTCCTGTTCGCCCGCGTCTGGGACGGCGGGTCTCGGGGAGCGCTCTACCGCGTGCGCGTGGAGAATCTTGCCGCCGTGGAGCAGCAGTCGCGTCCTGCCGGGGCAGGCAGTCCGCTCGGCGGGGAGGAGCAGTCGCGTCCCGTCGCGGAGGGCGGTCCGCCCGGTGCGGCGGAGCAGTCGCCGCGGATCGCGCCGGGCGATCTTCTCGCCGCGCTGCCCGCGGGCGCGCGGTCCATCGGGGCACCCGGCCGCGCCGGGATGAGCCTTGCCGGAGCAGAGATCGCATCGGCGCGCGTGGCCCGCGGCGACTCGCTGGATGTCCTGTGCTACTGGCGGCGCGAGGGCCCGCTCCCCGAACTGCCCGTCATTGTACAAGTGCTGCTTCAGACCCCCTTCCCGCGCGGCCCGCTCGCCGCGATCGGCTTCGACAACCTCGACCGCCTGTGGCAGCAGCGCAGAAGGGGAGAGTTGTACAGCGCGCGCCAGGCGCACATGGTCGTCGATGGTCAATTCGGCTTGGAGCATTGGCCGGCCGGCTCGCTCGTCGCCGATCGCGTGAGGGTGCCGGTTCCGGAGAACGCTGCGCCGGGCGCCTACACGCTGAAGATCGCCTGGGCGGAAGAGCCTTTCATCCCGAATCCGTCGCTGAGAGGGATCCTCTGCGACGAGGATCGTTTCGGCGGGATCCCGGTGGGAGTCGTGGATGTCGACGCCAGCGACCGCGGCGGGCGATGAGTCGCGGGCGATGCCCGCTTCTCGCGGCCCGCGCACGACCGCGCGCCGGGCGGCCGTCGCCATGGCCGGCGCGCTCCTCTGCGCGGCCGCGCCGTGGGTCGGCGGGCCATGGGCGGCGCTGCGCTTCTTCGCGCTCTGCGTGGCTCCGGGACTGAGCCTGCTCCTGTGGCTCGCTCCGGAGACGTGGCCCAAACCTGCCCGGGCCGTCGCGCTCACGCTCCTCGGCTCGGCCGCCGTTTCTCCGGCGCTCCTCTTTCTGGCCGCGCGTCCGCTCGGAGGCATCGATCGCGCCCTGCCGGCGGTCTCGCTCTTCTGGGGCCTGCTCTTCGCAATCCCGCTTCTCGCGAGAGGTCGGTACCTTGCGTCGCGCGGACAGGGAGACGTCCCCGCGGGCCTCGCGCCGCCATCCGGGCAGCGCAGCGCATCCTGGACCGGAAGCCTGCTCCTCATCGCCGGCGGCACGCTGCTCCTCGGCCTGCCACTCCTGGTCAATGCCGACCTGCGCCCGCGCGCCGACGCCTGGACGCACATCGCTCTCGTCCGCCGGATCCTGACCGGGCCCTATCCATGGACCGACCCGCGCTTCGCCGGCCAGCCGTTGCGCTACTTCTGGATGTTCAACGTCTGGGCCGCGGGCTTCGCCGCGCGGGGAGGTCTGTCGATTTCCTGGGCGCTCGTCCTCGTACAGCTCGCCGGCATCGCCGCCTTCGTCGCGGCCACGGTCGGGCTGATCCGGCAGCTCTTCGCGGACCGCACGAAACAATGGGCCGCCGCCGCGGTCGTTGCGTTCGCCTGGAACCCGCTCGGATTCCTCGCCATCGCCATCCATCTCGTCCGCGCGCTGGTCGGACGGCATCAGGGCGTCGTGCATCTGCAGCACTCGCTCGCGCGGCTCCACTTCCTCGACGCGGGCGTCCATGAAACGCTCGCCCCGTATCTCACGGTGCCCGTCTCCTGGCAGACGAAGTTCTTCGTCGTCACGCCATTCGGCTTGGGCATGGCCGGCGCGGTGGTCGCGCTCATGGCGTTCATCGAGATGCTGCGCGAGCGACGCACCCCTCGGGCCGCGCTCGTTCTCCTCGGGCTCTCCTTCCTCGCCGTCTGCCTGCACCATCTGGTCGCCGCGGTGCTGATCGGTCTCAGCCTGGGCGGGGCCCTCGTCCTCGCGCGGCTTCTCCGCCGGTCCCCGCTCGGCTGGAAGCCCACGCTCGCGATCCTCGGCCTCCTCGCCGCCGCGGCCGCGCTCAGTTGCCCCTATCTGAGCGCCATTCTGGCCGGGCGCGGAGCATCGACGGCGACGGCGGACGGGTACACGCTCGGAATCGAAGCGCGCTGGTTGCGAACGGCGGCGGTCGTTCTCGGTCCGCTCCTCGTCCTGCTCGCCGTCGGCCGCCGCCGGCTCCGCGAGACGCTCGGTGGCGTGGCGCCGTTCGCCGCGATCCTCTGCGCGCTCGGCCTGGCCCTACTCGTCTTCGCGCGCTTCCCGACGGTGAACGAGGGCAAGGTCTACATCCTCTTCTTCTGCCTGGCCGCGCCCTTCGCCGCCGAGGGCGCGCTCGCGCTCCACCGCGCGGCCTCCCGGCGGGCCTGGTCGCGGATCCTGTGGGGGATCGTGCTGGCGAGCGCGGTCGCCGGCCCGGGGCTGCTGTGGATCGGCCACGTCCTCCATGGCGAGCCGGCCGTCCCGCGCGGGCAGGAGCTGGCCGCCATCTGGCTGCGCGAGCGGACACCGCCGGACGCGATCGTGATCGAGCCGGTCGAGCGCCAGTTCGTGCTCAACCGGGCGGAAAGAGACCTCCTCGTCAGCCGGGAGAACTTCGTCCGGGAATGCGGCTATCCGTACGAGCCGATGCGCGAGCGCCTGACGCTGATCGGTGACTTGTACGCGGGAAGGCGACTGACCGATCGCCAGCGCGAAGTGCTGCGCGCATTCGGGCGCCCGGTCTACGCGTTCGTCGCGCCGCCGCCGATGTACGCGGAGCGGGGGTCCGAGGAGAGCGCCGCACCCGATCCGGTCGCGTTCCACCCGGTCTACGTGAATCTCGACGCCGCGATCTACGAGTTCCGCCCCGCCGGCGCCCCGGACGTCGGGAGTCGCTGACCTCTCTCACCGCCACCGCCCGAACCGCCCCGCATTCCGCGCGCGGTACCGGTCGGCTCCCCGCGCGGGCGTCCGACCGGGGACCGGGCCCGGCTCTGCGGCGAAGGGACATGGCGCCCGCGGCCAGCAGGTTTCAGGAGGCGGGCCAGGGGATGGGATCCAAGCCGCCGTCAAGCGGCCCGTTGACCGGCCGCTCGTTCCCGGCCTAGCATTGCGGCCATGCAGCTCAGACCCCGATTCGTCGACGTCCGGTCCTTCCGCCGCCCGACGACCGTGCGCGCCGCGCGGCTGCGGACCCGGCGACCGTTCGCCCTGCTCCGCGCAGCGCTTCTCTTCACCGTCGCCTGCGGTCTGAGCGCCGCGCTTGGCCCGGCGCACGCGCAGTTCTCGCGCATCACCGCCGGCATGAGCTACGGCGTCGGGGGACTGTTCAGCGAGGACTACGTCTATGGCGTGAAGCAGACGGCCACGGTCGGGGATTTCTCGTCGGGGCTCTACGCCTTCGACGTCGGCTACGTGACCCGCTCGCGCTTCACGATCGGCGTCCGCGCGCACATGATGCGCGTTCCGCTGGGCGGCGGCGGCCGCATCGGCCGCTTCGACATCGTCCCGGGCGTCGTGTTCCTGGGCTACCGCAAGCCCGCGATCGTACGCTCCGTGAGCGGATTCGTCGGCCTGGGCGCCGGCATCGCGTCCGTCCGATTCGTGGCCGAAGACGGGATCGAGCAGGATTGGGACTCGATGGACGAGGGGCGGATCGGCGTTTCCGATGATCATCCGTTCGTCTTCGAGATCTTCGCCGGTGCCGATGTCGGGCTCTCGGAGGACTTCTCCCTCGAGCTGACCGCCGCCTCCACTTTCCTCGACAGCGAGATCTCCTACGAACCGGTCCCCGACGCCGGCTTCGTCTCGGAGCACGGCCAGCGCGTGGACGCCCGCCACATCGCGATCGGGCTCGGGCTGCGCTGGTGGGTCGAGCTGTGGTAGCACGTCCCGCCCGGGACCCTGCGCCGCTGCTGCTCCTCGGGGCCCACTTCTCGACGGCCGGAGGCTTGTACACCGCTCTCGAACGCGCGGCCGCCCTCCATGCCCCGGCGGTGCAGATTTTCACGCACAATCGCGCGCAGTGGCGCACCCGTCCGCTCACGGACGAGGAGATCGCGCGTTTTCGGAGGGTGGCGGGTGAGCGCGGCCCCTTCGCTCTGGCGGCGCATTCCAGCTACCTGATCAACCTCGCGTCGCCCGACCGGGACCTGCGCGAGCGCTCGATCCGCACCCTCATCGCCGAGCTGGACCACTGCGCGGATCTCGGGATCCCGCTCCTCGTGCTCCATCCCGGCGCGCACATGGCGGCGGGCGAGCGCGCGGGCATCCGGCGCATCGCGCGCGCGCTCGCCCGGGCGCTGGAGACGACGCGCCAGCGGCAGGGCGCACGCGCCGCGCGGCTCGCCCTCGAGATCACGGCCGGACAGGGGACATCGCTCGGTTGGCGCTTCGAGCAGCTGGCGGAGATCCTCGGCCGGCTGGCGCACGCGGCGGAGGCGCGCGTCTGTTTCGACACCGCGCACGCCTTCGCGGCCGGCTACGCGTTCCGCACGCCCGAGGACTACGCCCGCATGTGGCGCGCATTCGACCGGGCGATCGGTCTCGAGCGGATCGCGATCTTCCACTGCAACGATTCGCTCACGCCGTGCGGCTCGCGCGTCGACCGGCACACGCACATCGGCCGGGGGAAGATCGGCGGCGTGCCGTTCGCGTGGCTGCTGAACGACCCTCGCTTCACGCGGGTGCCGAAGGTGATCGAGACTCCGAAGGAAGGCGACATGGACCGGCGGAATCTCGCCTTGCTGCGCAGGTTGGCGCGGATGCGGCCGTTTCCGCCCGAAGCGGGACCGGCGCCCCTTGGCGCGGAGCCGGGATGAGCGGCTTCCGGGGCCCGGAAGGATGGGCCGGTCCTAGCCCTTCTCGCCGATCCTCTTCAGCTCCTCGAACAGCTCGCGTTCACGTTGCGAAGGCCGCGCGGGCACGGTGACCAGCACGTGCACGATGTGGTCCCCGCCTTGGATCCCCTGGCCGCGCATGCGCAGCTGCGCGCCCGACGACGTTCCCGCCGGAATGGTGAGGCGCCTCTCGCCGTGGAGCGTGCGCACGGTCACCGGACCGCCGAGCGCCGCCGTCCACGCGGGAACGTGCACCTCGGAGTGGATCGTCCCGTTCTCGCGGCGGAACTCGGGATCCGGTCGCACGCACACCTGCACGAGGAGATCGCCCGCCTGGCCGCCGGCGCGTCCGGCGCCGCCGAGTCCTCGTAATCGCAGAGTCGCGCAGTCCGACGTAGCGGGCGGGACCGTGATGTCGAGCTGGCGCGTGGAATCGATCGTCCCGCTGCCGTGGCATTGCGCGCAGAGCTGCCCGGGGCTTGCTCCTGTGCCCTGGCAGGTCGGGCAGGGCTGGGTCACGCTGAAGAACTGCCCTCGCCGGCCGGGGCGCTGCGTGATGCGTCCCGTCCCTCCGCACGCGGGGCAAGCCTTCACCTCGCCGACCGCGCCGCGGCCGCCGCAGGTGGGGCACGCCGTCTGGCCGGACAGCGTCACGCGCACCTTCCCGCCCAGGGCGGCCGTGCGGAAATCGACGTCGAGGGTCGTCTCCATGTCGGGTCCGGGTCTCGCGGGAGAGCGCCCGCGATGCAAGGACTCGCCGAAGTCGCCGTAGAAGATGTCGCCGAAGCGATTGAGGAAATCCTCGACTGACCATTCACGCTCGGCCCCGGCGAACGGCTGCCCGCCCGCGCCGCGCCGCTCGCGCCGGCCGCCGCCCGCGAGGGCAGCATCGTACTCGCGCCGCTTCTGCGGATCCGAGAGGACCTCGTACGCCTGCGAGAGGTCCTTGAACCGCTCCTCGGCCTCCGCGTTGCCCGGGTTCTTGTCGGGATGGAAACGGATGGCCTGCTTGCGATAGGCCTTCTTGATCTCGTCCTCGCTCGCCGTCTTCGGCACGCCGAGCACTTCGTAGTAGTCCTTCATCGGCGGCCCCCTCGACCGCTGCGTCGCAGGACGACGACCTCCAGGTAGTCGCGCGCGACGCGAATGCGCGCCCGCTCGGCTTCGAACTCGGGCGGGATGGGAAGCAGGCCCATCAGGAGCAGGTTCTCGTGCCCCTGGGGACGCGCGCGCACGACGAGCACATCGGGCAGGAGCTCGACGTCGATGTCGGGCTCGAGGACGTCTTCGAGGACGACATGCCAGCGCAGCGCCCGGCGGGAGAAGGTCCAGCGGGCCGGCAGGCGGCGGGACCCGTGGCGCTCGCGGAGCAGGGAGTTCCACTGGTGCTCGAGCCGGTCGATTTCCACCGCGATGCGGTCGATCTCTTCGGCGATCCTCTCGTCCATCGGTCGCGCTCCGCGTTCCGCGGCGAATCGCACTCACCCGCGGTCTGGCCCCCCGCTCCCGGCGCGCATCTGCACGCCGCTTCCCGTCCTACCGGTCGCGGACGTCCCGGGTCAACCCCGGCCCCGGCTCGATGCTCCAGGGCAGGATGTGCGTGGGGCCAATGATACCCGCCGAGATGATCGTGCGCATCGCTTCATCCACCGTCCATCCCGTGTCCCGGACTTCCGACTCGCGAACGAGGACGATCGTCCCGGTGGTGGGATTGGGCGGAGTCGGGATGAAGATCTTCAAGATCCGCTCGCCGCCCGAGGTGTCGAGTATGCCGGTCACGAAGCCGATCGTCCACATCCCCGGCCGCAGGTATTCGACGAGGACGGACCGGGTGAAGACCTGTCTCTGGGGCAGGGAGAGGGCCGCGCTGATCTGCTTGCCGACCTGATAGGTCGTGCGGATGAGGGGGATGCGATCGAACCCCTTCTCGATGAGGCGCAGGAATTCCCGGCCGACGAGGTTGCTGGCGACGAGCCCCAGGAGGTAGAGCAGGACGACGACGAGCAGGAGACCGAGGCCGGGGATCCGGCGATGGATGACTTCGGCGATCGCCGTCGCCACCCGGCGATCGATGATCGTGTAGAGGAGGTAGACCGCCAGAGCCGAGAGGGCGACCGGGATGATCGCGAGCGTGCCCCTCAGGATGTGGGTCCTCAAATGGTAGAGCAGCCGGTTCGTCAGCAAGTCAGCCTGTCCTCCCGCATCTTCATGCGTCTGCACGGTCCAGGTCTGGGACCGGGCGGCAACGGTCTCCGCCACGGCAAGGGGCCCTCCCATCGAGACGACCAAGAAGACGTATCGGCAACTCGTCCCCCGGTCTGTCGATGGGAGCGTCTTGCGCGGGGCCTTCCCTTCCGGTTCTCTTCCCCGCGCCCGCGCGGCCCGATTCCATCGGCCGGACCCGATTCTCCGGCGGCCGCCCCCGGGGCCGGTCACGATTCAGGCCCTGGAAGTCCCCGCCCGGCACCCGCCCGGACCCGGACTCCGGCCGGGCCGAGAGGCTCGGATGAACCATTGAATGCCCGGCGGGCGATGGGGTTCCTCGACTTGAACTTCTGGACCGTAGAGAAGTTATGGGAGATCAGGCCGGGGAGGGCGTCGCTTGGGCGCCGATTTCTTCCTGGAACCTTCCCGGCATTTTTTTGTTGACCACCTGGTCGAATTTGACGATATTGTCAATACCGACCGGGTGGTCGGTTTTGCATTAGGTTCGAGAAATGATGGTGCAGCGAAGCAGAAAAGCGAGCCCGGGGAGGTCCCGGTGGCCGGCAGCGGTGCCGGGCGCGGCGGGCCGTCCCGATCCCCGGAACCCCGTTCCGACCCCTCGCGGGGTGCGCCCGGCACTGCCGGGGGCGGGATCGGCTCCTTCCCGCGTCGCGTCGAGAAGCGCCGGGCGGGCGTCGAGGAGCGAGAGAGCCGTCGGGCGCGAGGGGCTCGCGAAACCGGCGGGAAGCCGGGAGCGAGCGGGAGCGCCGCAGCGGGCGGACACGCGCGAGAGGGTCCCGGCGAGCGGGCCGGCGAGCGAGCAGGGCTGGCAGAGCGGGCAGGGCCGCAAGGGCGAGGAGACTCTGACGAGCGAGCAGGCTCAAAGGAACGGGCAGGCGCAGAAGAGCGAGTCCGGCTCCAAGCCCGGCGCGCGCTCGGGCAAGCCGATCGGGCGCCAGCAACGCCGCTCGCGCAATACGCGCCAACAGCTCCTCATGGCAGCCCGCGAGGTGTTCCCGGAGAAGGGTTTCGACCTCACGAGCATCGACGACATCACGCGCCGCGCGGATGTCGGCAAGGGGACCTTCTACTACCACTTCAAGAACAAGGAGCGCCTGATCCGCGAGCTGGTTCGCGGCATGCTGAGCGAGCTGTTGGGGGCGATCGATCGTCGCTGCACCGGCTGCACCGACTTGAACAGCCTGCTCGACACCATGATCCAGGCGCACATCGAATTCTTCAGCAACCGGTGGGAAGACTTCGTCCTCTACTTCCAGGGGCGCTCCGACCTCACCCTGGAGCAGAGCTACGCGGGCATCCAGACTCCGTTTCTCGAATACCTGGAGCGCATCGAGACCTTGATCGACGGCGTCGTCGGGTACCACCTGCCGAAGCCGGTGCTGCGGCGCATCGCCTGCGCCGTGGCCGGCTTCGTCTCGGGGTATTACTCGTTCGCCGTGATCGCCTCGCAAGGCGAGGATGTCGACGAGGCCTTTCGCGCGCTGCGAGGCGCGATGGTCGCCAGCCTGGCGCGTTTCATCCGCGAAGCGGTTCCCGCGGATGCGCGGCAGGAAGGATAGGCGGGGGGCGTACTGAAACGGTAAGGCCCGTGAGTGGTTCACGGACCGCCCTGGGGAGGGCAACAGTGAAGATGAACCGAATGGATGCCATGGACGCGACTGCTGTGAAGGAGGCTCCGGCTCCGCGGAGGAGGCGGCCTCCGGCGCCTCGCGCGGCGCCGGAAGCGATCCGCGTGCCCGCCGCGGCCCTGTGGGGCCTGGCGACCAGTATCGACATCTACGAATGCGATCCGGCGACGATTCGCGACGCGGAGAAGATCCGCCGCTTCGTCGTCGAGCTGTGCGAATTGATCGAGATGCGCCGCTTCGGCGACACCCTCGTCGTCCATTTCGGTGAAGACGAGCGCGTGGCCGGCTATTCGATGGTCCAGCTGATCGAAACGTCGTTGATCTCGGCCCATTTCGCCAACCTGACGAACACGGTCTACCTGGACGTGTTCAGCTGCAAGATGTACGACCCGGAAGTCGTCGCGTCCTTCGCGCAGAAGTACTTCGGCGGCTCTCACTGCATCACCCATGTCACGCCGCGGCTGTGAGGTGCATCCGAGGTAGGACCATGCTGAAGATCCACGTCGTCACCGAGCCGGGCGAGGCGCGCCGGGTCTGGGAAGGCGTGTTCCCGCCCGAGCGGCTCACCGACCTCTGGGAGGTGCGCGACTGTTTCCAGCGGCATTTCCGCCGGCCGCTGCACTTCCTCGTCGCCGAGGAAGCGGGGGCGGTCGTCGGTCTGCTGCCCTTGAGCCGGATCGAGGAGCGTGACGGCTACGGCTACTTTCCGGGGGAGACCTGGAAGGGACGCACGTGGCTCGAGCAGAACCAAGTTCTCGCGCGTGACGCGGACGTGTTGAGCGCGCTCCTCGAAGCCTGCCCGGCCGGCACCGAGGCGCGCTATCTCCTGCCGGGCAACCTCCCGCTCGGGATGTTGAGGGTGGACGAGATCAACTATCAGTTCCATCCCGGGCAGTACGGCTTCTCGATGGAGAACTACTTTCAGCAGTTCTCCCACCGCACGTCCAAGCGCCTGCGCCGCGAGGTGGACGCGCTGGCCGCGCGCCTGCGGTTCCGCCTGGACGAGGCAAGAGACTTCGACGCGCTCGTGCGCTTGAACACGGACCGCTTCGCCGGCAGCTCCTACTTTGCCGACGCGCGCTTCCTGGAGGGTTTCCGCAGCCTGATGGAGCTGGCCGCCCAGCGCGCGTGGCTGCGCATGACGACGCTGCTCGACGGCGACCGCCCGGTGGCGGTCGACTTTGGCTGCCTCTACAAAGACGCATACACGCTGCTCGGCGGAGGAACCGACAGCGCGTATCCCGGCGTCGCCAAGCTGATCAACCTGCACCACATGGAGCGCGCCTGCCGGGAGCGCTTGGCGAGCGCCGATTTCCTCTGCGGCGATTTCTCCTGGAAGACGCTCTTCCATTTGACCGGGCAGCCGTTCTATCTCGTGACCGATGTCGCGCCGCCCGCCCAGCCGGTGCCGCCCGTTCGCGAGACCGCGCAAGCGGGCGGGGCGGTCTGATCTCATGGAACGCGTTCTGGTGGTCGGGACGACCCCCGACTATGTCGACCTCATCCTGAAAGGCCATCCGGGCCGGGCGCTCTTTCTCACCGACCCGCGCTTTCGCGAAGGCGCGCGGGAAGATCCCCCCGCCGCGATCGATGAAGTCCTCGAAGACCTCACCCGCCCGCCCGCGGTCATCCTGCAAACGTTGCAGGCGCATCTCGACCGCTGGGGCCTGGCGCTCTCCGGGATCACCTCCTTCGATTGCGAATCGCTGCTGATCGCCGCTCGCCTGGCCGAGTCGTTCGGGCTGCCGTATCCGCGTCCCGGGTCGATGCTCGCCGCGCGCGACAAGTTCGCCTGCAAGCGCCTCTGGCTCGAGGCGGGTCTGCCGTGTCCGCGGGCGCGGCTCGTCCGCGAGGCCCGCGAGGCGGCCGCGTTTCTCCGCCAGCTGCCGGCAGCGGCGGGCGGTCCGGCCCCCGGGATCGTGCTCAAGCCGCTCACGGGGAGCGGAAGCGAGCTCGTCTTCCTCTGCCGCACGGCCGCGGAGATCGAACGCGCGGTCGAGGAGATGCGCGCGCGCCTGGCCGGCCATCGAGACGTGCGCATGTACGCGCCGATCGAGACTCCCCTGGGGCGGCTCGATCCCCGCGCGGTCTTCGTCGCGGAAGAGTTCGTGGCGGGCGACGAGCATAGCTGCGATTTCCTGATCGACGGCGATCGCGTCGAGGTCGTCCGCGTCGCGCGCAAGCTGCTCGCTCCCGCGGGATGGCCGCTCGGGACGACCCTCGCCTACGAACTGCCCGCGCGATTGCCGCCCGCGGTCGACCCGGACGCCTTCCGCCGGCAGCTCGGAGAGGCGGCGTGGGCCTTGGGGATCACGCGGGCCATCTGCATGCTCGATTTCATCGTGCGCGGCGACCGCGCACTCATGATCGAGATGTCCCCGCGGCCGGGAGGCGACTGCCTGCCGCCGCTCATCCTCGCGAGCAGCGGGCTCGACATGTTGCGCGCGGCGCTGGATCTGGCCGAGGGACGCGAGATCGAGATCCCGCCCGCGGAAGCCTGGCGCAGGCGGATCGGCCTGCGCCTGTTCGCCCGCGAGGCCGGAACGGTCGCGCGGATCGATCCCGCCCGGCTGGCCGGCGATCCGCGAGTCTGCGCGGTGCATCTGACGCGCGAGCCCGGGCACCGCGTGGTGCTTCCGCCGGACAATTATGACTCGCGCATCCTCGGCTACGCGATCTTCGCTCCTTCGGATCGCCGTCCGCTGGCCGACGAATGTGCTGAGCTGGCCGGGCTGCTCGATCTCGAACTCCGCCGCGCGGCCCCCGTGGGACCGACGGGAGCCGCAGGGGGCCGACTGCCGTGAACGCGATTCCTCTCGGCGCAGCGGAGCTGCAGGCCTTCATCCGGCCCTTTCTCGAAAGGCGCGAGCGGTACCTGGAGGCCTGGCGAAAGCACGGCTCGCCCCTCTATCTGATCGACGAACGCGCCCTGCGCGAGCGGGCGGCGCGGTTCCTCGGCGTCTTCGGCGCGGCGCTGGGAGGGGGGAGCGGGGCCCCGGCGACTCGGGAGACCCGTCCGCCGCGAGGATCTGGCGCGCCTCGGGAATCCCCTGCCACGCCTGCGCCCGGCAGCCGGGAAGCGCGCATCCGGACCTTCTATGCCCTGAAGAGCAACTCCCACCCGGACATCGCGCGCATTCTCGTCGGCTGCGGAATCGGACTCGATGTGTCGAGCGGCCGCGAGCTGTCGGCGGCGCTCGCGGGGGGGGCGTCGCGGATCGTCTTCAGCGGCCCGGGAAAGACCGCGGAGGAACTGGCCCTCGCCCTCGAGCATGCCGGCCGGGTCACGCTCTTCATCGACAGCTTCGGGGAGCTCGAGCGTCTGATTCGCGCGGCGCGGGAAGGGGGACGAACGCTTCGCGCGGGAGTGCGCCTGACCAGCGACGAACGGGGCCTGTGGCGCAAGTTCGGCATTCCCCTCGACCGCCTGGGCGAGTTCGTCGCGGCGGCCGCGGCAGCGCCTCATGTCCAGCTGCGTGGCCTGCAATTCCACACGAGCTGGAACCTCGATTCCGCCGCGCAGGTCGCGTTCCTCGCCCGCCTCGGTCGCGCGCTCGGCGGCCTGCCCGAGTTCGCGCGCGCCCTCGAATTCATCGACATCGGCGGCGGGTACTGGCCCGAGGCCGGAGAGTGGCTGCATTCTCCGGACGGAGCTACGGTCTCTCCCGAGCGAGGGGTGGCCCAAACCGCGCTCGTCCACTACCGGCGTCCGGCCGCTTCGCTGGAGACCTTCGCGGCGCACATCGCGCAAGCCGTGCGCATCCACATCGAGCCGCACGCGAATGTCGAAGTCTGGCTCGAGCCCGGCCGCTGGCTGTGCCACGACGGGCTGCATCTGCTCCTGCAAGTGATCGACGTCAAGGCGCCCGACCTCGTCGTCACCGACGCGGGCACGAACGCGGTCGGCTGGGAGCGCTTCGAGACCGACTACTTCCCGGTGCTCAATCTCTCGCGCCCCGCCTTCACGGAACACGCCTGCTTCGTCCTGGGCTCGCTCTGCACGCCGCACGACGTCTGGGGCTACAGCTACTGGGGAAGCGGGATCGCGGCGGGCGACATCCTGCTCATTCCGGCTCAGGGCGCCTACACCTACGGGTTGCGGCAGGAGTTCATCAAACCTCTGCCCCGTTCCGCGGCGCTCGCCGCAGACTAGAGGATCACCGGCATGGCGGCGCAATTCTTCGCCAGTCCCTGGTTCCAGTACCTGCTGCTGCCGGGCGCGATCTTCCTCGCCCGTGTGACCGACGTGTCGATCGGCACGCTCCGCGTGATCATGCTCGGCCGGGGAATGCGCGTGATCGCCCCGCTGCTCGGCTTCGTCGAAGTGATGATCTGGCTCCTCGCCATCGGCCAGATCATGAAGAACCTCAACAACTGGACGACCTTCGTCGCCTATGGGGCCGGGTTCGCGACCGGCAACTATGTCGGCATGGTGATCGAGAGCAAGCTCGCGATCGGGCTCTCGATGGTGCGGGTGATCGCGCCGGCGGGGACGGGGCGGCTGCAGCGCTTCCTGCGGCGGGCCGGGTTCCGCACGACCGTCATTCCCGCGGCCGGCGCCTTCGGGCCGGTCGAAGTCATCTTCACCGTGATCCGCCGCCGGCAGCTCACCCGGGTCGAGCGGGTGATCCGCCGCTACAACCCGCACGCCTTCTACACGATCGAGGATGTCCGCTTCGCGAGCGAAGCGGAGGGCCGGCAGGGCCCGCGCTCGGCCGTCTTCCTGCGCCGCAGGCTGATCCCGAGGCGCAAGGGGAAGTGAGGGCGGCTGCCGACGAGTCAGGTTTCCCGTGCCCTGACGGAGCACACACCTCGCTTGCGGGCGGCCCATCCCGCTGGTAGACTCCCCCGCTTGGTGTCGAGAGTCGCATCGCGCAGTTCCACCGGTTGGAAGCTGCGCCGCAAGCGGGCCTTCAGTTCAGAAAGGATGGACGAGGGGAGATGGAGAGGGACGTGAAGCCGGACAAGAAGGCCGATCTGGCCGGACCGGGCATCAGCACCTACGAGGCGGTCGACAAGGTCCTGCCGGCCGGCTACCAGGCGGTGCTGAATCCCAAGCAGACGATGCAGGCGCTGTACGCGGTCAAGCGCTACATCGAGGAGAACCTGAGCAAGGAACTGAACCTCATGCTGGTCCAGGTTCCGCTGATCGTCGACCGCGACAGCGGCATGAACGACATGCTCGACCGCGACGGTTCGCGGACGCCGGTCGAGTTCCCCTGCGGGCTGGGTCTCGAGAAGCGCATGACCGCCCAGGTCGTCCAGGCGGCCACGAAGTGGAAGCGCTTCGCGCTCAAGCAGTACGGCTGCGAGGTCGGCGAAGGCATCAACACCGACATGCGGGCCGTGCGCAAGGACTACT
>Ga0316622_100001051_pt1 | contig 17383 bp, 20 predicted proteins | sample OWC_Aug_OW2_C1_D_FD_207646 | JGI IMG/M metagenome (GOLD analysis project Ga0316622, IMG submission 207646) | Wetland soil microbial communities from Old Woman Creek delta, Ohio, United States - OWC_Aug_OW2_C1_D5_C | ecosystem: Environmental > Terrestrial > Soil > Wetlands | place: USA: Ohio... | reverse complement strand
AGGCCCCTAAGTTCACTCCGCTTTTCCGCTCGCCCTGAGCTTGTCGAAGGGCGGTCGGAGGCTTTTCAGGGACCTCCTAACCCCGCGTCGGATCGCCCGTGACTCCCGCCGACACGCACCTCTTCGATCGCCGCTTGCTGATCGTTGCCGGCAAAGGCGGAGTAGGTAAGACGACCATCGCCGCCGCGCTGGGCCTGGTGAGCGCGCGCCTCGGCCGTCGCACGCTGATCACCGAGGTCGACGGCGCCGGCCGTGCCGCGGCGCTCCTGGGTGTCGAGCCGGCGCCATTCGGCACCGCCCGCCGTGTCCGCGACCGTCTCTCGGTCATGTCGCTGGAAGGCAGCGCCGCGCTGGCCGAATACCTCGGCCTCATCATGCCCGTGAAACGGGTGCTGCAGGCCGTCCTGTCGAGCCGGATCTATCAGTACTTCGTGGCCGCCGCGCCGGGTCTCAAGGAGCTGATGACCATCGGCAAGATCTGGCACGAGGCGGAACGAGTGGACGAGACGACGGGCGAACGGGCGTGGGACGTCGTCGTGCTCGATGCGCCGGCCACCGGCCACAGCATGCAGTATCTGGGCATGCCGCACGCGGCACACGAGGTTTTCCGCTCGGGACTGGTCGGCCGCGAGAGCCGGCGGCTGGTGGACCTGCTCAGCGATCCCGAACGGACGGCGGTGAACCTGGTGACCACGGCGGAAGAGATGCCGGTCAATGAGACCGTGGAAATGTACGAGCGCCTGCGCAACGAACTGGGCTTGCCGCTCGGGTGTCTGTTCGTCAATCGCCTGCACGACAGCCACTTCGACGTGGCGGCGATCGACCGGCTGGGGCGGCAGGTGACGCGGCTCGCGGACGAGCGCGAGCGTGCGGTGGTGACGGAGGTGCTGAGCCGGGCGCGGGAGGAGGCGGGTTGGACGGCGATCAACCGGACCTACCTGGAGCGGCTGGCGCGCGAGGTGAAGATGCCGGCCGTGCGGGTGCCGTTCTGTTTCAGCGAAGAGTTCGGTCTCGAACAGGTGCGGTTCATCGCCGAGGCGGTGCGCGCGGCGCTCGTCGCGGGCGCGGAAGCGGAGAAGGCGCGTGGTCGGGCTTGACGAGGTGCTGGCGCGGCATCGGGTGGTGATCTGCGCCGGCAGCGGCGGTGTGGGCAAGACCACGACGGCGGCGTCGATCGCGCTGCGCGCCGCCCTCGCCGGTCGGCGCACGATGGTCATGACCATCGATCCGGCCAAACGGCTGGCCAACGCGCTCGGCGTGCGGTCGTTCGGGAACATGGACGCGAGGGTGACCGTCGATGGGGTCGCCGACGGGCGGCTCACGGCGATGATGCTCGACCAGAAGGGTGCGTGGGACGAACTGGTGGAGCGGCACGCGCCGTCGGCCGAGATCCGCGATCGCATTCTGGCCAATAACTTCTACCAGCATCTGTCGGAGAGTTTCGCGGGTTCGCAGGAGTACATGGCCATCGAGCAACTGTGCGAGCTGCAGGCGGGCGGAGCGTACGACCTGATCGTCGTCGACACGCCGCCGACGCGGCACGCGCTGGATTTCCTGGAAGCGCCGCGGCGCATCGCCGATTTCCTCGATCGGCGCGTGATCAAGTGGTTCGTCCGGCCCTATTTCTCGGCGAGCTGGGCGACGATGCGCTTCGTGAATCGGACCGTGGGCTTCCTGTTCAAGCGGTTGGAGGATGCCACGGGTGTGTCGGCGCTCGTCGAGGTGTCCGAGTTCTTCACGTCGATGAGCGGGCTGTTCGAGGGCTTCGAGCCGCGCGTGCGGCGCGTCTACCAGTTGCTGCGCTCCCCGGAGACCGCCTTCGTCCTGGTGGCGTCGCCAGAGGAGCAGGTGCTGGACGAGGCCGAGTACTTCTGCCAGCGCGTACGCGCGATGGGCATGGCGCTGCGGGCGGTGGTGTTCAACCGCGTGCACGGCGAGCTGGCCAGCAAGCGACGCGACCTGCGCCGCGGCGACCTCGAGGTGTTGCTCAGCCGGCTGGTGAGCCGCCCGGGCGTCGTGCAGGAGCTCGCCGACAATTTCGACCGGTACGAGGCGCTGGGCAGAGGCGATACGCTGCGCCTGGAGGCCTTCCGCAGGCAGTTGCGGAAGGATGTGGCGGTGGTGCAGGTACCCAACTTCACCGAGGACATTCACAGCGTCGACGGCCTGCGGAGCATGCACCAGTACCTGTTCGCGGCCTGACGCCGCAGCGCCGCGGGGCGTCAGGCCGCTCTGCCGGCGTCCGCCCTTCCGTGATGACTGGTTGGCACGCGGCGACGGTCGGGCCCGTCAGGCGTAGTGGCTGCGCCGCTTCACGGCCACCTGGCGCTCCAGGTAGAAGATCTCCACCTTTTCGAAGGCCTCGCCCTTCCGCGCAAACTTGTGCCCGCGCAGGATGGTGCCGAGGATGCCGAGGTCCGGTCGCTCGGCCCAGTCGCGCCTGTCCTTGATCTCGGTCGACGCAAAGACCGTATCGCCGGCGAAGATTGGTGCGGTATGGCGGCCCGAGGTGTAGATGACATCCCCGACGCTGTTGTCGGACACGTCCGGACAGGACAGCCCCAGGCAGAGGTTGAACGGAATGCCGCCGAAGACGATCAACTTGCCGCCGATGTACTTCTCGGGGTTCTCGTCGATCATGTGCTGGTTGCAATGCACCTGCGAGGTGTTGTCCAGCATCGCGGTCAGGGCGACGTGCTCGGTCGTCACCACCCGGCCACGCGAGTGTTCGAGCACGTCGCCGACCGTGAAGTCCTCGAAGTAGGTGTCGGCACTGCTCAGGTGTGCCAGCTCCGCGTAGCGGTGCGCGGTGTCGTAGGCCGGCAGCTCGAGCTGACAGTTGACCGCGGGCACGGAGTCGATGGTCGCGTCCTGGACGGTCGCATCCGCTTGCCCTTTCCACACCTGCACTTTGCGCTCGTACGTCAGCACGACGTCGCCGTCCTGGTTGCGTCCGGTCGTCTGCACGTGAACCACGCCGCGATCGGGCTCGCGGCTCGAGGGCTTCACGCCGAGCACGGTGGAATTCACCTCGATGGTGTCGCCGATGTACACCGGCGTGCCGAAGCGCATGTTGATGTATTCGAGGTTGGCGCGCGCGTTCTCGGAGATGTCCTCGACGCTCTGGCTGAAGACCACGTTCATGACCAGCCCGGGCGGCACGAGCAGATCGCGGAAGCCGTAGCGCTGAGCGTAGCGGCGGTTCTTGCTCAGCGGGTTGGTGGTCATGTTGAATTCCGTGAAGGCGTTGAACAAACCTTCGGTGACGGTCTTGCCCACCTTGTGCCGGAAGACGTGCCCGACGCGGAAATCTTCGAGGAAGTTGCCCTTTTTCTTCTTGATGATGGCCATGGATTATCTCTCCGAGAGGTGCCAGTGCGGACGGCGGATCATGCCAACCAGCGTTGAACCTGTCAACGGTGCGCGGCGGCACGCCCTGTCAGCCGCGCGTGGAACGGAGATCACCCGGCACGACGAGCATGAGCAGGACGACGGCAAGCACGGCCAGGCCGGCGCCCGATCCGGTCCGAAAGCGCCCCGCCCGGCACCGAGGTCGCCGTCTTGACGATGCGTAGCAGCACCCAGAGCAGCGGCAGGTGCGCCGCTGCGACGCCAACCTCCCGCGCGCGCAGGAGCAGGAACGCATCGGTCGAGTTGCCGAGGCTGAACACGAACACCGCCGCCGGGACGCCCCTGAACACGGGCGACGCGGGGAAGCGCGCAGGCAACGGGCCGGCGACTGGCGCGCGTTTCCCGCTTTTCTTTCGTCGTCGCGGTCGATAAGCACCAATCGCGAATGCACGAGGCCGGGGCGCGCGGCCCTTCAGGCAGAGCCAGAGGAGGAAACGATGGCAGTGATGGACGGGGGAGCGATCATTGGCCGGTTGCTGGCGGAACAGCGGGTGCAGTACCTGTTCGCCATCAACGGCGGCCACACCTTTCCGCTCCTGGCGAACCTGCGCGACAACGGCATCAAACTGATTCACATGCGGCACGAGCAGGCGTGCGCGTACGCCGCCGACGCGTACGCGCGGACGTCCGGGCGGGCCGGCGTGTGCAGCGTGACGGCCGGGTGCGGTCTGACCAACGCGGTGACGGGCCTGTGCGCCGCCGGCCTGACGAACAGCGCCGTCGTCTGCCTGGCCGGCCAGCACCCGACGACGGAGGATCATCTGGGGTCGTTCCAGGAAGCCTACGGGACGGAAGTCTGCGCGTCGTTCTGCAAGTACGTGAAGCGCGTGCTCGACTGGTCGACGATCGAGGTCGACGTGCGGCAGGCCTTCCGCGAGGCCCTCAGCCCGCCGCAGGGGCCGGCTCTGGTCGAGATCCCCTTGAACATCCTCTACCAGGGAGACGAGCCCGGCAAGCAGCGACGCGGGGCGCGCATGTATGCGTGCGACGACCTCCGTTCTCAGGGGGATCCGCGCGCGATCGAGCGCGCGCTCGAACTGCTGGTCGCCGCCGAACGGCCGCTGATCGCGTGCGGCGACGGCGTGTTCTGGTCGGGCGCCGCCGCCGAGTTGCGCGAATTCGTCGAACTCACGCAGATCCCCGTCTACACGCGGCGGGCCGCACAGGGAGCAGTGGCGGAGGACCACCCCCTGGCGGTGCGCGGTTCCTGGAAGAAGCCGTTCACCGGACGCGCCGACGTCGTCCTGGCCATGGGGTTCAAGTTCTGGAGCGGGGAGCACTTCGGGGCCGCTCCCACGTGGAACGAGGAGGCGACCTACATCCAGGTCGACCCGGTGCCCACGCGGGTCGGGTGGCACGTGCCGGCGCAGGTGGCGATCGTCGGCGATCCGAAACTGGTCCTGCGGCAGCTGATCGATACGGCCCGGCGGCTCGGGCTCGACTTCGAGCAGAAGGGGAAGGCACGCTGGCTGGCGGAAGTCGCGGAGGTGCGGGCCAATTTCGCCCGCACCATCGACGAGCGCGAACGGGCGGCGCGCGACAGCGTGCCGGTGCATCCGGACCACCTCGCCCGTGTGTTGTGCGAGGTGATGGACCCCGACGCGACGGTGGTCATCGACTCATTCACGATGAGCGGGTGGATGACGCAGTGGTTCACGGCGCGGTTCGCCGGCCAAGTGATCGACGCGGGCCCGTTGGCGCCGGTCGGACACGGCGTCGGCATGGCGATCGGGGCGCAACTCGCCCGGCCGGGCAAGCAGGTGGTCCTGGTGATCGGGGACGGGGGCTTGGGGATCGGCGGCTGGGACATCGAAACGGCGCTGCGCTACGACCTGCCGGTGGTCACCGTTCTGTGGAACAACAGTTCGTGGGGGCCGAGCTTCGAACAGATGCCGTACCTGCGCGGGCGCACCGATCCGTTCAACATGCTCGAGCACCTGCGCTACGACCGCATGTTCGCGGTGATGGGCTGCCACGGCGAGCACGTGCAGCGGCCGGGGGAGTTGCGCCCGGCCCTGGAACGGGCCTGCAACGCCGGGCGGGCGTCGCTGGTGAACGTGATCGGCGACAAGGCGATCGGGCACCCGCGACTCGGCGGCAACCTGCTGGGGTCGACGCAGGTGTAGGCCGGCCGCGGCGCATCGCTGCCCGCCGCTACTGGACCGTCGTGTCGGAGCCGGGGGCGATGGCCGAGAAGGTGCGCCGGAAGACAACCTCGATTTCGTCCAGCGGCGAGAGGCCGCGGTTGCGCACGTGCGCCTCCCAATTCGGGAACGACCGCAGGTGCGCGAAGATGGCGCGAACCAGTCCGGGTTTGATGGCCACTTCCCATTCCTGGAGCCACTCGTCGCCTTCGAACCGGTCGTCATCCCACAGGGCCTCCGGGATGGCGGCGGTGAGTGAAAAGCGGAAATTGAAGGTTTTTTCGCTGGTTTCCATGCGGGTCCTTTCGTGCGCACCGAGTGGGGCAGTGTCAGAGGGCAAACGGACGCACCAGGAGAATGTCGCCGTTCGCGTTCACGACGTACACCATGACCGTGTCGAATGGCGGTTGGTTGGGCGGGTGGTCGAGCGAGGCGATCACTCGCGTCCACCGTGCCGACAGGGTCACCGCGTGGCCGCTGCCCGGTTTCGGCTGGCGCAGGTGGCCGCCCGCCGAGACCGCGTCGCCGGGAACCTGAGGTGGCCAGACGGCCCAGAGCCGTGGGGACACCTGGTCGTTGCGGGCGACGACGAACACTGCCGCGTCGAGCGTCGCGGGGGCGGTGAGGCGAATGCGGAACGACACGTGCAGGCGGTCGGTGTCCGCACTCCGTTCCCGACGGCTCGAGAATCTGTCGAGATCGAGCAGCGGGATGGCCGCGCCCGGCTCGGCCTCGCCGGCGCGCTGCGTCGCCTGGCGTTGCTCGGTCACCGCACGCAAGGTGAGGTAGCCGAGCCCGGCGACGACGGCGACCAGTGCGCTGTAGCCGAGCGAGTTCAGCCACAGGCGTCCGCGCGGAGAGAGGGGACCTGCCATGCGTTCCGACACTAGGGCGAACCGAGCGCCACCGCAATTGCCGGGTCGGGGTGGTTCGCGGCGCCGGGGTTGTGTGCTAGGGTGAGCCCATGGTTTTCGGCCCGGCCGTGACGGTGTTCATCGTCCTCCTTGCCCTTTTGCTGAGCGGACTCAAGATCCTGCGGGAGTACGAGCGGGCGGTGGTGTTGCGGTTGGGGCGTCTGACCGGTGCGCGGGGCCCCGGCATCGTGTACGTGATCCCGCTCATCGAGCAGATGTTCCGCGTCGATCTGCGGACGATCACCCTCGACGTGCCCTCGCAGGACGTGATCACGCGCGACAACGTGTCGATCAAGGTCAACGCGGTGTTGTACTTCCGCGTGGTGGACGCCAACCGCGCCACCGTCGAGGTCCAGAACTTCCTCTACGCGACCTCGCAGATCGCGCAGACGACGTTGCGCAGCGTGTGCGGGCAGGCGCACCTCGACGAGCTGCTGGCGGAGCGGGAGCGGTTCAATGCGCGGATGCAGGACATCATTGACACGCACACCGAGCCGTGGGGCGTGAAGGTGGTGATGGTCGAGGTGAAGCACGTCGATCTGCCCGTGGAGATGCAGCGCTCCATCGCGCGACAAGCCGAAGCCGAGCGCCTGCGGCGGGCCAAGATCATCAACGCCGAGGGTGAGTATCAGGCGGCCGTGCGTCTCGGCGAAGCGGCGGCGATCATGGAAGTGAACCCGGTGGCGATCCAGCTGCGCACGCTGCAGGCGCTGGCGCAGGTGGGCACGGAGAAGAACAAGACCATCATCGTGCCGGTCCCGGTCGACCTGTTGCGCGGCTTGCTCCCCCCCGGCGACGCGTAGGGACGGCGGGCGGCACACTGCCGGGGCGCGCCGGTGCCGGGTCTGCCACGATCGCAAGATGGTCTTTCCCCCTGAGACTTACGCTGCCCGCCGGCGGGCGTTCATGGACCGGATCGGGCCGGATGCGGCGGCGCTCCTGGCCGCCCCGCCCGTGTCCGTGCGCTCGAACGACGTCGAGTACCCGTATCGGCAGCACAGCGACCTCCTGTACCTGACCGGGTTTCCCGAGCCGGAATGCGTGTGCCTGCTGATCCCCGGCCGCCCAAACGAGGAGTTCGTCATGTTCGTGCGGCCGCGCGACGCGGAGCGCGAGACGTGGACGGGGTACCGCGCCGGCGTCGACGGCGTGCGCGAACTGTGCGGCGCGCAGGCCGCCCATCCCGTCGACAAGCTGGACGAACTGATCAACGAGTACGTGGGGGGACGCGACCGGCTGTACTACACGTTCGGGCACGATCGGGCGTTCAACGAGCGGGTGCTGAGCTGGATGCGGCAGTGGCAGCAGTTGCGGCCGCGCACGGGTGCGGGGCCGATGGCTACGCTGGACCTGGGCGATGTGCTGCACGAAATGCGGCTGGTGAAAGGCGAAGAGGAGATCGCCGTCATGCGGCGGGCCCTGGCGATCACCGCCGAGGCGCACGCGACGGCGATGCGCAGCGTCCGTCCCGACTGGCACGAATACGAAGTGGAGGCGCTGGTCGACTACACCTTCCGGCGCGGCGGCGCGACGGGCCCGGCCTACCCGTCGATTTGCGCGGCGGGCGCGAACGCCACCGTGCTCCACTACACTTCGAACGCGGCGCGGTTGGCCGACGGCGACCTGCTGTTGATCGACGCCGGCGCCGAATACGGCGGCTACTGTGCCGACGTCACGCGCACGTTTCCGGTCGCCGCGCGCTTCACGGCGCCGCAACGCGCGATCTACGAGGTGGTGTTGAGCGCGCAAACGGCGGCCATCGCGGCCGTGCAACCCGGCGTCCCGTTCGATGCGCCGCATGCCGCCGCGGTAGGCGTGCTGGTCGACGGCCTGCGGGACCTCGGGCTGTTGGCGGGCGACGGCCAGGAGTTGATCGAGCAGGAAGCCTATCGCCCTTTCTACATGCACCGCACCAGCCACTGGCTTGGCATGGATGTGCACGACGTGGGCAAATACAAGGTGCAGGGGGCGGCCCGCGTACTCGAGCCGGGGATGGTGCTCACGATCGAACCCGGGCTGTACGTGGGCGGGGAGCGACCGGAAGTGGATCCGGCGTACCGTGGCATCGGCGTGCGCATCGAGGACGACGTGATGGTGACGGCCACCGGGCACGAGGTGCTCTCGGAGGCCGTCCCGAAACGGGTGGCCGACGTCGAGGCGCTGCGCGCCGAGGCCGTGTCAGCGCGCCGGGCGACGCCTGGAGGGAGCGGTTGACTGCGCGGCGAAATTCGCGTACCCGCTTCGCGTCTTGGACAAAGCGATGACGACGGAACGATTGCGGACGGAAGAGTTCCAGTATCAACGGGGCGCCGATCGTTTGAAGGCCTACGGCGCCTGGCTGCTGCGGCACGACCGCCAACCCGCCATTATCATCATTCCGGATGTGCGCGGCCTCAGCGAGCACTACCGGGACGTTGCCCGGCGTTTTGCCGCCGAGGGCTTCTTTGCGCTGGCCGTCGATCTCTACAGCCGCGAGGGTGCGCCCGACCTGCCGACCATGGAGTCCGTTTTTGCATGGATCCAGAACCTCGACGACCGGCGGGTGCTGGGGGACATCGACGCCGCGGTGCGATTTCTGGCGACGCGGTTGGACGTGCGCAGCCGATCCATTGGGGTCACCGGCTTCTGCATGGGGGGGCAGTACGCCCTGATGGCGGCGTGCACCGTGCCGGGACTCGCCGCCTGCGTGAGCTTCTACGGTATGCTTCGCTATGCGCAGACGACGGAGCGGAAGCCCGCGAGCCCGCTCGAGTTGGCGCCGCAGCTCGCCTGTCCGTTCCTCGGCCTGTTCGGGGCCGACGACGCGCTCATTCCGGCCGGCGACGTCAGGGAACTCGGCCGCCTCTTGCGTCGCCACGGCAAGGTCTTCCAGACGAAGGTGTACCCGGGCGCCGGACACGCCTTCTTCAACGACACGCGGCCGGATGCGTTTCGGCCTGACGCCGCCAAGGACGCCTGGCGGCGCGCCGTCCGCTTCCTGCGCAGCCACCTGGACCACTGACCGCGGAGGGCCCCCGGGTTGCTCCCGTCGCAGGGTTCGATTAGCTGACCGGGATGGGCTTGCGCGTGCGCGACCTCGGCCGGTGTGCCTATGCGGCCGCCATGCGCGTTCAGGACGACGTCCTGATGCGAAAGATGGAGGGGGAGGCCGACGATTGTCTGCTGCTCGTGGAGCACGATCCTGTCTATACGCTGGGCCGGGGAGCCGACGCCGCCGACCTGTGCGGCGCGGCTGAGCGGCTGGGCCTGCCCGTGTTCCGGGTGAGCCGCGGCGGTGGCGTGACCTTCCACGGGCCGGGACAGCTGGTGGCGTATCCGGTGCTCACGCTGGCACAAGGTGGGCGCGACGTGCACCGCTACGTCCGTCGTCTGGAGTCGGTGCTGATCGGCGTGTGCAGGCAGTTCGGGGTCGCAGCGCAGCGACGGGAGGGCCTGACGGGCGTGTGGGTCGATGGGGCCAAGATCGCCTCGATCGGCGTTGGGGTACGGCGCTGGACGACGTTTCATGGGATCGCACTGAACGTGTCGACGGACCTGAAGTTCTTCCGGCACGTGGTGCCTTGTCGCATGCCGGACGTGCGGATGACCTCGTTGGCGGTGGAGTTGGGGGCCGCGCCAGCATTGGCCGAGGTCGGTGTTGCCTTCGTCGACCACTTCCGGGCGGAGTTTGGATATGCGGAGCCGCTTGGTGAGACGAGGGCTGGAGCATGAGCGTGACGCGCAGGCACCCTGATTGGATCAAGGTGCGCGCACCCGGCGGTGCGGCGTTCGCGGAAACGCGTCATGTGGTCAACGAATTGGGCTTGCACACGGTGTGCGAGGAGGCGCATTGCCCCAATCTCGGGGAGTGCTGGGGAAACCGGACGGCAACGTTCATGTTGCTGGGCGAAGTGTGTACGCGCAACTGCGGCTTTTGCGCCGTCGCCCACGGCCGGCCACAGCCGGTGGACCCCGAGGAGCCCCGGCGCGTGGCCGAGGGCGTGGCGCGCCTCGGTTTGCAACACGTGGTGGTGACGTCGGTCGATCGGGACGATCTGCCCGACGGTGGGGCCGAACAGTTCGCTCGCACGGCCACCGAGATCAAGCGGCTCGTCCCCGGCTGCACGGTGGAGGTGCTGGTGCCCGACTTCCGCCCCGATCCGACGGCGATCGAGCGGGTGGTCGAGGCGCCGATCGACATTCTGAATCACAACCTCGAGACGGTGCCGCGACTGTACAAGCGGGTGCGGCCTGGTGCCACGTACGCGCGCTCGCTCGGGCTGCTGGAACAGGCGAAGCAGCATCGTCCGGGGGTGCTCACCAAGACGGGCTTCATGCTGGGTCTGGGGGAGGAACAGGGCGAACTCCTCGCGGTCTTCGATGCGATCGCGGCTGTAGGATGCGACATCCTGACGCTCGGCCAGTATCTGCGCCCGACGGCCGCGCACCTGCCGGTCGAACGCTACGTGCCCCCCGCCGAATTCGAGGCCCTGCGCGTCCAGGCGTTGCGCGCCGGCTTCCGCCACGTGGAGTCCGGCCCGCTGGTGCGCAGCTCCTACCACGCCTGGCGGCATGTGCAGTGAGCGACCGCTGGCTCGCTTCAGTAGACACGGCCTCGCTTTTTTGCGATTGTGCCCAGTTGTTTGGGGATCGTAGCGGCCAGCGGGGAGGCCTTGATGATTAAACTGTACGACTATCCGGATTGCCCGTTTTCGCAGAAGGTGCGGGTGGTGCTTGCCGAAAAGGACCTCGAGTACGAACGGGTCCTGGTGGACTTGCGCAAAGGCGAGCAGAAGACTCCGGAGTTCCTGAAGCTCAACCCCTACGGGAAGGTGCCGGTCCTGATCGACGAAGACGTCGTCATCTACGATTCAACCGTCATCAACGAGTACCTGAACGAGGAGTACCCGAATCCCCCGCTGATGCCCGAGGACTCGGCAGGCCGTGCCCGCGTGCGTCTGCTCGAAGATTTCGCGGATAACTCGTTCACTCCGCCTGCCGGCTTGGTGCTGACGGAGCTGAACAAGCCGGAAGCCGAGCGCGACGGCGAGCGAGTGCGCCGGTATCAGGGGGACCTACTGCGCGTCCTCGGCCGGCTCGATGTGATCCTCGAGGGCCGCGAATTTCTGGTGGCGGATCTCACCCTGGCCGACATTGCGTTCGTCCCGCGCGTGCTGCTGCTGCCGCAACTCGGTGTCGAGACGGAGCCCCGCTTGCGCAACGTGCCGGCGTGGATTGCGCGTTTGCGCGCGCGCCCCAGCGTGCAGGTCCTCGGCCTCTAGACCACCGCGTCCGCGCCGACTGACCGCCGCTCCGGTCCCGTGGGGGGGTTGACAGGTGTGTGGGCATGGGCGATACGCTTAATGGAAAATATTCCCAATAAGGAGGTACGCATGGGCAAGAGTCTATCGGGTACGAAAACACACGTGAACCTGAAGGAAGCATTCGCCGGCGAGTCGCAGGCGAATCGCCGCTACCTGTATTTCGCGCGCCGGGCGGACATCGAAGGATACCCCGACATCGGGGGCCTGTTCCGGGACACGTCCGAGGCCGAGACCGGGCATGCGTTCGGACATCTCGACTTCTTGAAGGAAGTGGGGGATCCCTGCACCGGCACGCCCATCGGTGACACGGACAAGAACCTGCAGTCGGCCATCGACGGCGAAACGTACGAGTACACGGAGATGTACCCCGGGTTCGCCAAGACGGCCCGCGACGAAGGCTTCCAGGAAATCGCGGAGTGGTTTGAAACCCTCGCGCGCGCCGAGAAGTCGCACGCCGGCCGGTTCGCGAAGGGCCTCAACGCCCTCAAAACCGGCAACTGATTCTGGCACCACCGCCGCGGCGGGCGAGCGGGGGACCAACAGCGCTCCCGCCGCCCACCGCACCGGGTGATTCGGCAGGGTGCCCACGGCAGAAGGGTTTCACGGTGGAGAAGGTCGCTCTGGACGAGATTGTTGGGCTCGAGCGCTACGAGCAGATTCGCGATGCGTTTCGGCGCCGGATCATCGAACTGAAGAAGCACCGGCGCGTCGCGGTGGGCGGGTACGTGACGTTCGTGTTCGAGAACCACGACACCATGCTGTTTCAGACCCAGGAAATGCTGCGGGCCGAGCACATCGTGGACCTGGACAAGATCCGCGAGGAGCTCGACGTGTACAACGAGCTGGTGCCCGACCGGGACGAGTTGAGCTCAACGATGCTGATCGAGATCACGGAGAGCGGCACGATCCGCGACACGCTGGTCGGATTGATCGGCATCGACCGAGCGGTGCGGATGCAGATCGGTGACTCGATCGCGGTTCCGGGCGAGTTCGAGGGTGGCCGCACCAAGGACGACAACGTGAGCGCCGTCCAGTACGTGCGTTTCAAATTCGACGAGCGGGCGCGCCAGGCCTTCGTCGACGGGTGTGCGCCGGTTCGTCTGGTGATCGATCATCCCCGCTATCGGCACAGCACCCCGATCGAAGGGGCGGTGCGTGAATCTCTGGCGGCCGATCTGACCGATCCATGAAGCAACGGCAGACCCGCCAGCTCCGGGCGGTGCGGGAAGTGGTAGAGTCCGCGCACGATCACCCCACCGCCGATGAGGTGATGCGCCGCGTGCGCGCGCGGCTGCCCCAGATCAGTCTGGGGACGGTGTACCGCAACCTCCAGAAGCTGGCGACGCAGGGGCGGGTGCGCGTGGTCTACCTGGCCGATCAGGCGGCGCGGTACGACGGCATGACCGGGGCGCACGACCATTTCTTTTGCGAACGTTGCGCCGCGGTCACGGACATCATGCGAGCGCGTGCCTCCATCCCGGCCGTCGGCAGGCGCCTTGGGCAGTCCGGCTACGTCGTCCGATCACACAGCCTGACACTCTACGGCGTCTGTACGGCCTGCAGTGGACCGAAGGCGGCACGCGCCGTCAGGCACGCGCGACGCGTCGCCAGCGCGTAGCGACGGCGACGCCTGCACCGAAAAGGGCGGCCGCGGGCTGTTGCGGTGCGCTCGGTTCTAGAAACCCTTCACCTGCGCGGCCCGATCGTACATGTGGTACACGAAGGCCCAACCAACCGCGACGACGATGACCAGCGCCAGCGGGTTTCCGGCCCACGACGCGTCCGCATGCTGACTGATCATCGTGAACACCAGCGGCACGGACAGGTAGGTGTTGTGCCGTGAGCGCAGCCCAGCCGTGGCGACGAGCGCCGGGTCCGGCGCCGTGCCCTCTTTGGTGGCGGTGATGATACGCTGCTGCGAGGGCCAAATCCGGAACCATACATTGTAGGCCATGATCGTGCCGAACATGCTGCCGAGGTGGATGGCGTATCCGCGGTAACTGAACCCTGCCCACCACATGAGGAGCAGGTACGCGGCCGAGATCACCAGGCCGCCGATGAACGCGGTGCGGAGGTCCTTCATGGCGGAGCTGACCAGCGCGTCGTAGACGAAGGGAGCGACAAACACGACGGCGACCAGCACCAAGGTGAGGATGTTCCAAGATCCGGTGTCGAACACGATGCCGCGGTGGTAGTAGACGAGCAGGAGCAGCAAGACGCCTGTGACCCAGGTGAAGGCGGCGCCCCAGCGGAACATGTACAACGCGCGGGGCATCAGCTCGGGGACGACCTTCTTCTTCGTCTCCGCGTCCATCGTGGGGGCGAACGTCGCGTTCACCCAGTTGAAAAAATACAGGTGGCCGATCCAGAGGATGCCGAAGACGACGTGGATCCACCGGAACAAGGACTCGAGGATGTTCATGCCGCTCATCATTGTCCTCCGAGAAAGCCGTGTCCTCCGAGAAAGCCGTGGTGACGGTTCGGCTCTCGCATAAAGCGCAACATGCAGCTTGTCAATGGCAACGGAGCGGCGATAGCGTCGGGCCGCATCTACTGGGCCGCTGTCACAGACCCGAGGTAGGCGGCCAGCGCGTCGAGCTTGGCTGCCAGGTGGGGCAGGGCAACCATCGCTTTGGTTTGCCGCTTGGGCTGGTATCCGGGCGGATAGCTCGCCCGCATGATGCGTGCTTCGAGCAACTCCCGCGACGCCCCCGCGACTTCGGGGCCCGCCCCGCCCGGCTTGGTCGGGTCAGCGTTGTGGCACATCACGCAATTGGCGAGGTAGGCACGCCGGCCCTCCTCGATCGCAGCCTCCCGGGGTGAGGGAGGGGTCGCCGGGGGCGAGGGATTGCAGCCAGGCACCGCTGCGAGGGCTGCGGCGAGGACTACGGTACGGAGAACTCGGTGGCGCATCCTGTGCTCTCTCCTTCCATGTGGCCGCCCGTCGCGTGCTCCTGGGGCGGGACGGCGCTCTTGCACCCGCACGGCCATCATGTAAATCAGGCGACAGGGCCGAGCAATGTACCTGCCATCTCTCATCCCGATCTTCCCCTTGCCGAACGTCGTCCTCTTTCCAGGGATCCCACTGCCCTTGCACATCTTCGAGCCCCGCTACCGGGACATGGTGAGCGACGTGGCCGGCGGGCACGAAATCATCGGCATGACCTTGCTGCGAGGGGATTGGCACAAGGATTACGAGGGATGGCCGAGCACGTTCGACGTCGGCTGCGCGGGGCGGATCGTCAACCTGGAGCGCTTGCCGGACGGGCGGTTCAACATCGTGTTGCACGGCCTGCGCGAATTCACGGTGCAACGCCACATCTTCGACAAATCTTACCGCCAGGCGGAAGTGGCCTGGCGCAGCGGGGAGCCGGGGACCCTCGGGCACCCGGTCCGTGCGGCGCTGATCCACGCGCTGAGCCGGTTTCTCGCGAGCGATATGGAGAGCCCCGCCCACCGCCTGCTGCAGGATGCCAGCCTCTCGGACGAGACGCTGGTCAATTTCTTCGCCTACGCCTTGGAACTGGATCCCCTCGAAAAGCAGGCGTTGCTCGAAACCAGTCCGCTCGCGGCACGCGCACAACGCTTGCAGGACGCGCTCGAGTTCCAGCTGGAGGAATCGCGTCTCACCCTGGGTGGTGGACCCCAGGGCCGCTGGCACTGAGCGCGCCCGCACCGCGTCTCGCCACGCCACGCGCGGGGGGCCGCGCGCCAGATGGACGGAGCCGGACGCGGACGGTATAGAGGTCGCTGGGCAGACACTATTTCGTCTTTCGAGCCATGCCGTCGCCGGTCGCGCTGGGCCGGGCGAGCGCTGGCCGCGCTTCGAGGAGCAGCCACATGTCTAAGACGTTCAAGACCCTGATGGATGAGGCGAGACGCGAGGTGACGGAATGGTCGATCGACCAAGTCCGGGACCACCTCGGCAATGGTCAGGCGCACGTGCTGCTGGACGTGCGTGAGAAGGACGAATACCGCGAGGGACACCTGGCGGGGGCGCTGTCGCTGCCGCGCGGCTTCCTGGAGATCCGCGTCGAAGAGCTCATTCCGGACAAGTCGAAGGCGATCATTGCCTACTGCGCGGGGGGAACCCGCTCGCTGCTGGCCGCCAAGCAACTCAAGGACATGGGCTACCAGACGGTCATCTCGATGGCCGGCGGTTACAGTGCCTGGAAGGGCGCCGGCTATCCGTGGCGGCAGGATCGGGCCTTCACGGCCGAACAACTCAACCGCTACAGTCGCCATTTCCTCCTCCCGGAAGTCGGTGAGACGGGCCAGGCGAAACTCCTTGATGCCCGGGTGCTGCTCATCGGCGCCGGCGGTCTGGGATCACCGACTGCGCTCTATCTGGCCGCGGCCGGGGTCGGCACGCTGGGCATTGTCGATCACGACGTGGTCGACATGAGCAACCTGCAGCGGCAGATCCTGCACACCAACGATCGCGTCGGCATGCCGAAAGTCGAGTCGGCGCGTGAGACGCTGCAGGCGCTAAATCCCGACGTGAAGATCATCGGCCACCAGGAACGTCTGTCGTCGGAGAACGCGTTGCGTCTGTTCGGGGACTACGACATCATCGTGGACGGGTGCGACAACTTCCCAACCCGTTATCTGGTCAACGATGCCTGCGTGATGCTGCAGAAACCCAACGTGCATGGCAGCATCTTCCAGTTCGAGGGCCAGGCGTCGGTGTTCTTCCCGGGCGAAGGCCCATGCTATCGCTGCCTCTTTCCGGAACCGCCCCCCCCGGGCGCCGCGCCGAGCTGTCAGGAAGCCGGCGTCCTGGGTGTCCTCCCAGGACTGGTCGGGTGCGTGCAAGCGCTCGAGACGATCAAGCTGATTCTCGGCATCGGCAAGCCGTTGATCGGGCGCATGGTGTATTTTGACACGCTGAATATGGAACTGCGCGTGCACCGACTGCGAAAGGATCCGAACTGCCCGGTATGCGGGACGCGGCCATCGATCACCGCGCTGATCGATTACGAGGAGTTCTGCGGCCTGCGCGGCGGGGTGGGCGCGACCGAGGCGCAGGCGGAGCACCAATTGACCGGCGCCTGAACCCGTCAGGCCCGCGCGAACATGGCTGGCGCCAGAGCGCCCTATCCGAACAGTCTCGGGATGAACGTCGTCGAACTGTTCAACTCCACGCTGGCCCGGATTGGCGGTTGCACGGAGTGCCCAACGCACGACGTCAAGCTGCGCGGCGGCGGGCGTGGAGCGCTCTGCCGGACGGTGGTCGTCGACAGGGACGGCACGATCGTGGGCGGGACGTACGTGGGCGACCCGAACGGCGTCGCCAAGATGGGTGTCCTGCACGGTATGGTCCGGCGCCGGGCGAAGTGGCACGACTGGGGGCGCCTGCGCCTGCCAAAGTTCACCTATGCGGCGCTCGTTCATGCCGCGGCGCACCACGGATAAGAGAATCGCGAGGCAACGATGCAAGTGACGATTCGGCTTCACGGAACGCTGCGCAAGTACCTGCCCAAGGGAAGCGCCGGCAACGTCAGCGTGGTGGACGTCCCCGAGGGGTCACGGATCAGCGACCTCTTGGCGCAACTCGGCATTCCGGCGGAGCATGCCAAGATGCTGGTGTCGGGGGACGAGCACCTTGAGG
>Ga0316622_100001050_pt1 | contig 17383 bp, 12 predicted proteins | sample OWC_Aug_OW2_C1_D_FD_207646 | JGI IMG/M metagenome (GOLD analysis project Ga0316622, IMG submission 207646) | Wetland soil microbial communities from Old Woman Creek delta, Ohio, United States - OWC_Aug_OW2_C1_D5_C | ecosystem: Environmental > Terrestrial > Soil > Wetlands | place: USA: Ohio... | reverse complement strand
GACGGCGCGGGACGGCCCATTCCCGGGCTGTATGCCGCCGGCGAGCTGACGGGCCTGGCTGGGATCAACGGGAAAGCGGGGCTCGAGGGGACGTTCCTCGGGCCGTCGATCGTGACGGGGCGTATCGCGGGCCGCCGGGCGGCCGAAGAGCTCGGCTTCGCGGAGCTTCCGGCCACTGCACCCGTGACGGGACCTGGTCGCGCCCCGACGGCGATCCGCGCGGAGGTGCTCGCCCCGGAGTGCGCCAGCTGCCACGAGGTGGACGCGCAGGTGGCCGTCCCGCGCAAGGGCTACTCGCACTTCGAGAAGGTCCATCGCGCGGCGCGCGCAAGGAAGTACGACTGCGGGCAGTGCCACGGGGAGATGTGGCCATTCGATTCCGAGCATCACCGCGTAGATCGCGTGGCGCAGATCGGCGCGTGCCGTCACTGCCACGTGGCCGAGGAGCGCCGTTAGAGGCCGCGTCGGCTGGTCAGCGCGCCATCCCCTGCGCCACGTCCGCGCCGCCCTTCGGCTGCGGAACGCTGCGCATCAGGAACACCAGGGACGCCAGGACGGAAATCGCCCGGCCAGTCCACGCGGCGCGTCGGCCCGCCAGTCAGGCGAAAGGGGTTCCGGCCTCCTCGATCGCGGAGGGGCCCGGTTCGGTCCACCGCCTCGGGAACCTCAGCAGGTGATGACACTCTCCAGGTACTCCCCGGGGACGACCAGGCCCCTGGCGTCGCCCCGGTCGAACTCCCGCAGCAGGTCGAGCAGGTCCGCCTCGAGCGCACGCCGACCGTCGGCGTCGAGCGCCGCGAAGGCCTTGTGGATCGGGCCGTAGTAGGTCCGAAACACCTCCACCCAGTGTGCCGCCGAGGCATACCGGAACACGAACGTGCGAATGCGGTGTGCGATCGTGCGCGCCGACGAACCGAACAGCTCCTGCAGCCGGACGTCTGTACCCCAGGCCGCGGGCGACCGCAGTCCCGGTGGCGGCGGCACGTGTCGGCCCACCACCTGGAAGAGGCGACCGATGAAGCCGCCCGGGGTCCAGCTGGCCAGCCCGATGCGGCCGCCCGGACGGCAGACGCGCGCCATCTCGCGCGCCGACATCTCCTGGTCCGGGGCGAACATCACGCCGAAGGTCGACAGCACCACGTCGAATTCGCCGTCGGGAAACGGCAGTGCCTCGGCGTCGGCCGCCTGGAAGGTGACGTTCAGGCCCTCGGCGTCGGCCCGCACGCGGCCACGCTCGAGGAGCGCGGGAACGTAGTCGGTCGCGGTGACGCTGGCGAACCGGCGGGCGGCCGCGAGCGTGGCGTTGCCGTTGCCGGCGGCGACATCGAGCACGCGCTCCGTCGAGCGGAGGTCGACAGCCTCGCAGATGCGTTCGCCGACAATCTGCAGCGTCGTGCCGACGACGGCGAAGTCGCCGGACGCCCACATGGCCTGCTGCCGGGTCTTGATGGCCGAAGAGGGTGGCACGATGCTGGGTGTTCCAGGGCCGCACGTGAGGATGGTGGTCATGGTGGGGGCCTCCTTGCCCGGTGGCTTGACAGGGTCGTCTTTCGCGGCTTGAATGACTGATACCGTAGCAACTCGATGAGCGCCGCTGCCATGCGCACACGTCCGGACGGCATGTTCGCGCGTCCGTTTCGTGCCAGGTCCTGCCCGTGCGTCCGGCGGGGATGCCCGTTCATCTTCCGGGTACGGCGACGATGAGCAGCGACGTCCTGTCCGACGTGCTCCAGGCCATCCGGCTGACGGGCGCGGTGTACTTCGATTTCGAGCTGAGCTCGCCCTGGGTGGCGGAGGCGCCGCCCTCGTCGGAGCTGGCGCCGCTGGTGATGCCCGGCGTGGATCGGGTGATCGAGTACCACGTGATCGCCCGGGGCGCCTGTTGGGCGAACGCGATCGGCCGGGAGCCCGAGCTGCTGCGCGAGGGCGACATCGTCATCTTTCCGCAGGGCGATCCCCACGTGTTGTCGAGCGCACCGGGGATGCGGGCGGCGCCCGACATGTCCGCCTACGTGCGGCGGGAGGGGCCGCTGCCCATGGTGTTCGACGCCGGAGGCGGAGGGCCCGAGCGCGCGCGCGTCATCTGCGGCTTCCTGGGCTGCGACGATCGGCCCTTCAACCCGTTGCTGACGTCGCTCCCGAAGGAGATCCACCTGCCGGCGGCGAGGAATCCGTCCACCGGGCTCCTGCGGTCACTGGTCGAGACCGCGGTGGCGGAATCGCACGGCAGTCGACCGGGCGCAGAGAACGTGCTGGGACGGCTGGCAGAGCTGATGTTCGTAGAGGTCGTGCGCCGCCATCTCGAAACGCTGCCGGCCGATCAGACCGGGTGGCTGGCGGGACTGCGCGACCCGATGATTGGCCGAGCGTTGGCATCACTGCACCGGGCGCCGGCGCAGTCGTGGACGATCGAGGCGCTCGGTCGCGCCGTGGGCGTCTCGCGGTCGGTTCTGGCCGAGCGCTTCACCGTCCTCGTCGGGCAGCCACCGATGCAGTACTTGGCCTGCTGGCGGATGCAGCTGGCGTCCCGTCTGCTCGCCGATGGCGCGCGCATCGCCGACGTGGCGGAAGCCGTGGGCTACCAGTCGGAAGCCGCGTTCAGCCGCACGTTCAAGAAGATGGTCGGGATGCCTCCCGCGGCGTGGCGCCAGCATCGACAAAGGCTACCTGAATCGGGGCATGAGTGAGGCCTGCGCGACTCCTTGCGCTTCGGGCGCCGCCAGAAGCAGCCGCCCAGACGCGCCCTCGCCGGCGCCCTATGCCCAGGCTGCCCGCCGCCAGGGGTGTCATCGAGCCTCCGCATACGGGCCTGGGCGCGCACGCCCCGTTCAGCGGGCTGGGTTCCGTGCAGACAGCAGCACGACGTCGGTTGAGATCGTCCCGCGGGCGAGCGCCAGCCGCGTGCCGTCGTGCGACCAGGCGAAGTCGAAGACCTGTCCCTCGCTGAACGTGGTGAGCTGTGTGGGCGTGCCGTTTCGTAGCGGCCGGCTGAAGATGTTCATCGCACCGGCGTTCATGTCCACGTAGGCGAGGGCATCGCCGCGCGGCGTCCACGCCACCCCCAGCTGCGGGAAGACCGGCAAGAAGGCCGGCGGCCCAGGCGTGCCCAGTGCGACGATCCCGAGCCGGTAGCGATTCTCGGAGGCGCTCCAGGTGGAGCCCGCGACGAACCGGCCGTCCGGCGAGAGCGCCTGAACCACGACCGCCTGGTCGCTCACCTGCTCGGCCTCGCCTCCGTCGACGCTCACGCGCCACACCGTGCGCGCCTCGTCCGGTGTGACAGCGTTGTAGACGACGGACGTGCCGTCACAGACCGGGTTGCCCGACATGTTGTGCCGCGCGAGCTGCACGGGGTTGGCGCCGTCGATGTCCATCCGCCAGACCTGCGAGGCGCCGGATCGGGTCGACGTGAACACGATGAAGCGACCGTCGCGCGTGACGTCGGGCAGGACGTCGATGGCCGGATCGACCGTGAGCTGTCTCCGGTGCCGGCCGTCGGCATCCATGATCCAGATGTCGAAGTTCCCGGTGGTGGCCGAGGTGTACACAAGGCGCCCGTCGGGCGCCCAGGCGATCCCCTGGAAGCCGTCGTAGCGCCCTCCGCCCGGAAGAGCCTGCCTGGCGCGTGCGAGATCGCCCGATGGCGCGACCCAGATGTGCGAGTCGGGCTCCTCCTGCACGGTCACCAGCGTGCGCGAACCGGCCGCGAGGCTCAGGCCGGTATAGCTCGTCAGGTCGTTGGTGATGCGCGTCACGTCGCCGCCGGGGTATGCGACTCGCCACAGTTGCCGATTCGTCGCGTAGTGCTCTCTCGCACTCACCGCGAGGGCCGAGCCGTCGGCCAGCCAGGCGACGTCGTGGACCTCGCGCCACCGACTCCTGCCGAGCGGGTGCGCCGTCCCGGTGTTTACGTCGAACACGGCGATGCGCTCCTGCCGGCCACCCTGCATCAGGACCTGCGACACGGCCACGCGCGCGCCGTCCGGCGACCAGGCTGGCGCCACGTAGAGGTCGAATCTCTCAGGTGCCTTGCGCGAGGCCACGACGCGCTCGTTCGCCCCGTCGGCATCGGCGACCACGAGCCGTCCTTCGGCGGGGGTCATGACGTTGCGCACGAACACGAACCTGCGGCCGTCGGGCGAGAAGCTGACCGGGCTGTCGACGTCGTTGAGAATCTTCCTCGGCGTCCCGCCGAGCACCGGCACCTGCCAGAGCGTGGCGACGCCGTACCCGCGTTCGTAGGTGCTGTAGTAGACGTAGTCACCGTCGGGCGAGAAGGCGAGGCCCGCGTAGAAAGCCTGTGCCGGCGGCACGATCTGGACGTTGCTGGAGGTGGCGACCTGCCGCAGCCAGAGGCTCCTCTGACCGCCGTCGTTCACCACGTGCGCGACGTATCGGCCATCGGGGGCGATGACGGCGCGCTCGACGTTTCCGCTCGTGGTCAGCCGCGTCATCGTCATGGCCGTCAGCGAGATCGGCTCGACTGCCGGCCGGGGCCCGAGGCGCCATCGCACGCCCGCCACGACAAGCACCGCCGCAGCAAGGGTCGCGAGGACTAGCGCGGGGCCCATCGCGCGGAGTCGCCGCGACGACCATCGTCCGGCCGGGCCTCTCGCGACGCCCGAGGGCGTGTGCTCCGAGAGGATGGCGGCCTGCAGGTCCTCGAGGTCGTTGCGCAGATCCGTCGCGCTCTGGTAGCGGCGGTCAGGGTCCTTGGTCAGGCAGCGCCGGACGACCCGGCCCAGCTCGGCCGGCAACGCGGGCCGCAGGGCCGTGACCGAGCCCGGCGTCTCCTTGACGATCGACGAGAGAAGGGAGACCGGCGTGTCGCCCCTGAATGGCAGCTTTCCGGTCGCCATCTGGTGGAGGATCACGCCGAACGAGAATATGTCCGATCGCGAATCGACGGCCCTGCCCTCGGCCTGCTCCGGCGACATGTAGGCCAGCGAGCCCACGATGCGGCCCTCGCCGGTCTGGTCCGTCGAGAGCGCCGTCGCCATGCCGTCGGGAAGGCTGGGCGGCTGCAGCTTGGCGATCCCGAAGTCGAGCACCTTCACCTGGCCCGCCGGCGTCACCATGATGTTGGCCGGCTTCAGATCCCGGTGCACCACGCCGCGCTGTTGAGCGGCGGCCAGCGCATCTGCGATCGCGACGCCGTGCTTGAGCAGCCGATCGACCGGCAGCCCGTCCTCAGGAATCAGCTCGTCCAGCCTCGACCCTTCGATCAACTCCATCGTCAAGAAGGGGCTGCCGCCCGCTTCCTCGACCGAGTAGATGGTGACGATGTTCGGGTGGTTCAGAGCGGCGACAATCCTGGCTTCGCGCTCGAACCGCGTGCGGCGCTCGACGTCGGTCGCCAGTTCGGAAGGGAGGATCTTGATGGCGACCGTGCGGTCGAGCCGCGTGTCCCGGCCGCGATAGACCTCCCCCATGCCCCCGGCACCGATCAGGCCGAGGATTTCATAGGGGCCAAGCCGCGCACCCGCAGCCAGCGCCATCGTTGTCCCCAGGGCCGATTATACCGAGGCGTCGGTCGACGGGTGGCGTCCGGCTCGCTCGCTGCAGGCCCTGCATTCCCGGCGCCTGGTCTCCCGGGATCTGAGGCTTCGAACGGCCTCGTTCCGCGCGATGCGGTTCGGGACGAAGAGCACGAAGCGGCGCGGCGGGCGGGACCGCTACCTGGGCACGCGGCCGCGCCACCGGAGCCACCACCGCATGCAGCGGTGCGCCACGTCCACGGGCTCGCAGTACATCAGCGGACATCCCCCCACGATGCACTGAATCCCCCGCGCCTCGCACTCCCGGATCGCCTCGCCCGACACGCTCCCCTGCCCGAAGGAGCGGTGGAACCACACCCGCCCGACGCCGACCTCGCTGCACTGCCTCACGAGCGCCGGCGCAACGCGCGGGTGCGCGGCGATCACGAGGCCGTCCACCAGGCCGGGCACCGAACCCAGGTCGGGGAAGCACTCAGTCCCTTCGGCCTGCGTGGTGTTCGGGTTGATCGGGATCGCCTCGTACCCGCTGTCACGCAGCTTCCGGTAGATCGCGTTCGCGGCCTGGCGCCTGTCGCGGGAGACCCCTGCGACGGCGATTCGCTTCCCGCGGAGGAACTCGGCAACCACTTCAGGCAGGGCAGTCATCGCATGCTCCCGGCGTCCTGGGGGCACCTTGCTCCCAGACGGCGCAAAGGCCAGCCGTGCGGCGGCCGTAGCCAGGAGGCCCAGCGGCGCCAGGCCTCGAGAGGGCCTCGCCCAAGAGTAGTCCAGAAAGCCCAGCCCGGGGCGCGCCGTCGTGGCCGCGTGCGCGTCCGCCAGCGCGCGCGCCACGGCGACCCTGTTTGCGATCGGCGAGGCTCGCGCAAGGTGGCGGGCGCACGGATTGCGAGGTCAGGTGATCGCGATCGGGCAACCCGGCGACCCGGTGGCGCCCTTGATCGGCACGGGCACGAACACGTACATGAACTGGTATTTCCGATCGGCCAGCAACTCGTCGAACACGAGGTTCTCGTGGTTGAAGATGCCGTGCTTCGCCAGCAGTTCCTCGTGGACGGGGTACACAAGCGAAGCGTCGCGGTTCGGCACGGCCTCGACGGAGGACGTGTCGGCGGCGGTCAGGCAGAGGCCGCGGTCCGCGACCCATCGCGCCACCTCGAGGCCGATGCCAGGGCCGCTGGCGCTGTACTTCGCGTTGTCCTTCATCCAGAGCCGGCCCCAGCCGGTGTGGAAGAGGACCGCGTCGCCCTGCCGGATGTCTTCTTCGCGCATGCCCTGCCGCGACACGGCCGCGCGGAGGTCGGCCACCGTGATCTCCTCTGCGGCGTCCAGGGGGCGTCCCTTCAGCCCGGCCACGTCCACGAGGTGGCCGCGCGTGACGAGCGGCCTGATGTGCTCGATGCCGAGCTTCTGGAGTCCCTCGGACGAGGCGATCTCCTGCTCGGTGAAGCCGTTGTAGAAGCGGATCTCCGTCCGGTCGCCGTCCCGCCCGCGCTGGACCCCAACGTGCCCGAGGCCGTCGAACTGCGTGCCGACCTGGCCGATCTGGCCCGCCACGAACTCATCGTGGTACACGAGCCTGTTGCTGCCGAACGGACCGCCGGTGGGGCCGCCGGGGATGGTCACGCTGAAGGTGCGCGTGCCGAAGAGCGGCATGCCCGCCTCGTAGGTGCGGCCCAGCCGATAGATCTTCCCGTCACGGACCCACTTGACCGCGTCGAGCACCTTCTCGGGGGTGATCCAGTTCGACGCGCCGGCCTGGTCGCCAGCACCCCAGCGCGACGGCCACCACGGCGCCGTCGGCGTTGGCGGCGCAGTCGGGGCTTGCGCCGCCAGGCGCGCGCGCGGTGTCCTCCACGCGGTCAACAGGCCGCCGAGGCCCAGCGCACCGAGGAACCGGCGGCGTGACGAGTATCCAGTCTGCGGCATTCCTGGCTCCATTCGCTGAGGTCCGACGCATCCTTACCTTCATCAGCTGGTGCCCGCGAGCTCGAGGACGACGAGCGTGGTTTCGGCTGGCGCGTTCACCAGGCCACCTCACGCGAAGTCGAGTTCGCCGCTCACAGGACCAGGCGTGCTGATCGTCGGTGACGCGGAGCGCCACTGCGCCGCCCGGCGGATCTCGCGGCGAGGCACCCCCACTGGGAACGCGGGGACGCAATCGCCTACTATCTCACTCTGGCGCCAGGCTTGCGTCGCCACACGGAAATCGGAGGCACCGAATGACAGCAGTTCCCCGCCGCTGGCTCTGCGGCTTGATGATGGTGCTCGGTCTGGGCCCGGCGCACGTCGCCTTCGCCCAGGAGGCCACGACGGACCCTCGCCCTGCTCCGCCTCGAGCCGAGGGTGACGGGCCCTTCGATCGGCTCATCATTCGACATGCGACCGTGATCGATGGCACCGGCGCGCCGCCACGACCGAGAACCCGATCGCCAACCTCAAGGTGCTGTACGGGACGGGCGCCGTCCGCCTGAACGACAAGACCGGCAAGGCCGAGCGCGTGGGGGGCATCAAGTACACGATCAAGGACGGCATCGTCTACGACGCCCGGCAGCTCCTGGCCGACGTCGCTCGCATGGTGGAGAAGCAGAAGACTGCGCGCGGGATCACCCGGCTACCCGGCGTCGCCTTCACCCCCGGACGCCCGTAGCCGGGCTCGAGGAAGATCCCTGTCGCCTCGACTCCGGGCGGCGAATGGCCCGATCGACCTGGCTCTCGCGGCCATCGTGGTGCCGCAACTACAGCCCGGAGACGCGCAACCGCCTCCGGATCCGGACGTACCACACCCACATGACCGCAGCCGTGGCCCACCAGGCGAGCCCGATGCATGGGGAACGACCCCGTCGCGTGGCTCGGTGCGTCCGGTAGCCCGCGGGCCGATCGGTCCGCCAGGGTCACCTACATCAGCCACACCTTGATGTCCGTGTAGCCCATCAGCTTGAGGATGAAGTAGTTCACTGCCGCTTCACCGGGATCGTCCGAGACGCACACAAGCTCCGCATACCTCGGCACGCCGGCCTTCGTCAGGATGTTCCAGATGTCCTTCGCCGCTTTGGGCGTGCCGTCGGGCTTCAGCAGTTCCGTGTACGGCACATGAACGACCTTGCCGTCCAGGGCGCGTGCGGGCAGGGTCTGGCCCGACGCAATGAGGACCTTCGGATAGAGTCCCTCGGAACTCTTCGGGTCGGCGATGATGACGCCCGTACGGAAGTTTCCGGGATACGTCGTCGGCTCGATCGTCGGGTCGCCGGGCGCCTTCTTGGGGCCGATCGCCGTCGGGTTCTTCGTCACCGTGAAGCCCAGCTGCGCCCATCGGTCCATGGAGTCCATGAACACGGACGCCGTCTTCTGACCGAGCTTCTCCAGCATCACGAATGCCAGAGCCGAGTCTGTGGTCAGTCCTGCGCCCGACACCACCGCCGCTTCGAGAGACGGGTCGACGCCGGCCGGCCCCAGAACCTCAGCCAGCTTCTCGGGCCTGCCGAGGTGGCTCCGGAACACGTCTGCGGGGATGTTCAGCGCAAACGGCACATGCCCCTGAGCGAAGGCGTCTGCGGGCCGCACGTCCAGAATGCTGACCCGTGGGCTCAGGTAGGTCCTGATCATCTGCCCGCCCGCCCACTGCAGCCACCCCGAGTCTCTCATCAGGAACGGGGCATCATAGGTCCAGTAGGGCAGGTCTCTCGGGTCGCTCAGCCACCCCATCTCGGACTCGGCGTACAGTTTGACCTTGGGATAGCCCAGGATGAACTTCAGGGCGAAGAACGGCGCGCTGGCGGCCACGCCCCCGCCACAGTAGGCGTAGATCTGCTGTTCCGGCCTGATGTTCAGGTAGCGCAACATGCGCCGCAGTTCCTCGGGGGACTTGAAGGTCTTGTCCGGGTTGAAGAGGTCGGCACTGGGCAGCATGACGCCATAAGGCGGGTGACCGGCCCGGTTGAACGGACTCACCTCGCCGAAATGCCAGTTGGCGCCCAGGGCTTCCAGCAACACGTTGTTGACGGGGTCCCCGGAGGCGGTCAGGAATTCCGGTAGCCTGACTCTCACATCCTCGTTGATCGCCTTCACCTGGAAGGAGCCCTTGGTCGGGGCGGGCGTGACGTCCTGCGTGACAGGCAATCCCGCCTCGCGCCACTTGGACATCCCACCGTCGAGGATCGAGAGGTTGTTCGCCGGGAAGCCGTGATAGAGGAGGGAGAAGAACAGCCGGGTGGCCATGAATGTGCCGCCCTGGTCGTACAGCACGACCGTCTTCCCGGGGCTGACTCCCCAGCTCTGGTAGAGCCGTTCCATATCGGCCACCGGCGTCTCCTGGCCGCCGTAGGTCATCACGTCGACGTTCACGGCGCCCGGGATGTGCTGCTTCGCATAGATCGCCGCGGGTGAGGCGTCGAGTATCAGGACACCGGGATCGTGGAGATGTTGCTCAAGCCACTTGACGTCGATGAGATGGCGCCCGACGCCTTCCGCCGCCATCAGGGGCTGCGCCAGGAGCAGGCCGCCTGCGATAGCGACGAGACCGCAGCGCCTCAGAGCCTGCGACATCTCAACCTCCTCTCGCGTGCTGCATGATAGGCCTGCTCCGGATCAACGTTCCCCGAGGCCGCCAACAAGGGTGATCAGGCACCGTGCAACGTCGATTCGCAAGAGCGGGCCGTCGAGGGGTGAACGCTCCCGCGTCAGATCTTTCAGGGCCTTCTGTTCTCATACGGCCAGAGCAGAAGGGGAGTTCCCTGGATGGCCAAGCTGCCCGCTCGTCGCCAGGGCGATCCCCGCGTATCGCTACCGGCGCGCCGACGACCACGACGTCCCCCGCCCCGCACACGCACCGCGAAGACCCTACAATATCCGCACCTCCTCATTCGTCTACGACGGTAGATGAAGGACGCGGCGAGCCTGGAGCGGATGGCACTCGAACAGGACCGGCGCCTCTCCGAAGTGGTCACGCGGGAGCGGTCCCGGCTGCGCAACTTCATCCGCCGGCGCGTGCCCGACGCGCGCGACGCCGAGGACATCCTGCAGGACGTCTTCTACGAGCTGGTGGAGGCGAACCGCCTGCTGATGCCGATCGAGCACGTCACCGGCTGGCTGTTTCGCGTGGCCCGCAATCGCATCACGGATCTCTTCCGCAGGAAGAGGCCGGAAAGCTTCGGCGACACCGCCGTCGCGGGCGAGGGCGACGAGCTGCTGCAGTTGGAGGACCTGCTGCCTTCCCCCGAGGCCGGACCGGAGGCTCTCTACGCCCGCAAGGTGCTTCTCGACGAGCTCGAGTTGGCGGTCGGTGAGCTGCCAGAGGCGCAGCGCAAGGTGTTCGTGGCGCACGAGTTGGAAGGGCGCAGCTTCAAGCAGATGGCGGCCGAGACCGGCGTGAGCGTAAATACGCTGCTCTCGCGCAAACGCTATGCGGTGCTGCATCTGCGCGATCGGCTGCGAAGCGCTTACGACGAATTCACGAAAGCATGAGGACCTAGACATGAGAAGAAGGACGATGTTCTTCCTGGCGCCGGTTGTTCTGCTCGTGTTTCTGCTGTTCATCGCCGTCGGCGGCGAAGTCGTGCGGCAACTGTGGAACTGGCTGCTGCCGCCGCTCTTCGGTTGGCGCGAGGTTACCTTCTGGCAAGCGCTTGGAATCCTGGCGCTGTGCCGGATCCTCTTTGGCGGGTTTGGAGTCCACGGCTCCGCTCGGTCCAATGTCCGCCGTCGGATGGAGGAGCGCTGCGAGCCCATGACCCCTGAAGAGGGGGAGCGATTCCGGCAGCGCATGCGCGAACGTCTCGGCCTGGGTGCATCCGGCGACGAGGGCAAGGGGCCATGAAGCGATGTCGACACCGCCCGACGCGGTGCTGAACCCCGCGTACCCTGTGCTCGGACGCTGGGCGACATGAGAGGGCCTCCTCCGTGGACCGGAGCCTTGTCGAAGCCGCCGTCCCAGGAGGGGAGCGTGTCGGACGAGGCGATCCGGGAGTGCGACGCGCGGCGGATTGCCGCGCCGGCCTCGTGACGACCGTCGACGACCTCCTGGTGAAAGCGCACGGAAGTCAGGAGAGCCGGATGCTGCTCACGGCGCTCACCCGACCGACACAGGACGCTCCGTCGACACCAGTGAACCATCGAAGCGGGAGCGCTGCGCGGCCGCCTGGCGCGGTCCGCAGCACCCGCTGGTGGCGAAGTGCCTCGCGGCGTTGCGCTGAAGCAGCCGGACCTTGTGCCATACTGCTGTTCACCCCCGTCGGCACAAGACCGCGACCCCGAGACCGAGGAAGTCGGTGCAGGGCAGCCGTCGGCGCAGCGTGGCCGAGAGGGCTGGTGGGGCAGGTTCATGGTCGGCAAGCACGTGGGCCCGTACGAAATCGTGGAGCGCCTGGGCGTGGGCGGCATGGGCGAGGTCTATCGCGCGCGTGATACCCGCCTCGGTCGCGACGTCGCCATCAAGATGGTGTCGGCTGGTACCGGCGTCGGCGAATTGCTCGACGCGTATCTGCTGAACGAGGCGCGCCAGGCCTCGTCGCTCAACCATCCCCACATCTGCCATGTGTACGACGTCGGTGACGCCGACGGCCGACCGTACATCGCCATGGAGTTCGTGCCCGGGCGGACGCTGGCGGAGTTCATTGCCGAGCAGGGCCTGCCTGTCGAGACGGTCTGGCGCATCGGGCAGCAGGTGATCGGGGCGCTCGCGCACGCCCACGAGCGCGGCCTCATCCATCGCGATCTCAAGGCTGCCAACATCGTCATCACGCCGAGTGGCGAGGCGAAGGTGCTCGACTTCGGCTTGGCGAAGCGGCTCACGCCGGCGGACGTGCACGAGGTCACGCGCTCCCACGCCGAGCCGGGCGGCCCAGGCTCCCTCGCGGGGACGCTGCCCTACATGGCGCCCGAGCTCCTGCGCGGCGAGGACGCCACGGAGCGGAGCGACATCTGGGCGCTCGGGATCCTGTTGTTCGAGATGGCCGGAGGCCGGCGGCCCTTCGTCGGCAAGACCGGTTTCGAGCTGTCGTCGGCCATCCTCAACGACCCCGTGCCGGCGCTGGCCGGCAAGGTTCCGCCCGCCGTCGAGCACGTGATCCGCCGCTGCCTCGAGCGGGATCCGAGGGCGCGCTATCAGCATGCGAGAGAGGTGCGCGCCGCGCTCGAAGTGGCCTTGCAGCCGACCGGCCCGGCGCCGGGCGTGGCTGCGGCGGGGCCCGCGACACGTCGCCGCTGGGGGGCGGCTGCGCTCCTGGCCGCCGCGCTGATGGCGGCTGCGCTCGGCGCCTGGTGGATCATGGGTCGCTGGCCGGCATCGTCGCCACAGAAGGAGCAGGGCTCCACGAGCGCGACGAGCCAGTCCCACCCGCAGGCCCCGGACGCGGGACCGACAGCGGCGCCTGCCGCTGGTGTGGCCGCACCCGGCGCGCCGATGCGTCCGTCTCGTGTCCCGGAGGCGAACGAGCACTTCCAGCGCGCCTTGCTCGTGGGGATGACCAGCTTGGATCTGCCGCGCATGCGGGCTGGCTACCAGCGTGCCCTCGAAGCCGACCCGACCTTTGCCGAAGCCAGGGCTGAATACGCGTTCAGTGTCGCGCTCGAGATCATCGCCGGGTTCTCGAACGACGGGTCGTGGTTCTACCGCGCCGAAGAGGAGCTGCGGCGTGCGCTGCGGGATGACCCGCAGTGCGGCCGTGCGCACTCGGCACTGGCCGGGATCTACCTGATGCAGGGCCGGAAGGAACTGGTGCCCGCCGAGGTCGAGCGGGCACTGGCCCTCAACCCCAACGACGTGGCCGCCTGGGCCTGGCTGGTCTGGTACCACCGGTCCCTCGGTGATTACGCACGCGCCAAGGAAGTCGGGATCAAGGCGCTCGCGATCAACCCGGTCTTCTTCCCGGCCAGGATGGCGCTGGGCGAGGTGCTCCTTGAGAACGGCGACAGCGCGGGCGCACTCCGCGAGCACGAGAAGCTGCGCGAGCAGTCCCCTGAGAACCCTGTGGCCCTGTTCACGTTCGGGCACACCTACCTGGTCCTCGGCGACGCAACGCAGGCACGAGCCAGCCTCGACGCCGTGCCGGACGGTCTGCGCACGAACTATTTCGTGCGGCTGCACGAAGCGCTCCTGCTCGCCGTCGAAGGCAAGGCGCCTCAGGCCCTCGCGATGCTCGACCGCGACCTGCTGAAGTTCGCGGAGATGATGCTGCGGCCCGTCAGCCACGTTCCCGAGATCTATGCCGTGGCCGGGAAGCCGGAGGAGGCCCTTGACTGGCTCGACCGGTCGGTGCGAAGGGGTGACGAGCGCGCCGAGTGGTTCGAGCGGAACCCCCTCCTGGAAAACGTCCGCAGGGAGCCACGGTTCGCGCAGCTCCTGGAGTCGATCCGCTATCGCCTGGCGCAGAAGCAGGTGGGTCCCGCCCGGTAGCGCCACGGAGAGCCTCTCACGCCCCCGTCTTCGCCGTGCGGCACGAGTCGCCCGCATTCCTTCCCGGGCGGCACGCGACGGGTCAGCTCCTCGGGCCAGTTCAGCACGACCTCGATCTGCGTCGTCGCTGCCGCCCCCGGCTCTTCCGCGACCCGACCTTCCCGCCGCCACAGCCGCGCCAGGCCCGTCGTGGCACGCAGTGCCCACGATTCCCGCCTGCTGTCGCCCGGCGATCGTCCTCGACTGCGAAGCGCAGCAGCCGGCGCACCTACCGCGGGAGCGCTGATGCCCAGTTCAGGACCAGGTTCAAGGGTACCGACGAGCTCTTGAGCACCGGAACGTTGAGCAGGAAGCGTTCGCCGTCGGCCGAGACATCCCAGCCAAAGCCGGCACCCTCCGGCAGCTGGAACAGCGGCACCGGCGTGGCGGCGCGGAAGCCGCTCGTCGTGTCGACGGCGACCGACATCACCCTCCGGTCGAAGGCCGTGTACACGACCTCGCGGCCGTTGCGCGACCACTTCGCGTTCACGCCGCCGTTGTTCGAAACCTGGGTCCTGCCCTGGCCGCTCGGAAAGGGGGTGACGTACACCTCCGTCCGCCCAGACTCGGTCGTGTCGTAGACCAGCCATCGCCCGTCCGGTGACAGGCGCACGCCGCCGATGTTGTCGGTGAATCGTGGAACGACGGCCAGGGGCTTGCGATCGCCCGCAAGAGGAATCGCCGAGATCCCAACGAGGCGCCCCCCCGCCGGTTCTCGATCGAAGATCGTCAGGAACCGGCCGTCCGCGGACCAGTCCATCGGGATCTTCTGGCCGTCTTCGTCCGTGACGGGTTCGTCGGCGCCGGTGCCGTCTGCTCGCCTGACGTAGACGTCTGCCTGGTGCTTGCGGTTGGACTGGAACGCGACACGCGAGCCGTCGGGTGACCAGACCGCGCCGGCATTGCTTCCGGGCACCGAGGTCAGGCGCGTTTCTACACCGCGCTTCACGTCGCCAATCCAGACCTGAGTGGTCTGCGTGCCCGGATCGTACACGTCGAAGGCGATCCGGGAGCCGTCAGGCGAGATGCGCGGGAAGTAGCGAAGGGCCGGCTCTCCAAACGTTCCCGCTGGCTTGCCCGTCCGGTCGTACCACTCCAGCCGCGTGAGCAGCCGCGACGCGTCGAACAGGAGCGCCCCGCTGGTGGCGACCGAGAAGCTGCCCAGGCCGAGAAAATCGCCGTAGAGCGCCACGTGCTGGGCCACGGTGACCGGCGCGCCGCTGGTTTCTCGGCGCACGGGATCGAACGGCTGCGCCAGCAGACTGCCTCCCTGGTCGCCACCACGGACGAAGAGCAGGTAGCCGTCGGCGTACTGGGCGTTGAAGTTTGCGGAGAGCAGTGGCCGCGCGGGAGCGCCGTCGAGCGAGCCGACCCAGATCTGGTTCGCGGGGGCGTCCGGGCTCCCCGCCAGATTGACCGCCAGGTAAAGGAAATGGCGGCCGTCGGGAAGAACAAACGGATAGCGGTGGGCGGTCTCGCCCCGAGCGGCGTCGACCGTCGTGACAGGAGTTGCCTTGCCGCCGCCTGCCGGCAGACGGAGCACTGGTCCGCTCGGTGCGGTGAACAGGATGTCGCCATCCGGCGCCCACGCGCCGCCGACACCGTCGACCTCGTGAAGCGCCAGTGGCGCCCCGCCCGAGGCCTCGATGCGCTTCAGCTTCTTGTCGGCGAAGAAGCCGATGTAGCGCCCGTCCGGTGACCAGAAGGGCAGCACGCCTCCTTCCGTGCCGGCGACCCTGGTGGCTGAATCGGCGTCGAGAGCACGCAGCCAGAGCTGCGCCTTGCCGGACGCATCGGTGCCGCTGAAGACGATTCGGCTGCCGTCCGGCGAGAGGACGGCGCTGTTCAAACCCACCCTCTCCGGAAGGAGAATGGTGCTGCGCAGGACCCTTGCCGGCTGCTCCGTGGCGGGCACGGAACGTCCCTGGGACAGGCCCAGCCAGACGGCCGCGGCAACCGCCGCGGCGGCGACCATCCAGGCCAGGCGTTCACGGTTCTTGCGCCGCGCGGTCACCGGTGGCGCCGTGCCGACCTGCGATCCTTCGGCGGCCCAGCGCAGCTGCAGCAGGACGTCGTGGGCGGTCTGGATTCGATCGTCCCGATCCTTGGCGAGACACGTGTGGATCAGGCGGTCGAGCAGTGGCGGAATCGTCGGCTGGACCGACGAGAGCCGCGTGGGTTCCGCGGACATGATCGAGGTGATGAGCGACGCCTGGCTCCCAGCCGCGAATGCCTTCCGGCCGGTGACCATCTCGTAGAGCACGGTTCCCAGAGCGAAGATGTCCGAGCGCGCGTCGGCCTCCTTTCCCTCCAACTGCTCGGGGGCCATGTACTGAACCGTCCCGAGAATCGTCCCCTCCCGCGTCAGATCGGCACGCGTTGGCAAGGAGGTCTGCCCGTTGGCCGCGCTCCCCAGGCCGATGTGCGGCGCTGCGGTCTTGGCGAGCCCGAAGTCGAGCAGCTTCACGCCGGACCGGGTCAGCATGATGTTGGCGGGCTTCAAGTCGCGGTGCACGATTCCATGCCGGTGTGCCCGGTCGAGCGCGTCTGCGATCTGGATGCCGTAACGCAGCACCTGCTCGAACGGGAGGGCACCCTGGAGCAGCCGGTCCGAGAGCACCTCGCCCTCGAGGTACTCCATCACGAGATACTCGGTATCTCCCTCGCGGCCGACGTCGTAGACGGCACAGATGTGAGGGTGTGACAGCTGCGAGATCGTCCTGGCTTCGCGCTCGAATCGCTGCCGCTGCTCGGGCGTCGACGACACGCCCTCCGGCAGGACCTTGATGGCGACCGTGCGCTCGAGCCGCGTGTCCTTTGCCCGGTACACTTCCCCCATCCCGCCGGCGCCCACCGACGCCACCACCTCGTAGGGCCCGAGTCGGGTCCCCGCCGCAAGGCTCATGCCTGGTCCTCCCTTCGACATCACGGCTGGCCTCAGGCACGAAAGAACCGTGTCCCGCCAGTCCGCTTCTGTCGTCTATGGCTCTCGCGCAGAAGCCCGATCCTACACTGCCTCGGAGGCGGGACCAACAGATTCCCGGAAGGCCGCACCTCGCGCGGCGCCTGCGCGCGAGCCCGCTGGCTGCCCGGTTCGAAGCCGCGAAGGAGGCGCTCACCAAGGCGGAGCCATTGGAGGGAGAGTCGGCGGCGGGTCTCTGCGTCGAGGGGTTGGTCGCCGACCTTCGAGAAGGAAGACACTCTCGCGCGATGACATCCGTGACAGGCGCCGCTCCGGCCGGGACGCCTACCAGGCGAAACGGCGCACGACCAGGAGGGTGATGTCGTCGAACTGCGGCGCGCCCCCGGCAAAGGCATCGATCGCCTCGAAGACGCGAGCGATCATCGTCTGCGCCGGCTGGCCAACCGAGGCCCGCAGGACCTCGAGCAGCCGTGCTTCGCCGAACTCCTCGTCCGCCGCGTCCTGCGCGTCGGTGACGCCATCGGAATAGAGCAC
>Ga0316622_100001049_pt1 | contig 17387 bp, 14 predicted proteins | sample OWC_Aug_OW2_C1_D_FD_207646 | JGI IMG/M metagenome (GOLD analysis project Ga0316622, IMG submission 207646) | Wetland soil microbial communities from Old Woman Creek delta, Ohio, United States - OWC_Aug_OW2_C1_D5_C | ecosystem: Environmental > Terrestrial > Soil > Wetlands | place: USA: Ohio... | reverse complement strand
CGGCACTGGCCGCATCACGGATGCCAAACCCGACACCGACTGGCACCGACGAGTGTTTGCGGATCAGCGGCAGCTTGGCCGCGACGCTCGCGACATCGAGATTGCCGGCGCCGGTGATGCCCTTGAGGCTGACGTAATACAGGTAGCCGGACGCGTGGCGCGCGACTTCCTCGATGCGGTCGTCAGTCGAGGTTGGCGCCAGAAGAAAGATCGGATCGATGTCCGATGCCCGCATGGCGGCCGCGAACTCCTCACACTCCTCGGGCGGATAGTCGACCACCAGTACACCGTCGACGCCCGCGCTGCGCGCCGCCTCGAAAAACTCGCGCCGGCCCATGCGCTCGATCGGGTTGGCATACCCCATCAACACGACCGGCGTCGCCGTATCCGACCTGCGGAATTCGGCCACGAAGGCCAGCGTCTGCCGCAGTCCGACACCGTGGCGGATGGCACGCTCCGTTGCACGCTGGATCACGGGTCCATCGGCCATCGGGTCCGAAAACGGGACACCCAGCTCGATGACGTCGGCGCCGGCACGCGCCAGCGCATGCATCAGCGGCACGGTCAGCGCGGGATCGGGATCGCCTGCGGCGATATACGGAATCAGGCCCTTGCGACCCGCCGCCTTCAACTGCGCAAAGCGCTGGGCGATGCGCGACATCAGCGCGTCCCGCCGTGGCGCTGGCGAAACTCCATCGTCGCCTCACGACATGACGCACGGCAGAAGAACTCCAGCCCGCTTGCCTCGGCCACGATGTGCAGGTCCTTGTCACCGCGACCCGAAAGATTCACGAGCAGCACCTTGTCCTTTGGCAGCGTCGGCGCGAGCTTGGCCGCGTACGCAAGCGCATGGCTTGATTCCAGCGCCGGGATGATGCCCTCGATGCGGCAGCACTCGTGAAAGGCCTTTAGTGCTTCCTCGTCCGTGGCGCCGACATACTCGGCGCGCCCGCTGTCCTTCAACCACGCATGTTCGGGCCCTACACCCGGGTAGTCGAGCCCCGCCGAGACGGAATGGGTCTCGGTGATCTGGCCGTTTTCATCCTGCAGCAGATACGTGCGGTTGCCGTGCAATACCCCGGGTGTGCCGCATTGCAGGCTGGCAGCGTGACGCATCGTCGTCAATCCCTCGCCTGCCGCCTCCACGCCGACCAGCTTCACCTGCTCGTGCGGGATGTAGTCGTAGAAGATGCCCATCGCGTTGCTGCCGCCGCCGACGCAGGCGATGACAACGTCCGGCTGCCGCCCGACCATTTCCGGCATCTGCCAGAGGCACTCCTTGCCGACCACAGAATTGAAGTCGCGCACCATCATCGGATACGGGTGCGGTCCGGCGACGGTACCGATGATGTAGAACGTGTTCTCGACGTTCGTCACCCAGTCGCGCATCGCTTCGTTCAGCGCATCCTTAAGAGTGCGCGAGCCGCTCTCCACCGGCACCACCTCGGCGCCGAGCAGCTTCATGCGGTACACGTTGGCCGCCTGCCGACCAACGTCCTCGCTACCCATGTAGACGACGCACTGCATGCCGTAGCGTGCGGCGACCGTCGCGGTGGCGACGCCATGCTGGCCGGCGCCGGTCTCCGCGATGACACGCGGCTTGCCCATGCGCTTCGCCAGCAGCGCCTGCCCGATCGTGTTGTTCACCTTGTGCGCGCCGGTGTGGTTGAGGTCCTCGCGCTTCAGGTAGATCTGGGCCCCGCCGAGTTGCTCGCTCCAGCGCCTGGCGTGGTAGATCGGGCTGGGGCGACCGACGTAGTGCTTCAACTCGCTCTTGAACTCGGCGATGAAGTCCGGATCCCTCTGGTACCGGGCGTAGGCCTCACGCAGCTCCGCAAGCGCATGCATCAACGTCTCGGAGACGAAGATGCCGCCATAGGGGCCGAAGTGTCCGCGCTGATCCGGAAGGTCGTAGGGTTTCATGCAAGGGCTTCGTCCGCGGCCCGAACTGCCGCGATGAACTGGTTGATGCGTGATGCGCTCTTGATACCTGGGGAGTCCTCGACTCCACTGCTGACGTCCACCGCATACGGGCGCAGCCTGCGGATCGCGTCGCCGACGTTCTCGCTGCGCATACCGCCCGCCAGCACCAGCGGCTTGGTTCGCCGCAGCGGCACCCGCCCCCAGTCAAATGTCGTTCCGCTGCCACCGAACGCCTCCGACGGCGAGTCAGCCATCAGTGCGGTCGCCGAGTGAAACTGGCGCTCGCAGTCTAACAAATCGACCTCTGGGTCCATGCGGATCGCGCGCATGTACGGCCGCCCGTAGCGGCTGCATGCGGGTTCGTGCTCGTCCCCGTGAAACTGCAGCAGCGCGTCCGGAACCGCCGCGAGTGCGTCCTCGATCAGGTCGGCCGCTGCGTTGACAAACAGCAGCACGGGCGTCGCAAACGGCGGTAGATGGCGTGCCAATGAACGGAGTCGCAGCGGTGCGATGTACCGCGGGCTCTTGGGATAGCAGACGAAACCCACTGCGTCGGCGCCGGCCGCGACGGCCGCCGCCACGTCGGCCTCACGAGTCAGGCCACAGATCTTGATTCGCGTACGCATCGATACGGTGCGGCAAGACGGCGTCGGGCGCCGGCAGATCGAAGCGGGCATCGTACTCGACTCGCGCGAGGTAAAGCCCCTCCGCGCCAAGCGTCGGTGCCGCCTTCGATCGATCCCGCGCAGCCAGCACTTCGGCGACCCATTCGGCCGGGTGACGTCCCATTCCGACATACACGAGTGCACCTGCAAGGTTGCGCACCATGTGGTGCAGAAACGCATTTGCGGTCGCGCGCACGCGGATCCAGCGGCCGAAGCGCCGAACCTCGAGCCGCTGCAGGTCCCGTACCGGCGAGGTCGCCTGGCACTCGGCAGAGCGGAACGACGTGAAATCGTGGGAACCGATCAGGAAACCGGCCGCCCGTTCCATCGCAACCGTGTCGAGCGGCTGGAACACCCAGGTCGCACGCGCGTCAGCGAGCGGAGAACGGACCGCGTCATTCAGGATCCAGTAGTCATAGCTGCGCCGGCGTGCGCCGAAGCGCGCATGAAAGTCATCACCGACCGGACGCGCCCAGCGCACCGCAACGCTCGGTAGAAGGAACCGGTTGGTGCCGCGGACCCAGGCGCTCAGCGGACGTTCGACCGCCGTATCGAAATGGACAACCTGGTCGATCGCATGCACGCCGGCGTCGGTACGGCCGGCACAGATCGTCGAAATGGGAACTTGCGCGAGTGCGGCCAGCGCGCTTTCCAGCGCATCCTGAACCGAGCGCCGGTCAGGCTGCGTCTGCCAACCGTTGAAGCCGGCGCCGTCGTACTCGATGCCGAGCGCGATGCGCACGGGAGCCACGCAGCGGGCCGTGCCCGCTGCGCTCAGCCTTCGATCTGCTTGATCAGTTCGACCGCCGCCTGGCGCTGCTCGCGCGTGCCGTCGCGCATGACCTCGTCGAGCAGTTCACGCGCGCCGTCCTTGACGCCGAGGTCGATGTAGCCGCGGGCCAGGTCCAGCTTGGTTGCCATCTGCTGCGCCAGCGCACTGCCCGGCTCGGTTTCGCCGCGCTTCGTCGTCGGATTCAGGCTGACTGCGGAAAGGTCGAAATCAATCAGCGGCACTGTCGCCTGGTCGGTGTTCGCGCTCAGGCGCTGTGCCGCCTCGTCCGGCAATGCGCCCACTTCGGCGGTTGCCGGCTGCTTCTTGCCGATGACAGTCGGACGCGACAGCGCCTCGGCGGCTGGCGCGGTCGGCATCTTCGTCGACGGGATGTTGAGGTCGAGGTCCGGGATCAAGCCCGCCCCCGTCGCCGTCGGCTGCAGGTCGGGCACGGTCTTCGGCAGCGCGATATCCAGGTCGGCCAGCGCGGGCGGCTCGGTGCGTCCGACCGGCTTGCTGCCGGTCGGCTTGAAGCCGAAATCGACGTCCGAGGCCTTCGCACTGGGCGCGTCGAAGGTCGGCATCTTCGTCGGCGGCTCGAGATTCATCTTGGTCGGGCCGAGATCGAAGTCGAGGGACGAGAAGTCCGCCGCGGCGGGCGCCGGTGCGGGTGCGGGTGCGCCACCGGCCTGCTGACCCGGCAGCGTGGCATGGAACTGCGTCGTTGGTGCGGAGGTCGTGTTCGGACCCGACATCTTCGTGTCGGCCGGCATCTTCGTGTCGCCCACGGACATCGTGGTGTCGGCACCCGACATGCGCGTATCGACGACCATCTTCGTCAGCGGCGGGGCGCCACTGCCGGCCTGCATGACCGAGTCGGCTCCACGCAAGGCGCCGAGGTCCAGGCCCGAAGTCGGGCCACCACCCAGCGTCGACGGCCCGCGGCCCTTGGTGTTCGGATCGATGCGGAATCCGCTGGTCGGGCCCCGTCCGACCGTGTCGGGCGCGGCTCCGGCAAACATCGCATGCCCCGGGTCCATCGCGTGGCCGAGCTTGAGCGCCTTTTCCCACTCCTCGCCGGCGCCACCGGTACGGTCGCGCAGGTCTTCGACCATCGACATGAAAGCCGCCTTGTCGCCGCGACGCGAGAAGATCTCGAGGAGCTTCACTCGCACGGCATGACGATCGGGCTGCATGCGCAGCGCTTCCTTCAGGATGTCTTCGGCCTGCTCTTCACGCCCGTAGGCGATGTAGACGTCAGCCTCGGCGACCGGGTCGACCTCGTTCGAGTCCAGCTGGGACGCGGCCGGGATGAAGCTCGAATTGAACGTGCTGGTGCCGGTGTCGACGCTCTGCCCGCCGGTTGCACCGAACAGGGAGTTGGCCTGCAGGCCCTCTCCGGTGTCCTTGAACTTGTCGCCGGACTCGGACTTGCGCTTGCGGTACCAGCTCCAGCCGAACAGGCCGGCCAGCAGCGCGATGATGCCCGCCAGGCCGAGTTGCGTCGTCGTGTTCCCGAGCAGATCACCGATGAAGCTGGGCTCCTCCACCGGGGCCGGCGGTGGCGGCGGAGCCGCCTTCTTGACCGGGGCCGGCGCGGGAACCGGCGCAGCGACCGGAGGTGCCTCGACCTTCGGTGGTTCGACGGGAGCCGGGGCCACCGCCGGGGCCGGGGTCGGCGCCGGCGTGGCAGCTGCAGTCGGGGCTGGCGCCGGCGCGGGAGTCGCGGCTGGAGCGGCGGCGGCAGGCGCCGGAGTCCCGGTCTTGCCTTCAGCCGACTTCTGCGCCTGGGCGCCGGCCTTGGACTGAACCTGCAGCGCCTTCTGAATGGCCTCGTTGGTCCGCTTCAGCTGGGCAGCCTTTTCCTCCTCTTCCTTGACGGCGCGCGCCTTGGCGGCCGCCTCGTCCGCCTTGGCGGCGGCTGCCGCGGCGGCCGTGCCCTTGTCATCGGCGCGAGCGATCTTCAGTTGATCGCCGCCCGGCGTGGCGGTCGCGCTCTTGTCCTCCACCTTGGCGGTGACGCGGCCACCGCCCGCCGCGGCCGGCGGAGCCGATGCCACCGGGGCAGCACCAGCAGCCTGGGCCAGGCGGCTGCGGTACTGGGCAAAGTCGGCACTCTGCGCCGCCACTTCGCGGCGCGCTTCCGGAGCCGCCATCGCGGCGGCCTCGGCGTCCGACGGAATCGCCAACTGCGCACCCGTGCGCAGCAGGTTCATATTCTTATTGATGAAGGCGTCCGGGTTGGCCCGGAACAGCGCTACCAGCATCTGGTCCAGCGACGCTGCGCCGCGGTTCTGGTTGGCGATCTTGCCCAGTGTGTCACCCGACTTCACCGAATACGTTCCGCCGGGCGTGGCTGCCGGAGCAGGCGTCGGCGACGTGGCCGCCTTGGGTTCCGGCAATGGTGTCGCCGCGGGGGCAGGCGCGGGTGCGGCCGCGATCGGCGCGGGCGCGGGTGCCGCAGCGCGAGGAGCGGGCAGCGGCGCGGTCGCCACCGGGGCCGGGGGCGCGGCCGGTGCAACGACGTCCGGCGTGCCCTTCAGCGCCGGTGGGTCCAGCAACACGGTGTACTCGCGTACGACGCGGCCCGTCGCCCAGGTGAGCTCGACCATCATGTCGAGGTAGGGCTCATTGACCGGCTGCGCCGAGGTGATCCGCACCGTGTAGGTCCCGTCGGGGCGCCGATCGAGGGCGAACCGGATGTTTGTAAGTGCCGGATTGAACTCGAGATTCGCCGCACGGAACGCCGAAAGCGGCGCCAGGCGCACTTGCAGGGTTGGTGCTTCGTCGCGCCCAACGGAGGTCACCTCCAACTCGGCGCGCAGCGGCTGGCCCAGTCCGGACTGCACCGACAGGCGGCCCAGCCCCGCCGCGTCGACCTCCAGGGCCGTCAGCCCGAGGCCTAACGCAAGCGAAAGCGCGCACCACACGGGCGCGCGCGCAAATTTTTCGGATGGCATTCAGCCCCCTGCCGTATCAGATCGTTTTTCGAACTTAACATCATGGACTTAGGGCGGCAAGCTTAGAAAAAGCCGTAAGTCACGCCTTTATGTGAGAAATGGGCCGCCGCCGCAACGTGGGGCCAAAGCGCCGTTTCCGCCCTCAGCCAGCTACAGCTTGCCGAGCAGAATCCGCAACATGCGACGCAGCGGCTCCGCAGCGCCCCACAGCAGCTGGTCACCGACGGTGAACGCACCTAGATAATCGCTCCCCATCGCCAGCTTGCGCAGCCGCCCGACGGGTATTGACATCGTGCCGGTCACAGCTGCCGGCGTGAGTTCTCGAATGCTCGCGTCCTTGGTGTTCGGAATCAGCTTCACCCAGGCGTTGTCACCACGGATCGTCTCCTCGATGTCGGCCAGCGCGACGTCGCGCCTGAGCTTGATCGTCAGCGACTGCGAGTGACAGCGCATCGCGCCGATGCGCACACAGATCGAATCGATCGGCGTCGCGTTGGTGCCAAAGCCTGGCCCGCGACCGAGGATCTTGTTGGTTTCAGCCCCGCCCTTCCACTCTTCAAGGCTGGTGCCATCGCCACGATCCGCATCGATCCACGGGATCAGGTTGCCGGCGAGCGGCACGATGAAGTGCTGCGTCTCATCGTCGCCGAGCGCGCGCTGCTTGCCGCTGATGCGGCGGTCGATCTCGAGGATCGCGCTCGACGGATCGGCCAGCAGCTCACGCACTTCAAGGTTGAGCGTGCCGAACTGCGTCAGCAGCTCGCGCATGTGCTGCGCACCGCCGCCGGAGGCCGCCTGGTAGGTCGTGCACGTCATCCACTCCACCAGGTCCTGCTTGAAGAGCGCCCCCACGCCCATCAGCATGCAGCTCACCGTGCAGTTGCCGCCGATGTAGTTCTTGACGCCACGCGCCAGCGCCGCATCGATGACCGGGCGATTCACCGGATCGAGGATGATCACTGCGTCGTCCTGCATGCGCAGCGTTTTGGCCGCATCGATCCAGTAGCCGTTCCAGCCGGTCGACCGCAGCTTCGGATAGACCTCCTTGGTGTAATCACTGCCCTGGCACGTGATGATCGTGTCCAGGTCGGAAAGCGCGGCGATGTCGTCGGCCTGCTTCAGCTTCCCGCTGGACCGTGGCACCGACGGCGCTGCACCACCGGCATTCGAGGTGCTGAAGAACGTCGTGTCGATCAGGTCGAAGTCCCGCTCGGCGCTCATGCGGTCCATCAGGACCGAACCCACCATGCCGCGCCACCCAACGATGCCTACCTTCATGTCTTTCCTCTTGCCCGTCAAATCATCATGCCAGCGCAGCCACTACCGCTTCGCCCATCGCAACCGTGCCCACCGTGGCCGCGCCCGGCGCGGCGATGTCGGCAGTCCGCAGACCCTGCGCGAGCACCTTGCGCACGGCGGCTTCGATCCGGTCCGCCTGCTCGGCCCGATTCAGCGAGTAACGCAGCATCATTGCGGCGGAAAGGATGGTGGCCAGCGGATTGGCGACTCCCTTTCCGGCGATGTCAGGGGCGCTGCCGTGGGACGGCTCGTACAGGCCCTGGCCGCGCTCGTTCAGTGACGCCGACGGCAGCATGCCGATCGAACCGGTCAGCATCGCCGCTTCGTCGGAGAGTATGTCGCCGAACATGTTGCCGGTCACGATCACGTCAAACTTCTTCGGCGCCTTGACGAGCTGCATCGCCGCGTTATCGACGTACATGTGCTCCAGTTCGACATCCGGATACCCCGCCGCGATCTCGGTGACGACGTCCTTCCAGAACTGGAAGGTCTCGAGCACGTTGGCCTTATCAACGCTGGTCACCTTCCTGCCACGCTTGCGCGCCGCCTGGAATGCGACGTGCGCGATGCGCTCGATCTCCGGCCGGCTGTAACGCATCGTGTCGAAGGCCTCGGGCGCCCCGGCAAACGGGCCGTCAGGAGCCGCCCGACGCCCGCGCGGCTGGCCGAAGTAGATGTCGCCGGTGAGTTCTCGGACGATGAGGATGTCGAGTCCGGCGATGAGTTCGGGCTTCAGGCTCGACGCCTCAGTCAGTTCCGCGTAGCAGATCGCCGGCCGGAAGTTGGCGAACAGACCCAGGTGCTTGCGCAGACCAAGGATGGCCTGTTCCGGACGCAATGCACGCTCGAGCTTGTCGTACTTCCAGTCGCCGACCGCGCCAAAGAGCACCGCGTCGGCCGACTGTGCGAGCTTGAGCGTGGCTTCGGGCAACGGGTGGCCGTGGGCATCGAAGGCCGCGCCGCCGACGTCGGCGAACTCGAACTCGAAGCGCTCACCGAGCGCATGCAGGACCTTGACGGCCTCAGCGACGATTTCCTTGCCGACGCCGTCGCCCGGCAATACTGCGATTTTCATGCGTTCCTCGTGCGGGGCTGTGCTCACTCACCCCGCTCCTCCCCGACGATCGGAACAGAGTGCGCGCTCAGGCCGTCTTGACCAGCCACGGCTGCTGCGCCAGCCGCCGTTCTTCGAAAGCCTCGATCTTGTCCTTGTGCCGCAGCGTCAGTCCGATGTCATCGAGCCCATTGACCATGCAGTACTTGCGAAACGCCGCGATCTCGAACGGCTGTTCGCGGCCATCAGCCTCGATCACCACCTGACGCGGCAGGTCGACGGTCAGGCGGTACCCCACGTAAGCGGCGACCTCGTGAAACAGCCGATCGATGACGACTTCTGGCAGTACGACCGGAAGCAATCCGTTCTTCAGGCTGTTGTTCTGGAAGATGTCGGCGTAACTCGGCGCGATGACCACACGAAAACCGTATTGCGTCAGCGCCCACGGCGCATGCTCGCGCGACGAACCACAGCCGAAATTCTTGCGCGCCAGCAGGATCGAGGCGCCCTGGTAGCGCGGCTGGTTCAGCACGAAGTCCGGATTGAGAGGCCGACGGGCGTGATCCATGCCCGGCTCGCCATGATCCAGATAGCGCCACTCGTCGAACAGGTTGGGGCCGAAGCCGGTCCGCCTGATCGACTTCAGGAACTGCTTTGGAATGATCGCGTCGGTATCGACGTTGGCGCGATCGAGCGGCGCGACCAGACCGGTGTGGATGGTGAAGGCGTCCATCGATGCCCCTAATTCTTCTTTCCTCGATTCGCAGCCTTTTCAACTGCGCCGCCCGCGGCTTCCATATCCTTGCCAAGGCCCGCGACGGTGTTGCAGCCTGCGACTACGAGGACGGCAGCGATCAGCATCACCAGCCTGCTCATTGGAGTCTCCTGATATCGGCGAAGTGCCCTTCAATGGCCGCTGCAGCCGCCATTGCCGGGGATACGAGATGGGTGCGGCCACCGGCACCCTGCCGGCCCTCGAAGTTTCGATTGCTGGTCGAGGCGCAGCGCTCACCCGGTTCCAGCCGGTCGGCGTTCATCGCCAGACACATTGAACACCCTGGTTCGCGCCACTCGAAGCCGGCCGCCCGAAACACCTCGTGCAAGCCTTCGCGCTCGGCCTGTGCCTTCACCAGCCCCGAACCGGGAACCACCATCGCCAGCTTCACGCTGGAGGCCACGCGCTTGCCAAGCCGCTTGACGACCCAGGCTGCCTCGCGCAGGTCTTCAATGCGTGAATTGGTGCAGGAGCCGATGAACACCTTGTCGATGCGGATGTCGGCAATGCGCGTCTTCGGCGTCAGGCCCATGTAGCGGAGCGCCCGCTCGATGCCCTCGCGCTTGACCGGATCCTTTTCCGCCTCGGGATCCGGGACAACGCCATCGATCGTCGTCACCATTTCCGGCGATGTACCCCAGGTGACCTGCGGCTTGATCTCCTCCGCACGCAACTCCACGACGCGATCAAAGTGCGCGCCGCGATCGGACCGCAGCGTGCGCCAGAGCGCAGCGGCCTGTTCGAACATCGCTCCCTGGGGCGAGAACGGGCGGCCACGTACGTACTCGATCGTCTTCTCGTCGACCGCGACCAGGCCCGAGCGAGCGCCCGCCTCGATCGCCATGTTGCAGATTGTCATGCGGCCCTCGATGGACAGCGCCTCGATCGCACTGCCGCCGAATTCGATCGCAAAGCCGGTCCCACCGGCCGTGCCGATGCGACCGATGATTGCCAGCACGATGTCCTTTGCGGTGCAGCCGGCCGGCAACCTGCCCTCGACCGCTACCCGCATGTTCTGCGCCTTCTTCATCAGCAGCGTCTGGGTGGCCAGAACATGCTCGACCTCGCTCGTGCCGATGCCGAACGCCAGCGCCCCGAACGCACCGTGCGTGCTGGTGTGTGAATCGCCGCAGACGACGGTCATGCCTGGCAGTGTGGCGCCCTGCTCCGGGCCCATCACGTGCACGATGCCCTGGCGCCTGTCGAGGAAAGGAAAATACGCGGCCGCCCCGAACTGGCGCATATTGCTGTCGAGGGTAACGACCTGCTCCTTGGAGATCGGATCGGTGATGCCGTCGTAGCCGCGCTCCCATCCGGTCGTGGGAGTGTTGTGGTCCGCGGTGGCTACGATCGAACTGATGCGCCAGGGGGTGCGGCCCGCCACGCGCAGGCCTTCATAGGCTTGCGGGCTCGTGACTTCATGCACGAGGTGACGATCAATGTAGAGCACCGTGGTCCCGTCGTCTTCGACGTGGACCACGTGGTCGTCCCACAGCTTGTCGTACAGGGTGCGAGCTGACATGGATCTGGCCGCACTCGGAACGGCGCGGCGGGAGCGCCCGGGAAGAGGCGCACAGAGCGATGAATTATGCCATCCGATCCGGGGGTGTCCGGTGCCCGCCGCTTGCGGCGTACATCCGGAAATGACGGCGGAACGCGGTCACGGGTTGGCGGTCTCACGCTACGCTGTCAAAGCCTTCACGGAGGAACACGTGGACCGTCCCAATAATCGATCGACCCTGGCACGGCGTCACTTCGTCGCGGGCCTGGCCGGCGCATCTCTCGCGCCGCTGGCGCCGCTGAGTCACGCACAGGGCGGCAACCGGCCGTCACCAACACAGACGCTGGGCCCGTTTTATCCACGCAATGCCGCCGAGCGACCGCGCAGCATTGATGCCGACCTGATTACGGTAGATGGCGATCGGGTCGTCACCAAGGGGACGCCCCTGTTTCTGATCGGACGGGTGACAGACCGCAGCGGCGAGGTCATCGCCGGTGCGACGGTCGAGATCTGGCAGTGCGACGCAAACGCCGTCTACCATCATCCCGCCGGTGGGGCCGAAGCTGAGCGAGACGCCTACTTTCAGGGTTACGGCGTCGACCGCACCGACTCGAAAGGCGAGTTCCGCTTCCGCACGATCATCCCGGTCGCGTACCCGGGCCGGACTCCGCACATCCACGTACGTATCCAGCCATCCAGTGGCGGTGCGTTCGCGACCCAGCTTTATCTGCCGGGCGATGCGGGCAATGCGAGAGACTTCCTGTTCAGCCGGCTGACCCCGGAGGAACAGCGGGCGCTGCTGCTGGTGATCGAACCGACGCGAAACCCGACACACCCGCTCGCGCGTGCCACCCGCTTCACCGGCCGCACCGAGCTCGTGCTGGCCTGAGGGGTGCTACTTTGCCGGCCCTGAGGTGCGGGACTTTTCGTAGAGCGGCGTGACTTTCTGCACGTAGGTCTCCAGGTCACGCAGCCGGGTCTCATTGCTCGGGTGCGTCGACAGCCATTCCGGCGGTCCGCCGGCGGATGCCTGCCCCATCTTCTGCCACAACGTGAGGGCGGCGCGAGGGTCATAGCCGCCGCGCGCGGCGAGCTCGACGCCGATGAAGTCGGCCTCCTGCTCGTTTTCGCGGCTGTTGGGCAGCACGAACATCGCCGTCGAGAAGGCCCCCGCCACCTGCGGATCAAGACGCACGCCGGTGAAGATTTCGAGTGCAACCGCTCCGACCACCGTCGCCGTCTCGGTCGCCATCTGTCGCCCCATTCGTTCGCGCGCATGCTCACGCAGCGCGTGGGCGATCTCATGTCCCATGACAGCCGCCAACTCGTCATCGCTGAGCTTGAGCCGCTCGATCAGGCCGGTATACACCGCAATCTTGCCGCCCGGCATGCACCAGGCGTTGATGTCCTTGGACGTGAGCACGTTGGCCTCCCACTTCCAGTTGACCGCGTCCTTGCGGAACACGGTGACTTGAGGAACCAGCCGGGCCGCGACCGCTCGTACGCGCTGAACCTGCTGCGGGTTCTGGTTCAGCAGGCCCTTCTTCTGGGCCTGGGCGAGCACCTGCGCATATTCCTGGGCTGCCTGCCGTTCGACCTGCTCGCTGGTGACCAGCGACGTCATTGTCTGCTTCCGGTCGACGCCCACTTCACCGCCCTGTGTCGTCTGCACGGTCTGGCAGGCGGCAAGCATCACAACAGTTGCCGCGACGGAAAGTGCCGGCAGCCACCGACTCGTGGGAGCGATTTTCATCGTTCGAGACTCCGATTCGAGGTGAGGTTCACCGCATGTGGGCCGGTGGCGTCGGCATCGTGGTGCTGAGCTCGTCGCACTGCCCACCCGCCCAGCAGCGCTGCAATGCTGCCCGTCCCGAAGGCCCAGGCAGGCCCTGCGAGCGTCCACAAGTATGCCGCGCTCAGACTGCCTGCCGTACCGCCGAGGCCATAGGCGGCACTGATATACACCGCCTGTCCGCGCGCCGCGGCGCGCCCCGGAAACCACCGCTGGATCGTGAGCACCGAAGCGCTGTGATGAACGGCGAAAGTCATTGCATGCAGCACCTGCGCAAACGCCAGCACCCACCATAGTGTGGCCAGTTCAGCAATCAGCAAGAAACGTACCGCAGCGACGATGAAACTCGCAAACAACAATCGATAGATTCCGAAGCGCGCGAACCAGCGTCCCTGAGTGAAGAAGAAAGCGATCTCGAAGACAACGCTCATGACCCAGAAGACACCGATCGCGGACTTGCTGTACCCCAGTTGCGCCAGGTAGATCGAGAGGTAGGTGTACAGCGCGCCGTGCGCGAACACCATCAGCGCAGCCGAGAGCAGGAACCAGCGCACCCGCGGCTCCCGCAGTCGGCTGCTGACCGAAACGTGCGGGTGAGCGGACTCCACCGGCCCGCGCTCCGGCACCCGCCACGCCATTACGGCGAGGAAGGCGGCCAGCGCCAGCCCAGCCCACACTGTGATGCCGATTCCCCACCCATCAAAGACCGGCCCCGCGGCCAGCACGACCGCGACGAAGGCCATCGAACCCCACGCGCGCAGGCGGCCGTAGCGCGTCGCGGCATCGGATCGACCGCGCATCGACGCCGACGCGAGGGCCTCCGCAATTGGCATCTGCGCCGTCTGGAAGAGATTCACCAGCAGCATCACGGCAAAGATCCAAAGGAACGCGCCAGGAACCAGCAGCAGCGCAAAGGACAGCAGCAAGGCGATGCTGGTCGCGCGCAGGATCGGCGTGCGCCGGCTGGCATGGTCCGCGAGATAACCCCAGAGGTTCGGCCCGATCACCCGCATGGCCTGCCCGAGCGCTATCAGCACGCCGACCTGGAATGCCGTTAGGCCCCGCGACTCGAGATACAGCGGGAAGTACGGCGCCAGGATGCCGACGAAGCCGAAGTAGGCGGCAAACAGGCCGCCGAGTCGCCAGGCGTCCCGGTCAGGTCCCTCCCGGGCAGACATCAACGGGACGTGGAGCGCGATGCGATGGCGGCGACCGCGTGATGAACGTCGGCGTTCTGCGCGCGATGCAGAAGTGCGTGGTCCATCAGAACCAGCGCCAGCATCGCCTCGGCGATCGGTGTCGCGCGAATGCCGACACAGGGATCGTGGCGGCCATGCGTTTCCACCGTCGTCGCCGCACCCGAGCGGGTTATCGAACGGCGCGGCAATCGGATGCTCGAGGTCGGCTTGATCGCGATCGAGACTTCGAGGTCCTGACCGCTTGAAATGCCACCGAGCACGCCGCCGGAGTGGTTGCTGGCAAAGCCGTCCGGCAGCAGTTCGTCGCCGTGTTCCGAGCCCTTCTGCACCACACAGCCAAACCCGGCACCGATCTCCACGCCCTTGACCGCATTGATGCCCATCATCGCGTACGCGATATCCGCGTCGAGCTTGTCGAACAGCGGTGCCCCGAGTCCAACCGGCACGTTGCTAGCCGCGACACGAAGCCGGGCGCCCACCGAATCGCCGCTCTTGCGCAGCTGATCCAACGCCGCCTCCAGCTCAGCGACGATCGCGGCATTCGGAGCGAAGAAAGGATTGCGCTCGGCCTCTTCCCACGAGTCAAATGGAATCGCAATGCTGCCGATCTGCTGCATGCAGCCGCGGATCCGCGTGCCGTACTTCTCGTGCAGCCACTTCTTGGCCACCGCGCCTGCGGCCACCATGGGGGCCGTCAGTCGCGCGGAAGAACGGCCACCGCCGCGCGGATCACGCACGCCGTACTTGCGCCAGTAGGTGTAATCGGCATGGCCCGGACGGAACGTGTCGATGATGTCCGCGTAGTCCTTGCTCTTCGCGTCCTCGTTGCGGATCAGCAGCGCGATCGGGGTGCCGGTCGTGCGTCCTTCGAACACCCCCGAGAGGATCTCGACCTGGTCGGACTCCCGACGCTGCGTGACATGCCGCGAGGTCCCGGGCTTGCGCCGGTCGAGATCCGGCTGCAGGTCGGAGGCGGACAGTGCCAACCCTGGCGGGACACCGTCGATCACGCAGCCAATGGCCGGACCGTGTGACTCACCGAAGTTGGTGACCTGCAGGAGGTGTCCGAAGCTGGAGCCGGCCATGAAGCGTGTGTGCGTCTTCGGTTGACGCGAAGCAGAACGAAGCGCCGATTGTAAGTGCGACCGCCGCCCTCAGCGTTCGTCGCCGCGCAGTGCCGCCACGCGCTCCATCAGGAGATCCGGAGTCACCTGCTCCGGAGGCACCGGCTCGCCGACGATCAATTCAAGTTTCGAGCGCAGGCCGCGCCGCAGTCGCGCCTCGACCGGTCGCGTGAAGGCGGCGCCGCCATAGCGCGAGAAAAACGAACCCCACAGGCCGCGCAGCGCCATCGGATAGACCGGCACCGGGACCCTCTCGACGATCTTCTGGACGCCCTGTTTGAAGGGACTGAGCTCGCCGTCGTAGGTGATCTTGCCTTCCGGGAAGATGCAGACGAGGTCGCCATCGGCCAGGGCAGCATCGATGCGCTGGTTGGCGGCCTCCAGCATCTTCGGGTCCTCGCGCGCCGGTGCGATTGCGATCGCCTTGGCGTTCCTGAAGAACCAGTTCATCAGCGGGACCTTGAAGATGCGATGGTCCATCACGAAGCGGATCGGCCGCGGGCTCTCGCCCATGATCACCACCGCGTCGACGAAGCTGACGTGGTTGCAGGCCAGCACAGCAGCGCCGTCGACCGGAAGGCTGTCGGTGTTGATCGAGCGGATGCGATAGATCGTATGCGCCAGTATCCAGGCCAGAAAACGCAGCAGGAACTCGGGCACCAGCCGATAGATGTAGAGCGCCACCGCGGCGTTCATCAGCGCGGTGACCAGGAAGAGCTGCGGGATGCTGAGCCCGGACGCGAGCAGCGCGGTCGCGATCAGCGACGCCGCCACCATGAACACGGCATTCAGTATGTTGTTCGCCGCAACGATGCGCGCGACCCGCGACTTGTCCGAACGCGTCTGGATCAGCGCATATAGAGGCACCGAATACAGCCCGGCGAACAGGGCCAGCAGCGCCAGGTCGAGCACGATGCGCCACGCGCCGGGCTGCGCCAGGAACTGCCGCAGCGTGCCTTCGGTCATCGGCGTGAACGCGACCGAGGCGAAGTAGAGGTCGATGGCAAACACGGTCATGCCGATCGAACCGAACGGGACCAGCCCGATCTCGACCCGTCGTTTCGACAGCTTCTCGCAGGCCAGAGAACCGACGCCGATGCCGATCGAGAAGACCGCGAGCAGGAACGTCACCACGCCTTCGTTGCCGCCGAGGTTCGCCCGTGCAAATGGCGTGAAACTCGTCAGGAAGATCGAGCCAAAGAACCACAACCACGAAATGCCGATGATCGAGTTGAAGACGGCTGCATCGCGGTGCGCGATCTTCAGGTTGGCCCAGGTCTCGGTGAACGGGTTCCAGTTGATCGCCAGGCCCGGGTCGGCCGGCGGCGAGTGCGGTACGAACTGCGCGGCGAACCGTCCGAGCAGGGCGATGATCAGCCCCACCGCGGCCGTCGCCAGCGCACCCTTGTCGCCCAGCTCGCCGATCAGCAGTCCGCCGCCGATCGTGCCCAGCAGGATCGCGACGAAGGTGCCCATCTCGACCACGCCGTTACCACCCGTGACCTCGTGCGCGTCCAGATGCTGCGGCAGGTAGGAATACTTGACCGGGCCGAACACCGTGGACTGCAGGCCGAGCAGGAAGATCGCGAGGTAGACCAGCAGCGCCGACTGCAGCGCCAGGCCCGCGCCGCCAATCAGCATCACGACGACCTCCGCGTCCTTGATGCGGCGAATGAACCAGGACTTCTCGAGCTTGTCGGCCAGCTGGCCGCTCGTGGCCGAAAACAACACGAACGGCGCTATGAAGAGCGCGCCGATCAGGAACCCGGCGAAATGCGGATCGATCCCGCCCCAGCGCCCGGCAGCGTAGGTGGCCAGCAGCGTGAAGGAGAACTTGAAGATGTTGTCGTTGGCTGCACCGAGGAACTGGACCCAGAACAGCGGCGCAAAGCGCCGCTCGCGCAGCAGGGCAAACTGGTTTCGCGCGCTCACACGGCGCCCGTCTCAGGTGTGGTTGATGTCACGCGGGTTGGCGGGCCGGGTCAGGCGAGGCGGCCATTATGTCAGCCGGCTTCCCGACCCGACTGCCGGCGCCGAAGAACATCGACCCGGCGTGCGCGCGGCCGTGCCGCCGACGCTACGAGCACGGTGCACCGATGTGGACTTCGGCGAACGCGGCGCCGTAAAACGGCGGCGGCGCCTGGACGGGTCAGAGCTGCTCGATCGCCGGCCCCTTCGTCCCGCCCAGCCAGGCCTTCGCATAGGCGCGCCGGGCCGCCTTCTCGCCCGCAGCGTCACCCTTGCGCTTGTAGGTCTCCGCGAGCCCGGCGAGCGCCCAGCCGTTGTTGCGCACGCGCCCGAGCGAATCGCGAAAGGCTTTCTC
>Ga0316622_100001048_pt1 | contig 17390 bp, 15 predicted proteins | sample OWC_Aug_OW2_C1_D_FD_207646 | JGI IMG/M metagenome (GOLD analysis project Ga0316622, IMG submission 207646) | Wetland soil microbial communities from Old Woman Creek delta, Ohio, United States - OWC_Aug_OW2_C1_D5_C | ecosystem: Environmental > Terrestrial > Soil > Wetlands | place: USA: Ohio... | reverse complement strand
GCCGAAGGCTATGACGGCGGCAGCGGGCGAAGCCGAGGCAGACCTCACGGCAGGCCTCGAGCCCGAGGCCGAGGCCGAGGCCGAGGCCGAGGCCGAGGAAACGATCGAGGCCGAAGGCGAGGCCGAGGCAGACCTCGAGGCGGAGGCCGAGGAGGTGCTCGAGGCGGAGGCACGGGCCGAAGCGGCGACCGAGCCCATGGAGATGCCCGAGGCGGAGCTTTCACCCGCCGCGGAGGAGCCGGAGGCACTCGCCGAAACGGCCGTCGAGGCCACTCAGGCAGCATCCCCGCGAGCGGCGCGACGTCCCGCGATCAGCGTGGGCAAGATGCCCGGCGTGCTGAGCGAGGACACGGTCGCCGAGGCTGGTCGCAAGGTCCTGCGCTTCCACTTCGCCCGGATGCTCGCCAAGGAGGAGGGCACGCGTGAGGGCCGAGAGATCGAGGATCTCCACCAGATGCGCGTGGCCACCCGGCGCATGCGGGCGGCCTGGCGGGTCTTTGGCGACGCGTACCGACCCGAGAAGACCAGGAAGATGCGCGCCCGGCTTCGCGAGATCGCGAGCGATCTCGGCGCGGTGCGTGACCTCGACGTCCTGATCGAGGGACTGGAGCACTACCGCGCCGAGCTCCCCGAGGCCGATCAGAGGGCCCTCGATCCGCTTGTCAACGAGTGGCATGCCCGCCGCGAGCGGGCCCGCGCCGTGCTCGTGGCCGCGCTCGACGCCGACGGCTATGCCAGGTTCGTGGAGGAGTTCCGCGCCTTCGTCGAGACAGATGGCGCCGCTGTCCAGCCCGTCGGGCCGACCCAGCCGCACCGCATCCGCGACACCGCTCCGTCGCGGATCTGGCTGGCCTACGAGCAGGTCCGCGCCTACGAGCAGGTGCTGCGCTGGGCCGACGTGCCGACGCTCCACGAGCTGCGGATCGCGGCCAAATGGCTGCGCTACACGATGGAGTTCGTGCGCGAGACGCTCGGCCCGGAAGGCGGAATGCTGATCGAGCGGATCGTGGCCCTGCAGGACCACCTCGGGCTGCTCCACGACGCCGACGTATCGGCCGCGCTGGCCCGCGAGTTCCTGGTCGATCGGGCTGGCCGGCTGTCCGAGACCGAGGAGGTGGCGACGGCTCGCTACCTCATCTCACGCGAGCGCGAGCTGGCGCGGCTGCGACGGACCGTCGGGCCGGTCTGGCGAGGCGTGGCCGGCCTCCACTTTCGCCGGGCGCTGGGGCGCACGACGGCGCTGCTCTAGCCGCTCCGCGGGGCCTGACTGGGCCGCTCGCGCATCAAACCCAGGAGCTGGTCACCGATCCGGGTGGCCGTTGACCTCCGGCGGCTCAGACGCCTCGCCAGCCCTCTGCGAGCCGGGGCAGGCGATCCCGCCAGGAATCGCCGGCGAAGCTCGCCACCATCACGGCGCCCTCGCGGATCCCCTCCTCGGACACGTGGATCCGATCGAGCTCGTACCGCTCCAGCAATGCGAGCATGATCGCCGCGCCGGCGGCCAGGATCCTCGCACGCTCCGGCCTGATGGCGTGGTGATCGGCAACAGCGGCCGCGGGATCGGTCATCAGCGTCTGGAGCGCCTCGCCGAGGCGCGACCGGGTCAGCGTCCGGTCGAGGACGGCCGCGGGCAGCACCTTGACCAGGTTGGATGCGGTGCCACCGACCGCGATGATCTCCATCGGGCGGGCCTCGGGCGCATCGGCCACGCGCTCGCGGGCACCGGCCCGGAGCCCTTCCACCTCGTCGGCCAGAGGCGGGTCATGCTCGACGTGCACGGCCGTCAGCCCGGCCGACCCGACGCGCAACCCGACTGCCGAGTGCCCTCGGTCCGGACCAACGAACACGAGCTCGCTGCTGCCGCCGCCGACGTCGACCACCAGCACCTCGCGACGGGCGGGGCGTCCGCCCGTGGCGCCGATCAGGGTCAGGTAGCCCTCCTCCTCGTGGCTCAACGCGTGGAACGGAAGGCCGACGGTGGCTTCGACCTCGTGGATCGCCCGCGCCGCATCGACGGCGCGTCGGAGAGGCTCGGTGCCCACGAAGATGATCCGATCCGCGCCCAGACGCCGGGCGGTGCCTGCGTAGCGGGCCAGGGCGTCGACGAGGTCTCGGCGGAGCTCGGGGCCCAGCCAGCCTCGCTCGACAGCGTCACCGAGGCCAAGGAAGACCGACTCGTCGACGAGGGGCTCCAGGCGATGACCGCCCGTGACGGCGACGAGCAGGTGGACGGAGTTGGCGCCGACGTCGACGGCCGCCGCAACGGTCGGTGCACCGGCCAGCTCACCGGCCTCCCCGGTGAGCGAGGCCGCCGGACCCACGAGCGCCTCGGCCGCTTCCCGTGCTGCGAGACGGGCAGCCCGGCGGACCGGGGACTCCGCGCCGGCTCCGCGCGACGATGGAGCGGATGGACGGAGCGACGCTGAGGGGGCGACGGACCCCGGGACGGTCAGACCGGGCCGCTCGGACGGCGTCGCGGTAGCGGATGGCTGAGCGGGGGGCTCGGGCGAAGCGGCGGGTGATTCGAGAGCGGGCAGGAGCACCGGCTCCGGCGGCACGGCAAACCCGGCCTCGGTGAGCGCCGATTCCGCTCTGGCCACGTCGACGAGCGCATCGGCGAGGCGGCGGCGGCGTCTGCCGACCTTGCGTCCGGAGGTCTCGGCCAGGATCAGCTGGGCGCGCCGCACGAGCAGGGCTCCGCGCGCCCGGGTCAGCCGATCGAGCAGCTTGCGCTCGGACCGCGCGCCCCGAGCGGCCGCCCGGCGCGGCGAAGGCCCCTCAACCGCTCGTCCATCCATGGCCGGATCATACCCGCGCACACCACGGTCCGAGCCATCCGGCAGGCCCCAAGCCACGACGTCGGGCGTCGACGGCCCCCGTTAACAGAGCCTTAACCAACCGCCAACGGTCCGTTCACCAACCCGGGACAGGCTTGCGCCGCCAGATGTGCCGGAGTGCCCACGGCGGGCGCCGTCAGAGGAGATGAACGTGACAAGCGGATCCGTCAGACGAGCCGCCGGCCTGGCGATCATGGCCGCCTTCGTCGTCGCGGCCTGCGGCGGGGGCTCGACTCCAGCCCCATCTGAGCCGTCGGGTTCCGGGGGCGACGGCGCCAGCGGCTCGATCAACGTCTCCGGCAGCTCCACCGTCGAGCCGATCTCGACCGGCGTCGCCGAGTTGCTCAAGGAGACCAACCCGGACTTCAACTACACGATCGAGGGTCCCGGGACCGGCGATGGCTTCAAGCGGTTCTGCGCCGGTGAGACCGACATCAGCAATGCGTCCCGGGCCATCAAGGAGGAAGAGGCGCAGGCGTGTGCCGACGCTGGGATCGAGTACGTCGAGCTCAAGATCGCCTACGACGGCCTGAGCATCCTCACCAACGTCGCCAACGATGCGATCGACTGCCTCAGCTTCGCGGACATCTACGCTCTGGTGGGTCCGGAGTCCACCGGCTTCACGAAGTGGTCTGACGCGTCCGCCATCACGCGGGAGCTCGGCTCCAGCACGGTGCTGCCCGATGCCGATCTTGTGATCACCGGTCCCGGCGAGGAGTCCGGCACGTTCGACAGCTTCGTCGAGCTGGTCCTGGCCGACATCGCGGAGGAGCGCGGCCAGGACGCCACCACCCGGCCCGACTACACGTCGTCGGCCAACGACAACGTGATCATCGAGGGGATAACCGGCAGCCCGACGTCGCTCGGCTGGGTCGGCCTGGCCTTCGCCGAGGAGAACGCGGACACGGTCAAGGAGATCGCAGTCGCCGAGGAGCCAAACGGCACGTGCGTCGAGCCGACGGCCGAGACGGTCTCCGACGGCAGCTACCCGATCTCACGGCCGTTGTATATCTACGTCAGTACGGCGCGAGCCGCCGAGAACCCGACGATCGGAGCCTACGTCGACTTCTACCTCGCCGAGGGAACGATCTCGAAGGTCCTGGAGACGGTTCCCTACGTCAACCTCCCGGCAGACGAGCTTGCCGCGACGAGGGCTGCCTGGGAAGCCAGCGAGTAGATCGCCCTCCTCCGTCAGGCAACCGGCCGGGTCACTCGGAGGCCCGGCCGGTTGCTCCCGTTCCCCGCTAGACTCGGGCAGGAGACTCGCTCACGATGACAGCAGCAACCGCCGACGCCCGCTCGTCTTCGCGTACGCTCGCCGGGAGCAAGAGCCGTCGCTGGCGCGAGACGATCATCGCCCGACTCTTCCTCGTTGCGGCGCTGATTTCCGTCGCGATCACCGCCTTCATCATCTTGACGCTGTTCGAGCGTGCACTTGAGTTCCTGCTGGCGATTGACCCGTCGCAGCTCGTTGCCGAGGGCTGGTTTCCTCGCCGGGGCATGTTCGACCTGGCCACGCTGCTCATCGGGTCGCTCCTCGTCACCCTGATCGCGATGCTGATCGCCGGGCCTGTCGGACTCCTGTCAGCGGTCTACCTCGCCGAGTACGCCAGTCCGCGTGTTCGCGGCGCGGTGAAGCCCGTCCTCGAGATCCTGGCCGGCATCCCGAGCGTCGTCCTCGGGTTCTTCGCCCTCACGTTCATCAACCCCAACGTGGTGCAGACGCTGGTCCCATCAGCCGAGGGCTTCAACTTGGCGGCTGCTGCGGTTGGCGTCGGAATCCTGACGATCCCCCTCGTGGCCACGATCTCGGAGGACTCGATGCGCGCGGTGCCACAAGCGCTGCGCGAAGCGGCCTACGGGCTTGGTGCCCGACCCGGCACAACGGCGATGCGGGTGGTGGTCCCGGCCGCGGTCTCGGGCATCGTGGCGGCAATGATCCTGGGCGTGTCCCGAGCGGTCGGCGAGACGATGGTGGTGGCCATCGCAGCCGGAGCGTCGGGCGGGTCCCTTCGTACGGTTGATCCCTTCGGCCCCGGGCAGACGATGACGGCGGCGATGGCCGCTCTGGCCACTGGTTCCGACCAGGTCACCGGCGACAGCGCGGCATTCCAGAGCCTCTTCTTCGTTGGGCTGGTCCTGTTCGTCCTTACCCTCGGCCTCAACCTGGTCGGGGACGTGTTCGTGCGACGCGTCCGCCAGGCCTACTGATCGACATGGCAGCTGTTCCCTCGGGGGCCACGGGCGCAGTAGAGCGGAGCCTGGCCGGGTCGGGCCGCGACTGGCGCGGGCTCGTCTTCCAGGTCCTGCTGCTGGGCGCCCTGCTCCTGACGTTGGTCGTCCTCATCACGCTCCTGGTCGACCAGTTCACCCGCGGGCTCCCGGTGTTCGTCGATCGCGGCACCGACTTCCTGACGTCCGGGCTCTCGTCGAACCCCGAGAAGGCCGGCGTGGGCCAGGGCATCGTTGGCACCCTGCTCACCGGCGTACTCGTGGCGCTTCTCTGCTTCCCGCTGGGCATCCTGACCGCGCTCTACCTCGAGGAGTACGCGCCCGACAACCGGCTGACTAGGCTCATCACGATCAACATCCGCAACCTGGCCGGAGTGCCCTCGATCGTCTACGGCCTCCTGGGCCTGACTGTGTTCGTGGCCGTCTTCGCCTCTCTCGGGTTCCCGAACAGCGGCCGCAACATCATGGCCGGGGCCCTCACCCTGACCGCGCTCATCCTGCCGATCGTGATCATCACGTCAGCCGAAGCGATACGAGCCGTCCCCCAATCGCTGCGCGAGGGCGGCTACGGGGTCGGGGCCTCCCGCTGGCAGGTGACGAGCCGGCTCGTGCTGCCCGCGGCGCGACCGGGGATCCTGACCGGCACCATCCTCGCCCTGGCCCGAGCGCTGGGCGAGACGGCACCGCTCCTGCTCGCCGGTGCGATCCTGGGCACCTTCTCGACGTCTGGCTCTCTAAACGACCTGCTCACCGGGCCGTACACGGTGCTGCCGATGACCGTCTATGACTGGTCGCGCAAGCCCCAGGAGGAGTTCCGCCAGCTGACGTCGGCTGCCATCATCGTGCTGCTCGTGATCACCCTCTTCTTCAACGCCTTGGCCATCTTCCTGCGCAACCGGTACCAGAAGCAGTGGTAGAAGGGCCGCAGCCACAACGGGATGCCATGACCATCGATACGGACGCCTCGGACATCACGCTCGACCTGCATGCACTCGGCGAGACCGCCGAATCCGAGATCGCGTCGCTGCCGGCGGCTATCAACATCCGCGACGTTTCCGTCTACTACGGCCACTTCCGCGCGGTGAAGGACGTCAGCGTCGACATCCCCAGGCAGCGCATCACCGCGTTCATCGGTCCTTCGGGCTGCGGCAAGTCCACGCTGCTGCGCTCGATCAACCGGATGAACGACCTGATCCCGAGCGCGCGCGTCGAGGGCGAGATCCTCTACCACGGCGAGAACCTGTACGCGAGCTACGTCGATCCCGTCGAGGTGCGCCGGCGCATCGGCATGGTCTTCCAGAAGCCCAACCCGTTCCCCAAGTCGATCTATGACAACGTCGCGTTCGGGCCGCGAGTGCTCGGCTACAAGGGCAACATGGACGAGCTTGTCGAGGCGTCACTCCGCCGGGCCGCGATCTGGGACGAGGTCAAGGACAAGCTCAAGCAGTCGGGGCTCGCGCTCTCCGGAGGCCAGCAGCAGCGGCTGTGCATCGCGCGGGCCATCGCGACTGAGCCCGACCTCATCCTGATGGACGAGCCCGCCTCGGCCCTCGACCCGCGCTCGACGCTCCAGATCGAGGAGCTGATGGCCGAGCTCAAGCAGAACTACACGATCATCATCGTGACGCACAACATGCAGCAGGCCGCGCGCGCGTCGGACTACACCGTCTTCCTCACCATGGACGACGATCGGGCAGGCTACGTCGTCGAGCGCGACGTCACGATGAACATCTTCACCAGGCCGAAGAACCGGCTGACCGAGGACTACGTCTCGGGACGCTTCGGATGACCGAGGAGACGAATATGACCGACGACGATCGGGTCCCCGTGGACCCGCCCGACGAGCGGGTCGAGGACGAGCTGCCCGCCGAGATCGAGGCGCTCGTCGCCCAAGTCGAGGGCGTCGTCCCGGAGCCGGCGGTGCCGATCCGGCGCGGCATGCTCGACCGTGAGGAGCGGCTGATCAAGGACGGCATCCTGCGCATGGGCAGCCAGGTCGTCGATGCGATCCGGGCTGCCTCCGACGCACTCGAGCGCCACGACATCGAGGCCGCGACCCAGGTCATCAAGGACGACCCGTTCATCAACGAGCTCCAGCGGCACGTCTCGGGGCTGATCCTGGTCACCATCGCCACCCAGCAGCCGGTCGCTCGCGACCTGCGCTACCTGCTGACGCTCGACCACGTGGCGTCCGAGCTCGAGCGGATGGGCGACCACGCCGGCAGCGTGGCGAAGCAGGCCCGTCACCTGGCACCCGAGCCGCCGCTCCAGCGCAACATGCACCTGGCCGAGATGGCCTCGCTCGCGGCCGACAACCTCCATGCGGTCCTGCGCGCGCTGGTGGATGCCGATCCCGACCAGGCACGGCGGGTCGCCCGGCGAGATGACGACCTCGACGTTCTTTGGCACCGCACCTGGGACGAGGTCGCGGTGCTCATGCGCGAGAGCCCCGACAACGTGGACCGCGGCATGCGGATCATGCTCGCGGCGCACTACATCGAGCGGATCGGCGACCGGACGACCAACATCGCCGAGGACGTGGTCTATCTCGCGACCGGCGAGATCGAGGACCTGAACCCGTGACCGACGGGTCGAGGGCCGGCGAGCCCTTCGAGCTGTACCTGCTCCGCCACGCCGACGCGGGCGACCCGATGGCCTGGGACGGCCCTGACGAGGAGCGACCGCTGTCCCGCAAGGGCCGCCGCCAGGCCGAGCGGATGGGCGCCTTCCTGGCCGGCCTCGGCTTCGAGGTCGACGTGCTCGTGACCTCGCCCAAGGCCCGCGCCCGCGAGACGGCCGACATCGTAGGCGCGGCGCTCGACCGGCCCGTCGCGACCGACGATCGGCTGGCCCAGGGGCTCGAGGTCGACGTCGAGATGCTGCGCGCCATTGTGGCCGGGTTCCCGGACGCCCGCCGGTTGCTGCTCGTCGGCCACGATCCCGAGTTCAGCGACCTCGTCGAGACCCTGACCGGTGCGGCCGCCCCCCTGAAGAAGGGTGCGCTGGCGCGCCTCGACGTCCTCTACGATCTCGCGCCCGGCGGCGTGGTGCTCCGCTGGCTGATCCCGCCCGAGCTGCTGCGTCAGGAGCGGTAGCTGCTCCCGGCACCGCCCGAACTGCGGGAGTCCCCGTCGAGGGCGGTGCCCTCGACACAGATCGCAGTCACGCCGAGCCGAGCCAGGCGGTCGTAGGTAGGGCGGCGCCGAACCGTCCAGGCGGCAACCTCCAGGCCGGCCTGGACCGCCCGCTCGAGGCTCGACGCGTCTAGCGCCCGCCATGCGATCGAGATCCCGCTGCAGCCGAGCGCGACGGCGCGTGCGATGGTGGCAGCCTCGGCGTCGCCGGCGCTGAGCCAGCAGGGCCAGGCAGGCGCGAGGGCGCGAACCTGGGCGATCGCCGCCGCGTCGAACGACGACACGACCGCATTGCGCAGCTGTGGGCCACGGCCGCCGGCGAGGACCTCGACGGCGCGCCGGCCGCCCGCGACCTTGAGCTCGACGTCGACGAACGCCTGGTGCGGCAGCGCCTCGAGCGCGGACGCGAGCGAGGGCACCCCGAGCCGGTCGAGCTCGGCCAGTGTCAGCCCCTCGACCCGCTCGGGCCGGGCCTGCACGCGGAGCAGCGTGTCATCGTGCAGAAGCACCGGTTCGCCGTCGGCGCTCAGGCGGACATCGAGCTCGACGCCGTCACAGCCAGGGATCGCCAGTGCCGCCAGCAGCGCCGCGATCGTGTTCTCGGGGGCACGGCGGGCATCGCCCCGATGGGCAAGCCGGAGCGTCCGGTGGGACCCCATCGCGTCACCCGGCTCCCGGTGGCGCATGGGGCGGGACGGAGGCCGGGAGCCGCACCGTGAACGTGGAGCCCTTCCCTACCTCGGACTCGAGCGAGATCCTGCCGCCATGCGCCGCCACCACGTGGCGCGCGATGGCGAGCCCGAGGCCGGTGCCGCCGGCCACGCGGCTGCGGGCGCGGTCGACTTTGTAGAAGCGCTCGAAGACGCGCTCGCGATCGGCCCGCGGAATGCCGATGCCGTGGTCCCGTATCGCAACAAGTGCATCGACTCCTGCCCGCTCGACACGGACGAGGACCTCGCCCCCGTCGGGGCTGAACTTCACCGCGTTGTGCAGCAGGTTGACCAGCACCTGTCCCAGCCGCGCACCGTCACCGCGCACGAGCGGGATATCGGGCCCGGCCTCGACGGCCAGGTGGACACCCTGTCGCTCGGCGAAAAGCCTGAGACGGTCGGCCGAGGCGACGGCCAGCTGCGCCAGATCGACGTCGTCGTGGAGCTCGATCGGGCCACCGGACTCGATCCGGGCCAGGTCGAGCAGCTCGTTGACCATCTGGACGAGGTGCCCGGTCTCGACCTCGATCCGGGCGATCCGGTCGCGCATCTTGGCCGTGAGCTCACCGCCGGCCTGGTCGGCCTCGCGAGACAGTGTCTCGGCGAGGAGGCTCACCGTAGTCAGCGGTGTCCGCAGTTCGTGCGAGAGGTTCTCGATGAACTGCGAGCGGATCTGCTGGAGCCGGCGGAACTCCGTGACGTCGGCGAGGACGAGCCAGGCGCCGCCGGCGCCGTCCGGGTGGGCCCGGATAGTGATCGTCCGCGGCTCCGGAAGCCGGATGACATGCTCGAACGACCCCGTCACCCCATCACGGGCGGCCTCGATGACGGAATCCGCGCGCCGGTCGACGAACGTCTCGAGCACCGTGAGGCCGAGCAGCCGGCGGCCGGGGTCGCCCAGGATCCGGCGTGCGCCGAGGCTCTCATGGTCGATCAGGCCATTCTCGCCGACGTGGAGATACCCCTCGTCGGCCAGGTCCATCGCGCCGCTTGGGTCAATCGGGAGGCCGGACGCGGGCGACCCGGCGCCGGCCGATGCCGGTTCCACTGTCACGGGGGCCCCGGGGGCCTGGCCGGCCGAAGTCACGTCCTGCCTCGAGCGCATGGTCGCAGCATCGCACAGGGCCGCCGATCGGTGACGGAAATGCTCCGCGCGCCACGCAGGACGATCCGCCACGCTCCCTGGGCCCGTATCATCTCGGGCCATGGAGCGAAGGCGGCCACGCCGCAGCACCGAGCAGGCTCGACGCGACGCGGCATCGCCGCGCGTCCAACTGCTCCCGGGCCTCGATGTGCTGCGCGCCTACGCGCCAGGTTGGGCTCGCTGGGATGTGCTCGCGGGCGTGACGGTCGCGGCGTACCTGGTCCCGCAGTGCATGGCGTATGCCGAGCTGGCGGGCCTCCCGGCGGTCGCCGGGCTCTGGGCGGTCCTTCTGCCGCTCGTGCTGTACGCCTTCGTGGGAACCTCACGCCGACTCTCGATCGGACCTGAATCCGCGACCGCGATCCTGGTCGCCTCCGCAGTCGCGCCGTTGGCAGGGGGCGACCCGGCCCGCTACGCGGCGCTGGCGGCGGGCCTGGCCATCCTTGTCGGGCTGGTGTGCATCGCCGGTTACGTCCTCCGCCTCGGCTTCCTCGCCGATCTGCTCTCGCGCCCGATCCTCGTCGGCTACATGGCTGGCGTCGCCGTGATCATGATCGTCTCGCAGCTGGGCCGGCTCACGGGCATCCCGCTGGAGAGCCAGGGGATCGTCGATCGGCTGAGGGAGCTCGTCAACGGGATCGCCGAGGTCAATGTACCCACGCTGGTCCTGTCGGCGGCCGTCCTCGCCTTCCTGCTCGCGGCGCGCCGCTGGCTGCCCCGCCTTCCCGGACCGCTTGTCGCCGTGCTCGGAGCGACCATCGTCACGGCCGCCCTGGGGCTCGAGGAGCAAGGCGTGGCCGTGGTCGGCGAGATCCCGGCCGGCCTGCCCACGCTCGGGCTGCCCGACATCACGATGAGCGACTTCGCCGCGCTTGCGCTCCCCGCGCTCGGCATCGCCCTCATCGGCTACACCGACAGCATCCTCACGGCACGGGCGTTCGCGGCGAAGTCAAAGGATGAAGGCGAGGAGATCGACGCCACCCAGGAGCTCCTGGCAGTCGGCGTCGGCAACCTCGGTGCCGGTGTCAGCCAGGGGTTCGCGATCAGCGCCAGTGGATCACGCTCGGCCATCATCGAGACGACCGGCGGCCGCACGCAGGTGGTGGGGGTGGTGGCGGCCGGGGTGGTCATCGCGGTGCTGCTGGTGCTCCGCGACGTGCTGTCGCTGTTCCCGACCGCCGCTCTCGGCGCCATCGTCGTGTTCGCGGCGCTGCGCCTCATCGAGTGGGCGGAGTTCAGGCGGCTGGAGGCCTTCCGCTCGGCCGAGCTCGGGCTCGCGCTGGCCGCCTTCGGTGGCGTCATCCTCGGCGGCGTCCTCGTCGGGGTGGTGGTCGCCGTCGGCTTGTCCGTGCTGGACCTGCTGGCCCGCGTCGCCCGTCCTCACGATGCCGTCCTCGGCCGGGTCCCGGGGCTGGCAGGCCTCCACAACGTGGACGATTTCGCCGACGCGAAGACGTTGCCGGGCCTCGTCGTCTACCGCTATGACGCCCCGCTCTGCTTCGCGAATGCGCACGACTTCCACGACCGGGCGCTGGCAGCGGTGGACAGCGAGCCGACTCCGGTCGAGTGGTTCCTGCTCAACGCCGAGGCGATCATCGACATCGACCTGACGGCAGCCGATGCGCTGCGCGATCTGAAGGGGGACCTGGAGGATCAGGGTGTCGTGTTCGCGATGGCGCGCGTCAAGCAGGACCTTCGCGAGCGGCTGGCGCGCGCGGGCGTGCTCGACGTGGTCGGCGAGAGCCTGATCTTCCCCACCCTGCCGACCGCGCTCGAGGCGTTCGAGGCTCGCGATCGCCGCTCCGACCCGATGAGCGTCACCGTCGGCGAGGGCGTCTGAGCCGCCAGCCGCCACCACCCACGGCCGCCTTACCCAGCCGCGATCAGCGCCTCCACCTCGGCAATCGAGCGGACCCCGCGGGCGCCGGTTGCCCGGTCGGTGACCTCCACGCCCCCCGCCGCCAATGAGCGCGGGCTGACCGTGTAGATCGTGGGCATCCCGAGCAGCTCGGCGTCGGTCAGCTTGACCCCGGCCGACTCGTCGCGGTCGTCATAGAGGATCTCCTGCCCGGTCGCGATCGACAGGTCGTGCAGCCGCTCGGCCACGACCGTCACCTGCGGGTCCCTGGCCGCCGCGATTGCCACGAGGTGCCCGGGGTAGGGCGCCACCTGCCTCGGCCAGCGCAGTCCCTTCTCGTCATGGTAGTCCTCGGCCACGACGGCCACCGCCCGCCCGAGACCGATGCCATACGAGCCCATCACGATCGGGTGACGCTCGCCGTCCTCGCCCAGGTAGTACGCCCCCAGGGCCTCGGTGTACCTGGTGCCGAGCTTGAAGATGTTGCCGACCTCGATCCCGTTGCGCAGGATGACCGGCTTGCCGCAGGCGGGGCAGGGGTCGCCCTCGCGCGTGTCGGCGATGTCCGCCACCAGATCGGGCGTGTAGTCGCGCGGGACGTTGACGTTGCGCAGGTGGTAGCCCTCGCGGTTCGCCCCGGCCACGAGATTCGGTGACGCTGCTGCAAGATCGTCGACGACCACCAGCGCCCCGCGGGCGCCGATCGGCGAGCCGTAGCCGGGCTCCATGCCGGCCGCCTTGATCTCCTCGGCCTGTGCCGGGCGGAGCCCGCCGACCGCCTTGACGGCATTGACCAGCTTGGTTTCGTTGACATCGAAGTCGCCGCGCACGATCGCCACCACGAGCCGCCCGTCGCCGGTCACGAAGAACGTCGCCTTGGCGGTGCGCGACACGGGCACCCCCAGGAAGGCGGCGAGATCGGCGATCGTGGCCGTGCCGGGCGTCGCGATCTCCTCGAGCGGCTGGGCATCCTCGGGGTCCGGGTCCGGCTTGGCGACCTGGGCCACCTGGCGGTTGGCCGCGTAGTCGCACGACTCGCACAGCACGAGCACGTCCTCGCCGGCCGGGTTGAGGACCATGAACTCGTGGGCCTGTGAGCCGCCCATCATCCCCACGTCCGAGGCGACGGGGATCGCCCGCAGCCCGAGCCGCTCGAAGATCCGGCTGTACGCCTCGTGGTGCTTCCAGTAGCCGATGTCCAGACCTGCGTCGTCACGGTCACAGGTGTACGAGTCCTTCATCACGAACTCGCGGACGCGGATCAGACCGCCGCGCGAGCGGGGCTCGTCGCGGAACTTGGTCTGGAAGTGGTAGACGATCATGGGCAGCTGGCGGTACGACTTGACGATGTCGCGCAGAATGTCCGCCACGACCTCCTCGTGGGTCATCGCCAGCACCATGTCGCGGCCGCCGCGGTCCTTAAAGCGCGCCATCTCCGGTCCGATCGCGTCGTAGCGCCCGCTCTCGCGCCAGAGGTCGGCCGGGTGGACGACCGGCATCTCCATCTCCTGGCCGCCGATCCGGTTGATCTCCTCGCGGATCACCTGCTCGACACGCTGCGTGACGCGCCAGCCGAGCGGCAGGAGCGAGTAGATGCCGGCGCCGAGCTGGCGGACATAGCCCGCCCGGACCAGCAGGCGGTGGGATGGCATCTCCGCGTCGGCGGGGTCGTCGCGGAGCGTGGCGAAGAAGAGCTGGGAGAGTCGCATGGCGGCTAAGGATAGCCGCAGGACGAGGAGCGGCGCCGGGACGACCGGCCAGCCCCGCCCGCCTGACCTTGACAGCCGCGCCGCCGGCGGTGAGAGTCGCCTCGCCGGCCAGGGCCCGCTGACCGACGTCCCGCCTGCGGGCAACGAGCCGGTCGCGCACGCCAGGAGCACGATGTCATGAGCTTTCTCGATCGGGCCAAGAACGCCGCCGGCCAGATGGCAGATCAGGCCCGACAGACCGTGGAGCAGGTCACCGACCGAGCGGGCGATCCGGCCGCCCAGGAACGCATGCGGCTGCGCGTCAGCGGCGGGATGCGATTGGCCGGACGGCGGATGCGGACGGTCGTCGAGCGGATCGACCCGGCCACCCTCGCCGACCTGATCATCAAGGCGACCGCCGTCCAGGAGCTGACCAACCGAGCGCTCCGCGAGCGGGGCTCGCCCTACCGGATCGCCGAGATCACCGTCGCGGCCACGATCCCGCCGGGAGTCAACTTCACGATCGGCCGCGTCGCGGAGGGCGAGACGCCCGCGGACAGCCGCTCCTCGACTGAGCTGCTCGCCGACGCCCCCGCCGAGGAAGCCATTCTCTCGCTCGGCGGGTCGAGCGAGATCACTGAGCTCGCCGAGCTGGCGGACGCCGAGGACGATCCAGCCGTCACCCCGGCCTGATCGGCATCACCCCGGCAAGGAGCCGGCACGCCCTGTCCGGGTGTCGAGACGGACCGGGCGGCAGGTCGGTTCTCCTGATCGCGCGGGCCGAGATCGGGCCAGTTCGGGCCGCTGGGACCGTGTGGCGCGAGGCTGCACTGGCTAGGATGGGATAGCCGCTGGCGGGCTCCGAGGGTGCGATCTGAGCCGCGCCGCCCGTCGGTCGCACGGAGGAGGTGGCCGCGTGCCGGAGGGCTTCACGCTCGCCCTCCTGATCGTCGTGGCGCTGGCCGTCATCTTCGACTACATCAACGGCTTCCACGACACCGCCAACGCCATCGCCACCTCGGTGGCCACCCGGGCGCTCCGGCCGCAGGTCGCCGTCGGGATGGCGGCCGCCTTCAACTTCATCGGGGCGTTCGCAGGAACCGCCGTTGCCAAGACGATCGGAGCCGGGCTGGTCGACGATGCGACGACGACCCAGGCCATCGTGGCCGCCGCGCTCGTCGGCGCGATCATCTGGAACCTGATCACGTGGTACGTGGGCATCCCCAGCTCATCGAGCCATGCCCTCATCGGCGGGCTGCTCGGGGCCACGATCATCGGGGCCGGCGTCGGAGCCCTCAAGACGGAGGGGATTCGCGACAAGGTGCTGATCCCGATGTTCACGTCGCCCCTGCTGGGCTTCGCCATCGCCTTTGTGCTGATGGTCGCCCTGTACTGGATCTTCCGCGGGGTCGCCCGCAAGCCCGCCGCACGCGGCTTCCGGCGGCTGCAGGTCTTCTCGGCCGGCTACATGGCCTTCGCCCATGGCTCGAACGACGCCCAGAAGACAATGGGCATCATCACCCTGGCGCTGGTGGCGGCCGGTGTCCAGAGCGAGCCGACGATCGAGCCGTGGGTCATCATCGTGGCCGCGACCGCCATCTCGCTGGGCACCGCCGTCGGCGGCTGGCGGATCATGAAGACGATGGGCCATCGAGTCGTCGAGCTCGAGCCGGTCCACGGGTTTGCGGCCGAGACGACCGCGGCGACCGTCCTCTTTGGCACGGCGACGCTCGGCATGCCCGTCTCGACGACGCACGTGATCTCGAGCGCCATCATGGGCGTCGGGTCGAGCAAGGGGACGCACGGCGTCAAGTGGGGCGTGGCCGCCAACATCCTCGTGGCCTGGGTGGTCACGATCCCGGCGACCATGCTGGTCGGTGCCGCGGCCTGGTTCATCATGAACGCCCTGATCACGATCTAGCGGGACGCGAAGGGAACGACACCCCGGCCAGCCCGACGAACGACCAAGGAGCAGACCCCATGAGCAGCTTCCGGCTCATCCCGAAGGACGTGAAGTTCTTCGACCTCTTCATCGCCGACGGGGAGAACCTCGAGCTGGCCGCGCGCAGGCTCGAGGAGCTCGTCGTTAGCTACGACCGCCTCGAGGAACGGGTGGCCGAGATTCGCGTGCTCGAGCATCGCGGAGACGAGATCGACGCCGAGCTCAACGAGCGGCTCGAGAAGGCGTTCATCACCCCGTTCGACCGCGAGGACATCCACGAGCTCGCAGTTCGGATCGACGACGTCGTGGATTCGATCCAGGAGGTCGCGGAGACGTTCGTGATCTACGGGGTCGAGAAGCCGACCGACGAGGCGCGCAGGCTGGCCGGCATCCTCGCAGCCCAGGCGTCCCAGATCGCCCAGGCCCTGCGGAAGATCGAGGGGCTCAAAGGGCTCGACCCGCACCTTGCCCAGATCCACGAGCTTGAGAACGAGGCGGATGGGCTGTCGCGCGCCGCCATCGGGGCGCTCTTCCACGAGGGCGCCGACCCCCTCTACGTCATCAAGTGGCGCGACGTCTACAACGAGCTCGAGGAGGCGATCGACGCGGCCGAGGATGCCGGCGAGATCATCGAGCGGATGATCCACAAGGCAGCCTGAGGCTCCGCGCGGTCCCTCGGCCGGCGGTCGTGCACGCTCGGGAGTCGGTTGCGCTCGGCCTGTCAGCTCACGCGCTGGGACGCCTGAACACGTAGCCGACGCCCCGGACCGTGTGGATGTAGACCGGCCGTGAGGGGTCGTCCTCGATCTCGCTTCGAAGCCAGTGGACGTGGACGTCGACCGTGCGGGTCTCGCCGCCGTAGTCGTACCCCCAGACGCTCGCCAGGAGCTGGTCGCGGGTGAAGACCTGGCCGGGGTGGCGGAGCAGGAAGGCAAGCAGCTCGAACGCCTTGGGTTTGAGCGGCACCGGCACGCCGTCGCGCAGGAGCCGGTGGCCGGCCAGGTCCGCCTGCACGCGACCGATCTCGACGACGGCCTGTGCCCCCTCGGCGACCGCCGGTCGTTCGGCCCGCCGGAAGAGCGCCCGGATGCGCGCCGTGAGCTCGCGCAGGCTGAACGGCTTGGTCACGTAGTCATCGGCACCGAGCTCGAGCCCGACGACCTTGTCGAGCTCGGAGTCCTTGGCCGTCAGCATCACGATCGGGACCGCGGACTCGGCCCGGATGATCCGGCAGACCTCAATGCCGGAGAGCTCGGGCAGCATCAGGTCGAGCAGCACGAGATCGGGATGCTCGGCGCGGAACTCGACCAGCGCCTCGCGACCGTCGGCGGCGGTGACGACACGGTACCCCTCGCTCTCGAGCGCCTCGGCCAGCGTCTCGCGGAGGATCGTCTCGTCCTCGACGACGAGGATGATACGTGCCATGAAGCGAGGATCCCCCGGCTTCGTTAACGGCTCGTTACGACGCCGGCCGCGGCCGGGTGGCCGGTGCCGATCCGGCCGCCTCAGACAGGGACTTGAGTGCCTCGATGGCCCGCCCGAGCCGATCGAGCGATCGCTCGCGTCCGAGCGCGACCAGCGTGTCGAAGAGCGGGGGCGTGGCCGTCCGGCCGGTCACCGCGACGCGGATCGCCATGAACAGGTCGCCCCCCCTCCAGCCCCGCTCGGCCGCCAGCTCACGCAGACGGGGCTCGAGCTCGTCGGCCTCGAAGCTCACTTCGCCGAGCGCGGCGACCGTTCTCCGGGCCGCGGTCAGGCCCTCGATGGTCGTGGCGACGTCCCAACGCTTCGGGACGAGCAAGGCCGGCTCGTAGCGCAGCTCCTCGACGTACAGGAACCCGATCT
>Ga0316622_100001047_pt1 | contig 17416 bp, 11 predicted proteins | sample OWC_Aug_OW2_C1_D_FD_207646 | JGI IMG/M metagenome (GOLD analysis project Ga0316622, IMG submission 207646) | Wetland soil microbial communities from Old Woman Creek delta, Ohio, United States - OWC_Aug_OW2_C1_D5_C | ecosystem: Environmental > Terrestrial > Soil > Wetlands | place: USA: Ohio... | reverse complement strand
CGCCCGGTTCGGGGAGCCGGGGAGCAGCCCCCGAGTTGGGCGCGGGATCGCGGACGGCGCCTAGTGCTGCTCGCCCTCCGCTCCGGTGCCCGGTCCGGCCTGCGCTTTGCGCTGGTACTTCTCTTCGGCCCGCTTGAGCGCTTGCGCGAAGATGCCGAGCGTGGGAGGCGTCGCCGCCTTCTGCGCTTCGGCCGCCGCGGGCGCCGCGCTCGTCTTCTCTTCGGCCTCGGCCGCGCGCTTCTGGCTCAGCCGGATGCGGCCGCGATCGTCGATCTCGATGATCTCGACCTGCACCTTGTCGCCCATGCGGAACTTGCGCGCCAGATTGACCTCGCGGCCGAGCCCCGTTTCCGCCGCCGGCAGGAGTCCGCTCACCCAGGGCCCGAGCGAGGGGAGATCGAGGAAGATCCCGAAGCGCTTGACCGAGCGCACGACGCCTTCGACCGTCTCGCCGATCACCCCGTCGTGGTCGAAGCCGCGTTCCGGCCGCTGCTCCTCGTTGCGCAGAGCGAGTGAGATACGCTTGCGATCGAGCTCGATGCGGCTGATGCGGACGGTGATCTCCTCACCGGCCACGGGCGCGCGATCCTCGGTGCCCGGGATCTCGCCGGCCGCGTCGGCCGTCGCTGGGGAGATGGCGGGCGCCTCTGCGGCCGCATTCTCAGGAGCAGTCTGGGCCGCGGATGGCGGCTCGACGGACGTCCCCTCGCCGGCCGTCCGCTGCCCGCGCGGGGCGCGCGGCTGGTACTGCGAAACGTGGAGCAATCCCTCGATGCCCGGGTGGAGCTTCACGAACGCACCGAAGTCGGTCACGCGGACGACTTTTCCGGTGAGGATATCGCCTTCGTGGAAGAGGTCGGCCGCCTTGGTCCAGGGATCGAGCATGGTCGCGCGAATGGAGAGCCGGATGCGCTCCTGGCCGTCCTTTTCCCGGGTGACCTCGAGCACCTTCACGCGCACCTTTTCTCCCGGATGCAGCGCCTGCCCGGCGTTCTCCACGCGGTCGTGCGAGATCTCGGAGACGTGCACGAGCCCTTCGATGCCGCCGATGTCGACAAAGGCGCCGAATGGCTGCACGCGCCGCACGACGCCGTCGAACTCAATGCCCGCCCGGATCTGCTCGCGCAGATCGCCCAGCTTCGCGCGACGCTCCTTCTCGAGGATCGGCCGCCGGGAGAGGATGACGCGCCTCTTTTCCTCGTCGATCTCGGTCACGACGAAATCGAGCAGCCGGTTGAGGTAGATCTCGGCGTTCTCGCAGCGCCCGATCTCGATCTGCGAGTAGGGGCAGAAGGCCCGCCGGCCGTCGATGTAGATCTCCAGGCCGCCGCGGTTGACCCCCGTCACGCGCCCGCGGACGGTTTCATTGCGGTCCTGCGCCTCGCGCAGCCGCCGGAGCACTTCTCCCGCGGGCGGATCGAGCGTCGGGGCGAGTTGGATCGACGGGTCGAGCCGCACGATGAAGGCCTGGACCTCGTCGCCCTCGGCGACGCTGAGATTGCCGAACTCGTCGCGCAGGTGGACGAGATCGAGCGTGCCTTCGACGATCCCTTCCTCGCTCAGGCTGACGACCGCCTGGTCCTCGGTCATCCGCAGGATCGGTCCCCAGACGCGTTGGCCGAGTTTGAGCGCCGGGCCCGTCGCGCCGGCTTCGCCAAGCGGGCTCGCCCCGTGCCCCGCACCCGAAATGCCCGTTCCCGCGGCCGGATCCGGCGGGCCGGCCGGCCCGCCGGCGCCCGTCCCACGCGGCGAGGCGGGTTCGGTCGGTTTGGATCCCTCTTCCCAAGGATTCCCGTTCACAGCTTCTCCTCCTCAGATGCAGACCCTGGAGTGGACAGGCAGCGGACCGCCGGGCGAGACGCGCCGGCGCACGGCTCCGGTTCTCTCTCCGGAGAGCGAGAGCAGGGAGAAGAGAGGAAAGGAGCGTGGAATCCGTGCAGGATAGACATGAGACCGATTACTTGTAGCGATAGACGATTCGTCCGCGGTCGAGGTCGTAGATCGATAGCTCGACGATGACGCGGTCGCCCGGAAGGATGCGGATGAAGTGCTTGCGCATCTTGCCGCCGATATGCGCCAGGATCTCGCGGCCGTCCTCCAACTGAACACGGAACATCGTGTTGGGCAGCGCGAGCTTCACCGTGCCTTCCATCTCGACCGCGTCGCTGCGCGGTTTGCGCAGCGGCTGGCCCTCGACGCCTCGGCCGCGATCCGCCTGACCGTGCGGCTTGCCTTTCGGGTTTCTCGCCATCCCACCCCCCGGCGCGCCGGCGTTTCGCCCGGGATTCCCCGGCGATCGGCCGAGGACACGCCGAACCTTCCATCCCGCGGAGGAGCCTGGGCCCCGGCGGGAAACGACGCAGACCAGTATCCAGGACCGGGGAGGAGTTGGCAAGTGCATTCATCCGCGTCGTGGCCGGCAATCGCATCCGCTCCGGTGGCTTACCCGGCCGGGCGGGACCGGGGCGCGCAGCGTGGGGGGAACGGTCGGCGGCTGCACGGTTGACTTCCGCCCGCCCGCGCGGCAGAGTCGCGTCTCCGCGACTGCTGTCCAGACGCCCCCCTTTGCGTGAAACCGTTTCGCCGCGCAAGAGCGACGCGGATCGGCCGGGCTCGTTGCTCGAGCCGTCTCCCGGACGGGCCCGACGAGGCCCGGCGGAGCGCAGGCCGGGCGAAAGGAGGACGAATCGATGCCCGTCCTCGAAGACCAGGAAGCGACCGAGGCCGGCGCCGAGCGGGGCAGCGGCGCCCGATCGGATCCGCGGCCCGCGGACCCGATATCCCTGCCGCCCGGCGGCGAGGAGCGCGGGCCGCAGGCCCGGTCGTCCTCGGGCACCGATTCTTCGCCGGCCGCAACCGGCGCGCTTGCGGGCCGCCAAGGGCGTCCGGGCATCGAGTGCGAGGCCCAGCAGGCGCATCCGGCGCACACTCTGCTGCGCATCCTCCTGTTCGGCGGCGCGCTCTACGGCTTCCTCTTCAGCATCGATCTGATGGGCGCGGCGTTCAAGCTGCTCGGGGGAGGATTCGCGGCCGCGCTCCTGGAGACCCTCTCCAATCCCCTCGCCGCGATCTTCGGCGGCCTGCTGGTGACGAGCATCCTGCAGAGCTCCTCGTTCACCACGTCGATGGTCGTCGGCCTGGTGGCGGCCGGCACGCTGCCGCTGCCGATCGCGATCCCGATCGTCATGGGGGCGAACATCGGAACGACGATCACGAACACGCTCGTCTCCCTGACCCACGTTCGACAGAAGGTCGAATTCGAGCGCGCTTTCAGCGCGGCGACGGTGCACGATTTCTTCAACGTCCTCACCGCTCTGCTCCTCTTCCCGATCGAAATGTACTTCCATCCCCTGGAATGGCTGGCCACCCGGGCCGGCGCGCTCTTCACCAACGCCGGCGGCTTCACCTTCATGAGCCCTCTGCAAACGGTCCTCGACCCGCTGATCCACCTCGTGCGCACGATCGTGCCCTCGCCGGTGATCCTCCTCGCCATTTCCCTGGTGCTGCTCTTCGTCTGCCTGGCGCAGATGGTGCGCATCATGCGCAGCCTCATCATGCAGCGGGTCGAGAGGCTCTTCGACCGCGTCCTCTTCCGCAACGACGGCGCCGCCTTCCTCTTCGGCTGGGGACTGACCAGCGTCGTGCAGAGCAGTTCGGTGACCACCTCGCTCGTGATCCCGCTGGTCGCGACCGGCATGCTCACCGTGCGGCGCATCTACACCTACACGCTCGGAGCCAACCTGGGGACCACGATCACCGCGCTGCTGGCCGCGTTCGCGATCCAACACCCCGCCGGAATCATGGTGGCGTTCGCCCATATGTTCTTCAACATGGGCGGCATCCTCGTCTGGTATCCGGCGCGCGCCGTCCCGATCGCGCTGGCGACGAGGACGGGGAGGTTCGTGGCGGGCTCCCGCCGCGGGATGCTCGTCGTGTTCGTGGGCTGCCTCGTCGTCTACTTCGGACCGGTGCTCTACCTGCTCCTCCATTGAGGGAGGGTAGGCGGCCGTAACGGGCCGGCCGCGCGGACAGGCGCGGCCGGCTGGGGAGCGGGCACAATGTGGAAGAAGATCTTCGGGCTGCTGAAGAAGGACACGCTGTGCGATGAAGCCTTCGCGGCCTCCCTCGACATGCTGCGGCAGTGCGAGCAGATGTTCGCCGATTCGGTCGCCTCGCTGCGCACGGTGGGCGCCCTGCAGGAGGACATCTACGCGCGCGACCGGGCGGTGAACCGGTTCGAGCGGCTGGTCCGCCGCAACATCGTCACCCATCTCGCCGTCTCGACCAATCCCGACGTCAACACCGCCCTCATCCTGACCGCGATCGTGATCGACATCGAGCGCATCGGGGACTACACGAAGAACATCGTCGAGCTCGCCGCCGCCCACCACGGCGTCTTCCAGGGCGGAGAGCTCGACGGCGACATTCGCGAGATCGAGGAGACGGTGCGCACGATGTTCGCCCGGATCCCCGGGACCCTCGAGACCTCGGACGTCAGCCAGGCGCGCCAGATCATCGGGGACCACCTCCTCGTCGCCGAGCGCGTCGAGGAGGGTCTGCAAGATCTCATCGCCGGCCGCGCGCTCGCCGGCCAATCGGGCGACGCCGTCGTCGCGGCGCTCTACCTCCGCTACCTGAAACGCGTGAGCGCCCATCTGAAGAACGTTGCGACGAGCGTCGTCAATCCGTACTACCGGATCGGCTTCCGCGAAAAGCAGCCCGACGGCGGCCCACCGGTGCCCGTGCCCGCGGACGAGTAGGCGCGCCAGGGGATGAAGGCGGCGCCTGAGGGACCAGCCTGAAGGCGCTGTGCCTCGAGCGAGCGCGGGCTGCCGCCGGGGTGACTTCGACGCGTGCAGCTTCAGCGCGTTGCGCGAAGAGCACCGAGCGCGTATCATCCGGATGTCCGAGCAGCCGTCCCCCGATTTCCGCGGACCCCTGCCGGACCGCTCGGGTAGTAGCCGTCGGAGGTGACCATGGCCCAGGCTCAGAGTTCGAAGACCCGCTCGGGATACCGGTTTCCCCGCACGCGCGCCGAGTGGATCGCGGAAGGCATGGCGTGGCTGAAGTCGATCGTGATCGTGCTCGCCATCTTCCTGCCGCTCAATACGTTTGTCGTCCAGGGTTTCCGCATTCCCTCGGGCTCGATGGAGGACACGCTCCTGGTCGGCGACTTCCTCTTCGCCGACAAGCTGACCTTCGGCGCCCGCTTGCCGTTCGCCGACGACGTGCGCCTGCCCGGTCTGAGGGATCCGCAGCCGGGGGACATCATCATCTTCAAGAGCCCCCAGACGGGCGAGAACCTGATCAAGCGCCTCGTGGCGGTCGGCGGGCAGCAGGTGGAGATGCGCCGCAAGCAGCTCTTCGTCGACGGCGTGGCGATCGAGGAGCCCTTCACCAAGCACATCCGGCGCTCCTACGATCCGCGGATCGATGACTTCGGACCGGAAATCGTGCCGCCCGGGCACCTCTTCTTCCTGGGTGACAATCGCGACGCCAGCCAGGATGGGCGCTTCTTCGGTTTCGTGCCCCTCTCCAATGTGATCGCCAAAGCTGACGTCCTCTACTTCTCCTTCGATCTGGGCAAGCGGCTTCCCCGGTTCAACCGGATCGGCAAGCTCCTCTGACGGTCCGGCCGGGTGCGTTCGCCCCCCCCAAAGGGAGGGCACATCGCGGGGGACCGGGCGCCGGACGGCGATCCGGAGACCGGTGCCGGGCTCCGCTTCAGGGCCGGTCCCCAGCGGCGATTCGGTTACGTGTCCGAAGACGCGCGATCGATGGAGGTAGCATGCCCACCTACATTCTCCTCACCAAGCTCGCGCCGGAAGTGATCGGCGACACCAAGCACCGCCAGGCGATCGGACGGAAGTGGAAGAAGTCGATCGCGGAGAAGTGCCCGAACGTCCACTTCCTCTCGCACTACGCTCTCCTCGGCCCATACGACTTCCTCGACATCTATGAAGCGCCCGACGAGGAGATGGCGGCCAAGGTCTCGGTCATCACCCAGCAGCTCGGGGCCGTCAAGGCGGAAAGTTGGACGGCGATCGAGTACAACCGTTTCCTGGAGCTGATGGACGAGATCAGCTGACCCCCCGGCCGACCGGCCCGCCCGCTCAGGCGGCGCATCGACGTCCGCGCTCGTGCCGCGCAACGCCGGGCTCAGCGCTGGCTGAGCACGTCGCGCGCGACCTCGAGCCATTCGCCCACCCGGGTCGTGCGCGTCGCCTCGCCGAGAGCGAGGTAGCTTCCCGCGTAGACGAGACCCATGGCCAGGAAGCGTGCGAACACGCTCGCCTCTCGCAGCAGCCAGCCGGCGGCGAGCGAGGGCGCCGCCGCGATCAACGAGACGGCCATGATCCGCGCGAGGGTCTTCCAGGGAAAGTACTCGCTCCAGCGCCAGCCGAGCTCGCGGCTGCAGTCGAAGATCGCGTAGCCCGCCGCGAAGTAGGCGCCGGCGACGCTTGCGATCGCCGGGCCGAGGATGCCGATCCAGCCGACGCGCACGAGGACCAGCGCGAGCCCCAGGCTGATCACGAACGCTCCGGCCGAGGCGATGAAGATCTGGCGGCTGCGGCCCAGGGCCCGCTGAAACCCGTTGTGGAAGGCGATGCGGATGGGGAACAGGAAGAGGAACACCCGGAAAGGCGCCGCGCTGGCGGCGTAGTCCTTCGAGAAGAGGAGGACCATGAAGGGCTCCGCCGCGATCAACAGGAAGGCGAAGACGGGGTAGAAGATCGTCGCCACGCGGCGCGCCGCTCCGTGCCAGATGCGCTGCACTTCGTCGATCCGCCCGATCGCGCGCGCACGCACGATCGCCGGGACGAGCACGGCGGTGACCGAGAGGGTGACGATGTTGATCAGCGGGATGTCGTAGGAGCCGTTGGCATAGATCGCGAAACGCTCGGTCGAGAAGTGGCTGGTCACGATGAGCTTGTCCATCTGGCGGCTGAGGAGACCGACCATCACCGCCGCGCCCATCGGGAGCGAGAAGACGAGCTGCTCGCGCAGCTCCGCCCAGCTCCAGCGGACGTGCAGGTCGCGGTAGACGCGCAGGAAGATCCCCGTCGCGACGAGCCAGCGGACGAAGGAGAAGATGGAGAGGTAGAGAAACACTCCCGTGAGCGAAGCTCTGCTGAGGAAGGCCGCCAGGATCACGGCCGACTGGAAGATGTTGCTCACGGCCGTCACGAGCCCCGCCCGCCCCGCGCGGCCGAGGGCGACGAGCATGTTCTCGGACAGCTCGAAGGGCAGGGCGAACATCATGAAGAGGGCGAGCGCGCGCAGCGGAGTCATGAGATCGGGGTTGCCGAAGAAACGGCTGATCGGACCGGCGGAGGAGAGGAGCGTGACCGCGCTCAGCAGGCCCATGACGACGAGGGCGAGGCCGTTCTGCGCGATGTAGGTCTTGCGCCCCTCGCGGGCGAGTTGGGCGCCGAAGTAGGAGGCGCTCTGGGCGAGACCGAGCTGCATGACGGGAGCGAGGAGGAAGTAGATCAGCCACAGCTGGCGGTACGTCCCGTAATCCTCGCGGGTCAACATGCGCGAGAGGATCATTACGGTCGCGAGTCCGACCAGCGCTGCGACACCGCGGCCGATCGAGACCCCGCCCGCCTGTGTGGTAAGGCGTGCCATGGGCCGCCGGAATCTAGCACAGCCTCGAGGGGCGGCAAAGCGCGCGGTCGCGATGAACGCCGCTGTCGGGGGCGGCAGCGCCGCGTCGTGGCGACGGGCCGAGGTCGCGGTGGCACGGGAGGCTGGTGAGGCGTACAGTGTCACCCGGCCGTGCCCGCGGCCTGCTGCGGGCCGGCCGGGCGATAGAGTGGGGGGGGAAGAAGGACCAGGGCGGCGCGGGATGCCACGCGAGCCGCCGGGCGAGGGACGGCAGAGATGCCCGAAGATCGCGGAAAGGGGAAGGGGGCGCCCGGGCCGGTCATGGGGCCGGCCGATCTTCTGCTCGTCCATCCCGCCCTCTCCGCGGAGGGCGCGCGCGTCCACCTGGGCGCCTTCTGGCCCGACGGCAACCTCGGCCGTTCGCCCGCCGGCTATCGGGAGGTGAGCGCGGCGCTCTTCGACCTCCGCGCCTTTTGCCGTGACGAATGGGCCGGGCGTCTGCCCGGACCGGATGCGGAATTGCCCGGGCGCATCCGTGAGTGGGTCGACGCTCTCGCGCGCACCTGGAACTTCCAGGAAGTCCTCGGCGTGCGCGACCTCGACTTCTGGTCCTTCCTTCGCGGAGGCACGATCGCCTGGTTGCACGGGCGCATGGTCGAACGCCGCCTGATCGAGCATCTGGCCGGGGACGGCGAGCTGAGCGTGCTCGCGGTCGGCGTGAACAGCCATCAGCGGGCGCTGCTGCGGGCGATCGGCGACGCGCACGCGGGCCGCATCCGTCCCGAAATCGCCGTCGTGCCCGTTCCGTCGCTGAACCAGGAAGAGACGATCGTCGGCATGCGTCTGCGCAAGATGCTCGGCCTCTGCCAGGACGGATGGCACGGCGTGCGCCTCCTGCTCGAGGACCTCTTCGTCCATCGGCCCAAGGTGCTCCTCGTCAGCGACTCGCGTTGCTGGAAGCGGGGCAGGGGCGGGGACGGGTTGCGCGGACGCACCGACGTCCACCTCGAAGGCGTCTGGCGCGAGGGCCGCGGCCGGCGCTTGCGCCTCTACTATCGCACCGACCGCTACGATTCGGACGTCGGGGCGATGACCGCGGGCCGGCTGGCTCCGACCTATCTGCGCCACTTCCTCTTCCTGCTTGCCCAGACGAGCCGGGGATTCTGGGAGGTGCGCCGCATCCAGCGCCAGTGGCGCGCCCTGCGCGAGAATCCCTCGTTCCGCGAAGCGCTGGCCTTCGAAGGACTGCCGCTGGGCGACATGTTGCTCGGCTGGTTGGACTCGGCAGTCGCCGAGCGTCTGCCCAGCGAGGTGCGCACGACCCGCCGCGAGACGCATTTCCTGCGCGGGACGCGCCCCTCGGTCGTGCTTCTCGGGCAGAGCGCCGAGGATGGCCGGGCGCTGGTCGCCGCGGCCCGGAGCCTGCGCATTCCCACCGTCGCCCTGCAGATGCGTCCTTTCTCGGACTGGGATCACGCCTACCTGCTCACCGGACGGGGCGGGCCCCCGAGCGGCTGCCTGGCCGATCGCATCTGCGTGTTCAGCCGCGAAGCGAAAGCGTTCCTGGTCGAGAAGGGCGCGTGCGATCCTTCCGCCGTCGTGATCACCGGCGATCCGCGGCGTGACTGGCTCGAAGAGCGACGCACTCCGTCGCCCGAGATCCTCGAGCAGATCCGCAAGCGTTGGGGTGTGGAAGCGGGCCAACGCGTGGTCGCGGTCGCCTGCCGCTCGGCGCAGTGCCCGGAGGTCCTCGACTGGCTCTCGATCGCCCTCGAGGAGCGCGAGGATGCCTTCGTCCTGATGAGCCACCCGGCCGGGCCGGTCATGCAGGGAAAGACGCGGCCCCCCGGTCTGGGCGGCCGGAGCGTTCTCCGTTGGGTCCATTTCGCCGGGGACGACCTCGTCGCCGGCTGGCTGCAGGCCGTCGATCTGCTCGTCACGACGACCTGGCCCGAGGCGGCCGAGGCGATCCTCGCGCGGACACCAGCCGTCTTCCTGAGATGCGGCGAACAGGCGGGCTTCCCCGGCCCCGATCCCGGCGCGCTCATTCGGCAGGCCGCTTCCGCCGAGGAGCTGCGGTCGGTCGTGCGCGACGTCTTCTCGCGGCTGGACTACCGTCTGCCCGCGGACGAGCGCTGGCGTGCTTTCGTCGAAGCCGTCTACGGACCGCCCGACGGAGCCGCGGCGCGGCGGGTCATCGAGTTGGTCGAGGGCCTTGCGGGCGAGGCTCACCGCTAGGGCGGCGGGGCGAAGGCGCGCGAGACCGCCGTCCGCCTCGAGGGGAGTGGCAGAGCCGCCCGCTTTCGGCGGCACGCAGCAGGTCCGTGAAGGACGAGCCCCGGGTGCTGCCCCAGACGGCCCCGTGCAAGTCCCACCATCCAGCCAGCCGCCAGCCGCTCGATCCATCCGCGCCGTTCAGAAGGAAGATGAGGCGGGCCACCGTAGGACCGATTTCCCATTCTACTTGCGCTGGTTCGACGAAGTCGTTTCGAGGACAGGTGAGTCGGGCTGCGAGGGTCAGCCCGCGCAGCTCCGCCTGGGCCGTTTCCCCGGCGGGGCAGACCGATCGTTCGATCGGCCCGCAGTCCATGCCCAGCGTCAGAGAGACGAATCGCTCGCTGGCGAACAGCGCTTGGAGCGCGAGCTGCGCTTCGATCCCGGCCGGATCGTCGGCGGCCTCCGCAGGCGCGTGGAAGCGAAAGCCGGTCGCGAGAAGAGCGAGTGCCGAGGCCGCGTCGCCGGCACGGATCGCGAACAGGAAGCTGAGCAGGGCATCCCCCGGCCCCGCGGATCCCGGATAGCGGAAGCCCGTCACGGTGCACGACGCCCGCGCTCTCGTTCCCCAACGATCGGACGCCTCGACCGCGACCGTGTGCGTTCCGGCGGAGATCTGCGGCCTGGCGATGTCGCTGCCGGTCGCCTCCATTCGGGCCCCGTCGATCCACCAGACGATGGCCTCGCCCGACAACGGGCCGTCGTCGGGATCGGCGGCCCGCGCCTGCCACCGGCAGTCCGCGCGATCGAGGTCGATCCACGCCTCGGGCCGGGGCTCCAGAATCGCCACCTCGGGCGGGCCGTTCGCCCGGACGAGCACGGGGCATTCGGCCGAGCACGCGGTGTTGCCGTGCGCGTCGACGGCGAACGCTTGAAGGCGGTGCACGCTGCTGTCGGGCAATCCTTCGGTCGTCCAGGCGAACACCCAGGGCGCGCGGAACCGTTCCCCCACGACGGAGCCGTCGTCCGCGAGCAGCGCGACGCGGGCGACTTCGTCGTCGTCCCGGGCGGAGATCTCGACCTGCACGGTATCGACGACGACCGCTCCCGGGGACGGAGCGACGATCGCCACCTGAGGCGGCTTCACGTCCGAACCGGGATCGGGATCGAGGCTGCGAGAGCAGGCGGCCGCGAGGAGCGCCGCGAAGACCATGCGCCGATCGGCCATGCGATGCCTCCCGAGTTTCCGGCCCGGCGAATCGTCCCGCGTCCCGGGGCACGCGTCCGTCGCGCGCCTTGCCGGCCGGGCGTCTCAGGAAGCGGATAGCCGAAATGATGCCGGGTGGGCGTGGCCGTCATGCCGGGAGTGAGCGGGAGAGCGCGGTGCACAAGAGCGGCGCCGGTCAGCAAAGCCTGGGGCTCGAGGCCCGAGGCCCGAGGCCGGAGGCCCGAGAACGAAAGTGCGAGACCGGAAGTCCGAAACCGGAAGCCCGAGACCCGAATCGAAGACTCCTCAGGCACCCATTCCGGAAAAGAAGTGCTCCGTCTTTTCGCGCACGGCCGGGCCCTTGGCGAGCCATCCGGCCACGTCCTCGGCGGTGAGGTCGAGCGCGGTGATCATCGCCTCCGGGATCTCGGGCGGCTCGCTGTCGAGCGCGACGCCGATTCCGACCCGCCGCGTGAGGAGGTCGGCCAGGGAGATCAGGCTCACCACCGGCTCCTCGCGCAGCAGCGCGATCAGCTCGTCGCGGTCTGTCAGCTGCCGGGACCAGACCTGGGGAAGGTGATGCTCGGCGATGATCGTGGGAATCGGCTCGGGCAGGTGCCAGGCCTTGGCCACCCGGTAGCCGAGCTGGCAGTGGTCGATCTCGAGGAGATCGAGTTCCGCGCGATGGAGTTCACCCCGCTGCGAGATCGCATCGCGCACCATCGAGAAGTGGTCGGGGAATTTCAGGAAGAGGACGAGCAGCCCGATGTCGTGCAGGATCGCGTAGGTGAAGAGCCTGTCCAGCTGGTCGATCCGGCCGGTCCGGCGGCCGTTCACCAGCGCGGCGGGCAGCCGGCGCTCGACATCGCCGCCAGCACCCGCCGGGGCCGGGCCAGCCGCGCCCGCGCTCGTCTTCTCCACCGGGTCCGCGTTTCCCGCCGTCGCGCTCATCCACTCTGCGGAGCCGGCCGCGGCCGGGTTCGCCGCCCGGTCCGCCCTCGCCGCAAGCACGCCTGCCTCGGCCGCGGCCGGTGCGCGCGCGGCGTGCATCAGGCGCCGGGCGATCATCTGCGTGAAGTAGGCGCTCCCCAGCGAATGCTCCCAGAACTCCTCGGGACGCCGGTCGCGGTCGGTGTCATCGACGAGCGTATTGAGGAGCATTGCCGTGATGGCGAGACTGGCCGTCTGCTGCATGCCGAGCAGCTCGACCGCGTCGTGAACGGAGAGGATCCGGCGGGGAAAGCTGTAGAGGGCGGAGTTGACCGTTTTCAGGATCTTCGCGCTGAGCGACTGGTCCATGCGCAGGATGCCCGCCAGCTCGCGCGGGGTCGCGTCCGCGCTTTCAACACAATCCATGACGGCGTTGAAGATGCTGGGCAGGGTCGGGATTTCCTGCAGGTCGCGCGGCAGTTGCAGGCGGGCGAGCTGCCGGTGGTGCGCGGCCGGATGGATCGGGACGCGGGGAGGGACTTGTCCCAGCGCCTCGTACAGGACCGCCGCGATCGCCGGAATGCGCCGCTGCAGCTCGGGGAGGATCTCGACCGCCAGAAACAGGCAGCGTAGGTCCGTGGCCGCGGTCGCCGTCTCGTCGAGGGCGGTCGGCTCGGGCGCCGACCAGCGGCCGATCACGCTGCCGGGGCCGAAGGTCAGGGGCGCCTTCACGCCCGCGGCGACTTCCACGCTGCCGTCGAGCAGGATGGTGACACCGGTGCCTTCGATGCGCCCCGCTTCGTAGAGCGGAATGCCTGCGCAGATCTCGCGCGTGCGGGCGAGTCCGAGCAGGGCCTCCATGTCGGCGCGCTCGCATTCCTGGAAGACGGGGAACACCGAGAGCCGGTCGATGAGCTCGTCGAGCGACCGGCGGATGAGTTGGTCGAGCCGCTCCTGGCTTTTCTGCGCGATCGAGATGATCTTGTAGCTCGCCCGGCCCGTGCCCCGCAGGATGCCCCCCTGCCACACGACGCGCGCCTTGCAGAGGATCGCATCCCCGGCCACGCGGCTCGGCAGGATGCCGGCGAGGATGATGGGAGGAAGGGGATGCTCGGTCTTCACCTGCACGGAGAATCCCGTCGACGAGATCTCGATCGTCTCCCCGATGTAGGTCTTGCCGTGGTCGGGTCCGGTGAAGTGGATGGGGAAGCTCATCTGCGCGCGATGAGATCGGCCGAGCACCATGAGGGATCGTCCTTCCAGACCGCGGGGCGGTCGACATCCGGTCGGCGGAAGCTCTTACCTTGAATATCGGGGGTACCAGACTCTTCTTGAGCCGGCACTTCAAGGGAGATCGTCCGGGCGGGACTACGGACGGATCTCAGTTCACCTGTAACTATCTAATATATAGCAAACTAACAGCGTATCCTAAAGTGACGAACGAAGACGGCGGACCGGGAGCCGGCCCTGCGCTGCCCCTTCTCCACGACGCGCCGTCCTGCGTGGCGGGCCACCTGCCGACATGCGGAGAAGCCGAGTCGATCAGCGAAGCCAATGAACCGGCTCGACCTCCCGCCTCCCGCCGGCCTGCAAGACGACGAAGTAGGTGCCTGAGGAAAGCGGGCGCCCGCGGGGATCGCGGCCGTCCCAGCGGATCTCGTGCCGACCGGGCGCGCGCGCTCCGGCCGCGAGCCGGGCAACCGAGCGGCCGCAAGGATCGAGCACGTCGATGGAGACCGTTTGTTCGCGGGCGAGATCGAATCGCACCGTGAGGCTGCCCGCGGCGGGCCGGGGGGAGAGACGCAACGCGAGAGGTTCGGTCCACCCGTCGCTCACGTTCGACTGCGGTCCATGGCAGGCGAGAAGGATCAGCGGATAGAGCCCGACCGGCACGGGACCGGGCGTGAGCGGAGCGAACGTGCGCGTATCGTAGACGCGCACGCCGGGGTTCGCGTAGCTGCGATCGGCGACGAAGAGCTGGTGGGTCTGAGGATCGACGAGCAGGTCGCCATAGGCGTATTCGCTCGACGAGACGACCGTCCCCAGATTGGTGCCGGCTTGCAGGTCGAAGGCGACCACGCTCGTCAGGTACGCCGGGGGCGGCCCGGAGCAAACGGCGAAGCCCAGGCGCCCGTCCGCGGTCGTCCAAGCGTTCAGGTCCCCGCCCAGTTCGGCCTCGGTCACGATCCAGCCGCGGCTTTCGCGCGTGTCCGGGTCGAACCGCTCGATCCCGCCGTCGAAGACCCCGTAGTCGCCGAGCTGCGAGACGAGGAAGTCGCCCGTCACCGGGTCGGGCAGGATGCCGAGGCAGGAATTCATGTGATAAGGGTTGGCCCCGGCGAGGGCGATGCCCTGCATGCCGGGCGTTCCCGGATCGGCATCGATAAGCGCGTTCGCGGTGATGTCGACCATCGCCAGCCAGGCCGGGCGCGCGGGAATCCAGCCGTAGTCGCGATCGAGGCGCTGCAGCGTGACGTAGAGCGTGTCGCCGTGGAGCGCGAGCGACTGCATCTCGGGCAGGCCGTCGCCGTCGGCGAGCGGGGCGAGGTCGATCGTTCCCGTGTGCTCTCCCGTCGCCGGGTCGACTTCCCAGAGAGCAGTGCGCTCGTAGCGCGTGACGAACGCGCGGTGAGGGCCGGCGAAGCAGATGTCCTGTGGATTGGAATTGGGCTCGACGGAGAACTGGCGGATCGTCTGGAAGTCCTGGGCCGGATCGATCACTTGGATGTTCGCGGCCGATCCGCGGTTGACGACATATATCAACCCCTCGTGAAAACGCGCGACGGCATCGTCGTGGATCGCGCCGTAGGAGTCGTCGTGCGGCCAGGGTGCATGCATGTCCATGAGCGAGAAGGCTCCGCCCGGCCCGGGCATCTCGCGAGTCAGGATGAAGAGGTAGTCGCCCTGCGTGTAGGGCGGAGCGGCCTGTGCGGGAAGCGCGGTAAGGAGGGTCGTGCCGAGGAGCACCAGGCCGAGACCGGCGTGCGCGGGGCCGAGGCCGAGGGGCGCGGTGGCGCCAAAGCCGGCGAGCGCACGCTTGGAAATCGTCTGACGGCGCATGTTCTGGTCCTTTCCTCTCACTCGACCGCCGGCGAGGTTCGGCCCGCCAGCCGCCGATCCGCCGCCCGCCCGTCGGCCGGCGGCGCCCAATGCCACTCGATCTCGCCGAACCAGGAACGGCCCGGGAGCGGGTAGCCGCGGATGTCCTCGAGTTCACGATCCGCGAGATTCTCGATCCGCAATCCGAGGGCGAGCCGCCCGTCGATCAGGCGGCAGCGGAGGGCGAGGTCGTGCCGCCATTGCTCCGGCGTGCGGAACATCTCCAGGTTCGAGCGGCCCCAATAGGCCGCCGAGCGGAAGACGGCCGTGTAGCCGAGCATCCAGCGGCCTTGCACGAGATCGACGTTCGCCTGCGCTTGAAGCGCGGGATGATAGGGCAGGCGCTTGCCGTGGTAGACCGGCGAGGCGCCCTCGTCGCGCGCATCCTGCCATTCGAGGCGGAGGGCGCAGCCCGCATCCGTGTTCCGGCGCGCATCGCGACTGCCCTCCGCCTCCGGCTCCGCCTGCGCCTCGGCGCTTCCCAGCGCCTGCTCGCCCGCCGCGGGCGCGTCCCGGGATCGAGCGGCCTGCGCGCGCCACGGACTCGTCAGCGCGGCCACGAGGTCGAGGTCGCGCAGCCCGGGCAGGTGCGCGGCGGAGAAGGCGAATTCGGCGCCGTCGATGCGGGAGCGGTCCAGGTTGAAGGGCTTCGTCTCGTGATCCGACACGAGGACGAAGACGATCATGTCGTCGAGCCGGCTCGTGTAGAGCGCCTGCTCCGCGCGCAGCTCCAGGCCGAGCGGCCTCGACGCGGGTTCCCAGATCCAGCCGCAATCGGCCCGCCAGCCCGTCTCCGGCCGCAGGGTCGCGTTCGCGCGGAGCGTGCCTTCGCAGCCGAACAGCTCGGTGAAGGTGGGGAAGCGCGACTGGCGCGCGTAGTTCGCCTTCAGCGTGTGCCCCCGTCCGAGCGTCGCGCGCCCGCCCAGGCGGGGGCTCGTCACTGCGGAAACGTGTTCCGGCCGGGCGGCGAACGGCCGGTACGGATCGGCCCCGCTGTAGTTGTCGGCGCTGCGGTCCCAGCGCAGGAAGGCGCTCAGGCGCAGGTGCCCGGCGAGCGTCTCCCAGTGATCGCCGAGCGAAAGGGCGAGCGTGCGACGCACGCGGCGGTCCTCGCGCGGCCGGCCGGGCGGCGGCTGTTGAACGAGATGCTCCGCGCCGATCTCCGCAAGGCCTTCGACGCTGTGGGTGCCGCCCAGGTGCCCGGGCGCGAGCCAACGCAGATGTCCCCCGGCGCTCGCGCGGTCCTGATCCTGATCGATCTCCTTCGGCAGGCCGAAGACGCTCAGCTCGCGCAGGGGGTCGCGATACGACTGCGCGCTCGTCTCCGCGAATCCGTAGACGTTCGCGCGCAGAGGATGCCAGCGCGTGCCGGTGGACAGCTCGAGCCGGTGGAGCGCCGCCGAGGTCTGGAAGCGGACGCGCTCGGTCGGAGTCTGGCGCGTGCCCGGCACACCCTGGTCTCTCCGCACGAGCTGGCTCGAACCTTCGAGGAACGCGTCGCGATGCCCGCCGAGGCGCCATTGAGCGAACAGGGTCTGGCGCAGCTGGTCGCCGTTGCCCCACGCCAGCCGCGCGTCGTCGGCCGGCTCGTAGGGCGTTCCGTTGTCGCTCGCATACGCCACATCGCCCTTCGTGCTGAAGCGGGCGAGCGAAGCGAAGAGGTTCAGGTGCCCTTGCCGGATCGAGAAGGTCTCGGTCATCTCGCGGGTGCCGTGGCTTCCCGACATCGCGCGAAGGCTCGCGCCCGGCCCGCCGTCGCGCCGGGTGACGAGCCGCACGGCCGCGGACGAAGCCTGGCCGCCGAGATCGGTTGGCGGAGCGCTGCGGTAGACCTCGATCGCCGCGATCTGACCGAGATCGATGGCGTTCAGATCGACGATGCCGTGGCTCGCGCTCCGCAGCGGCACGCGATCGAGGTAGACTTCGATCTCACCCGCGGCCGCACCGCGGATCGAAACCGTTGCCGGCGTGCCGGGACCGCCGAGCCGGGAGACGCGCAGCCCCGTCGCGCGCGCGAGCAGATGGCCGAGACTTTCGCCCGCCTCGCGGGATGCGGCGACCTCGATCCAGCTGCAGAAGGCGCTCTCGCGGGCGAGCACCTGCGCGCGCGTGGGGCGCCGGGCGCGCACCTGGATCGTGTCGAGCGGCACGGGCCAATCGAGAATGCGTTCTGGGCGCAAGGAATCGGGGCCCGCCGGTCGCGCGAGGCGCGCGGAATCGGCGCGCGCGCGTGCGGAAGCGGCCCGGGCGGCCGCGGCGTGGGCGGCGCGAGGGGGGGGGGCCTTGCGCGCGGCCGCCTCGTTCGCGGATGCGGCGATGCCCATGAGCCCGAAGGCGAGTAGAGCGCAGATCGCG
>Ga0316622_100001046_pt1 | contig 17422 bp, 8 predicted proteins | sample OWC_Aug_OW2_C1_D_FD_207646 | JGI IMG/M metagenome (GOLD analysis project Ga0316622, IMG submission 207646) | Wetland soil microbial communities from Old Woman Creek delta, Ohio, United States - OWC_Aug_OW2_C1_D5_C | ecosystem: Environmental > Terrestrial > Soil > Wetlands | place: USA: Ohio... | reverse complement strand
GCGATATTTAAATTCGCGGGCATGGCCCGCTCCTACAGACTCGTTAGCCTCAAGCATCACCAGCACCGGCGAGCAAACTATTCGGCCGCTCCCTTCAATAAATCCGTGTTTTGTATCAATACCCGCAACGCCGCCTAGTTTTCTAATCTGAACATTCATCGCTCGAATAATCACGTGATTGGCAAACGCCGGGGCGAATTCAGGGAAATTATAGTCATCGCACATCAAATTTCGGTTTGTTGCCCCCCTCGCCCCAGTCCTCTCCCTAAGGGCGAGGGAGTTAGTGCACCGAAATTTGATGTGCGAAAGGTATATTTCCAACCAAATCCTAAAGCCTTAGACCAAGAGCAGACCCGATAAATCGGGTCTGCTGGTTTGGTTTAAGCCGCTTGCTTAATCGCCATTAGGACCGTTATGGCAGGTATAGCAACCGACTGTTTCCCCTTTCTTGACCGATTTTGTACCCCATTCGGTGTTCCAGGTTCTGTCAGCCGCCACGCGGGACAGCACGGTGCCTTTCAGGTCGGCGCCGTGACAAGCCTTACATTCGCCGGGATTTTGTTTGTAAAACGCAGGATGGCCTGCATCTTCGTTGCTGACGAAGCTATTGTTACTATCGCCTACGTTATGCATGCCGTGTGGCCCGCTCATGGTCGGCGGCAAACTGCCGGCCTTATGGCAGCTTGAGCATTCGCTGATGGTGCCGGCATGCCCTTGCAAATCATTGGAAGCGATGTTGTCGTTCAGATGTTGACTATCTCCCGGCCAGATGGCGTGGGTACTGCCGTGGCAGCCTTCGCAACTGACGCCACTGTGGCCCTTGCTGAAGCGGAACAATTTGCCGTCGTTTTCGGCAAAGCGTTTGTTGCTGGCCAGTAAAGGCGAGGCGGCCGGGTCGTTACGGTCGTAAGCGTGAATCAGACGGATGCCGTCTTTCGCTAATGTTGCGTTGATCGCTGGATTGGCGCTATTCGGAACCAGGTGGTTAACCGCATCGCCGGTATGGCAGGATTGGCAACGCGGCTCGTCCGACCAGGCTTTGCGGGTCAAATCCGTGGTTCTTTGATTGATGGCGCCGTAAGTTTTCATCGCCGCGCTGCCGCCCACGGCCTTCATGTTGCCGTGGCAGTTTTGGCAAGTGACGGTTTCGGTCATCGCCCCGCGCAGACATTTGGTGTTGGTGCCGGGGTGGCATTGATAACAGGACTGCTGGTCGGCGGGCGGAACTCCGTTCAAGGCGGGATCGAGACCGCTGATCGGTGCGGGTGCGTCATAGACGGTTTTGCCATCGACATAGGACATCATGGGCGCGTGATAATCGTGCATCACCGCCGACATCCATTTGTGTCCAACCTGAGCGCCACTGGGTTGACCGACGCCGGCCAAATCCAATGCCGGCGAATAATGGCAGCTTGCGCAGAGTACTGGCTGATTATTCTGTAAATCCGCGGTTGGGTGGTTAAGATCGTGAACCTTTAGGACATTGGTTCGAGTCTGAACATCGAGATCAAGGTCGTTGGACCAATTCGGTCCCATCGCCGCCATCTTGCCGGTCGCATGACAGTTGCTACAGGTGGTTTCATCCGAAACGGGAACTACGATATCGTTGTAAGCCAGTTCAGTGCCGGTAATTTTATCGAACGCGCTGATTCTAAGCATCGGATAAGGGTTGGACTTGCCTTGATCGTCGATCGGCAGAATAGGGATGCCTTCGGCAGAAAACAGACCCAAGCCGCTATTCCAACCGAAGCTGGTCTTGCTGAGATCGGGTTTATTCGACAACAGCGGCGCATCGGCCGGCATGTATAAGCCTTTTATACCCTGTCCGTTGGAGTCGAGGTTGGCGCCAAACAAGGGTAGAGCATAGTTCCAGAAATTGGTTTTATCCTTGGAGGTGGAGTTGATTGAGTTATTGGCATCGGGGATGGGCGAATAGCGCAGCACCACCGAATTGTTGTCCAACAGTCTGGGTTTACCTGTTGCGTCCTGGCCGATCACTTGGGCATTGATCACGTTATACGGTGGCAGGATAGAGAAAACCGAGAAGTCCTTGTCGACGCAGTGCATGCCTAAGTCGTTGTTGGCAAACACTTTGAAACTCGTAAGGCCACTGGTTCCGGAATCGCCGGAACTGCTTCGGCCATATGTAAACGGCAGTTTGTTGCTGCTTTTCTTGGTACTGGTGATTAACTGAACCGTGGTCTGGCCTTTGCCCTTGGGAACCTTGACTATCGCGGTATTGTTGTTCCATGACGAAATGGCGCTTCCGGTTTGCGCGGTCGTTCCGAACAAAATCTTGCCTTTGGTACCGCCGAAGTTTTCTCCGGTGAGCGTGATGACCTGCCGCGGCTGCGCGGTGGCGGGCGTCAGTTTGGAGATGATGGGATTAGCTTTTGTTGCCGTTGTCTTGGGTTTTCTATCGGCGTTGGCGCCAATGGAAAACAGCAAAAGTATCAGCAGCATAACCGAAGTAAGGGGGTGAGGGGATCGATTCATGGCAACATCCAGTAGTGTTTTATGAAGTGCTAATATATACGCCGCTTCCCGCTTTTTTGTCAAAGATTATGGGGGATTTATTTTTAATCCTAACAGATTAGATAATTCCTGTTTTACAAGTACGCCCAAGCCTTGAAAATCTGAAAAAAGGTAGGCTCAGCAAGCCTTCCGGTGTGATGTTCATTAAAAATCAAAATGATAAACCTATCGCTTCATCGGCTCTTAATTTCATTCAATCAACTTGAGACGCGATCGTTCCGGGAAAAGGCTTGCATTCTTTTTATATAAGCAAGAGAATCGGTGTTAGTGGTTATGCCGCATAACCGTATTACTAGTGGGCTAATCAGGGCTAATTACGAGATGCCGCCGGTAATCCTAAAAAGAGCAGTTTCAATCACCATATGGGGGATGGTGTTGCGGGCCGCTCATGCTTCGATTGGCTCGGCACGAACGGTCTGCAACACACGTCAAATGCTCTTTTCAGGGTAATAGTTCGGGTTGTCTTGAGGCAGCCAAAAAAACGCTAATTTCTACCATTTGATCATCGGTCAGACTATGGAGAGCGCCGCATGTCCATGATAGGTCTTACGAAAATGTCGCCAGCGCCGGCCGATCCGGCCATGAAGCCATCGATCAGCCTTCGTGGCCGATTGCTGCTGCTAGTACTGTTGTCGTCGATGCCAGCCTTCGGTTTGATTGTCTACTCCGCCATGGAGGAGCGAGTCGCCGCCGTGACCAAGGCCCGGCAAAAGACCGAGGGACTGGCCGTCCTGGTTGCCGAAAAGGAAAATCGGCTGATCAACGAAACGCGGCAAATGCTGGCTATTCTCTCCCACGTGCCTTCCATGACCGTTCCGGAGTTACTGCCTAGATGCGATGGATTTCTTCGTAGCCTACGCCAACAAAATCCCCTGTACGCTAATATCGGCATGGTTGATGAGCAAGGTAATCTGGTGTGTAGCGCCCTGCCGTTCGATGCGCCGATCAATTTTGCCGACCGGCCATGGTTCCGCCGCACTGTTGCCGCTAAGGATTTTGCCGTGGGCGATCTTCTGGTCGGTCGGCTGTCAAAAGTGCCAAGCCTCGGCATGGGCTACCCCATATTTGGCGAGGACGGCCGTTTGCGGATGGTACTTTACGCCACTCTCGAACTCAGCGGACTTCAAAAAACGGTGAAACAAGTACCGTTACCGCAAGGGGCTGTGGTCGCGGTCGTGGATACCAGCGGCATTCTGCTGGCGCGGCATCCTGATCCGGCGAACGAATGGACCGGAAAACCCGCGCCCGAGCGGGAAGCGCTGGAAGGCATGCTTGCCTCTGATTGCCGGGGGTTTGCAGAGTTTCCCGGCCAGGACGGGGTGATACGTCTAAATTCCATCGAACCCCTGCAGAGGATAGACGGTAAATGTATGTATGTGCGGGTCGGGGTGCCCAAGGACGAGGTATACGAGCCCGTCAAGGCACGCGCCATGCGAGACATCGCCGTATTACTGACCATGACTGCTCTGTTGCTCGCCATCGCCTGGTTCGGAAGCCACTGGCTGGTGCTGCGCCGAATGTATGCGCTGACCGATGCGGCGAGGCTCATGGGCAAGGGCGATTTGTCCACTCGTACCGGTTTGCCGCCGTCCGGCGACGAAATTGGTCTATTGGCGCGGATTTTCGACCAGACGGCGGAACGATTGCAGGACCGAGAGGCTCGTCTACTGGAAGCCGATAGAGCTCTGTCCCATGCCAATCGGGCGCTGATCGTGCTCAGCGCCGGTAACCGCGTCATGCTGCGCGCAGCCGACGAACAAAGTTTGCTCGACACCATGTGCAGCATGATCGTGGAAAAAGGCGGCTATCGCATGACCTGGGTGGGGTTTGCGGGCCACGACGCGGATAAAAGCATCCGTCCCGTCGCCCATGCCGGGACGGACCGGGACTATGTCGATCACCTAAAACTCAGCTGGGGCGAGGACATCCAACGCCATGGTGCTTGCGGAACGGCCATCGCGGAAGGCCGGCCGGTGGTTATACGGGACATCGCTTCGGCGCCGGAATATACGCTATGGCGCGAAGCCGCATTGCGATGCGGTTTTGCATCGTGCATCGCCTTGCCCCTAATCGGTGCCTACGGCACCATCGGCATGATCAGTATCTATGCCACGGAAATCGACGCCTTCGACGACGGCGAAATCGAACTGCTTTACGAGGCGGCGGCTGATCTGGCCTATGGCATCTGCCGCTTGCGTGATCAAACCCGCAGCCGGCAAGCCGATGAGATCGAGGATCTTTATAACAGGGCGCCCTGCGGTTACCACTCGCTGGATGAGAACGGCTTCATCGTCCGCATGAACGATACCGAGCTATCCTGGCTGGGTTATGTCCGCGAAGAGGTGATAGGCAAGATGCGATATTTCGATCTGATGCCTCCCTCTAGTCAGCAGCTTATCGAAGAACAATTCCTGCTTTTCAAGGAACGTGGCTGGGTGCGTAACCTCGAATTCGAATTGGTACGCAGGGATGGCACAATTCTGCCCATTTTATTGAATGCCACGGCAGTCCGAGACGAAGAAGGCCGTTACCTGGCCAGCCGCTCTACCGTGTACGACATCACCGACCGCAAGCGAGCCGAAGAAGCCCTGCGGCAGGCCAAGGAGGCCGCGGAGGTCGCGACCCGGATCAAGAGCGAATTCCTGGCCAACATGTCGCACGAATTGCGCACGCCGCTCAACGCCATCATCGGTTTTTCCGAAGTGCTGAAGGACGGACTGATAGGCGAACTCACTCCCGAACAGCAGGAGTATGTCACCGACATCTTCAGCAGCGGCCAGCACTTGCTGTCTCTGATTAACGACATTCTCGACCTGTCGAAGATAGAGGCCGGCAAGATGGTTCTGGACTTGGAGGCCTTGGATGTTGACGATACGCTCAACAACAGCCTTTCCGTCATTAAGGAAAAGGCGGCGGCCCACCGCATCCAGTTACGGCTCGAAGTGGCCGAACCCATGGGCCAGGCTATGTTGGACGCGCGCAAGACCAAGCAGATCATCTACAACCTGCTTTCAAATGCCGTCAAGTTTACGCCCGAAGCCGGCCGAGTTACATTGCGGGCTCGCAAGGTCAGCCGCTCCGACATCGAAGCCTGGACTTCCACGGCGCAGACCAGTCTGAGGATGCCCTTGCAAGGCAACGAGTTTGCGGAGTTTCTGGAACTTGAGATAGAGGATAGCGGTATAGGAATTTCGGACGAGGACGCGCCCCGCCTGTTCCACGCTTTTTCGCAATTGGATTCCTCGCTGTCGCGAGAGACCGAAGGCACGGGCCTGGGTTTGATATTGGTACTCAAATTGGCGCAACTACACGGCGGCACCATGGCCTTGTCCAGCGAACCCGCGAGAGGCAGCCGTTTCATCGTCTGGCTGCCTTGGCGCGACGGTGGCTCGGATGTCGCCAGCGCGAAACCGCGGCCTTACAGGCTGGCAAACGACACTAGCCGTGCTCTTGCCCTGGTAATCGAGGATAGTCCCACCGCCGCCGAGCTGGTCCGCCTGCAATTGGAGCCGGAAGGATTTGAAACAGTACATGTGGCTAATGCCACGGACGGTCTTGAATTTCTAACAAGCCAGACGCCGACGCTGATCATTCTCGACATCATGCTGCCGGACATGGATGGCTGGGATCTGTTAGCCCGAATCAAGCAGCCTGGCTCACCCGCCGCGCACATTCCGGTTGTCATCGTCTCCATCGTCGCCGATACGCAAAAGGGTTTTTCGCTCGGTGCCAGCGCCGTGCTACAGAAGCCGGTCAGTCGCGGAGACTTGATAGACACCCTGAAAGGCCTGGGGCTGACACCGGCTAGCCAATCCCTAAGGGTGCTGGTAGTCGATGACGATCCGAAAGCCGTGGAGTTACTCGCCGCCTATTTGGTCGAGCCGGGCTACTTGGTGCTACGCGCTTACGGCGGCAAGGAAGGCATAGCCATCGCTCGACGGGAACGGCCCGATCTGCTGGTGCTGGACTTGATGATGCCCGAAGTGAATGGTTTCGATGTGGTCGAGGCCCTGAAGAACAGCCCGGAAACGGCCAGTATCCCGATCGTGGTCGTAACCGCCAAGACATTGACCGAAGAAGACAGGGCAATACTCCATGCGAATGTCACCGCCATTTTGGAAAAAACCAGTTTTAATCATGGCCGTTTCGCCGGCGAAGTACGACGAGCCCTAGCCATGAGCAGGAGGGAAACATGACTGCGCAAGTGCTGGTAGTGGAAGACACTCCGGCCAATATGAAACTGGTCTGCATGCTGCTGGATAAGCAGGGCTATAGAGTGCTCCAGGCCGAAAACGCCAACGATGCCATCGTATTGACCCAGCAGCACCTGCCGGATCTGATTCTGATGGATATTCAGTTGCCCGGCATTGACGGATTGACGGCGACCCGTCTGCTTAAGCAGGCCGAAGCGACGCGGCACATACCGATCATCGCTCTCACGGCTTTCGCGATGAAGGGGGACGAAGAAAAAATGATCGCGGCCGGGTGCGATGGCTATATCGCCAAACCTATCCAATACAAGAATTTTCTCGCCGAGGTGGAAAGAATACTGGCCGCCTCCAGCCAACAGGAAGCACCATAATGACGACCGAAAAGAAAATTTTGATTACCGATGATGATCCGCGCAACCGCAAGTTGGAAGAAGCGCTGTTGCAGGCTAGTGGCTACAAGGTACATAGCGTCGGATCGGGACAAGCCGCGTTGGAAGCGGTTGCCGCCGACCCTCCCGATCTGATCTTGCTTGATCTGATGATGCCGGGCATGGATGGTTTTGAGGTCGTAAGGCGCCTTAAAGCCGATCCAGCCACCTCCTATATTCCCATCGTCATGGTGACAGCGCTCGACGACGACGGTTCTCGTACTCGGTTGGCGGCCGTGGGGGTGTCGGAGGTTATCAACAAGCCTTTGGACCGCTGGGCCCTGCAAGCCTGCGTGGACAGGTTATTGGGGTAAGGCATGAAAACGATTGAATCGCCTATCGATCCATCTACGGCCGGGATCGAACTGGAACGCCAGAATAGGCTGTATGCGATGTTGAGCAATATCAATCGAACCATCATCCGTACCGAAGATCCTCAGGAACTTTATTCGGCGGCCTGTCGTATCGCCATCGAATATGGCGGCTTTGCGTTGGCCTGGATCGGACTGCTGGAACCCAACAACGGGGGCGTGGTTCCGGTGGCCTCCGCGGGTGTGGCGACGGTCGCTCAGCTCAAGAGCATAGCCGACGTGATTACCGATCAAGGGCCAACGGTGCATGCGATACGCGCCGATGGCCCATTTATCATCAACGATACGCTAGGTGATCCGAACACGCCGTGGCGCGGCATGGTCGAGCAATGGGATCTGCGCGCCGGCGGCTCCTTCCCGATACGACTCGAGGGTAACGTCATCGGTGCCTTCAACGTCGCCGCCTCCGAACCCGACTTTTTCCGCGAGGCGGAATTGAATCTGCTCGTGGAAGTGGTGGACGACATTTCCTTTGCGCTCGACGTGATCCGCCGCGAGGAAAAACGCATTGCCGCCGAAACCAAGATGCGCTACCTGGTTTACTACGATGCTCAGACCGGACTGCCCAGCCGGACGTTATTCGAAGAGTGGCTAGGGGAGGCATGCAGGGACACGGCGGTCAAGTCGGTGGTGGTATTGGTCGCCAATCTACGCCGTTATCATGCCATCGTGCAGTTGCTGAGCCCGGACGCGGGCCAGGAAGTCATTCGAGCCATGGCCACCAGGCTGGAGTCGGCGCTGCGAACCATTCCTCTGGCACGTATCAATGAATCGAAGTTCGCGGTGATTCTGCGCGATCCGGATGGGCTAGATGTGGCGGAAGAACTGGCGTGGCAAATGCATAGGGCCTTGATCGATCCGATTACCGTGGAGGGCGAGGAATTATTCCTCGACCCCTTTATCGGCATCGCATCGTTTCCACAGGATGGCACGCCGGCGAATGTGCTCAAGCACGCCATGCACGCTGCGTCGACTCAGGATACCTCCGGCCCTTGCCGCTTCTTCTTTGCCGACATGGACGAAAGTTCACGCCGGCAGTTCAGCCTCGATACCGCTCTGCGCCGAGCCTTGGATCGCAACGAGTTCGCTCTGCACTTTCAGCCCCAGATCAATCTGGCCAGCGGCCAGATCGTCGGTGCGGAAGCCTTGCTTCGCTGGCATTGCTTCGACTACGGATCGGTATCACCGATGGATTTCATCCCGCTACTCGAGGAGAACGGACTGATAGGCCCCGTCGGAGAATGGGTGCTGCATGAGGCCTGCAGCCTTGCTAGACGGTGGCAGGATGAAGGGCTGGAACCTTTCCGCATGGCGGTCAACCTATCGGCGCGGCAGTTTCTGGACAACGATATTCGAGCCATGGTGCGCCGGGTTCTTGCGGATAGCCGGCTCGAGCCAAAATGGCTGGAACTGGAACTCACCGAAAGCATCGTGATGCGCGATGCCGAGAATGTGATCCGCACCATGCACGATCTCTGCGCCGATGGCGTTAGCTTTGCGCTGGATGACTTCGGTACCGGTTATTCGTCCCTCAGCTATCTACAACGCCTACCCGTTGCCCGCATCAAGATCGATCGCTCTTTCGTCATCAATATCACCTCCAATCCTAGCGATGCCGCCATCGTCCGCGCCGTGGTCGGCATGGCTCACAGTCTGGGTTTGTCGGTCATCGCCGAAGGCGTCGAAACCGACGGCCAGCTTGGTTTTCTGCGCGGAGTCGGATGCGAGGAAATGCAGGGCTATCTGTTTAGCCGGCCCTTGCCCGCGGAGGAGTTTGCCGCGCTGCTGCGCGAGGGACGTTGTATCCCGCCTGGAGAAATAATCGACAGACCCGAGAGGGTTTTGCTGCTGGTGGATGATGAACCGAACATTTTGTCCGCGCTGAGCCGTGGCTTACGCCGCAAAGGTTTCCGTATTCTCAGCACCACCAGCACCCGAGAAGGTTTCGAGCTATTGGCGACTCACCGGCCGGGGGTGGTCGTTTGCGACCAGCGCATGCCGGAGATGACCGGCACCGAGTTCCTGCGCCGGGTTAAGGAGCTGTATCCCGATACGATGCGCATGGTGCTTTCCGGTTATGCCGATCTTAACTCGGTACTCGATGCCGTCAACAAGGGCGCGGTTTACAAATTTCTGACCAAGCCTTGGGAAGACGAAGCGCTTTGCGAAAGCATCAAGGACGCATTCCACATTTACGAGCTGCATCGCGAAAACAGAGAGTTATCCAGCTTGCTGCAAGCTTGTCAGACAGGTTCGAGCCATCCGTCCGACATTTCTTGATACTGTCGGCCAATCGCGAGTCGGGGTGTGAATTTAGACGGGAACTGAAAAACGTCCCGGCCGGTTTTGAACAAGGCAAAAAGCCTAAAAATCGGTGAGATAAGAGAGGATTTGGATATTTCCAGAAAATACCGTTCCCACTTTTTTGATCGTGGGAACGGTAGAGTTTTATTTATTCCGCTTATTTCGATGCGCGTTTGCGTTCGTTTTCAGTCAAAAATATTTTACGTAGACGAATCGACTTAGGCGTTACTTCGACCAACTCATCATCGCTGATAAACTCCAGAGCTTGCTCTAAGGTCATTTTTTGAATTTTGGCGCAGGTCAAACTATCATCGGTACCGGCGGCGCGAATGTTAGTCAATGGCTTGGGTTTGGTTGGATTAACCGTTAAATCATTATTTCGTGAATGGATACCGACTAATTGACCTTCGTAGATTTCATCGCCATTAACCACCAATAGCTCGCCCCGAGCTTGCAGCGGATATAGAGAGTAATCGACTGCTTTGCCTTTCGCCATCGAAATTAAAACACCGCGAATTCGATTACCCACCGCGCCTTCCTTCACCGGGCCGTAATGATCGAATACGTGATAGAACAAACCCGATCCGGATGTTGCGGTTAGGAATTCCGTCTGGAATCCCAGCAAGCCACGGGAAGGCACAACATATTCCAAGCGGATACGGCCTTTGCCATCGGGCACCATGTCTTTTAGGTCACCCTTGCGGTCACCCAGTTTTTCCATGATGGTGCCTTGATGCTGCTCTTCCACTTCAATCGTTACATTTTCATAGGGTTCCGATTTAACGCCATCGATTTCCTTGATAATCACTTGTGGGCGTGACACGCCCAGTTCGAAACCTTCGCGGCGCATATTTTCGATCAGGACCGATAAATGTAATTCGCCACGACCCGATACTTTAAATTTATCCGGGTCATCGGTGGTTTCGACACGCAAGGCCACGTTGTGCTGTAATTCTTTTTGCAAGCGATCGTAAATTTGGCGGGTGGTAATGAATTTACCTTCCCTACCCGCAAACGGTGAATTATTGACCTGGAAGGTCATGCTCACGGTTGGCTCGTCGACCGATAGCGGGGGCAGCGCGACAACATTGTTGGGGTCGCATAGCGTTTCCGAGATTTTCAGGTTTTCAATGCCGCAGAAGGCAATGATGTCGCCCGCTTGCGCGGTTTCGACTTCGACGCGTTCCAAACCATGGAAACCATACAGTTTCAACATCCGGCCGCTACGGTTTTTACCTTCATTATCGACGATGGTTAAGGGCATGTTACGCGTGACTTTTCCGTGCTGAATGCGGCCGATACCGATAACACCCACGTAAGAGTTGTAATCCAGACTGATGACCTGCATCTGGAAGGGCGCATCGATCTCAACCGGCGGCGGCGCTACTTTATCGACTATCGTTTGAAACAGCGGCGTCATATCGCCACCCGATACATCGGCTTCCAGTCCGGCAAACCCATTCAACGCCGAGGCATAAACAATCGGGAAATCCAATTGCTCATCGGTTGCGCCCAGGTTATCGAACAAATCGAAGGTTTGATCGACCACCCAATCAGGGCGAGCGCCGGGTCTATCCACTTTATTGATGACGACGATGGGTTTCAGGCCCAAGGCGAAGGCTTTTTTGGTGACGAAACGGGTTTGCGGCATCGGCCCGTCGACGGCGTCGACCAGCAGCAATACCGAATCCACCATGGACAACACCCGCTCCACTTCGCCGCCGAAGTCGGCGTGGCCCGGAGTATCGACGATGTTGATGTGATAGCCGTTCCAGTCTATCGCGGTGTTTTTCGCCAAGATGGTAATGCCGCGCTCTTTTTCCAGCGCGTTGGAGTCCATGACCCGTTCGTCGACTTTGGTGTGGGCGTCGAAGGTACCGGATTGTTGCAGGAGTTGGTCGACCAGTGTGGTTTTACCGTGGTCGACGTGGGCGATGATCGCGATGTTTCTGAGTTTTTCTATCACAGGATTTACTAGGTTTTTAAAGAAAAAGAGCCGGGCGGCTCCACCCTCCCAGGCAAACCGACACGGAAATTGATCGGTGGGTTGCTAGCGCGAACCCACCTTATGCACGTTTAACTTTGTTCCCAGGGCAAACCGTGGAAACGCCAGCCGTCGATATTGCCGCGATGCTTGTCGGCATCGATGGCGCCCTCGAAGCCTTGAACAATGTTGATCAGGTGTTGGAAACCGGCTGCCTCCAAGGCCTTGGCGGCCTCCACCGAGCGGACTCCGGTGCGGCACAGCAGCAGAACCGGCGCGGTTTTATCCGGCACATGTTGTTGAACCTGATCGACGAAGTTGGCATTCAACTGCATGCCCGGAAACTCCTTCCAGGGTACGCTGATGGCCTTGGGCGGATGACCGACGAAACCGTGTTCGATAGAGGTCCTGACGTCGATCAGCACCGCCGAGGGATTATTTTGTAATACAGCCCAGGATTGTTGGGGATCGAGATTCTCTATCATGTTCTTAGCTCCGAAAATGGTTTCTGTCAGAAGAAGATGCCTTTGGCATCCGCGCTGCATTACAAATCGCCGATTCGCCTATATTCTGGGTAAAAAATCAGCGATGAAGGCTCAAGCCGCCGCAAACATTGGGCGATTTGCGCATCAATAATCGCGGATGCAGGAGACTGATCGGTCGGGTTTGTCGCGGCTAAAGCCCGTTAAGACAGCAGGCAGCCGGTTTTCAAGGCTACCATTATCGCATTACATGGGGCGCGGTCAAGAAAACGGATGATGACAATCGGTATACAAGCCGATGATTGGCCGTTAACGGCATTACCAACATTCTGCTTCTGTAAGGAATTGCGAACTTTTTGCCCCGGTATGGGTTAAGGTCAATCTGCCGCATCGATCAATCGCTTGAGGTCCTCCAGCGATTGGCTGCGCCTGTAAGGTATAACCTCCAGCCTTCTTCGCGGTCGCATCTATGTTCGTTACCGCACTAATCGTTACCGTGTAAAAGCGGGCAATTTCGTTTGGTATGGTAAAAATCGAAGGCGTTCCGGTATCTCCGATTGCGGTAGCTCCGGCTGCGGTAGCTCCGCAATTCGTTACGGCAGTTCCACCGGCAGCCACATCGCAATAAGTGTTGAATTCCGTAAAGTGCCGTTCCATGGAGTTTGCCAGGTTCAACAATACGCCTTCCACATCGGCCCTTCGTGATTTGCGCACGCTTTCCTGATAGCTGGGATATGCAATCGCGGCCAAAATTCCGGCAATGACGACGGCGACCATTAATTCGATGAGAGTAAAGGCTTTTTGTTTATTCATATTCTTGATAAATGCAGCGTGTTGATGATGCATGCTCGATCATGCTGGCGGGCCTTGCCTAAGGCGAGATCTGATCAAGTCGATTCCGCCCGTGGTTCGACGAGCCCGCCACGAACGGAATCAAATACTTACGTTCATCTTGAGCTTGTCGAAAGCCTTGTTCAAGTTTCCCTAACGCAATTGCCTCCAGGATAGACGGCCTTTAATGCCAGGGTCCCGTAACTTATGAATTTTCAGCTCAGGGTTAGGGTCAGGGTCAGGGTCATTAGGATTAGGGTTGGTGTCGGATGAATTAGTCACTAAGTTAAGAATATCACCGTCGCCGCTAATTGCGGTAGGTTTTCCAAGGACACCACCAATTATTACATAGGATGCCGAGGTGCTGGTGTCGTGAGTATCCACGACACCGTCGTTGTTAGTATCGACAAGCGTAACTTGATCGCGGCTATTGACCAGACCGTCGCCGGTTAAGTCGAAAGAGTTATCAAGGCGGTTACCTGTCAGCGCGTCCAACGCCATTAGTATGCTGGTTCCGCCATGAGCGCAAGCGGCACCATTGGGCGTTATGGCCACAAAAATAATTATCCCATTTTTTAACTGCGCCTGAGATACCACTCGTTCACCGGCGGCGGTACTGGGAGGGGTCAGCAAATCCATGTACCAGCCTTTTTTGTTGTTATCCGCAGTGGTGTAGCTATGATATGAAGTGGCGCCTGCGCTAGTGTTTTGAGCCAGCATGGATTGTTGCACGAGCTCCGAACGTATGGCATTTGGGGATGTGCTGCTACAGGTATCGCTGGTGCCGGCGCGTTTTACGCAAGGGTCTTTTATGCCGTAAAAGGTTTGCGTCTGCGGCGAACTAGGCACGACATTGTCGCCGGTTTCAAAGTATTTGCCGGTTCCCATGTAGACTACGACGCCGAATGCGCCTGATTTCAGCGGATCCAGGCCCACTTGCGGCTTGGTGGTAATCGGTTGCACCGTTCCCAAACTGTCCTTGGCGATAAATAGCGGATTGGGCGTAGTGCCGGTTTTGAACGCCACATCCCAGTTGCTGGCCGTGCCACTGCTGACATCGAATTTCCAGAGATTACCTTTCAGATCGCCGGCATAGATGGCGTCCACGATGCGGTCACCGTTAACGTCAACGGTGATAGGTGTCGCCAAACCGTTGGGATTATTGGTATCGCCCGTTTCCGTAGAGATTGACCTGATGAGCGCTCCTGTTTTGATATCGACGATATACAGTACGGCTTTTTGATTGACGCTGTTGTAACCGTTGCCAAATACCGCGGCAAAACTGCCATTGGCCATGCGCACGATCGAGGCCTGGCCCAGTGTGCTGCCCAAATGCTTGGTAAAACCGTAGCGTTTGGGGGCGCCTGTCAGGTCATCCGTCAAGTCGCTTGCCGTCGGCGCCGACTGGTCGTTGATTTCCCATAACACGCGATTTGCGGCGAAAGCAGTTTCAGCCGTTGCGTAGGTAGCGTCGGCCGGGTCCAGAAAAGTGACATCCAGCGCGAAGATACCCTTGCCGCCGGCGCCTAGTGTTTCTACCAATACCGTTCGCCATTCATTGTCAATAGTGCCGCCGGCGTTGAAATAAGCATCGCTGGCGACGGGGGAGCCATCTACAAAATATTTGTGTGAATAGCTTGGAGATGTCAATGCCGATAAATTAGACAATATCGTGTGCGGCACATAAGCAAATAGTTCGTTACCGTTGCCGGTGCCGGTGATATTGGCATTAAAAACGTGCAACATGCCGTCGTTGCCGCCAATCGCCAGGATGGGCGTTCTGGCTTGGAATTTCGTACTGCCGCGGAAGGTCAGGTAACTGCTGCCTTCGGGATTAGGGAGCAGATAATAGCCGAAATCCCGGGCGCTGCTGATATATAAAGGGTCGGAGTTAATCAAGTCACCCAATAATGCGTTTGTCCCTGAACGTGCGCGGAGTTTACCAGCCGTGGTGCCTTCGTTGCTTTGGTCGCCACGCAGGTAGTTGACTTGGTTTTGGGTAAGCAATGCCTGTTGAGTGGCATTTAAATTGGCCCAATTAAATGAAATGCCCTTGGTCGTGAGCGTCGTACCCGCGCCGGTTACGCCCGTCGGGTTATAGCTAAAAATCGAACGGTTATCCATACCCTGCGCGGTGACCTTTTTCCCCGCATCCCAGGTGAAGGTGCTGGCGATGGCGCCGTTAACAATCGGATAGGCGAGTAATTGACCGGTCCAATCGTTAGTATTGAACTTGGCCTGGTAAATGACTGAATTGATATTCAGGCTGCTTGAATTGGCCGCAACGGATGCCGAAGAGCTGCTGGTCTGGATGACATCGGCCAGAGCCTTGCCCAGGGAAGTCGCCAATTCCTTGGGATTGGTGGCGGCGAAGTACCGGTCGGGTATCCCATCGGTCCCCGCCAGGCCCGTCGTATTGTTAATGACATCCCATTCCGGGGTCAGGTTGGGTTTATTATCCTTATCGGTATCGTTGAAGCCGCCCCATTTAGCCGCGTAAAAGAGCGGTTGTTGCAAGCTTGAAGCCGACGAACTGCCTATGGAATAGGTCACGGATGTTGCGATATCATCGTATTTGCAATTGGAACAACCTGTTACCGAAGCCGGGTCGTTATAGTTAAAACTGTTTATTCCTGAATGCGCATGAAAGCCGTCCTTGTCGGTGCCGCTGATAATGTAACCAAACCCCATGGCATAAGGCGTTGACTGGGCAATAACATCGGTAGTAATGATTACTTGCGAGGAACTGACGTCGTAATTGATCACGCCCCACTCGTCCTGATCGAAATCCCCGCCTTGCTCGCTATCCTCCCAATTGACGTAAAGTTTTCCTGTCGAGTGGTCCGAGCCGGAGGATGCAACGGTTTGGCTGACAATTTTGAAATCCACGATCGTGCAGTTACCCCCAACACTGGAATCTCGGCAAGCCGGCAAGATACTGATTGTTTTGGTTGTACCCGGCACGGTCACCACGACTTTGGGTATCGCGGGAGACAAGGCGACTCCGTAAGTCGTGACCAACTGTTTTGCGGTGTTCTGTGGTCCCTTACGGTCTGTGCGTATGGTATTGGTATGTGCATAATGCGCCAAACCCGAGATATGGTAGGAACCGGAAAGGCGGGGCGAATCGGGGCAGGTTCCCCGTACGCTGCTAAGATCAGTGATGGTCTTGGCGGTACATAACTGGTTATTGTCGGTGCCATTTTCGCCAATGAAATAACTGTGATTAGGAATGTTTTCTCCAACCCCCACCGTATCGGTTAAGGTATCCATGCCGCTGGCGCCGATGTCGGTGACGGCGGATAATTCGTCGCCATCGTATGATGTGGTACTGGCATTGAATTGTACGATATTGAGCGGTGAACACCATTTATTCGAGGCTATTGGATCGACTGCCGTCGCTGTCGTTAAGCCGGTGATTCGGGATGAGTCGTCGACATTAAATGCCGAGGATGCCGTTTTTCCGGCAAGATAGCGCAAAGATCCCAGTAAAATTTCCGCTTGCGGGTTGCCCCAATTGCTGCAACTGCCATTGGAGAAGGTGTTGAGGCCCCAGGCGCAATCATCGCTACCAGTCGTCGTACCAAAGTAGGTACCCTCGTCATGGCGATAGCCGTAGGTGCGCAGTTTGTCCAAGGTATTAATGATGCCTCCGGCTGTAGGGGTGGACTTGAAAGTGCCATCGGTAGTGACATTGATTTCGTCGGTCATGGTGCCAATGTTCTTCCTCAATACACCTCCGGATTTGTTTTTTCCATAAGACCCCGTCATCAATCCGAAATATATCTTGTCGGTATCGCCATAAGTTTGCAGCAAACCGGTGGGTTTAAGTGTTTGTTTGTATTCTTTACATGACTCAGAATTCACCAAGGCGGTGCTTGCGCAGACTTTAACCCGAGCAACGTAGTCATACGAGCCTAAACCGGCACTGGATTTACTGGGGGGGTTAGAAGAGGCGCTGATGCCGGATTTAGTTGAGTCATTGCCGTTGTTATAGCCGCTTGATCCGGACTTTTCTTCCTCCCAGCGGCATTGCCAGCGTTCATTGGAAGACCATAGCGAAAAATTGCCCTTGGCAACCCGAATGAGCGGTGCATCGGTTACGTTTTGCGAAAGCTGTGTACTGGAAACCGTCGTGTTGCAGAGGGTGATGCCATTTTTAACCTCATCCGAACTGAACGGAGTCAGCTTGGTCAGGTCCGCGCCAGCGTAAAATTTTGCGAAACTATGGGCGTCGTTGGGCAAGTAACTGCGTTCCAGCACGGTTGCTGTAGCC
>Ga0316622_100001044_pt1 | contig 17434 bp, 15 predicted proteins | sample OWC_Aug_OW2_C1_D_FD_207646 | JGI IMG/M metagenome (GOLD analysis project Ga0316622, IMG submission 207646) | Wetland soil microbial communities from Old Woman Creek delta, Ohio, United States - OWC_Aug_OW2_C1_D5_C | ecosystem: Environmental > Terrestrial > Soil > Wetlands | place: USA: Ohio... | reverse complement strand
GTGCAGGCTGCCGGCGGCAAGCAATTCGCCGAGCACGCGGAAATCGTTGTTGGCGGCCAGAGTCGGCGTGTCCTCGGCCACCGCCAGTGCCTTCTGCGCCGCCTTGCGGGCGCGCGCGAAGCGCGCGCCGAAATATTCGATGAGCGACTCGCGCAGCGCCGACTGCGCGGCGCGCTCGCGGCGCAAGGCCCGCCACTCGCCGGCCCGTCGCGGCAGGCTCACGAGGGCGTGGATGGCCTGCGCCGCGATCACCAGCACGCCGCAGGCGGCGGCGACCAGGATCACGAACAGGTTGAGCGAGAAATCCGTGCGCCAGCCGCGCCAGTACAGCGTCACCAGTCCGTCGTTGGTGCCCAGCGTCGAGGCGGCCACGACGGCAACCACGAAGAGCAGCACGATCCAGATGACGCTGCGCATGGCCGCTCGCCCCGCCGCCGTGTCAGCGACCGGCCGACGCCGCGGCGATGGCCGCCAGCGTGGCGTCGGGCCTCGGCGTGTTGACCAGCCTGGCCTGCCCCATCACCTGGCGCACCGTATCGCTGGCGGTGACGACCCGGCGTGAACTGCGGTCGAAATAGCGGTCCAGCGCCGCCTGTGCGTCGCGCAGGTCGGACTGGGCGGCATCGAACTGCCGCGACAGCAACGCCAGCCGCGCATTCAGCAGCCGCAGCTTCAGGTTCTCGCGCAGGAAGAACGCCTGCTCGGGCGCCACCAGCATGGCTTCCGGCTGCTCGATGCGGGTGACGCGCACCAGATCCTTGACTTCGCTCCACAACTGCTCGGCAAAGTGGCGCCAAGTCCGGTCCAGGCGCTCCGACCAGCCGGCATCGCTGGCGGGCCGCTCCGGCGCCGCCGCTGCGGAAGCCGGCGCGCTGGCGCGCGGCGCGTCCCTGGCGGCCGCTGCGGCAGCGGCGCGCCTCTCGGGTGCAGCCAGCAGCGGCAGTTCGTCGACCTGGCGGATCACCTCGTCGAGCCGGATGGTCAGCATCGTGATGTCGGTGACGCCTGCGGTGCGGGTGCGCTCCAGGTCCTGTGCGACGGCCCGCCGCACGCGCTCCAGGCGCGGCTGGTTGTAGCGCGCCAGGCGTTCGTCGGCGTGCTTGAGCGTCAGCACCAGGGGTTCGGCGCTGCCGGTGATGGCCGCCTGTTGCAGGGCGACGCGGATCGCCGCTTCGACGTCGGCGAGCACGTTTTCGTCGCGCGACCGCGCCAGCGACTGGATCAACTCCTCGAGTTGCGTGCGCTGCATCGAGGTCTCGGCCACGCGTGCCTCCAGCAGTGCCAAGCGCGCCGCGGCTTCGCGCGCCGTGACCTCGGCCTGGTGTGCCAGCGTGCGCGCTTCGGTGGCCAGGCCGGCGCTGTCCTGTTGGCGCCTCACCAGTTCGGCCTCGAAGGACTTGACGCGTTGCTGCGTGTTCCAGGCCAGCACCAGCGCGGCGGCCGACAGCGCCGCCAGCACGGCGGCGCCAGCCGCGATCCAGCGACCGGGCAGGCTGGCCGCCGTACTCGCCGCGCCGAGGTGAACCTCGGGCGCCGTCGCCGGCGACGCAGCTGCCCTTTCGGGGTCTGGCGCCGCGGCCATCTCGGGCGTGGCTTGCACAGCGGGGGGCGGGGTCGCGGGTGTCTGGGTCACGGGCTGGACGATTCTATCGGCGCAGCCTGCAGCAGACGAAGCCGCTCGACCACCGCCGCAGGCGCAGGGGCCGTGAGCTCGACCTGACCGAAGCCCGCCTGCAGTGCCGCGCGAACGATGCGCGGGTGGGTGGCCAGCGCGCTGATGCGCGACCAATCCGCTGCGCAGGCCAGCCGCTGCAGGTTGCCCACCGCCTCGCTGCTGCTGAACAACCAGCGGTGCGCGGCAGGCGCGGCCAATGCCGACTGCAGCAGTGCCGACTCGGCGGCATCGAGCGTCGGCAGCTGGCGGCGGTAAGCGGCGACATAGTCGACCGTGGCGCCGCGAGCGCGCAGCGTGTCGGCGAGCCAGTCGCGCCCATCTTCGCCGCGCACCACGAAGACGCGGCGGCCGGCCCAGTCGCGCCCGGCGACGCGTGCCCACAAGGCCTCGGAGTCGAAGGCCGGCGTGTCGGCCGCCGGTTCGACCAGGACCGCTTCGGGCACGCCGGCGCCGCGCAGCGCCGCCGAGGTGCCGGGGCCGGTGGACCCGGCCAGCACGCCGGCCGGCCAGGGGCTGCCGGCCGGCGCGGCAGCCATGAAGTGCTGCACCGCATTGGCGCTGACGAAGACGACGAGGGCGTATTCGTGCAGGTGCCGCCACGCCTGGCGCAGGGGGCCGGTGTCCTCGATCGCGCCGATCTCGATCAGCGGCAGCGACGCCGCCGCCTGTCCCAGCGCCCGCAACTCGCGCACCCAGGCCGCTGCCTGGGCCCGCGGGCGGGTGACGATCAGCAGCATCGCGGGCCGCGCCTCAGGCCGCAGGCAGATAGCTGCCGGCACCGGCGCGGCGCAGTTGCGCCGCCGCCTGCTCGCCCAGCGCGCGCGCCGCCGCCTCGTCGGCCACCGCGGTGCGTTGCCGCGTGCGCAGCAGCGGTCGCGCCACCTCGGCGGCGTCGCCGAGGGCGGCGTCCAGGCGCAACATGTCGCCCTCCCACACCGCATGTGCGGCCAGCGGCATGCTGCAGCTGCCGCCCAGGGCACGCGAGACCGCGCGCTCGGCGTGGCAGGCCAGGAAAGTCGGCCTGTGCAGGGTCTGCGCCAGCAGTTCGCGCAGGGCGTGGGCGTCCTCGCGAACTTCGAGGCCGAGCGCGCCCTGGCCGGCGGCGGGAGTCATGGTTTCAGGGTCGAATACCGAACGGATGCGTGCCGCCAGCCCCAGCCGCTTCAGGCCGGCCGCGGCCAGCACGATGGCGTCGAAACCACCTTCGTCGAGCTTGCGCAAGCGGGTGTCGAGGTTGCCGCGCAGCGGCTCGATGCGCAGGTCGGGCCGCTGCGCCAGCAACTGCACGACGCGACGCAGGCTGGAGGTGCCGACGATGGCGCCGTGCGGCAACTCGGCCAGCCCGGCGTAGCGGTTGGAGACGAAAGCGTCGCGCGGGTCCTCGCGCTCCCAGATCGCCGCCAGCACGAAGCCCGGCGGCAGATCCATCGGCACGTCCTTCAGCGAATGCACCGCCAGCTGGGCCCGGTCCTCCGCGAGCGCGGTTTCCAGCTCCTTCACGAACAGGCCCTTGCCGCCGACCTTGGACAAGGCCCGGTCCAGGATCTGGTCGCCGCGGGTGGTCATGCCCAGCAGTTCCACCGCCAGGCCGAAGCGGGCGACCAGCGTGTCCCGCACATGTTCGGCCTGCCACAGTGCGAGGCGGCTCTCGCGGGTGGCGATGATGGTGGGTGCGCTCATGCCGGCGATGATAGCCAGCCGCATCACTGGCGCCGGCATGCGCCGCGGGCGTGCGCTGCCGTATCCGGGCACGCGCCTTGCGGGCAGAATTGGTAACCCGGTTACATCGCGCAGGACCCCCCATGCCCCGCACCACCGCAACGCACAGCGCCGGGCAGCCGCGCACCAAGACAAGGCGTGGCGCCGACGAGGGCGACGCCGCCAGCAAGAACCGGCCGCTGGTCGGGGATATCCGCTTACTCGGCCGCATCCTCGGCGACGTCATCCGCGAGCAGGAAGGCGTCGAGCCCTACGAACTCATCGAGCGCGTGCGCCAGCTCTCGGTGGCCTACCGGCTGAAGGCCGACGCCAGCGCCGGCCGCGTGCTCGACCGCCTGCTGAAGAACCTGTCGGCCGACCAGACGGTGACGGTGATCCGCGCCTTCAGCTATTTCAGCCACCTGGCCAATATCGCCGAGGATCGCCACCACGTGCGCCGCCGCGCCGTGCACGAACGTGAAGGCCACCTGCAGGAGGGTTCGCTGGCACTGGCCTTCGAGCGCCTGCACAAGGCCGACCACCGCGCCGCCGAAATCGCGCAGACGCTGGCACAGGCCTACATCTCGCCGGTGCTCACCGCCCACCCGACCGAGGTGCAGCGCAAGAGCATCCTCGACGCCGAACGGGCCATCGCGGCGCTGGTGGGCGAACGCGACGACCTCGACACCGCGCAGCAGCGCGCCGACAACGAGGCGCTGATCCGCGCCCGCGTCACCCAGCTCTGGCAGACGCGCATGCTGCGCACCGCCAGGCTGACGGTGGCCGACGAGATCGAGAACGCGCTGTCGTACTACCCGGCCACCTTCCTGCGCGAGATTCCGCGCCTGTACCGCGACATCGAACGTGCCCTGCCCGGCCACCCGGTGGCGCCCTTCCTGCGCATGGGACACTGGATCGGCGGCGACCGCGACGGCAACCCCAATGTCACGGCGGCGACGCTGCGCCACGCCCTGGCGCGCCAGGCCGAGGTGGCGCTGCGCTTCTACCTCACCGAGGTGCACGAGTTGGGCGCCGAGCTGTCGATGTCGGGCACGCTGGCACCCGTCACGCCCGAGATGGCGGCGCTGGCCGCAGCCTCGCCCGACCAGAACGTGCACCGGGCCGACGAACCCTACCGCCGGGCGCTGATCGGCATCTACGCCCGGCTGGCGGCAACGCTGCACCACCTCACCGGCACCGAGGCGCTGCGCCATGCCGTCGTGCCGCAGCACCGCTACCCCGACGCGGCCGCCTTCCTGCACGACCTGCAGGTGATCCAGCGCTCGCTGAAGGCACAGCATGCGCAGGCGCTGGTCGGGCCGCGGCTGGCGCCGCTGATGCGCGCGGTGCAGGTCTTCGGCTTCCACCTCGCGACGCTGGATCTGCGACAGAGCTCCGACAAGCATGAAGCCGTGGTCGCCGAACTGCTGCGCGTGGCGCGCCTGGAGCCCGACTACACCGCGCTGCCGGAGACGGCGCGGCGGGACTGCCTGCTGACCCTGCTGAACGACGCGCGGCCGCTGCGCGTGCACGGCGCCGAATATTCGCCGCTGGCGCAGGCGGAACTGGAGATCTTCGAGACCGCCCGGCGGGCCCTGGGCGAGCACGGCCGCGAGGCGATCCGCCACTACATCATCTCGCACACCGAAGAGGCGAGCGACCTGCTCGAGGTGCTGCTGCTGCAGAAGGAGACCGGCCTGCTGACCGGCACGCTCGACGCCGCCGAGCCCGCGCCGGCCCGCGCCGCGCTGATCACGGTGCCACTGTTCGAGACCATCGCCGACCTGCGCCGCAGTGAGCCCATCATGCGCGAGTTCTACGCCCTGCCCGGCATCCACGCGCTGGTGCTGAACAGCGGCGCCGAGCAGGACGTGATGCTGGGATACAGCGACAGCAACAAGGACGGCGGCTTCTTCACCAGCAACTGGGAGCTCTACCGCGCCGAGACGGCGCTGGTGGCGCTGTTCGAGGAACTCGGCCGGGCGACGCACGGCGGGCAGCCGATCACGCTGCGCCTGTTCCACGGCCGCGGCGGCACCGTCGGGCGCGGCGGCGGGCCCAGCTACCAGGCCATCCTGGCGCAGCCGCCGGGTACGGTGAACGGACAGATCCGGCTCACCGAACAGGGCGAGGTCATTGCCTCCAAATACGCCCACCCCGAGATCGGCCGCCGCAACCTGGAAACGCTGGTGGCGGCGACGCTGGAGGCCACGCTGCTGCACCCGACGAAGACCGCACCGCGCGCCTTCCTCGACGCCGCGGCCGAGATCAGCACCGCCAGCATGCAGGCCTACCGGCGCATCGTCTACGAGACGCCGGGATTCACCGACTATTTCTTTGCCGCCACGCCGATCCGCGAGATCGCCGAACTGAATATCGGCTCGCGGCCGGCCATCCGCCCCAGGGCCGGCCAGTCCAGCCGCGCCATCGAGGACCTGCGCGCCATCCCCTGGAGCTTCTCCTGGGGCCAGTGCCGCATGGCGCTGCCGGGCTGGTGCGGCTTCGGTGCCGCCATCGAGGCCTACCTGGCTGCGGGCGACCGCGATGCGCGGGTGGAACTGCTGCAGCGCATGCACAGGCAGTGGCCGTTCTTCCGCACGCTGCTGTCCAACCTGGACATGGTGCTGGCCAAGAGCGACCTGCGCATGGCCGCCCGTTATGTCGAACTGGTGGAGGACAAGGCCGTGGCGCGCCGCATCTTCGGTGCGCTGCGCGCCGAGTGGCAGCGTGCGCACGATGCGCTCGAACTCATCACCGGCGAGGGGGACCGGCTGCAGTCCAACCCGGCGCTGGCGCGTTCGATCGCCCACCGCTTCCCCTACCTCGACCCGCTGAACCACCTGCAGGTCGAGTTGCTGCGCCGTTACCGGCAACGCGCCGGCGGCAAGGACGCGGTCCTGGAAGGCGTCGAGCGGCTGCAGCGCGGCATCCATCTGTCGATCAACGGCATCGCCGCCGGGCTGCGCAATACGGGCTGAACCGGCAGGTCCGGCGCCGGTGGAACGCTTCGTTCGGCAGGGACTCGCGATCGGTTGATCACCGGTCGGGCCTCGGCTGCCGGCCCCAAGCGGCGGCCGCGGTTGACCTGCCTCGTCAGCAGGCAGAAGCTCCGCCGGCCAGCGCCGCGCGCACCTGCGCCACCTGCCGCCGCGAAACCGACAGCCACTCGTCGAGCGGCGCCACGCGCACCGCCCAGCCGTCGGCGTCGGCGTCGTGCAGCTGGAGTTCCCGGATGGCACGTCGCGCCACCAGCGCATTGCGGTGCACGCGGATGAAGGCCCTGCCCAGACGCTGCTCCAGCTCGGTCAGCGACTCGTCGAGCACATAAGCGCGATCGGCAGTGCGCAGCGTGACGTACTTCTGCTCGGCCTTCAGGTACAGCACCTCGGCATGCGGCAGGCGCAGCACGCGGCCGCGGTCGTTGATCACGAGAACCGGTCCCTCGGGCGCCGTCTCGGGCGCGGGACCCCGCCGCTGTGCCAGGCGCTGCAGGGCGGCCAGCAGGCGCTCGCGGCGCACGGGTTTGGTGAGGTAGTCGACGGCGTCGAGCTCGAAGGCCTTCAGCGCATGCTCGGCGTGGGCGGTGACGAAGATCACCGCCGGCGGCTTGTCCAGGGCCCGCAGCGCCGCGGCCAGCCGCAGCCCGTCGCTCCCGGGCATGCGGATGTCCAGCAGCACGCCGTCGACCGGGGTCGTCCGCAGCAGGGCCAGCGCCGACTCGGCATCGCCGGCCTCGGCCACCACCTCCGCGTCGGCCTCGGGCAGGCTGCCGACGAGTGAACGCAGGCGCAGCCGCGCCAGCGCTTCGTCGTCGACGATCAGCAGGCGCAGGGGTCTCATCGGCGGGCGGCTGCAGCGCGCTCAAGGCGCCGGCACGACGATGCGGGCGTGGAAGGTCTCCCCGTCCGGCGTCGGGTCACGCCACACGTCGCATTGTGCCGCCACGTCGTGCAGCAGCCGCAGCCGTTCACGCACGTTGTCCAGCGCCATGCCGTGGCCCGGGTGGCCCGGCTCGCTGCCGACGGGGTTGCTGACCACCACCACCACCTGCCCACGCTGCAGCGTGGCGCGCACCGTGACGCGGCCGCCGCTCAAGGATGGTTCGATGCCGTGGCGCACGGCGTTTTCCACCAGCGGCTGCAGTACCAGGGGCGGCACACGGGCTGCGGCCACGCGTGGATCGGCGCTGATATCCCAGCGCACCTGCAGGCGCGCGCCGTAGCGAACCTGCTCGATGGCCAGATAACGGCGCGCGAGGTCGATCTCCTCGGCCAGGGCCACCGAGGCCCCGGTGTCGGCCAAGGCGACGCGGAACAGCTGCGCCAGGTCCTCGAGCACCTGCTCGGCGCGAGCGGGGTCGGCGCGCACCAGCGCCAGCGCCGCGTTCAGGGCATTGAAAAGGAAGTGCGGCTGGATGCGCGACTGCAACTCGGCCAGACGTGCGCTCGCGTCGGCGGGCTGTCGCATGCGCCAGCGCTGCGCCAGCCAGGCCCAGGCCAGCGCCGCGAAGGCCGCACCGGCGAGGCCCACCGCGACCGCACGCAACCCGCCCGAGACGCCCGACAGCCCGGCCCACCACAAGGGCAACCAGGCCAGCAGCGCCGCCGACGCACCCCCTCCCAGCACGAGTGCCAGGCGCGCCGGCGCCGCGAGATGCTGCAAGGGCCGGCGCAGGGCGCACATCGCCACCAGCCACGACAAGGTGCCGGCCAGACCGCCGAACGCCAGTGCCGCCTGCCTGGCACCCCAGTCGGCCACCGTCGTGGCGCTACCCAGGGCGACGATCGCCAGCACACCCTGGACGAACAGCACGGCGCGCAGGGCCAGCGCCGGGTGGCAGACGTCGAAGGCTGCCGCCGCCTGCGACTGCACTCGCTCGCGTTCGTCGGCCATGGGGTCGAAGCGAGTGATCGGGAACGACGCGTCGGGCCGTGCCGTCGGCGGCATGCTGTCCGGCCACACGCTGGCCGCACGGCTGGCGGTGGGCGGGAAGTCGGTGTCCGGCGATGCGGGCGGCTCCATCGTGCGCCCGATAATACGGACTCCCTGTCTCGCGCCGGCTAGCGGCGCCCTCGTCGCATGTCCCACGATCCCCTGGCCAACAAGCAGCAGGCCTGGTCGGCCCTGTTCAGCGAGCCGATGAGCGAACTCGTGCAGCGCTACACCGCCAGCGTCGGTTTCGACCAACGCCTGTGGCGCGCCGACATCGACGGCAGTCTCGCGCATGCCGGGATGCTGGCGGCGCAGGGCGTGATCGGCGATGCCGACCTGGCCGCGATCCGCCGCGGCATGGCACAGATCAGGCAGGAGATCGAGTCCGGCACCTTCGTCTGGAAGCTCGAACTCGAGGACGTGCACCTGAATATCGAGGCGCGGCTGACGGCGCTGGTGGGCGACGCCGGCAAGCGGCTGCACACCGGCCGCAGCCGCAACGACCAGGTCGCCACCGACGTGCGGCTGTGGCTGCGCGGCGAGATCGACCGCATCGCCCCCCTGCTGGCCGCCATGCAGCGCGCGCTGGTGGAACTGGCTGCCGGCCATACCGAGACGGTGATGCCGGGCTACACGCACATGCAGGTGGCGCAGCCGGTGAGCTTCGCGCACCACCTGCTGGCGTACGTCGAGATGTTCGCGCGCGATGCCGAACGCCTGGCCGACGTGCGCGGGCGCGTCAACCGGCTGCCGCTCGGTGCCGCCGCGCTGGCCGGCACCAGCTATCCGCTGGACCGCGACCAGGTCGCGAAGGCGCTCGGCTTCGATGGCCTGTGCCAGAACAGCCTGGACGCCGTGAGCGATCGCGATTTCGCGCTCGAGTTCACTGCCTTCGCCAGCATCTGCATGGTGCACGTTTCGCGGCTGGCCGAGGAGATCGTGCTCTGGATGAGCCAGAACTTCGGCTTTGTCGACCTCGCCGACCGCTACTGCACGGGTAGTTCGATCATGCCGCAGAAGCGCAACCCCGACGTCGCCGAACTGGCGCGCGGCAAGAGCGGGCGCGTCATCGGCCACCTGATGGCGCTGCTGACGCTGATGAAGGGCCAGCCGCTGACCTACAACAAGGACAACCAGGAAGACAAGGAACCGCTGTTCGATACCGTCGACACGCTGGCCGACACCTTGCGCATCATGGCCGAGATGGTCGGCGGCACCCGGGACCCGGTCACCGGGGCATGGACGGGCGGCCTGCGCGTCAAGGCCGACGCCATGGAGCGCGCCGCGCTGAAGGGCTATGCCACCGCCACCGACCTCGCCGACTACCTGGTGAAGAAGGGGCTGCCCTTCCGGGACGCCCACGAGGTCGTTGCCCATGCCGTCAAGCTGGCGCTGTCCAGCGACGACGAACTGGGAGCACTGCCGCTGGAGCGCTTGCGCGCCTTCCACCCGGCGATCGAGGCCGATGTCTACGACGTGCTCTCGCTGCACGGCTCGCTGCGCGCGCGCAACCTCGTCGGCGGCACGGCGCCGGCCCAGGTGCAGGCTCAGATCCAGCGCCACCGCGCACGACTGGGCGACTGAGGGCGACTGAGGGCGACTGCGCGAGGCCGCTGAACGCGGCCGGGCCGGCGCACGGTCCGGGGTCGCTCAGCGCGGCGGATCGGGCGGCTGGCCCTTGTCGAAGACGACGCGCCAGATCCCCGGCGCCTCCTGGCGCCAGATCGAATTGAAGCGTGCGATCACCTGGCCGGCCGGGTTGCGCACCGGTCCGGTCGACAGCGCCAGGCTGCCGTCGGCCAGCACCTCGACCTGATCGGGTTCCCAGCCAAAAGGTGCGGTGGGTGCGTCGAAGTAGGACTTCCAGCCGGCAGCCACCGCCGCCTTGCCTCGCAGCACCTGCGCGCCGGCGAAGAATACCGCCTGCTCGGACAGCCAGGACGTGAAGGCGGCGTGGTCGCGCTCGGCCATGCTGCGGGCAAAGCTGCGTTCGGCATCGGCCACCTGGCGCTGCAGGGGGCCGACATCCGGCACCGCGCTCACCCGGCCGGCAGCGGGCACGAGCAGGGCCAGCGCCAGCAGTCGCCGACGAGACAGTCCGGCGCCGGCCCGCCAGCACTCATCGCCCGGCTCAGACATGGTGCGCGGCCGGCTGCGGCGAGGCCGCCTCGTCCGCGAACCAGCTCAGGAGGATGAGCGCCATCGCGCCGCCGATCGGGAACAGCAGCACCGCCAGAGCCACCCAGGCGATCACCGGACGCGTCATGCGCCGCACCGCGACACCCAGGAAGACCCAGTGCAGGCAGATCGCGCAGGCCAGCGTCAGGCCGACGGCCACGACGCGCGGCACCGATGCCACCGTATGCTCGACCAGCGGCGGCAGCAGCAGCACGATGCAGCCCAGGGCCACCAGCAAGCCGGCGGTGGAGGAGGCAAGCGCGCGATGGGAGGACGGCTCGGGCATGGCGACTCCGACAGCGGGATGATCGGCCCACAGTGTAGGACCGCGGCCGCCGGCCGCGCTACCCTGTGCCTCCCGCCACCGCCGCCACCACCTTGCCGCCCCGCCGCTGGATCGCCCACCTGGACATGGACGCCTTCTATGCGTCCGTCGAGTTGCTGCGCTACCCCGACCTGGCGGGGCAAGCCGTGGTCATCGGCGGCGGCCGCCGTCACCAGCCGACGCTGCTGCCGGACGGCACACGCCGCTACGCCACCTTGGCGGGCTACACCGGCCGCGGCGTCGTCACCACCGCCACCTATGCCGCGCGCGACTTCGGCGTGCACTCCGGCATGGGCCTGATGAAGGCCGCCGCGCTGGCACCGCAGGCCGTGCTGCTGCCAGTCGACTTCGACCAATACCGCCACCATTCACGCCTGTTCAAGGCCGCGGTGGCCGAAGTCGCGCCGGTGATCGAGGACCGCGGCATCGACGAGATCTATATCGACCTCACCGAGGTGCCCGGCGCGCAGGACAGCCTGGGCCACGATCCGCACGGCGGCGTGCGCGCGGTGGCGCAGCAGATCCGCAACAACGTGCGCCGCGCCACCGGCCTCACCTGCTCGATCGGCGTCACGCCGAACAAGCTGTTGTCCAAGATCGCCAGCGAGCTCGACAAGCCCGACGGCCTGACCGTGCTCACCGCCGCCGACGTGCCGGCGCGCGTCTGGCCGCTGCCGGTGCGGCGCATCAATGGCATCGGTCCCAAGGCCGCGCTGCAGTTGCAGGCGCTGGGCCTGCGCACCGTCGGCGACATCGCGGCGCGTGATCGCTCCTGGCTCGTGCAGCACTTCGGCCGCAGCTATGGCCGCTGGCTGCACGACACCGCGCACGGCATCGACGACCGGCCGCTGGTGACGCGCAGCGAGCCGGTGTCGATGAGCCGCGAGACGACCTTCGAGCGCAACCTGCATGCCGTGCGCGACCGCGCCGAGCTCACCGCCATCCTGGACGAGCTGGCGCAGCAGGTGGCCACCGACCTGCAGCGCAAGGGCTACGCCGGCCGCACCATCGGCGTCAAGCTGCGCTTCGACGATTTCAGGACCGTGACACGCGACCTCACGCTGCCGCAGCCGGTGGCCGATGCGGCGGCGATCCGCCACGCCGCCGGGCTGTGCCTGAAGCGTGTCGATCTCGGCCGGCGGCTGCGCCTGCTGGGCGTGCGCGCGGCCTCGCTGGTGCGGCTGTAGCCGCCCTGCCCGGTCGCGGCCACGCGGTTACGATCCTCGCCCTTCGGAGACCAACATGCCCGTGATCACCAATATCGAAGACCTGCGCGTGCTGGCGGAACAGCGCGTGCCGCGCATGTTCTACGACTACGCCGATTCGGGCAGCTGGACGGAGAGCACCTACCGCGCCAACGAGGCCGACTTCCGCAAGATCAAGCTGCGGCAGCGCGTCGCGGTGAACATGGAAAACCGCAGCACCGCCGTCACCATGGCCGGGCAGGCGGCGAAGATGCCTGTGGCCATCGCGCCGGTGGGCCTGACCGGCATGCAGCACGCCGACGGCGAGATCCACGCCGCGCGCGCGGCCGAGAAATTCGGCATCCCGTTCACGCTGTCCACGATGAGCATCTGCTCGATCGAGGACATCGCCCAGAACACCAGCGCGCCGTTCTGGTTCCAGCTTTACATGATGCGCGACCGCGACGCGATGGCAACCATGATCGAGCGCGTGCGTGCCGCCAGGTGCAGTGCCCTGGTGCTGACGCTGGACCTGCAGGTCATCGGCCAGCGCCACAAGGACCTGAAGAACGGCCTTACCGCGCCGCCGCGGCCGACGCTGCGCAATATCGTCAATCTGATGACCAAGCCGCGCTGGTGTCTGGGCATGGCCGGCACGCGCCGCCACACCTTCCGCAACCTCGTCGGGCATGTCAAGGGCGTGAGCGACATGAGCTCGCTGGCCGCCTGGACCAACGAGCAGTTCGACCCGCGCCTGTCGTGGGCCGACGTGGCCTGGGTCAAGGAGCGCTGGGGCGGCAAGTTCATCCTCAAGGGAATCATGGACGTGGCAGACGCCAGGCTGGCGGTGGCCAGCGGCGCCGACGCCATCGTCGTCAGCAACCACGGCGGGCGCCAGCTCGACGGCGCGCCCAGCAGCATCGAGGCGCTGCCGGCCATCGTGGCCGCGGTGGGCGACAGCATCGAGGTCTGGATGGACGGCGGCATCCGCAGCGGACAGGACGTGCTCAAGGCCTGGGCCCTCGGCGCGCGCGGCACGATGATCGGCCGCGCCATGGTCTACGGCCTGGGCGCGATGGGCGAAGCCGGCGTGACCAAGGCGCTGCAGATCATCCACAAGGAGCTCGACGTGACGATGGCCTTCTGCGGCCACACCGACATCCGCAAGGTCGATCGCGACATCCTGCTGCCGGGGACGGCGCCCGGCGGCTGATGTCGTCGAGCGGGCCAGGCCGGCGGGCGATCGCTGCGCCGCCGACCGGCGCCCGACGGGGAAGCGCCCGCTACCGCAGCGCCTCCAGATCCCGCTGCACTTCGGCGTGCAGCCAGTTCACGAAGACCTCGGCGGCATCGCGTTGGGTCGCAGCCGACAATTCGACATAGAAAGCGCCCAGATTCGCCATGCACTCGCTGCCGAGGGGTGCGACCAGGGTGCCCTCGCGGAGGTGGCTCGTCAGGTGAGGGAGCTTGCCGATGGCCACGCCGCTGCCCTTGACTGCCGCTTCGATGACCTGGTCGTAGTGCGAGAAGCGCAGCCAGCCGGCGCCCTGGAAGCCGCGCATGCCCATGGCGCCGAGCCACTGCTGCCAGTCGTACCACGGCCGGCCATAAAGCACGGTCTCGAAGTCCAGCAGCACATGCCTGGCGAGATCGTCCCGCGAACGCAGCGGTCGGGCCGGATCGCGGGCGAGCGCCGGCGCACAAACCGGGAACTGCTGGTAGTCGAACAGCTTGTCCTGCGAGGTCGTCCTGGAGCCCACCGGAATGAAGCGCAGCGCGATGTCGATCTGCTCCCTGTCCAGGTCGACCATCTGGTTGCTGGCGACGAATCGCATGTTGATCTCGGGATGCTGCTGCGCGAACCGCGGCAGTCGCGGCACCAGCCAGGTCGACGCCAGGGCGACCGTGGTCGTCACCGACAACGTGCGCCAGGAACCCGCGATGCGCAGCGTGGCGGCGTCGATGAGCCCGAGAGCCTCGTCGACCGCGCGGTAGAGCTCCTGTCCGGCCTGCGTCATTTCCAGGCTGCGGTTGACGCGCAGGAACAGCGGTTGGCCCAGCTGTTCCTCGAGCGTCTTGATCTCGCGGCTGATCGCCGGCTGCGTCACGAACAGTTCCTGCGCAGCGCGGGTGAAGCTCAGGTGACGTGCCGCCGCCCGGAATCCGCGCAGCAGATCGAGCGACAAACGCGGGACACGTCTTCCGTCCATACGTTCAGCTCATGGGTGCGATGACAAAACGTCGTTTGCGGCGCGCGGCGGACTGCACAACCATCGAACGCACATTAGATCACCGTGGCGTCCGCATCGGGTGGCTCGCCGGTGGTCGTTGGAGGACGGCATGGACAGGCACTCGAAACTCCGGCATTGCGCCGGCATCGTCTCGGCAGGAGCCGCTGCGCTGTGGCTGATGGCCACGGGCAGCACCTCGGCACAGACTTCGACCTCACCGCTCAGCGTCGCCATCTTCGCTGAACACTATGTGCTGGAGGGTCGCGCCATCGACGATCTCGACGTTCTCGAGACATCGGTGCGCGACAGGCACCCGCGGACGGTCAGGCTCGACGCCTGCGGCAGCGGCACGGAACGCGCGCAGCGCGCGGCGGCGCATCGATTGCGTCACCTGTACCTCGAACTGCGGGTCCTCGATGCCGGATCGCCAGACTGTCCATCGCCGGGCGCCGCGCATGCCGTGCCGGTCGGCCGGCGCGTCGGCGCGCGCCCTTACGGCATCGACGACGCAGCCGTCGACCAATGGTGGCATCAGCTGATGCCATGAGGTCGGCACGTCGCCGCGATGCCGCCACGCGGCGCCAGCACATCATCGGCGCCGGGCCGCCGCGCGCGCGATGCCACGCAGGATGTGCACCTCCTCCTGGGTCAGCTGCGCGCGGTTGAGCAGTTGCTGCAGCCGCGGCATCAGCTTCCGCGGCGCCGCGGGGTCGAGGAAGTCGATCGCCACCAGCGTGCGCTGCCAGTGCTGCAGCAGGCCGTCGATGGCGGCGGCATCGGCGAGCCCGGCGTCGGGCGTGCGCGGCTCGACGGCGAAGCCGCCGAGCGCCTGGCGCCAGTCGTAGGCGATCAGCTGCACCGCCTGTGCCAGGTTCAGCGAACCATAGGCCGGGTCGGTGGGGATGCTCACGCAGGCGTGGCAGCGGTAGACATCGTCGTTGGCCAGCCCCGTGCGCTCGGGGCCGAAGACGAAGGCCACGCGGTGGGCGGTCGCCGCGAGCGCCGCGAAATGCTCCCGCGGCGCATGCGTCGGCGGGCCGAAGTCGCGCGGTGTCATCGCCGTCGCGATGGCCCACGTGAAGCCCTGCAGCGCGTCGGCGAGCGTCGGCACCACGCGGGCACGCGCCAGGATATCGGCCGCGCCACTGGCGCGCGTCACGGTCTCGGGCATCGTCAGCACCTCGGCATGGCGGGGCGCCACCAGCACCAGGTCGTCGAAACCCATCACCTTCATCGCGCGCGCCGCCGCGCCCACGTTGCCGGCGTGGCTCGGCTGGACCAGCACGAAACGTGTTGCATCGGCCACGGTCGCGGCACGGACGGCGGGGATCGGATCGGGCATCACCGTAAAATCAGGGTTTACCGCAGGCATTGTCGCCGCGCTGCTCTTTACGTCCTTCAACGCCCCCACCCCCACCGCAGGCCGTCCCATGTCGCAAGCGCTCCACCCCATGCTCAATATCGCCATCAAGGCGGCGCGCGCGGCGGGATCGATCATCAACCGCGCCGCACTCGATCTCGAGGTGCTGAAGGTCGGCACCAAGGGGCCCAACGACTACGTCTCCGAAGTGGACCGCGCCGCCGAGCAGGCGATCATCCAGATCCTGCTCGAGGCCTACCCCGGACACGCCATCCTGGCCGAGGAATCGGGCCGCGAACATGGCGCGAAGCACAGCGAATACACCTGGGTCATCGACCCGCTGGACGGCACCACCAACTTCCTGCACGGCTTCCCGGTCTACGCGGTGTCGATCGGCCTCGTCTACCGCGGCCAGGTGCAGCAGGGCGTGGTCTACGATCCGACGCGCAACGACCTGTTCTTCGCCAGCAAGGGCCGCGGCGCCTTCCTCAACGACCGCCGGCTGCGGGTGTCCAAGCGCACGCGCATCACCGACGCGCTGATCGGCACCGGCTTTCCCTTCCGCAAGGGCGACAATTTCAAGCGCTATGTGAAGATGTTCGAGGAGGTGATGCAGCACTGCGCCGGCCTGCGGCGCCCGGGCGCCGCGGCGCTGGACCTGTGCTACGTCGCCGCCGGCTACTACGACGGCTTCTTCGAGACCGGCCTCAACCCCTGGGACCTGGCTGCCGGTTCGCTGATCATCACCGAGGCCGGCGGCCTGATCGGCAACTTCACCGGCGAGGCCGATTACCTCTACCAGCGTGAAGTGGTGGCCGGCAACCCCAAGGTCTACGGGCAACTGGTGCAGATCCTGGCGCCCTTCACCCGCGTCATCAAGGAAGAACCGGCGCACGCCGGCGCGCCGACGGCGGTCGACGCGACACAGGCCGTCGTCGATGCCCTGGCGGCCACGGAAGCCGCACCGGCGGCCGCCAGAAAGACGCCGGTGCGCATCCGCAAGACGCCGGCACCCAGCACCGACGACGCGCCGATGTGAACCCGGGCCGGGTCAAAGGGTGTGAAGACTTCGTCGCCAGCGGGCCGAAGGACGCACCCGCTTTCAGGCGCGTTCCAGCACCAGCGCGATGCCCTGGCCGACGCCGATGCACATCGTGCACAGCGCATAGCGCCCACCGGTGCGGCGCAACTGGTACGCCGCCGTGGTCGCCAGCCGCGCGCCGCTGGCGCCGAGCGGATGGCCGAGGGCGATGGCGCCGCCGTTGGGGTTGACGCGTGGGTCGTCGTCGGCCAGTCCGAGGTCGCGCAGCACCGCCAGGCCCTGGGCGGCGAAGGCCTCGTTGAGTTCGATGACGTCGATCTGCGCCAGGCTCAGCCCGGTGAATTCGAGCACCTTGCGCGTCGCCGGCGCCGGGCCGATGCCCATGATGCGCGGCGCCACGCCGACGGTGGCCATGCCGACGATGCGCGCCAGCGGCTGCAGGCCATGGCGGGCCGCGGCGGCCTCGCTGGCCACCAGCAGCGCGCAGGCGCCGTCGTTGACGCCGCTGGCATTGCCGGCGGTGACGCTGCCGTCCGGGTGCACGATGCCCTTGAGACCGGCCAGCGCCTCGAGCGTGGTCGCGCGCGGGTGCTCGTCACGCGTGACGACGATCGCTTCGCCCCTCTTCTGGGCGATGCTCACCGGCGTGATCTCGGCGTCGAAGATGCCGGCGGCCTGCGCCGCCAGCGCCTTGGTCTGGCTGGCCAGCGCCATGCGATCCTGCGCCGCCCGTTCGATGCCGTATTGCTGTGCCACGTTCTCGGCCGTCTCGGGCATCGAGTCGATGCCGTGCCGGGCCTTCATCAGCG
>Ga0316622_100001043_pt1 | contig 17454 bp, 17 predicted proteins | sample OWC_Aug_OW2_C1_D_FD_207646 | JGI IMG/M metagenome (GOLD analysis project Ga0316622, IMG submission 207646) | Wetland soil microbial communities from Old Woman Creek delta, Ohio, United States - OWC_Aug_OW2_C1_D5_C | ecosystem: Environmental > Terrestrial > Soil > Wetlands | place: USA: Ohio... | reverse complement strand
GCGCATGCGCGCGCCACTAATGTGGTTCCATGCCCGTGCGCGGCGTCGCCCGGTGCACCTGCGCGAGCCAGTTCAGGTGCTGCGAGAAGCCCTCGAGATCGGGAAACAGCATTTCGTAATTGATGCCCAGTCGGTCGAGTTCCTTGCGCAGGCCTGCTTTCGCGTCGTGCGGAATGCAGTAGCGGATCAGCTGGCCGGGACACTCGTCTTCGAGCGGCAGGCGCGGATCCGGGTGATAGGTAAACGCGCCGCGCTGCCGGATCACACGATGCGTATGTCCGGCGGGAAAGAGTACCGCCACGTGCTCGACTTCGCCCAGGCGGTCGCGCCCCACGTCGATGGTCCGCTCCACCTGGAAGACGAACAGCGCACCGTCGGCGGGTTGCTCGGCCAGCGCGTCGTCGAGCACAGCGAAGAACAGGGCGACGAGCGGGTTGAGCGACCAGTCGAGCAGGCGCGTGGCCAGCCCGTGGTGCGCTGCCACCGCGAGCGCCTCCCAATCCTCGGCCGGTATGAAGCGCTCGTAGAACGTGGCCCGCTGTCGCCATGCGCGAAACACCGCCAGATCCGCTCCGGGGTCCGCGGCGAGCGCGGGAATGCGCCCGGCGGAGGCGATCAGGGAGTTGGGGCCGCGCGCCTGGCCCCGGTACAGCCAGGTATTCGCGTCTGCCGGTTCGTGCATGCGCTGCTGCAGTGTCGCGCGCAGCAGTTCCGCCACGCTGACGATTTCCTGCATCGGTGGAGCTCCCATGATCATGCCGGCGAGCAGTGCGCGTGCCGGACGTGGCTGTCGGGCCCGTCGATTGCCCTTCATCACGGACAACATCACACAGGAGTGTCTGCCGTGCCGAACGAGTCGACCACCCACGCCAAGCCGCAGAAGGAGCAGAAGGAGCAGGGATCGGACGTGGATCCGCAATTGCCCAAGGACGAACACGGGGAGGAATTGCTCGACGAAGCGCTGACCGAGACCTTCCCGGCCAGCGACCCGGTCGCTATCCCGACGCCTCAGGACGAGCGTTCGAAGTAGCCTCGCCGTTGCCCCGGTCCTGGCGGACCGGGTAACGGCAAAGCGGCCCGTCCGGGCCGCGCAGTGCCGGGCGCCTGCGACTTCCCGCATTGCCTCCGCGAGATCCATGCGGGCGTCGTGGTTCTGAGTGCAAACCCCTGCTGCTATCATCCGGGCTGACAGCATCTTCCCCGACTGCGCCCACTCGTCAGCCCCCGCGACATGCTGCCCGTCATCGTATTTCTGCCCTGGCTGGCAGTGCCCCTGTTCAGCCTGGCGGCACGCGGACCGCGCAGTCTCGCGCCATGGCTCGCCGCCATGGTGGACTTCGTTGCGCTGGCAGGGCTGCTGACGCTCGCGCCATCGGTCTTCGACGGCCACACGCTGACCTGGGGCCTTTCCTGGGTTCCGCAGATCGGCCTCACGCTGTCATTCCGGCTCGACGGGCTGTCCTTCCTGTTCGCGCTGCTGATCTTGACGATCGGCCTGCTGGTCGTGCTCTATGCGCGGTATTACCTGTCCGACGAGCCGCGGCTGGATCGATTCTTCGGGCTGCTCATGCTGTTCACCGGCGCCATGCTCGGCGTGGTGATGAGCGAGAACCTGCTGCTGCTGTTCATCTTCTGGGAACTGACCAGCCTCAGTTCCTTCCTGCTGGTGGGCTACTGGTCGCACAAGCCCGGTGCGCGCGACGGTGCACGCATCGCGCTGGCGGTCACCGGCAGCGGCGGGCTGGCGCTGCTCGCCGGCATTGTGCTGCTCGGTCAGGTCGCCGGCAGCTACGAACTCACCCAGGTGCTCGCCGCGAGCGCGCGCGTGCATGCCAGTCCGCTCTACCCGGTCATCCTCGTGCTGGTGCTGCTGGGCGCCTTCACCAAGTCGGCGCAGTTTCCCTTCCACTTCTGGCTGCCCGGCGCGATGGCGGCGCCGACACCAGTGTCGGCTTATCTGCACTCCGCCACCATGGTGAAGGCGGGGATCTTCCTGCTCGCGCGCATGTATCCCGTGCTAGCAGGCTCCGACCTTTGGTTCTACGCGTTGACCGGGTTCGGCCTGGTGACGCTGGTGTTCGCCGCCTACCAGGCGATGTTCCGCCACGACCTCAAGGGCCTGCTCGCCTATTCCACCGTGAGCCACCTAGGGCTGATCACGCTGCTGCTGGGAATCGGCACGCCGCTGTCTGCCGTGGCGGCGCTGTTCCACGTGATCAACCATGCCACCTTCAAGGCCTCGTTGTTCATGGCCGCCGGCATCATCGATCACGAGTGCGGCACGCGCGACATGCGCCGCATCAACGGACTGTGGCGCTTCATGCCCTACACCGGATCGCTCGCCATGGTCGCCGCGGCAGCCATGGCCGGGGTGCCGCTGGTCAACGGATTTTTGTCGAAGGAGATGTTCTTCGGCGAAGCGCTCGCGCTCGAGCGCGGAGGCGGGCTGCAATGGATCCTGCCGATCGCAGCCGTCATGGGCGGGGTGTTCAGCGTGGCCTATTCGCTGCGATTCATCCACGACGTGTTCTTCCTCGACCGTCCCCTGCAGACGCCGCGCACGCCGCACGAACCCCCGCGCTGGATGCGCATACCGGTCGAGATCCTGGTCGCCGTGTGCCTGCTGGTCGGCTTATTCCCGGGGTTCAGCGTGCAGGCGCTGCTCACGGTGTCCGCTCAGGCGGTCCTCGCCGGTCCGCCGCCGGAGTTCAGCCTCAAACTGTGGCACGGCGTGAACGTGCCGCTGATCATGAGCGTGATCGCCCTGACCGGCGGCGTGCTTCTGTACTTCCTCGTCCAGTACGGACTCGATCTGCACAGCCATGTGCAGGGACGCAACCTCGCCAAACGCGCATTCGACCGCAGCGTGCTCGGCATCGCCGCGGTGACCGACGCCCTGGCGCGACGGGCCTACGGCGGCGGCATGACCAGTGGCGTGACCCTCACCATCCTGACTGCCCTGTTCGTGGGGCTGTTTCCGTTCTTCACGTCGACGACTTCGACCGGGACGGCGCAGACCCATCCGTCCGACCCGATGGCGCTGTCGGTGTTCGCCCTCATGTGCGCGGCGTCCGTCGGCATCATGTTCGCCCATCGGCGCCGCCTCGCGGCCGTGATCGTGTTGTCGGTGGTCGGTCTGACGGTGACGCTGGCCTTCGTGTACTTCTCGGCGCCTGACCTCGCACTGACGCAGCTCTCCGTCGAGACCGTGTCCATCCTGCTGCTGCTGCTTGCGCTGCACTACCTCCCCCAGGACGCGCCGCCGGAGACCGCAGTGGATCACACCGTGCGCCACTTCCTGCTCGCCGGCGTGGTGGGGGGTGGCGTCGGCTGGCTGACCTGGGCCATGCTGACCAGGCCGTTCGTCTCTATTTCCGACTACTTTCTGAGCAACAGCGTGCCGCAAGGCGGCGGCACCAACGTGGTCAACGTCATCCTGGTCGATTTCCGGGCGTTCGACACCTATGGCGAGATCACCGTCATCGCCATCGCCGGGTTGGGCGTGGCGGCGATGCTCGCCGCCCTGCGCTTGCCGCGACGCCGTGCCGACGAGAGCGGCCGCGCGTGGTCACGTGAGACCTCCTTCCTCCCGCTCGACCTGCTGGCGCGCCTGCTGCTGCCGCTGGCCCTGCTGGTGTCCATGCATCTGTTCATCCGCGGTCACAACCAGCCCGGTGGCGGTTTCATCGCCGGCTTGGTCGCGGCGGTGGCGATTGTGCTGCTCTATGTGGGGAGCGGCGCCAAGTGGAGCAGCGCGCGGATGAAGATCGACTTCGGCGCGACCGCCATGAGCGGACTGCTGGTCGCCGCTGCCACCGGGATTGGGGCGATCCTTTTGGGCGCACCCTTCCTGACCAGTGCCTACGGCTATGCGCATGTGCCCTTGATCGGCAAGGTGCCGATGGCGAGCGCGATGCTGTTCGATCTCGGCGTATACCTGGTGGTGGTCGGCAGCACGCTCCTGATCCTGACGCGGCTCGGTCTGTCCGGTGACGCCGAGGAGGCCAGGCAGCCATGAGCATGGAACTGCTCATCTCGATCTCGGTTGGCGTCATGACCATGGCCGGCGTCTATCTGATGCTGCGCGCGCGCATGTTCTCCATCCTGCTGGGCCTCACCCTGCTGTCCTATGCGGTGAACGTGTTCGTGTTCGCATCGGGGCGGCTGCGCATCGGCATGCCCCCCATCATCGGCGCGCAGCATACCTACGCCGATCCGCTGGCCCAGGCGCTGGTGCTCACCGCCATCGTGATCAGCTTCGCCATGACGGCATTCGTCGTGGTGCTGGCCATCGCCGCCTACACCAGGCTGGGCCACGACCGGGTACAGCCGGACCGCGAGGAACTGGACCGGTGAACGCGCAGTGGCTGATCGTTCCGGTGCTGCTGCCTGCCGTCGTCGCGGCGGTCCTCGCGCTGGTGCGCCCGCTGGCGCTGCAGCGCCTGTTGTCCGTGGCGAGCTGCGCAGCGCTGGTCGGCATCGCCGGGCATCTGCTGGCGAGCGCCGATTCCGGGGCCCTTACCGTGTACGCGCTGGGCAACTGGCGGCCGCCGTTCGGCATCGTGTTCGTGCTCGACCGGCTGTCCGCGTTGATGCTGCTGCTCACCGCGCTGCTCGCGCTGCCGGTGGCGATCGCGATGAGCGGGGGCGAGGACGAGCGCGGCCCGTTCCTGCATGCCTTCCTGCACTTCCAGCTGATGGGACTGAACGGCGCCTTCCTGACCGGGGACCTGTTCAACCTGTTCGTGTTCTTCGAGGTGCTGCTGATCGCTTCCTACTGCCTGCTGCTGCACGGCCAGAGCGCCGGCCGCGTTCGGGCCGCGTGGCACTACGTTGTCGTCAATCTGGTGGGTTCGTCGCTGTTCCTCATCGCGGTGGCGCTCCTGTATGCGATGACCGGTACGCTCAATCTGGCCGACCTCGCGGTCAAGCTTCCGCAGCTGCACGCCGGCGAGCGCGTGCTGGCGCACTCTGGCGCGTTGATGCTGCTGGTGGTCTTCGCGCTCAAAGCGGCTATGTTCCCGCTGTTCCTGTGGCTGGCGCCGACGTACAGCAACGCGGCCGCGCCGGTGGCCGCGCTGTTCGCGATCATGACCAAGGTCGGCATCTACGCCATCGTCCGCGTGTATCCCATGGTGTTCGGCGCGACGGCCGGCGAGGCGGCTCTGGACCTGCGCGTGTGGCTGCTTCCGCCGGCCCTGGCGACGATGGCGTGCGGGGCGCTTGCGGCGCTCGCCTCGCGACGGCTGAGCGGCATCGCGGCGCAGCTCACGCTGCTCTCGGTGGGAACGATCCTCGCGGTGGGCGCGCTTGCCACCACGCCAGCACTCAGCGCATCGCTCTACTACCTGGCGCACAGCACTCTGTCCGGCGCACTGCTGTTCCTGGTCTGCGGCCTGGTGAGCGCGCAGCGCGGCGAGGCGCTGGATCTGCTCAAGCGCGGGGTCACCATGCACCAGTCCCAGCTGACCGCGATCCTGTTCCTGTTTGCCGCGGTCGCCGTGACCGGCATTCCGCCGATGTCCGGCTTCATGGGCAAGACGATGCTGCTGCAGGGCAGTGCTAGTGCCAGCGACGCCGTGGCCGCGTGGATCTGGAGCTTCGTCCTGGTCACCAGTTTCGTCGCGATCCTGGCCCTGATGCGGGGCGGGATCGTCGTGTTCTGGATGGCGCGTTCGAGCCAGCGCACGAGCGATACCGCGCCCGTGCCACTTATCGCAGCTGCGCTGGGCATGGTCGCCTTCGTGATGGCGCTCGCCACGCTGGCAGGGCCGATCAAGGGTTTCACCGACGCCACCGCTTTGCAGATGACCGACACGCACGCGTACGTGCGCGCCGTGTTCGCAGTCGGAGGACGGCCATGAAGGTGTTCTCCGCCGGGGTCTCCGTCCTCCTGATGACCGTTTTCTGGCTGCTGGTGGTAAACGAGATCGACGCCGGTCAGGTCGTGCTCGGCCTGCTGCTGGCCGTGGCCGTGCGGTGGCTGTGCAAACCGTTCATGGTAAGCACATTGCCCATTCGCCGACCTGGCGTGGCGCTGCAACTCGCAGGGCTATTTCTCTACGACATCGTCGTCGCCAATCTCGCCGTCGCGCGCGCGGTGCTCTCGCCCAGCCTGCCCATTCGGCCGCGCTTCCTGCGCGTGCCGCTCGATGTGCGCGAGCCCAAGGCGGCCGCGCTCCTGGCCGGCATGGTCACGTTGACGCCGGGGACGGTATCGGTCGATCTGGACCTAGACGCCGGCGCGCTGACGGTACACGCGCTGCTCGTCGACGACGAGAACGCCACCGTGGCAGAGATCAAATCACGCTACGAGGCCCGCATCAGGGAAATCTTCCAATGCTGATCACCGCCCTGGACATCACCTTGATCGCCCTAGCCGTGTCGCTGGCGCTGTGCTTCATCAGAATGGCGATCGGGCCGAGTCTGCCGGATCGAATCCTCGCGCTGGACACGCTGTACATCAACACCATTGCTTTCCTGGTCATCTTTGGCATCCGCATCGACAACGCCGTCTACTTCGAAGCGGCGCTGCTGATCGCGATGTTTGGTTTCGTCGGTACGGTCGCGTTATCGAAGTACCTGCTGCGCGGCGACATCGTGGAATAGGAGCCCGCCATGCTTGAATGGATCGTCTCGGGTGCGCTGCTGAGCGGCGCCTTTTTCATGCTGGTCGGATCGATCGGTTTGTTGCGCCTGCCGGATTTCTACAGCCGTCTGCACGCGCCGACCAAGGCCACGACTTTGGGGCTGGCGAGCGTGCTGATTGCCTCCGTGCTGTACGTGGCGGGACGCGGCCACGGCAGCGTGCACGAGATGCTGGTTCTGCTGTTCCTGTTCATCAGCGCGCCCGTGAGCGCCTACATGCTGGTGAAAGCGGCCTTGCGGCTGAACGGCGAATCCGATCGTCACTGACGGCGGTTGCGGGGTGGGGTGTGCCTCTTTATGATGCACGCGCCGGGAACCCGCGTGTCCTCGTCGAGGACAAAGGCGCAATCCCAACAACGATGACGAGGAGAAATCCCATGCGCAACGCTCGCCGCTCTCCCAAGGCCAATCCCGACACCCCGCAACGCCGCCGTTTTCTCGGCAAGGCTGCCATGGCCGGAAGTGCTCTGGCGCTCGGTGGGCTGTCGGCATGCGGCAAGAGCGAGCAGGCCGCTGCTCCAGCGGCTACACCGGTCTCGCAAGCTCAGCCGCAGATGACCCTGCGCATGCAGGCAGGCACACCGGCCGGCGACTTCTTCTTTCAGCTGAGCCAGGACTTTGCCCGCATCGTGTCCGAACTCACCGACGGTGCGATCACCGTCGAAGTGCTTCCGGCGGGGGCGGTGGTCAAAGCTTTCGACATGGCGGACGCGGTACACAAAGGCACGCTCGACCTGTGCCATGCGGTGCCCGCATTCTGGTACAGCAAGAATTCCGCCCTTTCGCTTTTCGGCACGGGGCCCGCGCTGGGCTACAACGCCAACACGCTGTTATCCTGGTACCAGCATGGCGGCGGCAAGGCTCTGTACGAGGAGCTCTACCGCGACATCCTCAAGCTCGAGGTGGTGCCGTTCCTGATGGGGCCCATGGGGTCCCAGCCGCTGGGCTGGTTCCGCAAGGAAGTGACCGCGCCGGAGGACTTCCAGGGGCTGAAGTTCCGCACCGTTGGCCTATCGGTGGACCTGTTCACCGCCATGGGGGCATCGGTGGTCTCGATGCCCGGCTCGGACGTGGTGCCCGCGCTCGACCGCGGCGTCATCGATGCCGCGGAGTTCAACAATCCTGCGGTGGACAGCCAACTCGGTTTGCAGGACGTCAGTAAGATCTGCATGGTGCAGAGTTACCACCAGCCCGCGGAATGCTTCGAGATACTGATCAACAAGCGCTTGTACGAGTCGATGCCCAAGGCGCACCAAGTCGCGTTCGCCTATGCGACCAAGGTCGCGGCGGCGGAAATGACCTGGAAGATCATGGATGCATATTCGAAAGCCTACATCGACTTGCGCGACAACAAGAAGGTTAATTTCATCAAGACGCCGGACTCGGTGCTAAAGGCGCAACTGCAGGCCTGGAACGCAGTGATCGAGAAGAAGGGGGCTGATAACCCGTTCTTCGTGAAAGTGCTGGAATCGCAGAAGGAATACATGAAGCGCGTCGTCGGCTACCAGATCAAGTTCGACACCTCGCCCGCGCTCGCGTACGAACATTTCTTCGGCAAGGCTTGACGCAACAGCGACGCGCACCCTGCGCCGCATCCGAGACTCCCGGCACCATGCGGCAGCGAGGCTGAAAATGAACCGCTTGCTTTTTTCCATCGACAGGATCAGCGCATTCACCGGCAAGGCCGCGGCGTGGGCGATCGTGCTGCTCACGCTTGTGGTCGCCTACGACGTGGTTGCGCGCTACGTGTTCAATCGCCCCACGCAGTGGGGCTTCGACGTCACCTATATGCTGTACGCGGTGCTCTTCATGCTGGCCGGCGCCTACACGCTGTCACGCAACGGACACGTGCGCGGCGACGTGCTCTACCGCTTCCTATCGCCGCGCACGCAGGCGGCACTGGATCTTGCCCTATACCTGCTGTTCTTCGTTCCCGGCATCCTCGCGTTAGCTTGGTATGGCATCGGTTTCGCGCAGGACTCATTCGCCATCCTCGAGCGGTCGCAGACCTCCGCCAGCGACATCCCGATCTACCCGCTCAAGGCGATCATCCCGGTCGCAGGCGCGCTGCTGCTGCTGCAAGGCCTGGCGGAGATCGTCCGCTGCCTGATCTGCCTGCGCAGCGGCGAGTGGCCAGGGCGCCTGCACGACGTCGAGGAAGTGGACCTGGACGAGCTCAAGGCGATGACGCAGTCGGAGTCGCAACGATGAAGCACGCGCGCTTCGGCCTGTTCTTCCTGCTGTTGGTGTCGGCAGGGATCATTGCGCTGCTGCTGGTACCCGAGCAGATCACGCGCGGCCACCTCGGCCTCTTGATGCTCGGCCTGATCGTGGTGGCTATCCTGCTCGGCTTCCCGACCGCCTTCACGCTCATGGGCTTGGGCATGGTGTTTGGCTTCATCGCCTTTCACCGTTCCTGGCAGCCGTTCTTCCAGAATCCGATCTTCGACCAGATGGTGCTGCGCACCTTCGGGGTGATGACTAACGACGTCGTCATATCCGTCCCGTTGTTCGTGTTCATGGGCTATTTGATCGAGCGCGCTAACGTCATCGACCGGCTTTTCCATTCATTGCAGATCGCGATGCACCGCGTGCCGGGCAGCCTGGCGGTGGCGACCATCGCGACCTGCACTCTATTCGCGACCGCGACCGGCATCGTCGGTGCGACCGTTACGCTGATGGGGCTGCTCGCGCTGCCCGCGATGTTGCGCGCCGGCTACGACACCAAGCTGTCGGCCGGCGTCATCACCGCGGGGGGCTGCCTGGGCATCCTGATCCCGCCCAGCGTAATGCTGATCCTGTACGGCGCAACGGCGGGTGTGTCGGTGGTGCAGCTCTACGCCGGTGCGTTGATCCCGGGCGTCATGCTGGCCCTGCTGTACGTGATCTACGTGATCGTGCGGGCGAAGATGAACCCGAAGCTCGCGCCGCCGCTTCCCCGTGATGCGGTGGACCTGCCCTTGTCCAAGGTCGTGTGGATGCTGGCGACATCGTTTGTGCCGCTGACCCTGCTCATCGTCGCGGTGCTCGGCAGCATCGTCGCCGGCATCGCCACGCCCACTGAAGCCGCTGCGATTGGCGCCATCGGCGCGATGCTGCTGGCGCTGGTGTATCGCGGACTCACCTTCGAGCGCTTCAAGGAATCGGTGTTCCTGACCGCGCGCACCACCGCTATGGTGTGCTGGCTGCTGGTAGGCTCGGCCCTGTTCTCGGCGGTGTTCGCCCTGCTGGGCGGCCAGGCGCTGCTGGAGGGATGGATCAAGACGCTGGACCTGACGCCAACCCAATTCCTGCTGCTGTCGCAGGCCATCATCTTTCTGCTCGGTTGGCCGCTGGAATGGACCGAGATCATCGTCATCTTCGTCCCTATCTTTCTGCCGCTGCTGGATCACTTCGGCATCGATCCGCTGTTCTTCGGCATCCTCGTTGCGCTCAACCTGCAAGCGGCCTTCCTTTCGCCGCCGGTGGCGATGGCTGCGTTCTACCTCAAAGGCGTGGCCCCCCCGCACGTCACGCTCGGGCAGATATTCAAGGGCATGATGCCGTTCATGGCGATCCAGGTGCTGGCAATGGTGCTGCTGTACATGTTCCCGCAGATCGGATTGTGGCTGCCGCGCGCCCTCTACCAGTAATGCAGCGATGAGGGTGCAGGCGCGGTGAGCGCCGCCATCGAGTTCGTCCTGTTTGGGGGGGTGCTGGCGGGCATTGCCCTGCTCCACCGTCATGCACTGGGCATCGCGCTCGGCGGGCTGGCGATGGTGGCCTGCTACAAGCTGGCCTTCACCGGGTTCAGCGCGGGTCCGGGGGTGGCTGGCCTGAGCGCTCACCTGCTGCACGAGTGGGTGACGCTCGCCAATCTGCTGGGCCTGCTCTCCGGCTTCGCGCTGCTTGCCAATCACGTGCATCGCAGCCGCCTGCCCGAACTCCTGCCGCGCTTCCTACCGAATGACTGGACCGGCGGGTTCGTGCTGCTGGCGCTGGTGTTCGTCCTATCCAGCTTCCTGGACAACATCGCCGCCGCGCTCATCGGCGGCACCATGGCACGCGCGGTGTACCGCGACAAACTGCACGTGGGCTACCTGGCTGCCATCGTCGCCGCGTCGAATGCCGGCGGGTCCGGCAGCGTGGTGGGCGACACCACTACCACCATGATGTGGATCGATGGCGTATCCCCGGTTACCGTCCTCGACGCCTACATTGCCGCGACGGTGGCGCTGTGCGTGTTCGGCGTGCCGGCCGCGCGGCAGCAGCAGCGTTACTCGCCGATCGTGAAGGACGCGCCGCCGGGACTGGCGATTGACCCTGTCCGCCTCGTGATCGTGGGCATGGTCCTGGTCGCGGCGATCGGAGTGAACGTGGCGGTCAATGCACATTGGACGCAGCGGGCCGGAGATTTCCCGTTTATTGGTGCGGCCCTCTGGGCGGCCCTTCTGGTGACCGCAGGCTGGCGGAGCCCGGATTTCCGTCTCCTGCCGGAGGCGCTGCGCAGCAGCGCGTTCCTGCTGGCCCTGGTCCTGACTGCTTCCATGATGCCGGTGCACGAACTGCCAAAACCCTCGGCGGCCAGCACGTTCGCGCTCGGCTTCGTCTCCGCGGTGTTCGACAACATTCCACTCACCGCCATGGCGCTGGAGCAGGGCGGCTATGACTGGGGGATGCTGGCGTACTCGGTGGGCTTTGGCGGGTCTATGATGTGGTTCGGCTCGTCCGCCGGCGTGGCGCTATGCGGGCTGTTCCCGCAAGGCCGGTCGGTGGCAGCCTGGCTGCGCCAAGGCTGGCACGTGATCGTTGCCTACGTGGTTGGCTTCCTGGCCCTGCTGGCGATCCTCGGTTGGACTCCAAATACCTGATGGATCGATAGTTTTCTGGATCCACCGGCGGGCCGAGCGCCTCCGCCGCGCTTGCGCGGGCATTCCCTCTCAAGGTACTCTCTGTCCAATCGCGGGCGGGGGAGCCCGCGTCGCTATTTCGAGCCGCAGAGGTTCGAAAAGCGGGTCCTCCAGAGATACCGAAAGCATGAAGAAGAAGGTGCTCGTCACGCGGGAGGTGTTCGACGAGACGCTGGCCTGCCTCGCCCAGCATTTCGACGTCACGTCCAACCAGGCCAACGAGCGTTGGACCGCGGACGACCTCGCCCAGCGCCTCCAGGGGATGGATGGCGTGCTGGTAACGACCGGCGACCGGGTGGACGAGGCGCTGCTGTCGCGTTGCCCGCAGCTCGAGGTGGTCTCGACCGTGAGCGTCGGCTACAACCACATCGACGTGGACGCCTGCACCCGGCACGGGGTTATGGCGACGAACACGCCGGGCGTGCTGACCGAGAGCGTGGCGGACATGTCCATCTGCCTCACGCTGGCCACCCTGCGCCGCCTGGGCGAGGGCGAGCGCCTCGTGCGCGCGCGCCAGTGGCAGGGCACTCACCTCAAGCAACTCCTGGGGCATGATCTGCACCATGCCACCGTGGGCATCGCCGGCTTCGGGCGCATCGGCCAGGCCATCGCCAAGCGACTGCGCGGCTTCGACACCACCGTCCTCTACCATACCCGCACGCGCGCCGACGCCGCGACCGAGCAGGCCTTCGCCGCCAGCTACGTGTCCAAGGACGAGTTGCTGGCGCGCTCCGACATCCTGATCCTTATCCTGCCGTACTCGCCCGAGACGCACCACTTTATCGGGCGCGCGGAGCTCATGAAGATGAAGCGCTCGGCCGTGCTCGTCAACATGGCGCGCGGCGGAATCGTCGATGACGCGGCGCTGGCGCAGGGCCTGCGCGAGGGCGTGATCTGGGCCGCCGGCCTGGACGTGTACGAGAACGAACCGAAGGTCCATGAGGCGCTGTTCGGCCTCGACAACGTGGTGCTGTCGCCGCACATTGCCAGCGCGACGGAACCGACCCGGCAACACATGGCAATGACGGCGGCACGCAACTGCGTGGCGGCCCTGACCACCGGAATGCCTCCCAACCTGCTCAATCCGCAGGTCAAGGAAGCGGTGTCCAGGGCCGGCTGACCGCCGGCAGACTAACAGGCAGACAGGGAGCGGGGGGTTCCTCGACTGCGCACCACCCGTCACGGAGGGCGGTGCGGCCGCGAGGCTCAGACGAGAATGATGGATGACCTATACCGGTTGAGTCTGGTCGATGCAGTGCGACGCATGGCCTCTGGCGAATTGTCCAGCGAGCGCTATACGCGCAGCCTGCTCCTGCGCATCCGGCAGGTGGACGATGCCATCGACGCATGGGCGCATCTCGATCCCGAGGCGGCACTCGCGCGCGCCAAGGATTGCGACGCACGCATCCGCGCGGGGCGCCTGCCCGGCGGGCTGCAGGGCGTGCCGGTCGGGGTCAAGGACATCATCTATACCCGCAACATGATCACCTCGATGGGTTCGCCCATCTACGCAAAGTACACGCCGGAAGTGAACGGCGAGGTCGTCGAACGCCTCATCACCGCCGGCGCCTTCGCCATCGGAAAGACGGTTACTACCGAGTTTGCGTTCATGGTGCCGTCGAAGACGCGAAACCCGTGGAACCGCGCGCATACTCCGGGCGGCTCGTCCAGCGGATCGGCGGCCGCGGTTGCGGCGGGGATGGTGCCGGTGGCGATCGGTACGCAGACCAATGGCTCGATCATCCGGCCGGCGGCCTTCTGCGGAGTGGTCGGATACAAGCCCGGCAAGGGCGTGTTGTCCACCGAAGGCATCCTGCCGTTCAGCCCGAGCCTGGACCAACCCGGTGTGTTCGCGCGCAGCGTCGAAGACGCCGGCCTGCTGGTGGCGCACCTGGCGCACTCGCGTTGGACCATCAGCCCTCAGATTTCCGCGCTCAAGCACGCACCGCGGCTGGTCGCTACGCGCACGCCGGTGTGGCACCTAGCGAGCGAAGACCAGCGCAACCGCTTCTCGACTGACGTCGCAGTGCTGCGCGAAGCCGGTGCCGTGGTGGACGAGATCGAACTGCCGTCGAGCTTCAACGATTCGCACAAGGTGCACCGCACGATCATGCTGTACGAGGCGGCAGCCGCCTCACGCACCGTGCGCAAGCACCATGGCGCAGGCCTGAGCGAATTCCTGCGCAAGGCGCTCGAGGAAGGCGACCGCATCTCCAATGCCGAGTACGAGCGCGCGATCAAGAAGCAGGAGGCGCTGCAGCGCGATTTTTCCCGCTTCACTGACGACTACGACGCGGTGGTCACGCCGCCCGCAGCGGGCGAGGCGCCGGCCTCGCTGGAGACGACCGGCGACCCCGGCTTCTGCACCATCTGGAGCCTTCTCGGCGTGCCGGCCATCGTCATTCCGACGGGGTTGGGCAGCAGCGGGATGCCGCTGGGCATGCAGATCATCGGCAACCAGGGCGAGTCCAACCATCTCCTGGCGACTTCGATGTGGTGCGAACGGCAGTTGCCGTTCCGGACGCTGCTCGCGCGCGAGAACTTCTGACCGACCGGAGGGCGACGCCCCGCGTCGCCGCGCCGAGTGCAACCTCTTGGGAAGCCTTCAAGACATGAATCTCGCATTCATTGGGCTGGGCATCATGGGCCGGCCCATGGCGCTTCACCTCCTGCGCGGCGGGCACGCGATGCGGGTGTATGCACGCCGCCGCCCATCCATGCAGCCGCTCGTCGATGCCGGCGCGAGCGCTTGCGCCTCGCCGGCAGAGGCCGCACGCGGGGCGGAGGTCGTGTTTGTCATGGTCTCCGACACGCCGGACGTGGAACAGGTGGTGCTCGGACCGGCCGGCGTGATCGAGGGCGCGGCACCCGGCAGCGTGCTGGTGGACATGAGCACGATCTCTCCGGTGGCAACGCGCGCGATCGCGCAGCGGCTCGTGCAGCAGGGCATCGACATGCTCGACGCGCCGGTATCCGGTGGCGAAAAAGGCGCGCTCTCGGCGACGCTGTCGATCATGGTCGGCGGCAAGCCCGAAGCGTTCGAGCGCGTGCGGCCGCTGTTCGAACTCATGGGCAAGAACATCGTGCGCATCGGCGGCCATGGCGCAGGCCAGGTTGCAAAGGCGTGCAATCAGATCGTGGGCGCGGTGACGCTCGAAGCGGTGGCCGAAGGCATGACGCTGGCGCGCAAGAACGGCGTCGATCCGGCGAAGGTGCGCGACGCCCTGCTTGCCGGCTATGCCTGGAGCCGCGTGCTGGAGATGCACGGCGCCCGCATGGTGAGCCGCGACTTCACGCCCGGATTCAAGGCCAGACTGCACCGCAAGGACCTGCGCATCGTGGTGGACACCGCGGCGCAGCTCGACATCGCGCTGCCTCAATCGGCGCTGATCGCTCAGCACCTCAACGCGCTGGTCGGCATGGGTTGCGGCGAGGAGGATTCAGCCGCGGTGGTCAAGGTGCTGGAGAAGATGAGCGGAGCGAAGGCATGAAGCTCGGATTCATCGGCCTGGGCGCGATGGGGCGCCCGATGGCGCTCAACCTGATGAAAGGCGGTCACGAGATGGCAGTATGGGCGCGCCGCGCGCAGAGCGCACAGCCGCTGCTGGATGCGGGTGCACGCGCTTTCGCCACGCCCGCGGAGGTTGCGCGCAACAGCGACGTCGTGTTCACCATGGTGACCGCCGGCCAGGACGTCGAGGAAGTCGTGCTCGGCCGAGACGGCATCGTGCACGGCGCGCGCGGCGGCAGCGTGGTGATCGACTGCAGCACGATTCCGACGGCGACCATCCGCAAGGTCGGCATGGCGCTGCGGGAGAGGCAGATCGAACTGCTCGATGCGCCGGTGTCGGGCGGCGAGCCGGGCGCGGTCGCCGGCACGCTCTCCATCATGGTCGGCGGCGACGAAGCTGTGTTCGAGCGTATGCGTCCGCTGCTGGCCTGCATCGGCAAGACGCTTGTCTACATCGGAGCGATGGGCGCGGGCCAGGTGGCCAAGGCGGCGAATCAGCTTGCCCTGGTGGTGTCGATCCAGGGGATCGCCGAGGCGATGGTGTTCGCGCGCGCCAACGGCGTCGATTTCGAGCCCGTGTGGAAGGCGCTGATGCAAGGACTGGCCGGCAGCAAGATGCTGGAGATCGTCGGCCAGCGCATGATCAAGCGCGAGTTCGTGATGGGCATCGACGCCAGCCTGCACCACAAGGACTCGCACATCGTGCTGCAGACTGCGAAGGAGTCATGCACCGCCACACCCGGCGCGGCGCTCGCTGCGCAGGCGTTCAACGCGCTGTTCTCGGAGCCGGGAACGCGCTGGGACTCGGCCGCGATCCTGAAGGTGCTGGAAGCCGCGTCCGGCTTCCCGGAACGCGAAAGCCGCTAGGAAGAGGTTCCCGGGAGATCGCCTTCGGGGATCGGCGGCATGTATTCGCGCAACTCGACTTCGCCCCGTGCCCAGCGGTGCGCCAGCGGCATGTCGGACTGGACCCCCTCCTGCCAATGCAGGATCAGATAGCTGCGATAGCCCTGGGTCTCGGCCAGGCGTTCGGCGTGGCGGTGCAGGAGCATGATCGCCTCGCCGTCTCCACCGGTGGTGATGTACTTCTTGCGCAGCGCCAGGCGCCAGCGGTTGTCGGCGACCTTCGCTTCCACCACCTCCCAGTTACGCGCAAGCGGATCCACGGTGTTCTTGTCGGGGATGATCGGGCTGCAGGCGGCGCAGGTGGCGATGCAGAGCAGGGCGGGAGCGAGGCGCATCGGGAAATCCTCTTCTTGCGGATGCCTTGCTTATCGGCGCCCGTACGATGGGGTTGAGGCGGGCGGGGGGCGGTCCGCGCGCACGCCGCCCAGCCCTTGAGGTTCGGAGATTGCGGCCGCTTCGAGCAGCTTGTACGGCGTTGCGGCGAGGACGCTTTCGATCTTGCGGTGGAAACCGCTTCGACGGATCCACAGCCTAGGCATGAACATCACGTTACGAACGCATGCAGGCGGCGACGTCATAGAACTTTCGCGTAAGATTGCCACTTCGTTGTCGCTAGTTGTTCCCTGCGTGCGCGCGTCGAGAATACGCTTTTGTCTCGCGGGGCATCGGGCCGGCTTGGCGCGGTGGCATCACCCTATACTGAGGGCCGCCGCGACTGCGCTTCCAACCCTCTGCGCCATCCATGACGCTACTGTTCCTTTTCGCCGGCGGCCTGATCGCCCTGATCGCCGGCGCCAATCTGCTCGTTCGCGGCGCATCCACGCTCGCCGCCGTGCTCGGCATTTCGCCGCTGGTGATCGGTCTGACGGTGGTCGCTTTCGGCACGAGCGCTCCAGAAATGGCGGTGAGCGTGCAGTCCGCCTGGTCCGGCAAGGCCGATCTCGCCGTGGGCAACGTGGTCGGTAGCAATGTCTTCAACGTTCTGTTCATCCTGGGTCTGTCCGCCCTGATCGCGCCTCTGGTGGTGGCCGAGCAGCTGGTACGAAAGGAAGTGCCGATCATGATCGGCGCGTCGCTCCTGCTGCTCATCTTCGCGCTAGGCGGAGTGATCTCGCGTGCCGAAGGCGGCATCCTGTTCGCATTGGTGCTCGCTTACACCGTCTACCTGATCCTGGCGGCGCGGCGGGAGGGCGCGTCCGCGTCTGCCGATTACGAGCGCGAATACGGGGAACGGGCACGCAAACGCGGCGGCCATCTCGCGTTGCAGGCGGCGCTGGTCCTGGGGGGGTTGGTTTTGCTGGTGCTGGGGTCGGACTGGCTGGTGCAGGCCGCGGTAGAGACTGCCAGGCGGCTGGGACTCAGTGAACTGGTTATCGGTCTTACCATCGTCGCTGCCGGAACCTCGCTGCCCGAGGTGGCCGCTTCCGTCACCGCAACGCTCAAGGGCGAGCGCGATATAGCGGTGGGCAACGTGGTCGGCAGCAACATCTTTAACCTGTT
>Ga0316622_100001042_pt1 | contig 17459 bp, 21 predicted proteins | sample OWC_Aug_OW2_C1_D_FD_207646 | JGI IMG/M metagenome (GOLD analysis project Ga0316622, IMG submission 207646) | Wetland soil microbial communities from Old Woman Creek delta, Ohio, United States - OWC_Aug_OW2_C1_D5_C | ecosystem: Environmental > Terrestrial > Soil > Wetlands | place: USA: Ohio... | reverse complement strand
TCGCGGGTGTGATCGAACGCCTTACTTCGTCAGCATCTACTCTGCCAAAGCGGTCAACAGGGAGAACTGTGACCTGCGCCCCGAGTTTCTCAAGGAAATGGCAGGGATTAAGGATGGCCGGGTGCTCAACAGCAGTTGTAATAATATGATCACCTTTTCCTCGATTCGCAAAAAATACCCCCTTGAGGGCATGGTTGTTCGCTTCGGTTCCTCCGCTGGTGAAAACGATTTCAGCAGGGTCACAGCCGAGGAGGGCGGCAACCTGTTTGCGCGCTTCCTCCGCGGCTTCCCTGGCAGGGATACCCGCCCAGTGATTGCTGGAAGGATTGCCATAGTGCTCTGCCAAGAAAGGCCGCATGGCCTCAACAGCTTCCAATGCAATTGGGGTGCTGGCGTTATAATCGAGATAGATTTGTTGATTCATTGGGTGCATGATATTATGGCAGATTGCTCAAACCGTTTTTCTGTTCATCGTCCCGTCACGATCTGATACCACATGCGCAGTCCGGTTATGGCAATAATGACTGCAATCGCAAGCCGGAGATATTTTGCATTGATCTTCTTGCTCAGGTTCCCGCCCAGCTGGGCTCCGGGGACAGTACCGACAACAAGTGCGAGAGCGGCCGGCCATATGATCTGTCCGGTCGCCATCTTGCCAATCGTTCCGGTGACGGCCCCCATGAAGACAATGCCGAGGGTGCTGCCGATAACGATGCGGGTCGGTATGTTCAGGATATATATCATGACCGGGATGTAGATGAATGCGCCCGGCGCCCCAACCATGCCGCCGAAGCTTCCGATAGCAAGGCTGACAAAAGCCGCAAGAATCTTGTTGTACTGCACAGATTCCGGCGGGATATCTTTGCCCTGTTCGCGCCTCGGTATGAACATGACTACAGCCGCGATCACAGCAAGCGTTGCAAAGATGCCGAGAAGCAGGTCGCTTTTCGTATATTTTGAAGCAAGGGACCCTGCAAGATTACCGATGGCATTGCAGCTTCCCATGATGAGAAGAATGGACGTGCTGACGAACTTGTTTTTCTTATGAACGATCAGCCCGGAGAGTGAGGCAGAGAGGACCTGGACCATGCTGATCGCGGCGACCTGTTTCATGTCAAACTGGCCTACACCGAGGAGCGGAGGCACATAAAGCAGAAGCGGGATCATGAAGATGGCGCCGCCAAGGCCGAGCAGCCCGGAAAGGAAACCGCCGCCGAGGCCGAGCAGGACCAGAGTTGTCAGGAAAGGCCATTCCATCGTCTTGTTTTCGCCTTAGACCTTTCCCTTGAGGATCTCGTTCCAGTATGCCCAGGGCATGATATATCGCATCATGAGCCACATGCTGAGCCGCTCCTTCCTCGGGTCCAGGGGCAATGAGGGTTTGAGTTTGCTGTCCTTGTCGAATTCGGCGAGGAGCAGTTTGCCGTATGCCGTTGTGAGAGGACATGCGGTATAGCCGTCATATCTGGGATTGTCACTGATCGATTTCTGTTTCATGACATCCAGGAGATTGTCCATCATCATCTTTGACTGAATTCTGACCGCAGCACCTGTTTTTACGTCTCCTGCATTTGCGACATCCCCGATGCTGAAGACATTCTTATACCGGAGGTGCTGAAAGGTCTCGGGATCCACATCGACCCAGCCGAAGGGATCGTCCTGGACAGCCAGCCGGCTCTTCTTGATAAAATCAGGTGCTGACATGGGAGGGGTCACATGCAGCATGTCAAAGTGAACGGTCACCAGTTCCTTGCTTTCGCCTTTCGTAATCTCAATAACCGCTTCCCTGGCATCGCCCCGAACTTCCTTCAGGTTTGAAAGATAATACACATGGACCCCGTATCGTTCAGCGATCTTAACGAGCACCTCATTGATCTCCTTCACGCGCAACAGGACGCCCTTGCCGGTATAAAAGGAAACCTCCGATTTTTCCAGGATGCCCCTCCTCCTGAAATTATCCGCAGCAAGATACATGATCTTCTGAGGCGCAGCCCCACACTTGATCAGAGAGCCCGGCTGGGTAAATACAGCCCAGCCACCCTGAAAATTCTTTATGCACTCGTACGTATACGGCGCATACTTCACATGGTAATTCGAACAGACTCCGTTCCTGCCGATCGTCTCCGGAAGGCCTTTCACAAGGTGCCAGTCCAGCTGTATGCCGCAGCAGACGATCAGGAAATCATAGGTTAGCTTTTCCCCTGACCTCGTGATCACCAGGTTGTTTTCGGGGTCAAATGTCTCTGCCCCGTCCTTGATCCAGTTGCACCCGGCAGGGATATAGTCAGCCTCGTTCCGTATGGTGCTGGTGACGTCGAAGACCCCTCCTCCCACCAACGTCCATCCCGGCTGGTAGTAATGTTTTTCCGACGGTTCCATGATAGCGATCGAGAACCCGGGATCTTTCCGTAACAGCCTGGCAGCTACAGAAATACCGGCATTCCCGCCGCCGATGATAAGGATATGATAATGTGTTTTCATACCTCGTTACCTCCCCAAGTTTCTTTCATGAAGATCTCTCTATTTTTATATTTAATGTACTGTCGGGCACGCCCCAGCTTCAGAACATGCCTACAACTTTGTCGCTTTCACTCATGAGATCGATGAGGCTGTCATAGCTGATGTCCTGCATATTCTTTTTCTCCGCATCAATCTTCAGCCCTCGTAATCTTCTGTCATCTTCGAGCACATACGCTGTCCCGCAGAAACCAAGGTCTTCGAGATGGTCCTCCTGGAGAAAGTAGACGCCGTTCTGCACAAGAACAAGGTCGGCCGCCATGGTACGGGCAAGTTTGACCCCGCGCTTCCCTTCTGGCGTGTCAGGGGCGCTTTTGACGATCACGAGCATATATTCCCCTAAAAAATCATTGTTGTATGTGTATTGCGGATAATATCGGCAATCTCGAAGCTATTTGAGACTCTGACGCCATCTATGAGATCCTTAGCCTCAAGGCCAGCCACTTCCATGGACACCCTGTCCACATATACTTCTGCGCCCATCTCAATGCAGTCAACAATCCCGGATTCCATATTGAGATATTCGGTTGAGTCCGTATTCTGGCCTTTTATCGCCGTGGTTATACCACCATCGAAAAGTATCAGCTTTACTGCCATGTCTTCTGTTATTCCTCCAAGGGAATGCCGGACTGCCTCGGAAGCGTCAGTTGTGCCGTAAGGGGGTCTTCTTAAGATGATGCTTATGCTGTCCACGGTTCCTCCTATACGCCAAACGTGAGAAACACGGGTTTTGTCTTAATGACGTTAAATAGGCCTCTCAGCGAACTCATTTCCCCGCCTTCAACTGAATCCTCGCCCGCAAGACCGCGGGTCTTCATGCAGCCGGTTCATATATCGACCTTGAGGCCTCTGCTTACAAGATGTTCAAGCGCTGAAAGCGACTGCGGAACCTGCCCTTTGACTATTGAGAAGACACCGTCTCCTGAGGTAACCAATCTGACCTTCTGGCCCTTTCGTAATGCAGCATCTGCCAGCTTAAGCATGGTGTGAGTGTTTTCGAAACTATAAGGCGTTGTCGACAGAAACATTACGATTTCTTTTTGCATGGCAGCCGCCATAGAGAAGGTCTTAGCGTGAATTTCTTCATGAATCCCGCTCCATTCAGTTCTTTCGCGAGCCAGGGTAGGTGCCCTTCTTGGTGACAGGGCAGCAGGCAGGGGCAGGCAGTTCTTCGATATAGTCTTTTTTCAGGATCTCGAGCAGGTCAGGGATAATAGGGTCTTTCAGAAAATAGCACCTGAGCCTTCCGTCCATGTAATAATCGATAAGACCCTGCCTCCGGAGAAGCGAAAGGTGCTGTGATACATTCGGCTGGCTTATCTCGAGAAAGTCCTCAAAGTCGCTCACGCATTTTACGCCTTTCAGGAGTTCTTCAAGTATCCGTATTCTGACGGGATGCGCAACGGTTTTAAGGACCTCAACCCTGTGCATGATGGACCGCATGATCACATTTCTCCCTCTGTCTGATAATATATGCAAACATTACAATACTTGCATATAAATGTCAAATAAAAAATCAGCCCTGTGCAACGATATCGATGAGCTTCGACTTTTCCTGCATCTGCTCGGTGAGGACCTCGCGCATAAGGATACAGGCCTGGATGACCTTGGCATTGGAAACAGAATAGTAGATGTTGACACCTTCCCTGCGTGTTTTCAGGATGCCCTTATGCCGCATGACCGCGAGGTGCTGGGAAACATTTGCCTTGGGCACGCCGAGTATCTCAACGAGTTCTGTAACGGACTTTTCTCCTTCTTTCAACGCATTCAGGATCTCAAGCCGTTTGGGGCTTGCGAGGGTCTTGCATACTTCTGACTGGAGTTCGAAAAGTGTCTTGTTCTGTTTCATACATGCATATTTTATTAACCATGATATCAAAAGGTCAAGGGAAACTTATATGTAACTTCCTTTACTCAAAGAAATATTTTGTGATACACTTTAAGACTCCATCTGATCTTCTCATTATGACAACTACAAAACGATATGCAATAGGCGTTGATCTTGGGGGTACGAACCTCAGGGTTGCCCTCGTCTCCGGCGAAGGGGAGATCGTACGAAAGATAAAGATGCCCTCCACGAAACAGGTATTAGATAGCATACTGAATACCATTGCAGAGATCAACCAGGAGGGCGTGACGGGGATCGGCCTGGGCTCTGCAGGAATCATTGACAGAAGACACGGCAGGGTCTTGACCTCTCCGAACCTTCATGCCATAGAGGGCATTGACCTTGTCCGGGAGATCCGTGAAAGGTTCGGCGTTCCTGTTGTTATCGAAAATGATGCCAACGTTGCTGCCCTGGGTGAGAAGATAGCGGGAGCAGGGAGAGGCTTTGATCGTTTTGTGCTGCTTACGCTTGGTACCGGCATCGGGGGCGGCATTATTCACAACGGGAAACTGCTCAACGTTTCAGCAGAGATCGGCCATATGAGCATAAATGCCGATGCGGAAAAATGTCCCTGCGGCAACAACGGCTGCCTTGAAAATTATGCCTCTGCCCGCGCCATGACAGCCAAGGCGGTCTCTATGCTCGAGAAGGAAACAGAGAGCATTTTGAAGGAATGCTGTAAGGGCAGCATCTATAAGATAACTCCGGAGGATATCTACAAGGCCGCGCTCGAGGGTGACACGCTTGCACGCGAGATCCTCCGGGATGCGGGACGGTTTCTCGGCGTCGGCCTCGCCAATATCATAAACATCATGAGCCCTGAGGCGATCATCCTTGCCGGTGGTCTGATCGGGGCATGGAATATCTATGTCCAGGAAGCCATCAGAGAAGCCTCACGCAGGGCATACCGGGAACTTTTTGAAGGAGTGAAGATTATCCCTTCCTCGCTTGGTGACGATGCGGGGATTGTGGGTGCCGCCAGCCTTGTCTTTATGGAAACCGCAGGAACGCCGGCATAACACCGACCGATGACAAAGAACATCCGCAACTTCTCGATCATAGCCCATATTGACCACGGCAAATCAACGCTTGCTGACCGGCTTCTGGAGTATACCGGCGCCCTGTCCAAAAGGGAGATGCAGGCGCAGGTGCTCGATTCCATGGACCTCGAGCGCGAACGGGGCATTACGATAAAGGCCCACGCCGTCAGGCTCTCCTACCATGCAGATGACGGTATTGAGTACATCCTGAACCTGATCGATACCCCCGGCCATGTGGATTTTTCTTATGAAGTTTCGAGGAGCCTTGCATCATGCGAAGGAGCGCTCCTTATCGTCGATGCGAGTCAGGGTGTTGAGGCTCAGACGCTTGCAAATGCCTATCTCGCTGTAGAGAATAACCTTGAGATGATCCCGGTCATCAACAAGATCGATCTCCCGAGCGCAGACCCCGAGAGGGTGAAGGAGCAGATCGAGGATGCGGTCGGCATAGACAGTACTGATGCGATCCTTGCCAGCGCAAAGGAGGGGATAGGCACGAAAGAGATCCTAGATGCGATTGTGAAGAAGATCCCTTCTCCTCCCGGAGACGCAGATAAGCCCCTGAAGGCGCTCATCTTTGATTCGTGGTTCGACAATTACCAGGGGGTCATTGTTCTGGTGAGGGTGTTTGACGGCAGGGTCAGGGCCGGAAGTAAAATTTTGCTGATGGCGATCGGGACCTCGTTCGAAGTCCTGCAGGTGGGCATATTTACGCCAAAGATGACGCCGGTGGAAGAGCTTGCTGCCGGAGAGGTCGGCTATATCATCGCCAGCATTAAGAACGTAGCCGATACAAAGATAGGCGATACCATAACTGACGTGAACAAACCTGCTGCTGAACCGTGCCCCGGCTATAAAGATATCAAGCCCATGGTCTTCTGCGGCTTTTACCCGACCCTTACCCATCAGTATGAGAACCTCAGGGATGCGCTCAACAAGCTCAGGCTGAATGATTCATCCTTTACCTTTGAGCCGGAGACGTCGCTGGCTCTCGGCTTCGGATTTCGTTGTGGCTTCCTCGGCCTCCTTCATATGGAGATCGTCCAGGAGCGGCTTGAGCGCGAATTCGATCTGTCGCTCCTCAGCACTGCCCCGACCGTTGTCTATCGGGTGACGCAATCAGACGGGAGCGTTGAATATGTCGAGAATCCTGCATCCCTCCCAGAACAGTACGAGATGATCGAAGAGCCTTTTGTGCTGACGACGATCTTTGTCCCCAAGGATTTCATCGGCCCGATCCTTGATCTCTGCCAGGAAAAACGGGGCGTGCAGAAGAGCTTTCATTTTATCGGCAAGGACAGGATAAAAGTCGAATACGAACTGCCGCTGAACGAGATCCTCTGGGATTTCTATGACAAGCTCAAGTCATTTTCCAAGGGCTATGCGTCCATGGATTATGATTTTCTGGGATATAAGGAATCCGACCTGGTGAAACTCAATATCATGCTGAACAGTGAGGTTGTGGATGCCCTTTCCTTGATAGTTCACAAGGACAAGGCTTATTATAAAGGAAGGCAGCTTACCGAAAAGCTGCGCGAGATCATCCCGAGGCAAATGTACGAGGTCGCAATCCAGGCTGCTATCGGCAACAAGATCATTGCGCGTGAAACGGTCAAGGCTATCAGGAAGGATGTTCTTGCCAAGTGTTATGGAGGCGACATTACCCGGAAGCGGAAGCTCCTTGAAAAACAGAAGGAGGGCAAAAAAAGGATGAAGCAGGTGGGAAGAGTTGAGCTTCCGCAGGAGGCCTTTCTCGCCGTCCTGAAAGTGAAATGAGCAAACAAAAGAAAAAATCAGTCCTCAGAGAAAACATTGAAGCGATCGTGATCGCATTCCTGATTGCGATCGTGATCAGGACCTTTGCAGTACAGGCTTTTAAAATTCCCTCAGGCTCCATGCTTTCCACATTGCAGATCGGCGACCATATCCTGGTAAACAAAATCCTCCTTGGAACACCGGTCGATATTCCGTTCACCAATATCAACCTTTTCAGAATGCCGGGGATACGCGAACCGAAGCGGGGGGATATCGTTGTTTTCAAATATCCTGAGGACCCGAAGAGGGACTTCATCAAGAGGGTAATCGCCGCCGGAGGGGATGTTGTTGAATCAAAGGATAAGAGCGTTTTTGTGAATAATAAGAAACTGACCGAACCGTACGCACAGCATGTGGATATGTTTGTCAAGCCCCGCATCATGGACAAACGCGACAACTTCGGCCCTGTTACCGTGCCAAAGGGTATGGTGTTTGTCATGGGGGATAACAGGGATCAGAGCTATGACAGCAGGTTTTGGGGATTCGTTGACGAAAAACAGATTAAAGGAAAAGCCATGATCATTTACTGGTCCTGGGACAGTGATAAGACATGGGTGCGCTTTTCCAGGATAGGGAGGCTGGTACAATGAGACGCGTATGGGGGGAAGAAGGCTTCGTAAAAACATTGCTGGGACTGGGCCTGCTCGTTGCCCTCATTTATGTCGGGGTAACGCTTGCCAGACCGTATTACCGATATTACCAGTTTGGTTCCCATACCAGGGACTTTCTGAAGACCGATATCGGCGAGGTCAATATGATCAGAAAAAATATGCTTGAGGATGCCGCTGAACTCGGGATCCCGCTGAACGATAAGGACCTTACGGTTTCCGTAAATACGTTTAGGAAACAGGTGAGGGTTAAGGCAACCTGGACCGAAACGGTAGATCTGTTCGGGCAATATCGGAAGGACATTGGTTTCGTCCTGGAAGAGGAGTGGTGATTGTTCACCGGGCTTGTCGCGGAGATCGGTGACGTCGTCTCTCTCATAAAGAAGGGGAACGGTGCCCGGCTGTCACTGAATGCCGCAGAGGTAAGCCGGGACGCAAAGCTCGGGGACAGCATTGCGATTAACGGGACATGCCTGACGGTTGTAGAGATCAGGGGACGTACGCTTGCCTTTGACCTTTCTGATGAGACGCTGCGATCCTCGAACCTTGGTGAACTGAAGGCGCGGGACCGCGTTAACCTTGAACCGGCATTACGGCCGGATGACAGGCTCGGCGGTCATTTTGTGACCGGACATATAGACGGCACCGGTGTGATACGGTCGAAGACACGCGAAGGAGAAGTGTATAAGATCGTTATCAAGACAGAGCCGTGGATAGCGGAATACCTTGTAGAAAAAGGTTCTGTTGCCGTGGACGGCATCAGCCTTACGGTTGTTGAGGTATTGAGAGACGGCTTTTCCCTCGTCATTATCCCGCATACGGCAAACCTTACCACTATCGGGTTCAAGGGCCCCGGTGACAGGGTGAATGTCGAAGTGGATATCCTGGGCAAATATGTCGCCAGGTACCTGAAGAGGGAAAAGGGTGAGGATCTCATGCAGACCCTCATGAAAGAAGGTTACGCGTAGACAGCGAACGGCGAACGACCGACGGTTCTCATGACGCAAAGGAGCAGGGCATGCAAAAACATAAATTCAACACTATTGACGAGGCGATCGAGGACATCACCAAGGGCAAAATGGTCATCCTTGTGGACGATGAAGACAGGGAGAACGAAGGCGACCTCTGCATGGCGGCAGAGAAGGTTACTCCTGAGGCGATCAATTTCATGGCAAAATACGGCAGAGGGCTTATCTGTCTTTCACTCACACCTGAGCGGGTTGAACAATTGAAGCTCCCGATGATGTCCGAGAATAACACCTCATCTTTCGGCACGGCCTTCACGGTCTCGATCGAGGCGAAAAAAGGTGTTACGACCGGGATATCGGCAGCAGACAGGGCGGTCACCATCATGACGGCAATCGATCCGCAATCCTCCCATGAAGACCTTGCACGTCCCGGCCATGTGTTTCCGCTCAGGGCAAAGCCGGGAGGTGTGCTCCAGAGAGCCGGCCAGACAGAGGGTTCGGTTGACCTTGCCCGTCTTTCAGGCCTCAACCCCTCAGGGGTCATCTGTGAGATCATGAACGAAGACGGGACCATGTCCCGGGTGCCGGAGCTCATGGAGTTCGCAAAACAGCACAACATGAAGATCGTGACGATCAAGGACCTGATAAAGTACCGGACCAGAATCGAGAGGTTTGTGCACCGGGTATCCACCACCAAGCTGCCCACGGATTATGGCGACTTTACGGTTATCGCATATGCAAATGATGTAGATGCCAATGTCCATCTTGCTCTGGTGAAGGGCGAGATCAGGAAGGACGACGCCGTGCTTGTCAGGGTCCATTCGGAATGTCTTACCGGCGACGTATTCGGATCAAAAAGATGCGATTGCGGCGAGCAGCTGCATACGGCAATGGAACTGATCAACGGAGAGGGCCAGGGGGTCATTCTCTACATGCGGCAGGAAGGCCGCGGCATAGGGCTTGTGAACAAGCTCAAGGCATACGAGCTCCAGGACAAGGGCCTTGACACGGTCGAGGCGAATATCAAGCTGGGGTTCAAACCTGACCTGCGCGACTACGGGATCGGCGCTCAAATCCTTGTTGACCTGGGCGTCCGGAAGATGCGGCTCATGACGAACAATCCCAAGAAGATCGTCGGCCTTGAAGGTTACGGCCTCAAGGTTGTGGAGCGTGTTCCCATGGAGATGCATCCCCATGAGAGGAACCTCATCTATCTCAAGACCAAGAAGAAGAAACTCGGACATATGCTGAGCAATGTCTGAAATGTTAGAGGAGGCAGCCATGAAAGTTATCCAGGGAGAATTGCAGGCTAGGGGGCTGAAGTTCGCCATCATCGTGAGCAGGTTCAATGATTTTATTACCGGTAAGCTTCTTGACGGGGCGGTTGATGCCCTTATACGACATGGAGCAAAGGAAGAGGATGTTGATGTTGTCAAGGTGCCCGGGGCCTTTGAGATCCCGCTTGCAGCGAAGAAGGTTGCTGAAAAAGGCGCCTATAACGCTGTGATATGCCTGGGAACGGTCATCAGGGGAGCCACACCGCATTTTGATTACGTCGCTGCAGAGGTCTCAAAAGGGGTTGCCGCTGTGTCGCTGGATACGGGCGTGCCTATCGCTTTTGGCGTACTGACCACGGATACGATCGAACAGGCGGTTGAGCGGGCGGGAACCAAGAGCGGCAACAAGGGCTTTGATGCGGCAGTTACCGCAATAGAGATGGCCCAGGTATTCAAGAAGCTTTAAGCTATCAGCTTTCAGCGTTAAGCGACTGAAGCATGAAAATGTTGATCATACTAGGGACGAACGTCAGATACTATTCACTTCAGACTCCATGGTGACGGCTAAGCGCTGTGAACTGATTGCTGCCCTATGAACCGCCGCCGCAGGGCAAGGGAACTTTCCCTCCAGATGCTCTTTCAGCATGAATTTACCGGTGAACGGTCGGACTTCAAAGCTGTTGAAGATCTCGATCCTGCAAAGAAAGAGGACGCAGAGGTCAGGAAATTTTCCGAGGAACTGGTAAGGGGAACACTCGCGCACCTCGACGAGATCGACCAGAAAATACAGCAGGTGGCAGCTCACTGGAAGATGGACCGTATGGCCTCTGTTGACCGGAACATCATGAGGTTTGCCGTCTTTGAGATCCTGTACCGGAACGATATCCCGCCTGCGGTAACGATCAATGAAGCCCTTGAAATAGCAAAAAAATATTCATCTGCAGAAGCTGCTTCGTTCATCAACGGCCTCCTGGATAAAATTGCGCGAGACAGCGGAAAGAAATCATAGAAAGTCCAAGCCAAAATCAATAAACTGTATATGACATAGCGACGATTCCGTCAGATTAATGGGGAGATCGAATGGCTAAATCAGCTTCAGGGGGGCAATTGCACACAGGTCATCGCGAACGGTTGCGATTGCGTTTCCTCAAAGAAGGCCTGGATAGTTTCGAAGATCATCAGGTCCTTGAGCTTCTCTTATTCCAGGCGATCCCGCGGCGCGATACAAACCCTATCTCACACAACCTGATACAACGATTCGGCAGTCTTTCAGCCGTCCTTGAGGCTGATCCAAAGGATTTGGCGGCGGTCGAAGGCGTCGGCGAAAATGCTGCTGCCTTTCTTTCGATGATTCCTCATATCACCCGCCGTTACTTTTACGACAGGATCAGACATTCACGAAAGACTCTCAATACCTCAGAAACTGCAGCCGAGTATCTTGTGCCCCTTATGGCAGGGCGCTCTGAGGAAGTGTTTTATGCGATCTGCCTTGATTCTCAGCTTCGAGTCCTTTATCCCGCCTTGATAAGCGAGGGCACGGTGAAGGATGCCCTTGTACACCCGCGGCATGTTGCTGAAGCTGCAGTAAGACATAAGGCGGCCTCTGTAATTCTGGCGCACAATCACCCATCAGGCAGCGCGAAGCCGTCTTCTCACGACCACAAGCTGACCCGCAATCTGGTCCAAGCCCTTGGAGGGATCAATGTCCAGGTTGTTGATCATATAATTGTGGCAGGTGAGCAGATCTACAGCTTTCAGAGGGAAGGGACACTTCCGGTATATGAGGCAGTGGGATAAGAGCCGGGAAAATATAAATTGGGTGATCGAAGGTTGAGCTTCCGGGAGGAAAGTAACCTTAAGCATTGACAAGTTTATTTAATACATTCAAAGTAAACTTAATAATATTTAAGTCTACTTTGAAGGATAAAGGTCTCCGATGGAAATAGAGGCATATAAATCAGGTCGTTTCGAAAAAGGGTTCAATTACAGTTATTTTGTACCGGAATTGATCAACCGGCAATGGGAGTGGAAAGACCCTCTGCTTGGCACGCTACTCGAAAAGGCATCCATCAGTCTAGGGGAGCTTAACTCCTTTGCCCGACTTGTCCCGAATATCGATCTGTTTATTCAACTGCACGTAACAAAAGAGGCTGTTATATCAAGCAGAATCGAGGGCACTCAAACCAACATAGCTGAGGCCTTAATGCCTGAAGAGGAGATTAGCCCTGAAAGACGGAATGACTGGCTGGAAGTCCGCAACTATTCGGAAGCCATGAAAAACGCACTAATCGAATTGGAGCAGCTACCGCTTTCATCAAGACTGTTATGTAAAGCCCATGAAAGACTGCTCGCCGGGGTAAGAGGAGAACATAAAATGCCGGGCGAATTTCGCCACAGTCAAAACTGGATCGGTGGGGCAAGTCTGAGTGATGCGATTTTTATCCCGCCAGCAGATTCCTATGTAAACGACTTGATGGGGGATCTTGAAAAATTTCTGCATAATGAAGGCATTCATGTGCCTGCGCTGGTGCGCATCGGCATTGCCCATTACCAGTTTGAAACTATTCATCCCTTCTTAGACGGAAACGGCAGAATAGGCCGGCTCTTGATTACGCTTTATCTGGTTAGCCAAAGAATATTGCATCAGCCGCTGCTTTACCTTTCCGCTTTTTTTGAGAGGAACAAAAGTCTGTATTACGACAACCTGACGCGCGTGCGTGAAAAAAATGACCTGATGCACTGGCTAAAATACTTTTTGACTGGATTGGACGAAACAGCCCGGCAGGCCTCCAATACACTTTCGGATGTGCTTAAGCTGAAGCTTCGGCTCGAAAATGCGCTATGCTCTGTAGCTGGCAGACGTACTAATTCAGCGTTAGTATTGCTCTCGCATCTGTTTAAGGGCCCTGTTATCAGCGTTAAACAGGCAAAGGTGGTTTGCGACCTCAGTACAAAGGCCGCAAATGATTTGATAGGCCTGTTTGTACAGCAGGGCATCCTGAAAGAGATAAGCGGCAAGACCCGCTACCGACTTTTCGTCTTCACCCCTTATCTGGATTTGTTTAAATGAGAAAAAGATAGAGGTACATGTGAAAGGTGAGTTGAAGGGATATAGACTAAAATATGTCACTGAAGTCCAGATCCAAAGCTACACCCTCACCCGCCTGCGTACGATGATAGGCTACGGCAAATGAACAGGTTGATTGAGGCAGACGTGAAGGCACTGACAGTGCCCTGCCTGCGAAAGTGCCTTCTGGGGGAGTTGAAGCCACGGAACAGAAGAATATTCATAGTTTGGAGGGGGAAGTGTTCCTGAATAAACTGAAACTAATAAATTTTCGTTCATGCGCAGATACCACGATTAAGCTGCACCAAGAGTTGACAGTTCTTGTTGGGGGGAGAACAACGGCGGAAAATCGAATATCATTGATGGACTACGCCTGCTAACCCTTCCGTTGAACGGGCGGCGAGACCGCTATCCTGAAGACGAAGACTTAAGGCGTCGCAGCGCCGAGCCGGATTTTAGGATTGAGGGTCAATACTCGGGCCTTAGCGATACGCTAAAAGGGCTACTGATATGCGCAGTTCCAAATCCGATCGAAGACCTTGCAAACTTCGGACTGCGTTATGAGGTGCCGACTAGTGAGTCGGCGCGGGGACGTACCACTTTTTGGGCCGGCAAGTTCACAGATGCTGAACCAGAGATGGGCTCCACGGATTTGATCCGACATGTTTACCTTCCGCCACTGAGAGATGCTCAGAAAACACTTCTGCTCAGCTCACAACTGGGCTATTGGTCATGGAAGGGAGTTGCTTAGAAACATGCCGCTGAAAGGTTTTTCCTGCAAACAATGCGGGAACTGTTGTTTGAATCTCTCGGATGCCGTTTCAACGTGTGTTGATGAGACGGATATTGAGAAGTGGGAGAAGAAGGGAAGAAGCGATATCCTGGCATGGGTCGCTTATCTGCCGCTGGCCGAAGGCTCTTTTGTCTACGACATCTGGTTCAATCCCAAGACAGGCGAAGAGGTCGAAAGATGTCCGTGGTTAAGAAAACTACCGAAGATGAATAAGTATGTCTGCCGGATTCATGACGTCAAGCCCCGGCATTGCAGGGAATATCCAAAATCAAGAAGGCATGCTCAGAAGACAGGGTGTAAGGGGATTTGATTAAGCCTTAGATGTTGTGGCATAGTTTGGTCAATTTGTGGGATCAGGCACCACTATAGAAACTGCTGGAATGTGCTAAGTGGGCGGTGGGAATCGTCATAGAGCAAAATGAAGATGCTGCGATCAAATGGCTACAAGAACAGAATGAGGAAGCAGAAGAAAATCATCATTAATAGCCGGGCCGAACGGGGCGGGCAAAACCACATTTGCGCGGGAATTTCTGCCGAATGAGGCTGGGTGCCCCAATTTTGTGAACGCCGATCTGATTGCTGCTGGTTTGAGCCCCTTTGCACCTGAAGTTGCCGCTATAAAAGCAGGAAGACTGATGCTGGAACAAATTCACGAGTATTTCCGCAAGGGACACAGCTTTGCTCTTGAAACCACTCTGAGTGGTAAAATGTGCGCTCAGCTGATACCAAAATGGCAGGCCAGCGGCTATGTGGTGAAGCTGTTTTTTCTGTCCCTCCCCAGCGCTGATCTCGCTATAAGCAGGGTGAGGATCAGGGTATCGCAGGGCGGACATGATGTTCCAATCCTTGTGATACAACGTCGCTTCACAGCGGGGTTAAGGAATTTTCATGCGATATACAAAAATATGGTGAATGAATGGGCGCTTTTCGACAATTCCGGGAAGAGCCCCCAGCTCATTGAAGAAGGAGTGAATGAATGAGTCTAAAGGCAAAGAAAAGTTCAATGCCGTCCCGATATGACGCGGATTTCAGGGCTGCACTGCCGGCACTTAAGCGGGCAGCGAAAAAGGCAAAGGAGACCGCCATACAGTCAAATACCCCACTTGCTTTATGGCAAGATGGACGAGTGAAAACTGTAAAGCCCAGTACCCGTGGCAAAAAGACGTAGAAACAGACCACAGAAATAATTACTGACTTTTATGAATAATCTCCTTCAGCCGTCAATGTACTTTTGCGACTTCGTAGCAGTCCAGAAGGTTAAAAAGCGACGGCCTCATGGATTATCGAGACCAAGGGCCGGGCATTCGAGGATACTGACGAGAAAGCCAATCACATGAAGCGATGGTGTAAAGAGGTATCTGAGTGCACAGGCCAAAAATGGCGTTTTTTGCACGTCTTCTGCAGAGAGATAAAGGGCAGCGGAGTTTTCTGAAGGCATGACTATGAGCTCCTGTTGCAACAAGGTTGAGGTAGCCGTGCTTCCCGCTGGAGAGGGGGAAGATATCTTCAGCTTCATGAGGGCTTATTAAGAACATCGGCACAGATGGAACTCCTAAATGGGTTCTAACTGATAGGGAAGGAAATTAGTAAAATCAGATGGCAAAATGGGGTGAAGAAGATATAACACATTGATTAAAAATACTAATTTACTGGCGCACAAAAAGAAATAGAGAAATGGGCAATAAATATTTAGGGCAGGATGAAGTAGTATATTCATGAGGACATAACACATGAAATTTGAATGGGACCCGGAAAAAGACAAGAAAAACAAGAGCAAGCACAAAGTGACATTTTTAGAGGCTTGTTATGTCTTTGCCGACAAGTACATGCTGACTTTCTTTGATAATGAGCATTCTGAGGATGAAGACAGATGGGTTACAATAGGACAGATACCGAACAATAAAGTTCTGGTTGTTGTTCATACCTTTAGGAAAACAAGAGGCAAGGAATCAGTGAGAATCATTTCTGCAAGGAAGGCGACAAAACACGAGGAGAAACAATATGTTGAAAGGAGGCAAGGGTCATGAAAAAGGAATATGATTTTTCAAAGGCTGAGCAGGGCAAGTTCTACAGGCCTATCGAGAAACTCGAAATCCCGGTGTATCTCGACAAAGAGATCAAGGCGTTTTACAGCAAAAAGGCCATGAAGAAAAACATTGATCTAAATAAGGTCGTCAATACCATATTGCGTAAAGAGATGGAAATGTTAAAGGCAATGGGAATGTAACCAGCCAATAATCAAGCAAGAGATTGCTATGTCTAGCATAGCAAAAAAGCATTTAATTTATTCCCAAAATTGTTAAAATAAATGCCTTTATCAATCGATTTTTAAAGAAATAAAGTAGTGCGTCAGACAATATTACCGAAGGGAAAATTATGATTGAACGATACACCCGCAAAGATATGGGCAAGCTCTGGGAACCGCAGAACAGGTTTCAAAAATGGCTCGATGTGGAGATAGCGGCATGCGAGGCCTGGGCAGAACTCGGCAAGATACCGAAAAGCGCACTCGCCGTGATCAGGAAAAAGTCCGGGTTTGATGTTGCCCGCATTGACGAGATAGAGGCCGTGGTGAAGCATGACGTCATTGCTTTTCTTACCTCGGTTGCCGAGAAGGTCGGTCCGGAGTCGCGCTATATCCATAAAGGGCTGACTTCTTCTGACATTGTCGATACTGCCCAATGCCTGCTGATGAAAGAGGCTGCAGGCATCATCATACAGGAGCTCAAGAAGCTAATGGGCGTTCTCAGGGAGCAGGCATTCCGGTACCGGAACACCGCATGCATCGGCAGAAGCCATGGCGTGCATGCCGAGCCCATGACCTTTGGCCTCAAGTTCGCGCTCTGGTTCGAGGAGGCGAAAAGAAATCTTCAGCGGATGGAAGCGGCCCGGAAGACCGTAAGCATCGGCAAGTTTTCCGGAGCGGTAGGCACGTTTTCGAACATACCGGTTGCCATCGAGGAGAAGGTATGCAGGAAACTCGGCCTCAGACCTGAGCCGATCGCGACCCAGGTTGTACAGAGGGACCGCCATGCAGAGTATCTTTCCGTACTTGCGATCCTTGCAGCCTCGATAGAAAAGATCGCGGTCGAGATACGGCATCTGCAGAGGACCGAGGTGCTCGAGGCAGAAGAGCCTTTTGCAAAAGGCCAGAAGGGATCATCGGCAATGCCGCATAAACGCAACCCTGTGGGCTGCGAAAACCTCTCGGGTCTCGCGCGGGTCGTGAGGGCGAATGCCCTTGCAGGGATGGAAAATGTGGCGCTTTGGCATGAGCGGGACATATCCCATTCATCGGTTGAACGGGTGATCATCCCTGACAGTACGATCCTCGTAGACTATATGCTCAACAGGCTGACCGGCATTCTCTCAGGTCTCCAGGTCTATCCGGAGCGCATGCAGGAGAACCTGAACAGGAGCTATGGCCTCTACAATTCCCAGAATGTTCTCATCAGGCTGACCGAGAAAGGCATGACCAGGGAAGAT
>Ga0316622_100001041_pt1 | contig 17460 bp, 17 predicted proteins | sample OWC_Aug_OW2_C1_D_FD_207646 | JGI IMG/M metagenome (GOLD analysis project Ga0316622, IMG submission 207646) | Wetland soil microbial communities from Old Woman Creek delta, Ohio, United States - OWC_Aug_OW2_C1_D5_C | ecosystem: Environmental > Terrestrial > Soil > Wetlands | place: USA: Ohio... | reverse complement strand
CGAGAATGTATGCGGCGCAAAGATAGAGTACTAATAATAGCCCTAAGCCAACCCATCGGAATTCCAACAATCTTTGCACCGATTCCGTTTGTATTATTGTTCCTGGAAGCCATGTTTCGAGAGATAATATTCCTGTACTCAGGAATAGCCATAACCCTGTTAGCTTCTGTAGTGGCATATAGGAAAGCAGTGTATCTAGGAATTGAGATGGATATATTTTCATTACATTCTGCCGATAATCTTTGCAAAACTGGAGGAGTCAATATACGCATTAGAAGTAGCGTAATGCGCCGAATGATTAAAGGCCAACATGCGGCGCAATACGGCTTCGCCTATTGCGCCCTACCGACTACACCTTACGAACTTATGTTAACTAAAGAGTTGATCGATACCTATCTTGGTGTATTGACTTACCTTAATAAAAAGTTTCGCTTTCAATGAAAGAGCCTTATTAGCATGTTCATGGAGCTGCTCTAGGCTTAAAGGCTCTTTTTCTTCACGAAGGTCAGTCAGGAGTGGTTTCAAATTTATATCATCGAAATTTTTGAGAATCGTTGGATTGTGAGCGACCAAATTGCGTATTTCGTTTAGTTCCTTTACATCTTTTAGTAAAGTTTTAATTTCAACCAGTTCACCACTTTGATCTGGGGCGCTTTCAACACAGCCGATTAGTTTATCCAGCCGATCGCCAAGAGTATATCGTCTGGCTTTCTTATCTTTAATCCAAGAATCGAATAGTTTGTATGTTAGAAGCTCAATATCGCCAAATGAGACGATCAATCTTCCGGTATGCAACTCCCAGTCTGAATATTCTTCACTCATAAGGTTTCCACTCCAGTATTTTTTTCTTGCTTATAAGTCCAACGCAATAAGATGCGCAAACCGCATAGGTTGTGCCGAGCCATGCGAGGCGCAACGATCGCGAACGATGCGCCTAACGGCAGCATCCCATGCGTACTGCCCTCTCATTTAAAAACCACCACCCCAGCCGCCGGCACCGTCAGCCTCACCGCCAACCCGTTTCTAGCCTCGACAACCGCCGTAGAACCGATCTGGCCGGGGTCGCTGGAGTAAAGGCACGTCAAGGAGTCACCAGCCTTGTGCAAACCGGCATCTATCGTGACCCAGGCGGCTTTTTCGGAGTCCGGGTCGGTATTGAGCGCGACGACGATTTCGCTGTCGCTGAGGATGCGCGACCAGGGCACTAGCGACAGGAGTTTGCCGCCCATCATCGTCGGCAGGCCGAAATGCAGGCCGTCGCCGGAAATCGGGCGCAGGTATTGGCGGCCGCGGCGCAAGGCGGGGTGGGCGCTGCGTATCGCAGCGTCCCGTAATAAAGGCAGGGTATGCCCAGCGTGAAGATGTTCAAGGCTAGGGCGTTCAGCACCAGTTTGGCCTTGTCGGCATCGGCGCAAAAGCGGGCCTTGGCGCGGCCGACTTGGTCGTGGTCGTTGAACATCGTCACGACCTTGTTGCGGAACCAGGTATGGCTGTCCTTGCCGACCAACAAGGAATTGCGGAATAGGCTGAAATAGTCGTCGGGATTGCTGCCGCCCTTGACCAGAAATTCCAGCTTGGCGGGGATGTCGTCTATGCCCAAGGCCGCGTCGAGACCGGTGGTTTCCAGCGTGTCGAAAGCTCTTTCCCGGCCGCCGGTGATTTCGCCGACCAGCAGGAAGTTGTCCTTGCCTATGCTTTGCGCGAATTCGTGGATCGCCGAACCGAATATCCGCGTGGCGCCGTCGTCCATGTGTTTGACGGTATCGATACGGAAGCCGTCGAGGTCGGCGTAGGCGATCCAGTATTTGTAAACTTCGATCAACGACAGCAAGGCCGGCGAGGCTTGATAGCCGTCGACAGTGCCATAGCCGTGGTGCAGGTCTTTCAGGTCACAAAAATCGCCTTCCCGGAATTCTGGATCGTAATCATAATTTTTGATGTAGCCTTTTTGGGTGAAATAATTAGGGTCTTGGAATTCCAGCGGCCAGACTGCGCCGTCCTTATCCGGCCAAGCGGCGGGTTTTGCGGGGTCGGTACGCAGGAAAGGAATAGTGGGCTTGCCGGTCTTGTCGTTGAAGCCGCTGACGCCTCGGACTCTGCCCTCCCAATACGGGTTGGATTCGCCGTAGCTGAAGACGTTGCCGGAATGATTGAGGATGATGTCGAGTATCACCAAAATCCCTTGCTGGTGCGCGGCTTCGACCAGTTCCTTGAGTTCCTGATCGCTGCCGAACTTGGGATTGACCTGTAGGAAGTCCTGTATGCCGTAGCCGTGGTAGGTTTCCTGAAACTCCACCTGCTTGAAAATCGGACTGATCCAGATGGCCGATACGCCCAGCCGTTTCAAATAACCCAGCTTGCTCTTCAAGCCCTTGATGGTGCCGCCGACGTATTTGCTGCCCGCCTCCCGCCATTTGTCCTCATCGGCCGTGGTTTGAATGGCGTTTTTATTATCGGATGCCTTGAATAACGGCGTGGTTCCGCCGCTTATGGCTTTGCCGTCGGCATCCTTGTAGCCCTTTTCCTTGTTGTCCGAAAAGCGGTCCAGCATCAGGAAATAAAGGACTTGATCCTCCCAGGCCGTGGGGGATTTATAATAGGCTACGCCCGATGTGAGTTGGCTAAGGTTGAGTGAAGCTAAGCGTGTTTCTGACATATCGATACTCCTGTGGCAGAGGGATGTTATCAATCGGTAGCCAATCTGTTTCGATTCGCCATTCGGGAGAACCTGGATTGAGCGGAAAGATTATGCTTTTGAACCGGGTCGGAAGAGAGTCGCAAAGGGCGCTTGATGATAAGCAAGCGTCCAAGCGGTAACTAAAACATCGCGTGTCTTTCTAACATATAAGATAAGGTAATTCAATATCCTAGAGCATAGCTCCGATTACGTTGCACTAACCGGAGCTATGCGGGCCGGGGAATCCGGCAAAAGGGGATTAACCGTGTCCCAAGGCGGCCGATTCCAGACCGCTGGCGCTCAGGTAGTAATAGCCGTCGCCATGGCTGACCACCCGTTGATAGGGCAGCGCATCGAGCTCGGTCAGATAGGTAATGGAATGGGTCTTGATCAGGCAATAGATAGCGTCGCCTTCCTGTAAAACCATGGACCGACAGGCGCCCGGCGTGATTTCGGCCAGCAGCGTGGCGCCGCAATCGACTTGCACGATCAGGCTGTCGCCGCTGGGAATCAGCGCGCAGATGCGGCCCTTGATCTGGTTCTGGATCGAGATGCCTTCGATGTAATAGCGGGATAGCGCGATGTCGTTGGCGCGTATCGAGACCTGGGTCTGGCTGCCTACCGCAAAGTGCGGCCTCAGCGGCAAGGCCAGCGGCAGGCCGAAACTATCGGCCAGGCTGCAACCGGCCTGGTAATCGTGAGCGCGAATGTGGACCGACAGGATATTGTCGATCTGGCGTATGCCCAGATAACGCAGGATGCCTTGTTGCTTGGCGACTTCGCGCAAGGAACCGCTACGCAGAACCTGGCCGTGTTCCAGTACCACCAACTGGTCGGTGACTTCCAATATCTCGCCCAACGACTGGCTGGCGTACAGAACCGGTAGGCCGAATTCGTCCTGCAGGCGTTTCAGTATAGGCAGCAGTTGCATCCGGTAAGCGTTGCCGATGGTGGCGAAGATATCGTCCAGCAGCAACAGTTTCGGCGATTTCAGCAACGAACGGGCTAGCGCCACGCGCTGGCGTTCGCCGGCGGAGAGCAGTTCGATGGCATGATCGAGGATGGGCCCCAACTCCAATAGCCCGACCAAATAGTCCGGTTTGAACAGGCGGCGTTGTTTCAGGGTGCGATGGTAGGCGGCGCTCAGATTGTCGCATACGGTCTCTGCCGAATCGGTGCAATCGGCTTGCAATACCGCGCCGACGGGGCGCTGTTCGCGCGGCATGACGATGCCTTTGCGGCTGTCGAACAATATCTTGCCGTCCAGCACGATATGCCCGCTTTGCGGTTGCAGGGTGCCGGCGATCAAACCCAGCACCGTGCTTTTACCGGCGCCGGAGCTGCCGAACAGGCCGATGCTGGTATCGTTGACCGATAATTGCGTGGCCAGATCGAAATGGCCGCGCCGCAGTTTTACATTCATTTCCAGCAGCATAGCTGCCTCCATGGTCCGGATGGCTCGGCCGCAACCTAACGGCGGTTTACGGCCGAGTCGTTAGCATTTTAACCGGCGACGGCCAGAATCACTGCGCCAGCCTTGAATATCGCCGTGGCCGACTGGCCTTTGCGAATTCCCAGGGTTTCGACGCTGTCGTTGGTCACGGTGGCCGCAATTTTCTCGCCACCATTCAATTCGATATCGACTTCGGAATTGACCGCGCCGGGTTTGACTTCGGTCACGGTGCCTTGCAACTGGTTGCGCGCCGACAGCTTATAGCCGCCGAAATCGGTGACCAGGATGATTTGCGGTGCCTTGACCAGCGCGATGATTTCCTGGCCATTTTTGATGCCCAGGGTTTCGACCGATTCCTTGGTGATGGAGGCGACGATGGTTTCGCCGCCCTTCAGGCTGAGATGGACTTCGGCATTGACGGCGCCGATCTGAACGTCGTTGACGGTGCCTGTGAATTGATTACGTGCACTAGCTTTCATGGTGTTTCTCCTTGGGGTTGATTAATTCAATATCGATGTGCCTTTGATTTGCGCAAAAACCTGCATGCCGACGCGTAAGCCCAGCAAACTGGCGGATTTGCGGGTGATGTGGGCCAACAAGGGCTGCTCGCCGACCAATAAACCCACCACACTGTGGCCGCTGTCATCGTCGGCGATGCCGGTGATGGTGGCCGGCAACACGTTCAGGATGCTGGTGGCGGCCGGTTCCTGCAGGGTGATGCTGACGTCGCGGGCGTAAATCTGTATCCGGAGCGGCGTGCCGATTTCCGCCGCAAAGCTCGGCAGGCTGATGGTGCCGCCTGCAAACGCCACATGCGTTAAATGGTAAGCGGCTTCGTGGCCGGCAACCTTGACCTGCCAGACGGTCGAGGCATCCCTATCCTGGGCCAGCGGCATGTCGAGCCGGCTCAAGGTTTCCGACAACGGGCCGGAGGCTAGCGCCCGGCCTTCGTCCATCACCACCAGATGGTCGGCCAGCTGTGCGACTTCCTGCTGCGAGTGGGTGACATAGAGCACCGGTATGTGTAGCTCCCGGTGCAGTTGGCTGAGAAACGGCAGGATCTCCTGTTTGCGTTTGAAATCCAGCGCCGCCAGTGGTTCGTCCATCAGTAGAATTTGCGGATTCAAGGCCAATGCCCTGGCGATGGCTACTCGTTGGCGTTCGCCGCCGGACAGTCTGTCCGGCATCCGCTCCGACAGGTGAGCGATGCCCAGCAATTCCAGGATATGCGTCAGATCGGTGCTGAGGGATCGGCCGCTGCGCTTCAAGCCGAACCGCAGATTGCCGGCTACAGTCAAGTGCGGGAACAGATTGGCTTCCTGAAACACATAACCCAGCGAGCGTTTATGCGTGGGTAGAAAAATCCCATTTTCGCTGTCCTGCCAGACCTCGCCGTTGATTTGCAAAAAGCCGTTCGGCGTCCGTTGCAAGCCGGCGATGCAGCGCAGCAATGTGGTCTTGCCGGAGCCCGAGTGGCCGAACAGCACCGTGACGCCGGATCCAGGCAAGCACAGGTCGACGGCCAGTTGAAAGCTTTCGTAGCCGAGTTGGAAGCGGGCGATGATGGGATTGGTCATTTCAGTTGATGGGCGACAGGCTGGGTTTTTAAAACGCTGTACAGCACTAACAGCACCGTGAATGAGAACAGCAACAAGGCGCCGGCCAGCCAATGGGCTTGCGTGTATTCCATGGCTTCGACATGGTTGTAGATTTGTACCGACACTACCCGGGTCTTGTCCGGAATATTGCCGCCCACCATCAGCACCACGCCGAATTCGCCGACGGTATGCGCAAAGCCCAGGATGGCGGCGGTCATGAAGCCGGGTTTAGCCAGCGGTATCACCACATTGAAAAATGTATCCAAAGGCCCGGCGCGCAAGGTGGCGGCCGCCTCCAGCGGTTGACGGCCGATCGCCGCGAACGAAGCCTGCAAGGGTTGCACCACGAAAGGCAGGGAATACAACACCGATGCCACGATCAGGCCGCCGAAGGTAAAAGGCAGCGTCCCCAGGCCCAGCCAGGCGGTGAATTTGCCGACCGGCCCCGCGGGCCCCATCAATACCAGCAGGTAAAAACCCAGCACTGAAGGCGGCAATACCAACGGCAAGGCCACCAGCGCATTGCAGATGCCTTTCCAGCGCGAGTCGGTGCGCGCCAGCCACCAGGCCAGCGGCGTGCCGATGAGCAACATCAAACAGGTGGCGATGCCGGCGACTTTACCGGTCAGCATCAGGGTATCAAGGTCGGCGGGAGAGAGCATATCGGTCACGATCGGTTAGTTAGGCAGATCGTAGCCGTATTTTTCGATGATTGCCAAAGCGGGTTTTGACTTCAGGTAGTCCAGCAAGGCCTTGGCGGCCGGGTTTTCGGCGCCCAGGTTAAGCAATACCGCGCTTTGTTTGATCGGCGCATAGCGGTTGGACGGCACGATCCAGCCGGAACCGCTGGCTATCTTGCCGTTTTCGATGACTTGCGACAAGGCGACGAAGCCCAGCTCGGCATTGCCGGTGCTGACAAATTGCTGGGTTTGGGCGATGTTTTCGCCTTGCACCAGTAGCGGCTGCAATTTTTCCTGCAAGCCCATGCCTTTCAACACCTCCAACGCCGCCGCACCGTAGGGTGCCAGCTTGGGATCGGCCAGCGCCAAATGCTGAAAGCCGCCCTTGGCCAGGATTTGGCCTTGATCGTCGACATAGCCCGGCTTGGCCGACCACAACACCAATTTGCCAAGGGCGTAAACGAAGCGGCTGCCGGCGACCGTCGCACCGTTTTGCTCCAGCTTCAGCGGGTTGCTTTCATCGGCCGACAAGAAGACTTCAAACGGCGCGCCGTTTTCCATTTGCGAAACGAATTTGCCGGACGAGCCGAAGGATAGTTTGGCTTCGTGGCCGGTGGCTTTCTGGAATTCGGCGGCTATTTCCTCCATCGGTTTGGTGAAGTTGGCGGCCACGGCGACCAGCGTGGTTGCGGCTTGTGTTATCGCGCTGAGCGAAACCAGACACAGGATTAGCAAGATACGGCGTAAAGCGTTAGATGACATTGACTACCTCCAAAATAAAATACGGTGTTCGGTTAAGTTTATGCAAAAACCAAACCTGATTCGTAACCTACGTTAGTTGATTCGACATCAGGTGTGGATATGTATGCCGTCTTTCCGGCATTCCCTGCCGGAAAGACGGCAACTAAAACCGCAATTGGCTCTGCACGTAAAAATAGTCGACATCTTCCTTGGCCGGTGCATTGGCGGTGTCCTTGGCGAAACTACCCTTGAACAGATGCGCCCAGCCGGTTTCGAAATTCAGGCTGCTGTTGAAATCCCAACGCGCGGTCATTTCCAGTTGCTGGCCGATGAAGTTATCGGTTCTGCCGCTGGTGTCGCGCAGATTGGCCGTAGTCCAGCTGTCCTTGTCCTCCGCCAGCCAAAAGAAGCGGTGGCTAAGCCCGAGTTGCACGTCGGAACGCGGCGCGGCGGTGATGCGGTAACCTGGCGTGTTGACGTTGCTGCGGGCGAAAGCGCCGTAAATGCCGGTCGCGCCGAACTCGAAACGTCGCGCACCGTACAAGGTATCGAAGCGCTGGTCTTTATTGTCGTTGGGGTCGTGATCGCCGCTGGCATAATCGTATTCCAGCGCCAGGCGTGGCGACCAAGGAATGTCGAAGGTGTAACCTACATCCAAATGCTGATACCAGGCTTCATGATCCTGATCCCTGCCGTTGCTGGCGGCGGTGCTGGAGCGCACGGTGCCGAACTGGCCCATGGTTTCGGTTTGGAAGTCGAATTGCCCCTTCTTGGGTTTCAAGTAAAAACGCATGCCTGGCGTAAAATAGCGGCGGTTGCGGGTCTGGTTGCGCTGGCTGTCGCCTTCGTCCAGATGATACAAGTAAACATCGCTGTTGATGCCCCAGAACAGGTCGCTGACCTCCAGAATACCGCCGGAAAACCAGGTGTGAGTATCTTCCTCGTCGAACTCGTGGGTTTCGTCGAGAATGTCGGCGGCCGCAGTCGGATAGCGGTTGACGGGCATCGTCACGAAGCCGTTGAATTGCCAGCTATTGTAATCGACCAGTCTGAGCCTGACCCCGGTAAAGCTGTTGATGGTGTTGCGCATCGCGTTTCTGGCGATCAGGCGGCGGCTGCCGAAATTCAGGGTTTGCCGGCCGGCGATCACTTCGGCGCCGATGCCGCTGTAGAAAATATTCTGATTGGCCCAGGCTAGATAACCCTGGATGAAATCGGCCGTGTCGGCGTGGGTGTTATTGACGCCGGAACCGCTGTCGGTACCCAGTGCGCGCGCATCCAAAAACTCGGCACCGGCGCGGAACTTGCCCAAATTGGCTTCCAACCAAAAGTCGGTTTGCAATGGGATTTGCTGGTCACCACCCTTGCCACTGGCCTTGAATTGGCCGTCCATGGTTTCGTAACGGGTACGCTGCTCGACCGAAAGCGACAGCCATTTCGGCAAGTTCAGCGCGTCGTGCAGATTCCAGACCGGTTTTTCGTACTTGTCGCTGCCCAACAAGGCATCAGACATCTGACTTTCGAAAGCCGCAAACGGTGCCCTGGTGTAGCTTTTCTTTTCCGCGGCCTGAATAGGCTCGCTGCCGGCGATATAGAGACCGCCAGCGACGAACAGGCCGAGGATGGGTTTAGCGGCAACGCTGGCAAGAGGTGTTTTGTCTATCATTGATCACCTATTAATCGCAAGTGTGGGGTTGTCATCGGCATTAGTACGGCTATGCGTACATAACCGGTTCGGAGAGCTAAAGAGAACTGACTCCGGTTCGATCCGTAACGCATGCAAGTATATAACGCAGCGATGACAATTTCTATTCAGCAAGCGGTGTGCCAATTGCTGATATGGTTGGTATGTTGTTGAATCGTATTGTTTATTGTCGTTACGGCTAGCCATGAACCAATGTTGTGTTTCAGACATTTCGTTATGTTCTGTAGGTATAACGACCCGGCGTCATAAAGACTCCAAGAAGCGGATAAGCGCCTGCCGTTTCCCGGAAGATAAATCCGCAAATCGTTGTTTACTCGGCAAGGCTTCGCCGCCGTGCCACAACACGGCTTCGGCTAAGTTCCGCGCTCGGCCGTCATGCAGAAAATAGCTGTGTTCGTTGATGCGTTCGACCAGGCCTATACCCCACAGCGGAGGCGTACGCCATTCGCCGCCACCGGCTTGGAAGTCCGGCCGGCCATCGGCCAAGTCTTGGCCCATGTCGTGCACCAGCAGGTCGGTGTAGGGGTGGATGGTTTGTTTGGACAGCATCGGTAGCTCGGGAAATTCGCCCGTGGTCAATGCCGGAGTGTGGCAAGCCGCGCAGCCGATTTCGGCGAACAGTTTTTCGCCTTGCCTAACCTGAGGGTCGCCGGTATCGCGCCGCGCCGGGACTTGCAACAGCCGCAGATACAACAATACTGCGTCGAGCTGGCTATCGCTCAGCTCCGGTTGCCGGGCCGAAGGCGCCTGTTGGCAGGCGGTTTGCGCGGCGCTGCAATTTTCTTGAGCGTTTAGTGACGAGGTAATGCCCATGTCGCCGATGAACGCGCCGGCGATTTGCTGTTTCAGCGTGGCGACATTGGCTTTCAGGCCGAAACGGCCGATGACGTTACGCTGACGTTCGGCATCCCAGACGATATTGGGATGGCCGTGCAAACCTTGGCGCTTGCCGTCTTCCGCCATTTGCCTGATGGTTTGTTCGTCGACGGCTTCCAGCAGGCCCAGGCCGAAAACCGAAGGCCCGACGCGTGGGGAATACAGAATGTCGGCGGGAAGCGGGCCGTAGTGCAGATCGACGAAACTGTATATAGGCTTCCTTAACTTTACCGTTTCGCCGTCCGCCAACTTGATTGTTTGTTCGCGATAATCGACGCTGACGCGGCCTTCGCCCGGCACGCCGGGTACGCCCTGTTCGTTTAACTGCCCGCCGTAAACGGGATGCGGCAGCGGTCCGCCATGCTCATCCTCGCCTGGCAGGCTCAAACGTATCAACATGGAACGCATGGCTTGCTGCGGCGTTTCCGGCGGCTGGCCGCGGCCGTTTTTGGGATGGCAGGACAGGCAGGAAATCTGGTTGTAGAGCGGGCCGAGGCCGGCGATTTCGATGTCCTTTGCCGGCGGTATCACCCAGCTTTGCCGGAACAGGCCACGTCCGCGAAACACTTCCTCTGATTTTGCCTGGGGTAGGCCTGGATGAATCCGCGAGTAGGCTTCCCGGCTGGCATCGGCGACTTCGAAACCGGTTTCCGCTTGCGCTAAAGGCAGGCCGGCCAGGCAACAGCTCAAGCCCAACAACAGGTGGGACAGTCGCGCGCTCATCGTTCCAACTCCAGCAACAGCTTTTCGGCCTCGGCATAACGCCGATCGATGTCCTTGGCCCAGGCTTGTTCGAGAGACTTGGCTTCCGCTTCGGCCTGGGCCTCGTCGGCGCGCCGGGCGAACAGCTTTTGCAAGGCTGGCTCTTGAGCCTTGGCCGCAGCTATGGGCGCCGCCGTCAACAATTGCCTTAACTTGACCAGCCGAGCCGCCTTAGCGGCGTCGGCACGCTGTTCCTGCTTTCGCAAGCCGTTCCAGAGATTCTGCTGGCGTTGCGGATGATCGCTGAACAACCGGTCGAATAGGACATTGTTCAAGGCCAAGCGCGGAATTGCGCCGTTGGGGTCGTAAACCACCGGATGCTGTGCCGAGGCGGAGAAGGGATCGAAATAGCCGGCCGGTTTATCTTTATAAACGCCGGGGCGCGCCGGCAGTTTGCGGATGTCCGGATGAAACAGCATTTTTTGGCCGGTCTCCGACAACACGAAGTTTACGAAACGTCTGGCCGCTTCGGTATGTTGGCTGGCGGCGGTAATCGCAATATGCGCCGGCGAATAAGCGACCGGCTCGGGATAGACGAATTGCAGCGGCGCGCCGTTGGCGATGGCCGAGGCGGTGAAAAAGTCGATGGCGGGGCCGATACCGCGCTCGCCGGAACCTATGATGTCGGTGATGAAGGTGGCTCCGGAATCCACCAGGCGGGCGTTGGCGACGATGCCCGCCAATACCGCCCAGCCTTGTTCCCAGCCGTATTGCTGCAGGACGCTATCCACCATCATTGGCGCGAAGCCGACCTTGGAGGGAATCGGCAAGGCCAGATGGCCTTGATAGCGGGCGTCGGCCAAATCCAGCCAGGTTTTAGGCAACGGCAGGCCGTGTTTTTGCAGATAATCGGGATTCACCGCGAAACCGTAACCGGCCATCTCGCTGACGCAAAACGTGCCTTCCGGGTCGACCAAGGGCATCGCACCGAGACGGTCGGCCAGGCCGTTGCGGTCTATGCCGAGTTTTTGCCAGGCGCCATGCTGTTTCAATACATTGAAATTCTGCTGTGCGGCAGACCAATAGACATCGACGCCTCCCTGTTGGGGCTGACTCAGATACGGCAGCGCGTCATGCGGCATGCGCCATAGGATTTGCACGTCGATGTCAGGATTTTGCTGCTCGAAGGCGGTTTCGTAACGGGACACCACGTCTTCGTGGAACGCCGTCAATACCGTCAATTTTTCCTTGGCAAGGGCGGGATAGGCCATCAATCCAACGAGCAGCCAAGCCAGCGTTCTTGGTAAAGTTGTCATCGGGTCTCTCCTTGATTTCAGTAGCTAAGATTGAGGTTGGCGAAGTAGTTGCGGCCCGGCTCGGGGAAACCTTCTTCGTAGGCGAAGTTTTGATCGGCGACATTGTTGACGCCGAATTCGGCGTTGATTTGCTTGGTGGCGATGAAGGTGGCCTTCAGATTGCCGATCAAAAAGTCCTTCGCCACCCTGGTGCCGGTGCTGTTGCTATAGCGTTTGTCGTTGTATTCGGCGCTGGCCAGCAGGCGTAGATATTGAAGCGGCTGGTATTCCAGATAGGTGAAGATCTTGTGTTTCGGCGTGTCCAGAGGATAAATGTCCGGTCTGCTGATGTTGTTGCGGTCCAGCCAGGTGTAGTTGGCATGCGCCCGCCATTGATCGGTGATTTGGGCAGTGGCGAACAGCTCTATGCCTAAGTTTTCTTGGCTACCGATGTTCTGCAATTGGGAGCACGACCTCGGAGCCGGATTTGTTGGCGAAACACAACGCTGGATTGGAAGTGTCACGCTTTCTATGGTGTTGTCGATCTGGCTGAAAAACAGGTTGGCGCCGTAATCCAGCAAGCCCAAGGCTCTGCCATCCAGTCCAAGCTCGTAATTCAATGCCGTTTCCGGCTGTAACGTGGGATTGGGCAAAGCGGTACCCAGCCGGTAGGAAAATCGATCCTTAATGGTCGGAAAGCGGGTCTTGCGCGCCAGGCTGGCGTGCAGTTGCAGGATGTCGCTGAGGCGATAAAAGGCGCTGCCCTGGATGTTATAGGCATCCTTGGTGCCGTTTAACTGGAACGGCACGATTTTGCCGCGATTTGAGTTTAGGTCTTGTGCCTGCAGTTGGCGTTGTTGTTCGTAACTGGCGCCGACCACAAATTTCAGTGCCTCGGTCGGCGTATAGTTGTTTTCGATCGCGTACGAAAACAGTTCGTCGGCAAAACGTTGTTGTGGCAGGCTGGTGTTGTTGACCTCCCGATGCACATCCTGCTTGTAGCTGAAGGCCAACTTGATCTCGTTGTGTTTGAGCCAGGTATTGCCGTATTCCAGGCCGCCGCCGAAGGTGTAATCGTCGTAATGGCTGTCGAAGGCATACGGTCGAGTAATACTGTTATAGCCGGCGTTGTCATAAGACTTAAGGCTGTTGCGAAACTTGTCGTGGTAAGCGCGCAATTTGACGCTATGCACGTCGCCGAACTCGGTTCGAGACAAAAAGTACACGCTCTCCTTGTCCCAATAGGGCCAGCGCCAGTATCGAGCGGAATTGGAAGGATCGTTGCCGGTGTAAGGCGGTGTATCCTTGCGGCCGCTCTGGTTGCTGTAGGTGATGGCGTATTCGTCGGTGTCGTTCGGGGTCAGTCCCAGCTTGATGTTGCCCTTGTAATCGGTGTTGCCGGAATTTTCGCGGATGCCACCGTTCTCGGTGGATGTCGGCTTGAAGTCGTCGGACAAGCGCCAGAATTGCCGATCCAGATACGAAGCCCCGCCCTGCAAATACCACGATCCCTGATTGCTGCCGAAATTCAGCGCGGTTTGGTAATAATTGGCATCGAATTGCGAATCCATGCCCATGCCCGTCATCAACTTGGCCTCCAGGGCTTTGGTCGGACGGCGGCTGACCAGATTGACGCTGCCGCCCAGGGTGTTGGGGCCGTACAGCACCGAGGCGTTGCCCTTGCTGACGTCGATCTGGCCGATGTCGAAGGTGGTGAAGCGGTTGAGATCGACATTGCCGTCGTAAGGCACATACACAGGAATGCCGTCGATAAACAGCGGCACTTGCCGGGAGTTGAAGCCGCGCACATAAATCAGCCGTTCGTTGCGCGCCCCCAGATTCTGTACCGAGACGCCGGGTAACAGGTTCAAGGCCGATGCTACGTCGTTACGGTTGTTGCGGCCGATGTCTTCGGAGGTGAGGGTTTCCTTGTCGGTCAGTTCTTGTTGATCGGCTTTCGCGTCAACTTCGACAAGGCCTAATTGAAAGACATCGTCGTCGGCCAGTGCTATCTGGGACAAAGCCGTCATCGCCAATAATAGAGCGTGGGTGCGCATGATTTACCTGCCAAGTTTTTTGGATTTGGAAAGCTCATTGGCTCGCGCGGCATAGGCTTGGATAGCCTATAATCGCTAGCACGAGCATTGCTTCCACATCAAATGGTTATGGGTTACACAAACAGGACTGATGGGATGTAGTCCTGAGGGAATGCAGGCTTAGTTTAATTGGTTATGTACGTAAGTAAATAACGACAATTGGAAATAGGCTGTTTCGTCATGGGAAATAGCTTTCAGGTGTACACACGTTTATGACAAATCATTCAAATCAAAACACGAGTCCAATTGCCTATGTCGAGGCCGAATTGCGGCTGGCCGGCATGTTGGATAGCCGGATGATCGGCTTGCTACGGGCCATAGTGCAGACTGGCTCCATCAATCAGGCCGCAAAGCAAGTGGGTTTGAGCTACAAGGGAGCGTGGCAAATCATCGAACGGGCCAACAACCTGGCGCCCAAGGTGCTGATCGCCACCGCGACCGGCGGTAGCAAGGGTGGTGGCACCAGTCTGACCGCCGCCGGCCAATCCTTGTTGGAGCTGTTTACCCGGCTGGAACTGCAACACAGCCAGTTTTTGCGGCAACTCAATCAGACTCTGGCCGCCGATCCGGAAATGATGTTGCTGCTGAAGCGGCAGGTGATCAAAACCAGCGCCAGAAACCAGCTATTCGGCAAAGTCACCGCGATACAACCAGGCGCGGTGAATGCCGAAGTGTTTGTGACGCTGAAAGGCGGCGAGCAAGTGGTGGCAAGCGTGACGTTGGCGTCGCTCGGTAATCTCGGCATCGGTGTCGGCGGCGATGCGGTGTTGTTGATTAATGCGCCGGATATTATCTTGGTCGTCGATGACCAAGACTCGTCTCGAGTATCGGCTCGCAATCGCTTGCAAGGCAGCGTGATCCGCATTCAGCACGATGCCGTCGATTCGGAAGTGATTATCCAACTGCCCAGCGGCGAAACCGTTGCCGCCACCGTGACCCGGCTTAGCGCCGAAACCATGGCGATTAAGTGCGGCAGCAAGGTCAGCGCGGTGTTTAAGAGCAATGCGGTGATACTTGGCGCGATGCCGCTTGATACCGAGCAAGCACCGTTACCCTAGCGCCTTCGTTGCAAATCCTACAAAACTGTTTTTTTAGGAAGTCGATAATTGTCGTGTTTGCGACATTGTCGGGTGGTGATGCCGCCAAACCAGCTGTTTTCCATAACTATCCCGATGAGGCGAAATAGCCTAAGCCCTTATCAACCATGGCTTATGTAAGGTTTTAAGAATCCTGGCAAGTGTTTTGCTTGATAGCGTTTAAATTCTTTCATTCATAACGTTAAAAGGGGATTAAAACCGATGCTACTTGAAAAATACGACAGCCAGGCGCTTTTGTGGATCACCACATTGGTGGGCAAAACCAGCAAAGCCGGTGTATCCGCGTTTCGCGGCGACCTGGTGTTGATCGAAGGCGCCCTGCGCGAAGGTTCCAACAATATCCGCGACCGGAAAACCCCGGAGTTGGTGATCAATCAGGCCGCCGTATTGGCCGACAGCGACAAGATTCTGTTCGTCAACGGTTTGTTTTATAAGTTGGAACATCTGCCGATCTTTGTCGAAAAATATAAAGACGCGCTGACTCCGGACACGGTAGCGCTGTTCTATGTTGAAAACATCGGGGCTCCGATGCAGATCGTCATCGACGGTATTACCTTCAATTTGGTGCCTCACCAAGAAGGCATGATCTGGAACGAAACCCTGGAATTGCTTTATATCGAAAAAGCCGATCTCAAGGGGCAATCGGGAGAAGACAAGGTCGTCACCATGTACGAAGCCGCCAAAGCCTACAAAAGCAAAGCCGAACCCATCAGTCTGGAAACGGCATTGACTCAAACCATAGCAGTCAAGAAAGATGCCGCCGTCGGACCGGTGTAGGGGCGCATAGTCTGTCATCAGGGTGAAATCGCATGAAAAATTTTAAAACCATCTCCGTCGCCGATTCGGAACAGTTGATCGCCGAACAGCAACCGATGATCCTAGATTGCCGCGATCTCAAGGATTATCGGGCCGGGCATATCGACAATGCCATGCACGTTCATGAGCAATTGCGCGATTTGCTGCTGCAAAAGGGCGATAAGCAAAAAGCCTTGCTGATCTATTGTTACTACGGCCATGCCAGCGAGCATTTGGCGGAGATGTTTGGCGATTTCGGCTTCAAGCAAGTTTACAGCCTGGCCGGCGGTTTCGCCGGCTGGAAAGAACATCACACAGCATGAAGGTAGCGTTATGCAGCAATTAACTAGAGATTTGGCCTTGCGCATCGCGCTGGCCACACGCGTACTGCCAGGCGTCGACGTACCCAAGTTGATCGGAGTATTGCACGAGAAAGTCGGATCGCCCTTGGACGATGAAAAACTCAAGTCAATTACCGTGACCAACCTGAAAACCGGCATCGGCAGCCTGGATGGCGAGGAAGACGGCGAAGACATCGGCATCGGCCTGGAAAACATCAAACTTGCGGTACGCTATCTATGGGGCGAGGAAGAAGGCGATGAAAGTCTGCCGGAAATCTTGCCTTATAAGGATGGCGATATGCCGGAATCGATCCGCGTCGCCATCGCCTCCAACAGCGGCTCTTCGCTCAACGGCCATTTCGGCTCCTGCATTCGCTTCCTGGTCTATCAGTTGAGCAGAAGCGACATGCGGCTAGTTGACATCCGTTCCACGGTGGAAGCCGATAGCTCCGACGACCGCAACCTGTTCCGCGCCAATCTGATCAAGGATTGCCACGTCTTGTTCGTTCAATCCATAGGCGGTCCGGCCGCCGCCAAGGTGATACGCGCCGATATATACCCGATCAAGGTGCCGGACGTGGTCGAGGTCGACCAGCAATTAAGCGAATTCCAGAAAGTATTCGACGCTCCGCCGCCCTGGATGGCCAAGGTTTTGGGCAAGAGCGCCGAGGAGCGCAAGCGCTTTTCTCACCAGGAATAAACCTTGATTGGGTTGTTATAGAGCTGTAATGTTTATTTGCTATGCTTTTATCTATATGCCTATGCGCCAGAACAGGCACATAGGGTGGGCGGCGGATAGTTATTGGAAACCCCCCTAAATTTGCCTGTGGCTTAGGGAAACTCTGAACAAGTTGATTCCGCTCATGGCTCGACAAGGCGCTCCCGAGCGAAGCCGAAGGGCTGACCGTGAACGGAATCAACAGTGTATCGTTCGTCCTGAGCCTGTCGAAGGACTTAATCAGAATTTACTTAACCGATATTGCGGGGCGCTGGATTGAATAAGCTTTGAATGACACTTTCAAAAATTAGGCGAAGAAACTTATGGATGCGAATAAAAAAGAAATTCTCGACAAAGGCCGTGGCGAAGACCAGTGTAATCATCCATCCCTAGCCAAGGAATTTGTGTCTGGAGCGCCAACGGGAAATTACGTCTGCGCTAAATGCGGACGCCCGCTGTCAGCCATTTTGAGAACCTTAAGGCGCTGATGGTTTGGCCGAGGATACCAATATGCGGGCGTAAGGTAGGTTCAAATCTTATAGGCCGCTTCGAGGTGCCGAAGCCTCTTGGCCAATAGAAAAATCATCCCAAAAAGAGCAGTTGGTGTGTGTTATAGGCCGTTCGTGCTGAGCAAAGTCGAAGCGTGGACGGCCTATAACACACTCACCCATAGGGTGATTGAAAAA
>Ga0316622_100001038_pt1 | contig 17484 bp, 18 predicted proteins | sample OWC_Aug_OW2_C1_D_FD_207646 | JGI IMG/M metagenome (GOLD analysis project Ga0316622, IMG submission 207646) | Wetland soil microbial communities from Old Woman Creek delta, Ohio, United States - OWC_Aug_OW2_C1_D5_C | ecosystem: Environmental > Terrestrial > Soil > Wetlands | place: USA: Ohio... | reverse complement strand
CGTTTGGCAAGAACGACTCGGTCGGCATCCTGTCGAACCTGTTCCCGGCGGGCGTCGCGGGGTACAACCTGTACCTCGACCTGGCGCACAAGCGCAGGAAAGAGGCGGGTGGCTAGTGGTGAGTGGCGAGTGGCGAGTGGTAAGTGGCGAGTGGCGAGTGAAGAAGCTCGCAACGCGCGTTCTTTCTTACCACTTACCACTTGCCACTCACCACTAATCACTATCCGCTATCCGCTATCCGCTATCCGCTATCCGCTATCCGCTAGCCACTATTCACTTCCTGAGCGTCAGCTTCGGCCGCGTCTTTTTCTCCAGCGGCAACAGCGGCCGCACCTCGGCCGCCGTCAGGTTGCGCCACTTGCCGACGGGCAGGTTGCCCAGCTGGATGTGCATGATACGCACGCGCTGCAGGCGCCGCACCGTGTAGTCGAAGTGCTCGCACATCCTGCGGATCTGCCGGTTCAGTCCCTGCGTCAGGACGATGCGGAACGTGTTGCGGCCGACCTGCGTGACGCGGCAGGGATTCGTGACCGTATCCAGGATGGGCACGCCACTGGCCATCCCTTCCAGGAACTCGGGCGTCAACGGGCGATCAACCGAGACGATGTATTCCTTCTCGTGCTCGTGTTCCGCGCGCAGCACGCGGTTGACTATGTCGCCGTCGTTGGTCAGCAGGATGAGGCCTTCAGAATCCTTGTCGAGGCGGCCGATCGGAAACACTCGTTCGCTGTGCCGGACGAAATCGACGATGTTGTCGGGCACGCTGCGGTCCGTCGTGCATTCGATGCCGATGGGTTTGTTGAGCGCGAGGTAGACGCGTTGCGGCTTCGTGCCGAGCGGCTTCCCGTCGAGCAATACCGCGTCGCCCTCGATGACCTGCGTGCCGAGTTGCGCGACGGTGCCGTTGACCGACACACGGCCGGCCTCGATCCACTGGTCGGCCTCGCGGCGCGAACACAGCCCGGTCTCGCTCAGGAACTTGTTCAGTCGCACGGTCAGCCGCCTGCGCGGCGCACGGTGTAGCCGAGCTTGCCGAGTTCTGCGACGAGCAGGTCGCGGTGGTCGCCCTGGATCTCGATGACGCCGGCTTCGACGGTGCCACCCGAGCCGCAGCGCTTCTTGAGGCGGGTGGCCAGTCCGGCGAGCGCATCCGCAGCCAGCGGCAACCCGCGAATCACCGTGACGCCTTTGCCCTTGCGGCCCTTGGTCTCGCGACCGACGCGGACAATGCCGTCACCGGCGGGCGCCACCGCTTGCGCCGGCTTGCTGCGGCGGCAGCGGCAATCGGCGACCGGCTGCCCGCACTCGGGGCAGCGTCGTCCTGCATCGGTGGAATACACGAGTCGCTGGGTGGCCATGTCTTGCGTCGCAGATCGAGGCACGGCTCGGCGCCGCGCGGTGCATAGTCTATCGGGTAGCCGCTCCCCGGCAACGTCCGGGGCTGCTACATTCGGGCATGCCCGTTCGCATCGAGCACCTCGCCCTGTGGACCGACGACGTGGAACGGCTTGCCGACTTCTACCAGTCCTGCTCCGGCGGCACAGCCGGACCCCGGTACCGCAACCCCGACAAAGGGTTCGAGTCGCGCTTCGTATCATTCGCAGGCGGCGCGCGCCTGGAACTCATGCGGACGACGAGGCTCGGCCCGGTGGGGGCGGCGCGCGGCGCGCACCTTGAGTTGCACTGACGCATGCCAGGGAGGGACTGCCGATGACGACGCCGGAGGTGATCGAGACGAAACGCCTGCGGCTGCGTCCCCTGGCAACGAGTGACGCCGAGTTCATCCTGCGTTTGCTCAACGATCCGTCCTGGTTGCGCTTCATTGGCGACCGCGGCGTGCGCACGCTCGATGACGCTCGGCGCTACATCGAGCGTGGCCCGCAGCAGATGTACCGCGAATCCGGTTTCGGGCTGCTGCTGGTCGAGCGCATGCCAGATGCAGCGCCGATGGGCCTCTGCGGCCTGATTCGCAGGGAGGCGCTGCCAGATGTCGACATCGGCTTCGCGTTGGCTTCGGAATACCGGGGCCGCGGATATGCATTGGAAGCAGCCGCGGCGACCATGCGGTACGCGCGTGAAGTGCTGCGCCTCCAGCGCGTCGTCGCGATTGCGATGCCCGAAAATACTGCGTCGACGCGGCTGTTGGAGCGGCTCGGCATGCGCCTGGAAGGCACGATCCGTCTTGGCCCTGATGCAGAGGAACTGAACTATTTCGGCACGACGGCAGCCTTCGCCATGGACGCCGAAAGCGTACACGCGGTCGACGATGCGCTGTGGACGTCCGGCCAGCTCTCGGCGGCCGACATCGCGCGGTTGCCCGGACTCGGCATCGGGGCCGTCGTCAACCTCGCCCTGCCATCGTCTTCGAACGCGCTCCCCGGCGAGGCCGAGGCGGTCACCGCGCTCGGGTTGCCCTATGTGCAGATTCCGGTGCCGTGGGAGAAGCCCGAACTCGAGCATCTGCAGCAGTTCTTCGGAGTGATGGATGCATTCGCCGGCCGCAAGGTGTGGGTGCACTGCGCGAAGAACATGCGCGTGTCGGCCTTCATGTACCTGTATCGCCGGCTGCGGCGCGGCGAACCGGAGGCGGCCGCTCGTCATCCGATGCAGGAGGTCTGGGAGCCGAACGCGACGTGGCGCGAATTCATCGAGCGGGCGCTCGAGGCGCACCGGGAAGCAGGGCTGCCGGCCTGAGCGAGGCCGTGGGGCGCCTCGGCGCGCTGCATATATAATCGGGGCGTATGCGCATACTTTTCGTCTGCATGGGCAACATCTGTCGGTCGCCGACGGCAGAGGCGGTGTTTCGTGACTACGCCAGGCGGCATGCGCCCGACCTGCAGCTCGAGGTCGATTCCGCGGGCACGCACGATTATCACGTCGGCGAACCGCCCGACCCGCGTGCGGTCAAGGCGGCGTCCCGCCGAGGACTCGATCTCTCCGGCCTGCGCGCGCGCCAGGTCGAGGAGACGGACTTCGAACGCTTCGACCTGATTCTCGCGATGGACCGCCTCAACCACGCGATGCTGCTCGAGCGCAGTGCGCCCGAGTATCACGGCCGCATTCGCCTGCTGCTCGAATTCGCCGATGCGCCCGCAGGACTCGACGTGCCGGATCCGTATTACGGCGGTGCCAAGGGATTCGACGAAGTGCTCGACCTCGTGGAAGAGGCCGCGGCCGGCTTGCTGGCCGAATTGCGGCGGCTCCGCTAGAAAAAAAGCCCCCGCACGTGTGAACGTGCAGGGGCTTCGTGCTTGCAGCGCGGAGAGCGCCTAAGGCTCGTTGCGCGGAGTCTCGCTGTCCGTCGGCGGAGTCGGCGTCCACTCACGCGGTTCCGAAGCCGTGGCAACGGCGATCGGTTCGCGAGCCACTGGCGGAGCGACTTCGCGTGCCACAGGTGCCGGCGCCGGGGGTGCAACTGCCGGACGATCGAAGTCGAACGAGCGGACTTCGGGTTCGCGCCGCGGTTCTTCCGGAGCCACCGTCACGTCACGTGGGGGAGCCGGCGGGGGCGGGGGTGCGTATGCACGCGGCGCCTCTGGCTGGCGAGGTTCCTCGTACTGCCTGGGTGCCTCGAAGTCGCGAGCGACCTGAGGCTCGAACGTTGTCCCCGCCGGACGCGACTCGTCGACCTGGCGCGGCGCCGGAGGTGGCGCCGGGAACGGGCGCTCATCGCTGGTGACGTCGGCGCCTTCGTCGAAATCACCACCCGGTTCGTCTGCACCGACTTCGCCGATGACACCGGCTGTGGCAGCCGCACCGGCGCCATAGCCATCGCCACCACCTTCGCCACGACCGCGACGACGACGGCCACCACGGCGCGAGCGGCGCCCGGTGCGCTCACCGCGTTCGCCCTCGGTGCGCTCCGCACGCTCAGGTTCCGTGACCGGTCCCGTCGAACCTTCCGTGCCCAGTTCCGTTGCCCCTGCTGCGATGACCGTCGCTGCCGCGACTGCTGCTGCGGCTGCCTCGCGTGACTCCTGCGTCTCGCGCGGTTCACGTGCTTCCCGCGGCTCGCGTTGTTCGCGTGGCGGGCGCTGCTCGCGCGGTTCTCGTGGCTCGCGCGGCGGACGCGGCTGCTGTTGCTGGCGCTGAGCCTGGCCCTGCTGCTGGCCGTCGCGACGCTCGCCGCGACCCTGCTGGCCTTCGCCCTGGCCGCCGCCATCGCGACGACCACCACCGCGCTGGCCATCGTCACGACGCGGCTGCTGCGGTTGCTGCTGCTGTTGTTGCCGCTCGCCGCCCCGCGACTGCTGCGGGGCCGGCTCGCCGCGCCCCTCGCGCCGCGCATCGTCCCGCGGTCCGCGTTCGTCACGGCGCGCATCGCCCCGGCCATCGCGACGGGGTTCACGCCGCGCATCACGGTCGCGATCCCTGTCGCGTCCGCGTCCGCGGTCGTCGCGGTCACGACGAGGGCGGTCACGCTCGCGGTCCGGCCGCCCGCCCGCACGCGCGGGCTCGGGCTGCGGCTCCGGCGCACGCTTGTCGCCGGCGAGCCAGCGCCACATGCGTACGAGCACGTTGTCGCGCGGGCCAAAGACTGGCGCGGCCACCACGGGCGCCACGGCCGCAACCGGAGCTGCGACGACTTCGGGCGCAGGCGGCGGAGCAGGCGTGCTCGGCACGATCGTGGTCACTGCAGGCTGCGGGGGAGGCGGAGCTTTCTCTTCCTCCGCCGTGGCGATCGCTTCCAGGTCGATCCTGGGTTCGACCGCCATCTGGTGACTGATGACCGAGTTCTCGGGCAGGTCGATCTCGTCGTCGCGGACGCGGCGCAGTTCGTACGCAGGCGTCTCGAGATACTTGTTCGGCACCAGGATGATGTCGACCCGGCTGCGCTGTTCGATGTCGTTCAGCCAGTCGCGCTTCTCGTTCATGAGGTAGGTCGCGACATCCACCGGCAACTGCGCGATGACCTTGGAGGTGCGGTCCTTGCGGGCCTCCTCGCCGATCAGTCGCAGCACCGCGAGCGCGAGCGACTCGACGCTGCGGATCACGCCCATGCCGTTGCAGCGCGGGCAGACGATGTTGGTGGATTCGCTGATCGACGGCCGCAGGCGCTGGCGCGAAAGCTCCAGCAGGCCGAAGCGGGAGATCTTGCCCAGCTGGATGCGGGCCCGGTCCTGCTTGACGGCGTCGCGCAGCCGATCCTCGACGGCGCGCTGGTTCTTCTGCGACTCCATGTCGATGAAGTCGATGACGATGAGGCCACCCACGTCCCGCAGGCGCATCTGCCGGGCGATCTCGTCGGCAGCCTCGAGGTTCGTGTTGCAGGCCGTCGTCTCGATGTCGGTGCCGCGGGTGCTGCGCGCCGAGTTGATGTCGATCGAAACGAGCGCCTCGGTGTGGTCGATCACGATGCTGCCGCCCGAGGGCAGCGTCACCTTGTGCGAGTAGGCCGACTCGATCTGGCTCTCGATCTGGTACCGCGTGAACAGCGGCACGTGGTCGTCGTAGAACTTGAGCCTGCGCAGGTTGTTCGGCATGAAGCGCTGCATGTACTCGCGCGCTTCCTCGTACACCTCGAGCTTGTCGATCAGGATCTCGCCGATGTCGTCAGCGAGGTAATCGCGCAGGGCCCGCAGGATGGCCGTGCTCTCGCGGTAGATCAGGAAAGGCGACGGGCGGCTGTCGGATGCCTGCTGGATCGCGTTCCAGATGTCGACGAGGTTGTTCAGGTCCCACTGGAGCTCCTCGGGGGAGCGGCCGACGCCGGCGGTGCGCACGATGGCGCCCATGCCGTCCGGAATCTGCAGTGCGTCCATCGCCTCGCGCAGCTGCTCGCGGTCGTCGCCCTCGATGCGGCGCGACACGCCGCCAGCGCGCGGGTTGTTCGGCATCAGCACCAGGAAACGGCCGGCCAGGCTGATGAAGGTCGTGAGTGCGGCACCCTTGTTGCCGCGCTCTTCCTTCTCGACCTGGACGATGATTTCCTGGCCTTCCTCGATCAGTTCACGGATGCCGCGGCTGCCTTCCTGGCCGGGCTGCTTGTCCTTGAAAAAGGCCTTGGAGACTTCCTTCAGGGGCAGGAACCCGTGGCGGTCGGCGCCGTAGTCGACGAACGCAGCCTCGAGGCTGGGTTCGACGCGGGTGATGCGTCCCTTGTAGACGTTCGCTTTCTTGGTTTCGCGCGACGGGATTTCGATATCCAGGTCGTAGATCCGCTGGCCGTCGACCAGCGCTACCCGCAACTCTTCTTCCTGAGTTGCGTTGACCAACATTCTTTTCATCGGCCCTCTCGTTATTGGAGGTTGGGGCCGTAAACGCGGACGGGTAAAGGTGCCTTGGCGTGGGGAAGAGGTCTGGCAGCGGCTGCAGCGCGATCGCTCATGCTGTTTTTATCGTGCACCGGCGCATTGCGCGCGGTGCCTGACCGAATCCTGGTGCTGTGGGCATCGTACCCGCCGGAATCGCAACTGGTCCGCTGCCCGCCGGGGCTGCGGCACCTGCGCGTTGTTCACGGCAGATCGATGGTCTGAATTCTCAGAACCAACTAATATGCGCGCGTCCCGCACGACCCTTCGGGCGGACGGCAACGCGTCGCTCATTCGGCGCGCGTGGTGTTGTTTGCACGCACCAACGCGGCGCTTCGCGTCGGACTCTAACAAGCGAAGGCCGGCAAATCAATGGCTTACGAAAATATTCCGGCAGATACGGAAGAAGTGCCGGCCGAGCCCGGCAGCGGGCGCGGCGTCACGTACGTCGAGGTCGGCGAGGATGACGCCGGCACCCGGCTCGACAACTTCCTGGTCCGGCACCTGAAAGACGTGCCCCGGACGCACGTATTCCGGCTGTTGCGCAAGGGTGAAGTCCGCGTGAACAAGAAGCGGGCGAAGCCGGACCAGCGCGTCGTGCTGGGCGACGTCGTCCGGTTGCCCCCGGTTCGCCGTGCCGAGGACGTGCCGGCCCCGGCCACGCCCCGCACCGCCAGCCCGTCGTTGCAGCAACTGGTGCTCGACTCGATCACCTACGAGGACGCGGACCTGATCGTGCTCAACAAGCCTCCCGGCGTGGCGGTGCACGGCGGCAGTGCGATGGACTTCGGGCTGATCGAGGCCCTGCGCAGCGCCCGGCCGGAATTGCCGGACCTGGAACTCGTTCATCGGCTCGACCGCGAGACGAGCGGTTGCCTGCTGGTGGCCAAGCGGCGAGCGGCGCTGCGCGACCTTCACGCGCAACTTCGCGAAGGCCATACGGAGAAGCGTTACCTCGCACTCCTCTGTGGCAAGTGGAACCTCGGCACGAAGCGCATCGAACTGACGCTCGACACCGACGAACGTCGCAGTGGCGAGCGCCACGTGGCCGTGCGCGCGCACGGAAAGAAGTCCGTCAGCACGTTCAAGCCCGTGCAGTTCTTCGGCAACCTGGCGACCCTCGTGGAAGTCGAAATCGACACCGGCAAGACCCACCAGATCCGTGTGCATGCAGCCCACGCCGGTCACCCCGTGGCGGGCGACGTCAAATATGGGAACCGCGTCTTCAACGATCTGCTGCGTGATTACGGGCTGAAGCGGATGTTCCTGCATTCCTCCTCGATGGGTTTCACGCGTCCCGGGACACGCGAGCCGATGCTCGCGAGCGCGCCCCTCCCGCCGGAACTAGGTGCGGTACTCGACACGCTCACCCGCGGAAAGGCCAGGGCGCCTGCGGATTCACGCGGCAAAGCGATCAAGCCTGAGCGCCTGGGGCCTCTCCCGCTGCAGCGGGAGAGGCCGCCTGCGGTGCGGGAGAGGGCGGTCGAAGGCGGACCGGGTGGCAAGTCGAGTAGCGGCGCACGCGGCGGCGGGCCAAAGCCGAAGCGCGTCGGCGGGCGTCGCGCGCAACGCACGCTCGAGCGAACGAAAAAGCGTTGAACGCGTTCACCTGCAGAACCTCTTGCCGCTGAAGCGGTACGGGGCCGCAGCCGCGGGTCAGCTCCACCACGTATCGATGAAAGACGCCGTGTTCGAAAGCGCGTCGATGAAGCCGTGCAACGCGACGACGAGCACGAGGCTGCGTGTGCGCGACCACAGGACGCCGAAGGTGAGTCCCGCAACGCCTTGTGTCGCGATGACATAGGAGAGGGTCGTGGCGACGCCCGGCGAATCTCCGAGCCCTTCAATCGCACCTGCACCGCGCAGCAGGATGCCAGGTGCGTGGGCGAGACCGAAGATCAACGCGCCCAGGAAGATGCCGGATATTTCCGAGCCTGCCCAGGCTGCGAGTCGGCTCTGCAGGAACCAGCGAAAGAAAAACTCTTCGACCAGGCCGGCTTCGAGCGACATCCACACGAAGCACAAGGTGCCGCCGAGCGCGATCTGCAGCGTCGTGTAGTCGCCAGTCAGCAATCGCTTGAATTGCGAGCCCAGCAGCGCCTGCACGGCAAAGCCGGCGAGCGCGACCACGAAGAATGCGATCAGCAGACGCGACTTCGAAGCCACGGGGCGACCTGCCTGCGATCCGCCGAGGCCATGGCGGCACAGGACGAGCCAGGGGACCAACACGAACGCGAGCAGCTTTAGCAGCGTGTTGACGCTTTCTTCCAGGCGCGGATCAGGATCGGCCGGCAGCAACGCAGCCAGCAACGGGCCTTTCACGAGCAGGAACACGACGATCCATGCGACCAGTCCCAGCAGGACAGGCACTTCGCTGCGTTGCCAGGGCTTCGGCCTCGTGGGAACCGGCATGCGCATCGTTGCGCCCAGGGCCGCGAGCGGCAACAGCACGCCGAGGATCACGACGGCGCCGATCACGTCGCCCAGCGGGCGCCCATCGACCAGCAGGATGGTCAGCGCGGCCGCATAGATCGCGACGAAGAGGAAGACGTGGCGATTACGCACCAGCGGGCTCATAGAGGGGGCCATCATGCGTGCGGACGCGACAGCGTGCACCAAGGCTCGTCTCGCTGCAGGCACGGCCGGCCGCAGCAGGGAGCCCTCACCCGAGCCCTCTCGTGCCGAAGCGCCGGAGAGAGCGGATCAGGGAATCTGGAATCCTGCGCGACGCAGCGCGCCGCAAACCCAGGCCAACGGCAGGCCGGTGAGGCCGGTCGGGTCCGACGACTCGATACTCTCGAACAACGCAATCCCGAGTGATTCGGCCTTGAAGCCGCCGGCGCAGTCGAGTGGCTGGTCGTGGTCGATGTAGCGTTCGATCTCGGGATCCGTGAGCTTGCGGAATCGCACCCGCGTGGTGTCCATGTGCGACAGCGGGTCGCCACCGGTGCCGTCGATGACGTGCACGGCCGTCAGGAACAGGACTTCCTTGCCGGACGACTGCCGCAGCTGGTCCAGGCACTTCTGTCGGGTGCCGGGCTTGCCGAGCACGTCGGTTCCCCGCACGGCGACCTGGTCGGACCCGATTACGACCGCGTCCGGATGCCTGCGGGCTACGGCCTCCGCCTTGATCCGGGCGAGGCGGGAGGCCATCGCTGCGGCCGGTTCACCGGGGTGCCGGGTCTCCTCGACGTCCGGTGCGACGCACTCGAACGGCAGTCGCAGGCGCTCGAGCAGCGCGCGCCGGTACCGCGAGGTCGACGCAAGAATCAGACCCTTGGAAAACAAAGATTTAGGCTCGGTTTATTTTTGACAGGGGGGAGTCGCGTCACTATTATACGCGGCCCATGTCGCCCGGCCCGACGGACCTGGTCAACGCTAAGGAACTGTCGGCGCGAGCCGCAGTCGTCGAGCGCCACCTTGGTCAGCCACAGCTCGAACGCGTGACGGAGGCGGGCGGCCTACCCGGCACTCGCATCGATGCGCGGTTGCGGTTCGGCTCGTTCGAAGGTCGGACGACGGTTGACGTTCGTGTCACCGGCGTGGCCGTGTTGCCGTGCCAGCGCTGCCTCGGGCCGTGCGAATGCGCGCTCGACGAGTCGGCCATGGTGATGGTCGTGCGCGACGACGATGAGGACGCGCCGGGCGGCTACGAGCCGTTCGTCGGGACGCCGGAGCAGTTGTCGCTCACGGCATTGATCGAGGAGCAGGTGCTGCTCGCGCTGCCGCTCGTGCCGATGCACGAGGCAGGTTCGCTGCGGTGCCGTCCAAATGCGGAAGTCGTGCCGTTGCGGCCGACGTCCGTCGCGGAGCCGGCTGTGAAGGCAGCGGCGGAAGAGAAACAGACGCCTTTTGCGAATTTGCGGGACCTGCTCGAGAAGAAGAACGAGCGCTGACCCGCTGACAGGAGAGTAGACCATGGCAGTCCAGAAGAGCCGCAAGACGCCGTCCAAGCGCGGCATGCATCGTTCGCACGACCACCTGAGCGGCCCGGCGCTGTCCGTCGACCGCACCAGCGGCGAAACGCACTCGCGCCATCGCATCACGCCCGACGGTTTCTACCGCGGCAAGAAGGTGATCGAGAAGCCGGCAGCCGACGAAGGCCAGGAGTAATCCTGCAGGCCAGGGCCCGAGCATGAAAGCCGGGCTGACCGTTGCCGTGGACGCGATGAGCGGAGACCACGGCGCTGAAGTCGCGGTTCCCGCGGCGCTCGATGTCCTGTACGCCACGCCCGACCTGCGGCTGATCATCGTCGGCCGCGGCGAGATCGTGCATCCGTTGCTGGGCTCTGCAGCGAACTCCGGGCGCTGCACGTTCGTCGAGGCGACCGAGGTCGTCACGATGGACGAGCGGCCTCAGGACGCGCTGCGTCGCAAGAAGAATTCCTCGATGCGTGTCGCGATCAACCTCGTCGAGAAAGGCGAGGCTGCCGCGTGCGTGTCTGCAGGTAACACCGGCGCGCTGCTGGCGACGTCGCGCTTCGTGCTCGGCATGGTTCCGGGCATCGACCGGCCGGCCATCGTGTCGGCCATGCCTGCGGCGCACGGCCACACCGTCATGCTCGATCTCGGCGCCAACCCGGACTGCACAGAGCAGAACCTCGTCCAGTTCGCCGTGATGGGATCCGTCATCGCCGCGGACCTGCACGGGATTTCGAATCCGCGAGTCGGCCTGCTCAACGTCGGTGAGGAAGACATCAAGGGCACCGAGGAGCTCAAGGGCGCCCACAGGCGGCTGCAGGGCTCGACAGTCATCAACTACTGCGGGTTCGTCGAAGGCGACGACATCTTCTCGGGCGACGTCGACGTGGTCGTGACCGACGGCTTTACCGGCAACGTATCGCTGAAGACGATGGAAGGGCTCGCGCGCTTCATCGGTGGCGCACTCAAGGAAGAGTTCACGCGTAACCCGCTGCGCAAGCTCGGCGCATTGGCGGCGACGCCTGCGCTCAGTGCGCTCAAGGGCCGGCTCGACCCGCGGGCCTACAACGGCGCGAGCATGGTTGGATTGAACGGCGTGGTCATCAAGAGCCACGGTGGCGCCGACCGCGTGTCGTTCGCGAATGCCGTGCGCGTCGCCGTCACGGAAGCGCGCAACGGCGTGCCGGGGCAGATCAGCGAGCTGCTGGCGAAGGTAATGGCCAGCGGATAGTGGCGAGTGGCGAGTGGTGAGTGGCTAGTGGTCAGTGGTCAGTAAGAAAAAGCCGGCAATGCCGGCTTTCTTGTCTTCACCCTTCACTCTGCACTCGCCACTCGCCACTCGCCACTCGCCACTAACCACTCGCCACTTTCCTTCTCCGCCGCATCCGCGCCATCAGCTGCTTGCGTCGCTGGTCCAGCTTCCGCGCCAGCGTCCCTGGATCGCGCCGCAGCGCGGCCTGCTTGCCGAGGCCTGCGCGGTACTCGCGAAAATCGCTGTACGCATCGAGTTCGTGCCGCAGCTCCCGGAATGCGAGCTCGATCATCACGGCATCGTCGAGCATGCCGATGCCGGGAATGTCGTCGGGGATCAGGTCCTCCGGATCGCACAGGTAGGCGAGCGCGGAGAGCACGGGGCTGCGCTCGTCGTCGGTGAGTTTCCAGTCGTCGTCGGCAAGCATGGCGAGGAGCAGCTGGAGCCTGTCGAGCCGCTCGGCCACGAAGTCCGGGAGGTCCGCGCGGCGCATCGCCGCGACCAGGTCCACGGCCGCCGTGAGGATCTCCTCGTCGTCGGCGATCTGCACCGATTCACGCGCCTTGCGCAATTCGCGCCGGAAATGGCGCAGGTCGCGATCCGACAGTTCGATGGTCAGCTTGTAAGGCATCGGTCTCCCTCGCGGACGCAAGGCTACGGGCCGGGCCGTGTCCGGGTCAACGAGCGGGCCTGGGGAACTGAACGTCGGCATGTCGGTACAATGGATGCGGCAGCAGGAGGAAAGGTTGCATGCACCGTAGCAACGCCGGCAGGTATCTGGCATCGGCTCTCGTCGCACTGTTCGCACCGTTCGTCGCGGACCAGGTGCGGGCGAGCGCGGCGGAGTACCTGCTGCCCACGAACGGCGACAGCGTGATCGGGGTCGTGGGGACTGCCGTCGCCGAACACGAGGACACGTTGCTCGACATCGGGCGGCGCTACGGCGTCGGCTACGAGGAAATCCTGGCCGCAAACCCGGGCGTCGATCCCTGGCTTCCAGGGGCAGGCACCGAGGTATTGATCCCCGGCCGCTTCGTGCTGCCGGATGCGCCGCGGGAAGGCGTCGTCGTCAACCTGCCCGAACATCGCCTGTATTACTACCCGCCGGCCAGGCCCGGCGAGCCTCGCGTGGTGCGCACCTATCCGATCAGCACCGGGAAGATGGACTGGAAGACGCCGCTTGGGGTCACGACCATCACTGCCAAGCAGGAACGGCCGAACTGGAATCCGCCCGAGTCCGTGCGACTCGAGCACGAAGCCAAGGGCGACCCGCTGCCCAAGGTGGTCCCGCCCGGGCCGGACAATCCGCTGGGCGAGTACGCGTTGCGCCTGAACATTCCGGGTGGCGCATACCTGATCCATGGCACGAATCGTCCAGCCGGCGTTGGCATGCAGGTGACTCACGGATGCATCCGCATGTTTCCCGAGGACATCGCCGAGTTCTACAGCATGGTGCCGGTTAAGACGAAGGTGAACCTTATCGACCAGACGACGAAGGTCGGCTGGTTCCGCGGCTCGCTCTACCTGGAACGGCAGGCGCCGCTGGAAGGCACGGATGACCCTTCGCACATGGATCCCGCGGAACTCGACCGCGCGATCGCGGCGGCGACGGCAGGGCTCGACGTGAGCCTCGACATGGACACGGCGCGGATGGCCTTCAAGCAGGCAACGGGTGTGCCCGTGCGCATCGGCATGCGTGTGTTCACGACCCCACCGCCGCCCCCGGCGGTGACGCCAACGGAGCCGGACGCGGGCTCGGTGGCAGTTGCAGGCGATGAGCTGTAGGGCATCGACCATCAAGTCGCGCAGCGCTCATCCAGGCGGTGGCTCGATGGACGGTGGCAGGTAGAGGGCCTGTGCGCTGTCGAGGCGGCTGCGGGCGTGCCGGCCCGTAACCTGCTCGAAAAAGAAAACGCCGCGGAAGTCCGCGGCGTTTTCACATCGCTTGCAGCGATCGACCGGGCGGTTACTTGCCCATCGACTTCTTGAACGCGCGATCGATCTTCTCGTTGGTCGCATCGCAGCACGACTGCGAGGCCTGGGCGGCCTGCAGGGCCTGGTTGGCCGTGCTCTGAGCGGCGCTCGAGGTGCTCGCGGCGCTCGAAGCCGAAGCGGCAGCGGCGTCGGCAGAAGCCTTGGCGGCGGCGGCGTCAGCAGCGGCAGCCTTGATGGCCGCATCGGCGCTGGCCACATGCGCGTCAAACTTCGATTGGCTCACGCAGCCCGTTGCTGCGGCGAGCACGGCGGCGGCGGCAACGACGGTCAGCGTCTTTGCGATCGTGGTCTTCATTGTGTCTTTCCTGAGTGAGATTGGGGGAACGGACAAGCCAGTAGGAAGGCTGCGGCAAACGAGGACACGCAGCCCTGTGCGCCAGACGCAGCCGAACGCGCAGAAGACTAACGTATTCAACCGGGACGATAAAGATTAGACAGTGCCGAGTCCCGTGTAACAGGCGCCACGGCCCGACGGCGCTTGGAGCCTCCTGCCGCGCGACTGGACTGACAAGCCGCCTGTTAAGCCAGTTATTTCAATAAGTTATGAGAGGCGTGCAAGGTTGCGGACCATTTCGAGTCGCTGCCGGGGACCTTGCGGCTATGCGATTGGTTGACATAACGCGGAAGTTCCATAACTGGCTTGCCAAGCGGCAAACAGGACTGTATATAAGAACAGTATCTGTACATGCATACAGGAGAGAAGACCATGGACGATCTCACGCCGCGTCAACGACAGGTGCTCACTTTCATCCAGGACTCGCTGGCCGAGCAGGGCCTTCCCCCCACGCGCGCCGAGATCGCCGTGGCCCTGGGGTTCAAGTCCGCCAATGCCGCCGAGGAGCACCTGCGCGCCCTGCAGCGCAAAGGCGTGCTGGAGCTGCGCCCCGGCGCCTCGCGTGGCATCCAGCTCAAGGATTCGCTGCGCGACCAGATGGGGCTGCCGCTCATCGGCCGGGTGGCGGCGGGCCGCCCCATCCTGGCCGAGGAGAACATCGAGGCCCGCTATCACATCGACCCGGCGCTCTTCCAGCCACGTCCGCACTACCTGCTCAAGGTGCGCGGCATGAGCATGCGCAACGCCGGCATCCTCGACGGCGACCTCGTCGCCGTGCATCGGACGCCCGAGGTCCGCAACCGCCAGATCATCGTCGCCCGCCTCGAAAACGAAGTCACCGTGAAGCGTTACCGGCAGGAGGGTTCGATCGCCTGGCTGCTGCCGGAGAACGAGGAATTCGAACCCATGCGCATCGACCTGCGCGAGCAGTCGCTCACGATCGAGGGCCTCGTGGTCGGGGTCGTGCGGCAGGAAACACAACGCCTCTCCTGAAACGATATCCGGTTTGCCGACGTTCACCCCTGCATGGCCGCCTCCGTCGAACAACTGCTGCAGCAGAACCCTGCCAGGCTCTGGCGCGCGCGAGGGCAGGACGCCCATGCCTCGTCGATGCCGCAGGGGCGGCCTACGGGTCACCCGGCGCTTGATTGCTGCCTGCCCGGTGGCGGCTGGCCGCGGCAAGGGTTGATCGAAGTTCTCTGCGATCACCGCGGCATCGGTGAGCTCACGTTGCTGCTGCCTGCGCTTGCTGCGCTCAGTCGCGAAGGCGGCGGCTGGATCACCTGGGTATCGCCGCCGCACATGCCATATGCGCCCGCGCTCGCTGCCTGGGGTATCGATGTCTCGCGCATGCTCGTCGTGCACGGGGGCAATGCAACCGAGTGGGCGATGGACCAGGCGTTGCGCTCGGAAGCCTGCAGCGCGGTGCTCGGCTGGGCCAACCCGCGCGATCCACAGGCCCTGCGCCGCCTGCAACTCGCCGCCGAACAATCCTGCAGCCTGGCCGTCCTGTTCCGTCCGCTGCAGGCCGGGCTCACGCCTTCGCCTGCCGTGCTGCGGCTCGCCGCCTTGCCCGGGCAAGGCGCGGGGCTGCAGGTGCGTATCGTCAAGAGCCGGGGAGGGCGTCCTGCCACGGTGATCCTGGGTAACTGAGATGGCCCCGCTCGCCAGGCGCCGGGTCGCACCGGCCTTTCGTCCATCTCTCTCCGTGCCGGGGCGTGCGCCGGCCGCGCCGTCGCTTCCGCGCGAACTCTGGCTCGCCATCCACCTGCCCGCTTTCATGCTCGACGCGCTGCGCGAATCCGTGCAGGCGCTGCCGGGCACTCGTCCCGTCGCGGTGGTCGATCTCGAGCGCAACGGCAAGGTGGTGCGCGCCTGCGATGCCGCCGTTCACGCAGCCGGAGTGCGGGCAGGCATGTCGATCAATGCCGCGCTCGCGCTCGTGCCGGGGCTCCACGCTCTCGCCCGTGACGTGCGCCGCGAACGGCAGTTGCTCGAAGCGGTCGCGCAACGCGGTTTGCGCTTTACGCCGCGCGTCAGCCTCGAGCTTCCCGACGGCGTGCTGCTCGAAGTGCGGGGCAGCCTGCGCCTGTTCGGCGGCGCGCGGCAGTTGTGCGCGCGACTGCAGCAAGAGATCGCCGAAGCCACCGGCGCGACCGTCCATCTCGCGATCACGCCCGCGCCACTGGCTTCTCTGTGGTTTGCGCGCCAGGGGCCGCCCGGCTCGCGCGCGATCCTCATCCGCAATCGCGAGGAACTCGCCGGGCGTCTCGGTCCGCTGTCGCTCGAATGCACGCGCTGGCCCGCAGGTATCGTGCAGGCACTCGCGACGATGGGAGTGCGCACGCTGGGCGAGTGCCTGCGACTGCCACGCGACGGCTTCGCACGCCGTTTTGGCGCGGACCTGCTCGCCATGCTCGATCGCGCCACTGGGCGCCAGCGCGAGCCGCGCGCCGCCTACGCCGCGAGCGAAAGGTTCTCGGCGCGCCGCGACCTCGAACCGGAACTGCTCGACACGGCACGCCTGGAGGCCGCGCTCGAACCGCTGGTTGCGGAGCTGTGCTGCTTCCTGCGCGAACGCGGACGCGGCGTGCAGGCGATCGAGCTGCACCTGCGCCATCGCGAAGCGCCCGTGACCAGGCTGCGGCTGCGCTTCGTGCAGCCGATCGGCGCGCAGCCGAAGCGTATCGCCGCGATGCTGCACGAGCGTCTCGCGCGGCTTGCATTGCCCGAAGCCGTGCGCAGCGTGCGTGTACTGAGCGGGCCGCTCATCGAGCTGCAGGCCGACGCGGTTGAATTGTTCGCGCACGACCGGCGCGAATCCGGTGGGAACGTGCCGCAGCTGATCGAGCGCCTGCGCGCGCGCCTGGGCAATGAGGCCGTGCATGGGCTCGAATGCGTCCCCGAGCATCGGCCCGAGGCGGCGTGGCGGGCGGTGGAGCCGGTGAGCTCCTCGTCTCGACCCCGTCTCTCGAAGAAGGGCGAGGACAAAGGCAGGCCCTTTCCAGCCAGTGCGGGAGAAGGCGTGCGCAGGCCGCTCTGGCTGCTCGACGTGCCGGAGCCCTGCGACGAACGCCGCCTCGAATTCGACGAAGGCCCGGAGTGCATCGAATCGGGCTGGTGGGACGGCCAGGACGTCGCGCGCGATTACTACGTCGCGCGCAACGGGCGCGGCGCGCGATTGTGGGTCTTCCGCAATCGCCGCGCCGGCGACGCGCAAGGCTGGTTCCTGCACGGTTGGTTCGCCTGAGGTGCGTGCTGTGCCGCCCCGGGCGCATCGCATCGACTGATGGAACGTCGTTGCAACGTGTACGCCGAACTGCACTGTCTTTCCAACTTCAGCTTCCTGCGCGGCGCCTCCCGCCCCGACGAACTCGTCGAGCGTGCCGCGCAGCTGGGCTATGCCGCGCTCGCGATCACCGATGAGTGCTCGGTTGCCGGGGTCGTGCGCGCCCACGTTGCGGCGCGCGAGCACGGCCTCAAGCTCATCATCGGTTCCGAGTTCCGCCTCGACGACGGGCTGCGTTGCGTGCTGCTCGCGCAGGACCGCGCGGCCTACGGCAGGCTCTGCCGCCTGATCACGCGGGGCCGACGGTCTGCGCCGAAAGGGCAGTACCGGTTGCGCCGCGGCGATCTCGAAGAGATCCTCGGGGAAGGGGTTAGGGGGCAGGGGATAGGGGATAGTCGGAATTCCGAGCCGACTGTGTCGGCTTCTTCACTATCCCCTAACC
>Ga0316622_100001037_pt1 | contig 17486 bp, 16 predicted proteins | sample OWC_Aug_OW2_C1_D_FD_207646 | JGI IMG/M metagenome (GOLD analysis project Ga0316622, IMG submission 207646) | Wetland soil microbial communities from Old Woman Creek delta, Ohio, United States - OWC_Aug_OW2_C1_D5_C | ecosystem: Environmental > Terrestrial > Soil > Wetlands | place: USA: Ohio... | reverse complement strand
CGAGTCGCCCGCGTTGCTCGAGCCGCGTCTGCGCGGGCTCGTCCACCGCGAGATCCTCCAGCTCGACACCGACCCGCGCTCGCCCGAGCGCGGGCAGTACGGCTTCACGCAGGCGCTCGTGCGCGAGGTCGCCTATGCCACGCTGGCGAGGCGCGATCGCCGGGCCAGGCACCTCGCGGCCGCCCGCTACTTCGAGTCGCTCGGCGACGACGAGGTGGCCGGCGTGCTGGCGACGCACTACGTCGACGCCTACGAGGCCTCGCCCGAGGGTCCCGAGGGTGACGCGGTTGCCGCCCAGGCACGGATCGCGCTCCGGGCGGCCGCCGACCGGGCCACGGCCCTTGGATCGCACGAGAGCGCAATCGGCTTCCTCGAGCGGGCTCGCCAGGTCGCGGTCGACGAGGCGGAGGCCGCCGAGCTGACGGAGAGGATCGGCGTCGCGCACATGTACGTCGGCCACTACGAGCAGGCGATCAGCACGCTCACCGCGGCGCTCGAGGAGCAGCACCGCGGGGGCGACCGGGTGGCCGCTGCCCGAGCCACCTGCGCGCTGGCATCGGCGCTCGCGTCGGCATGGCGGGCGAGCGAGGCCATCCCGCTGCTGCAGGCGTCCGAGGCGGAGGTCGCCGACCTGGCGCCGCATCCGGTCGTCGTCGAGGTTCGGGCGAAGCTCGCGGCGGCCCACTCGACCGACGACCAGGCCGAATCGATCCGCTGGGCGGATCTGGCGCTCGAGGATGCCGAGCACAATGATCAGACGGCGCTGATCGCTGACCTGCTGGTGACCAAGGGCAGCACACTCGCGTTCTCCGGTCGCTTCCACGAGGGCACAGCGCTGCTCGACGCCGGATTCCGCCTGGCCGAGTCGAACGGGCTCCACCGCGTCGCGGCGCGGGCCGCGAGCAACCTCGTAGCGTCGATGATCGACGCGGATCCGAGGCGCGCCGTCGAGATCGGCCGCGAGGGCCTCGCCATTGCCCGGCGCTACGGCTACCGGCCGCTGATGCTCGGGATCCTGACCAACGCGATCGAGGCGTCGCTGCCTGTCGGCGACTGGGGCTGGCTCGAGCGCGAGCTCGAGACGGTGCGAGTCGATGACCTCGAGCCGGTGGACCGCGCCGCGGTGCTCGTGGGCCGCACGGAGATCGACGCGATGCGCGGTCGGCCGACGGCAGCCGAGCGGGCCGACATCGAGGCCGTCGTGAGCGCGTCAACTGATCTCGGGTTCATCGCGGCGGCCCAGGTCGGCGCCGCGCTGGTTGCTCTCGCCGAGGGGCGCCTTGAGGACGCCTGGACACAGGGCCAGGCTGCCGCCGCTGATCCCCTGAACGCGCCGCTTGCGCTCACGGTGGCGACCAGGGCGGCTATTCGGCTCCAGGACGGCGCACGCGCGAGCGCGGCCCTCGACCAGCTGGTCGCGCTCGGGACGCGCGGGGTGGCGAACGTCGTGAACCGCGTCGCGCTGGCGTCGGCGATCAACGAGATGACCGGCGACCACGCCGGTGCCGTGCTCGGGTTCCGGGAGGCCTGGCGCCGCTACCAGGAGCTGGGGGTCGAGATCTCGCTGGCACTGAGCCAGCTCGACTGCCTCGCGGTGATGCCGCCCGGCGACCCGCTGGCCGACGAGGCCGCGCTCCAGGCGAGGCAGATCCTCGAGGCCAACGGGGCGCTCGCGTACGTGCGCCAGCTGGACGCCCTGCTGGCGTCCCGCGCCGAGGCCTCCGGGACGCGGGCGAGGTCGTGAGCGAGGAGCCCGGGCCCGCCCCGGCCGGCGACACACCCGCGCTCCGGGCGCTTGCGGCGTCCGGCGTGCCCCACGCTGTGGTCCGCACACGCCCCGCACGGGATGCGCACGAGAGCGCGCAGCTCCAGGGCATCGCGCTCGAGGCGCTGCTGCGGACAATCGTCGTCCGCCGCGGCGACGACGACTACGTCTTCGTCCTCGTGCCGGGCGGCCGGCGGTTCGACTGGCCAAAGCTCCGAGCCCACCTCGGCGTCAGCCGCCTCTCGCTGCCCGACCAGGACGAGGCGAAGGCCGTCACGGGGTATGAGCGTGGCGCGATCACGCCGTTCGGCGCCAGCCGGGCGTGGCCGGTGATCGCGGACGCATCCATCGAGGGGCACGAGCGGGTGGCCATCGGCGGCGGCGTGCGCGGGGTGAACGTCCACCTCGCCCCGGCCGACCTCGTGGCGGCGACGCGTGCCGCCCTCCTCGACGTCACGCAGCCCGAGGCGGAGTAGCGGTGGCCGGCAGGCCCGATCGGCCGGTCGCGAGCGTCGAGACGCCCGCTCCACTGGCCGGCCTGCGCATCGTCGACTGCTCGACCGTGCTGGCCGGCCCGTACTGCACGATGCTGCTCGCCGATCTCGGCGCAGACGTGGTCAAGGTGGAGCCCCCCGAGGGCGATGGCACGCGTGGCTGGGGGCCGCCGTGGGTCGGCGAGGGCGAGCACCGGACCGCGGCCTACTACCTCGCGGTCAACCGCAACAAGCGCTCGATCCGGCTCGATCTCAAGCGACCCGGCGGCATGGATGTCCTCCGTCGCCTCCTGGCCGGTGCCGACGTGTTCGTCGAGAACTTCCGGGAGGGCGCCCTCAGGCGGTTCGAGCTCGGCGACGGTGCGCTGGCGGAGCTCAACCCGCGGCTCGTCCACCTCTCCATCAGCGGCTATGGACCGGACGGGCCGCACGCCACGAGGCCGGGCTACGACTTCGTGATCCAGGCCGAGGCCGGGCTGATGTCGATCACCGGCGACCCGGACGAGGTGGGTGGGCATCCGCTCAAGGTCGGCGTCGCGATCGCCGACGTGGTCACCGGGCTTCACGGAGCGGTCGCGGTCCTGGCGGCGCTGGCGGGCCGGGGAGCCGATGGCCGCGGCCAGCGCATCGACGTGTCGATCCTCGAGGCGACGCTGGCCGTTCTCGTCAACCAAGCCCAGAACGCGTTCGTCACCGGCCGCGCGCCAGGCCGGCGGGGCAACGCGCATCCCAACATCGTGCCCTACGAGACCTTTGCCACGGCCGACGGCGAGATCGCGATCGCGGTGGGCAGCGAGCGCCAGTGGCTGCGCTTCTGCGCCGCGCTCGACCTGCCCGGGCTTGCCGACGATCCTCGCTTTGCCACCAACGGCGACCGGGTCGAGCACCGCGATGCGCTGCGGCCCCTCATCGCCGAGCGCCTGGCGGGACGGCCGTCGGCCGAGTGGCTGGCGCGCTTCGATGCCGCGGAGGTGCCGGCCGGCCCCATCAACGACGTCGTGTCGGCCTTCGCCCAGCCGCAGGCGCGCGCACGGGACATGGACGTCACGGTCGAGCACCCCGTGCTCGGCCCCATCCGCCAGGTCGGCCTTCCGTTCACGCTCAGCGGCTCGCCGGCCACGATCCGCAGCGCGCCTCCGCTGCTGGGGGAGCACACGGACGAGATCCTGGCCGAGGCCGGCCTCGACGCCGGAGCGATCGCCCGGCTGCGCGCCGACGGCGTGGTCTGAGCTGCGTCGTCGCTCCCCCTGTCGCCGGGCCGGGTGGGCGCCCTGCGCTTCCTAGAGCTCCTGGCGCCGGATCGACAGCCAGGCGAGCCCCAGCGACACGGCGATGGTCGCGATGCCGACGATGACCGGCCCGGCCAGGTTGTCCACCGGCTCGCCGATCCCGACCAGGGTGGCGACCGTGGAAAGCGCCGTCGGCATGTACTCGCCGATGGCCGGGACCACGCCGACGATGCCCGCCACGATCACGATGCCCAGCGCGATCCCGCCGGCTGCGATCGTGGACGGAGCGATCGTGCTGGCCAGCAGGACCACCGAGGCGATCACGAGCAGCTGGAGCAGCAGCAGCACGCACATGCCCACGAAGGCAGTGGCATCGGGCGGCTCGAAGAGCATGACCGTGTAGACGTAGCCGCCGATCCCGGCCAGCGCCATCGCGATCAGCAGGACCGCTCCCAGGGCAGTCGCCTTGGCCCCGATGAAGGCCCCGCGGGAGACGGGCTTGGTCAGCACGAAGGGCGCCGTGCCACGCTCCTTCTCACCGGCCACGCTGCCCATCGCCAGCAGGAACGCGATCAGCATCCCGAACTGGCTGACCTGGCGGACGATCTGCATCATCGCGTCGTCGATGGTCGGCGGCGGGACCTCGATCGTGATCCCCCCGGTGCCCAGCGCCTCGATCAGGTTCGGCAGGTACTTGGCGGTGATCGGCGAGATGATCCCGAGCACCAGGAAGACGATCCCGACGATGATCAGCCGCCGGGTCCGCCACTGCTCGAGGAGCTCCTTGCGCGCGAGCGGGCCAAGACCGGTCATGGCCGGCCTCCCTCGCCCGGCCGGGCGGCGGATGCGGGCGGCGGCGGCGAAGGCGGGCTGCCGGGCGCCGCCTTCGGGCGGGCGCTCTCCTCCCCGCGCGCCTGCCTGGCTCGCTCGGCAGCGTCCTCGCCGACGAGCTCCAGGAAGACGTCCTCGAGCGAGGGGCGCATCCGCTCGAGGACGGCGACGGGCACGCCGGTCGCCGCGACGCGCCCGAGGATCTCCCGGCCGGCGACCTCGGGGTCGCTGACGTTCACCGTGACCGAGAGCGCGTCGTGCGCCACCTGTCGCGTCCAGGGCGCGTCGCGGAGGGCGGCCGCGATCCGCATCGCGCCATCGCCGAGGCCCGCGTCCACTTCGATCCGGTAGACCGGGCGGGCGTACTCGTTGAGCAGCTCATGCAACCCCGCCTGGGCGACCAGGCGACCCTGGTCGATGATCGCCACCCGGTCGCACACGCGCTCGACGTCGTTGAGGATGTGCGTGGACAGCACGACCGTGGCCAGGCCGCGCAGGCGGGCGATGATCTCGAGGACATCGCGCCGGCCCTCCGGGTCGAGCGAGCTGGCCGGCTCGTCAAGGAAGATGACCGATGGGTTCCCGAGGATCGCCTGACCGATCCCGAGCCGCTGGTGCATGCCGCCCGAGTAGCCACCGACCCTGCGATCGGCCGCTCCCTCCAGACCGACCAGCTCGAGCACCTCGCCCACCCGCTGTCTCAGCCCCGGACCGCCCAGTCCGTACAGCCGTCCCGTGAACGCGAGCAGCTCTCGGCCGCGCATCCAGCCGTAGTAGCGCGGGTCCTGATCGAGGTAGCCGATCCGGTGGCCGAGGTCGAGCGACCCGTTCCCGATGGCCACCCCGGCGACCGTGGCACGCCCCGCGGTCGGTCGGGCGAGGCCGACCAGCATGCGGATCGTGGTGGTCTTGCCTGCCCCGTTCGGTCCCAGGAACCCGTAGATCGAGCCGGCCGGGACCTCCATGTCCAACCCGTCGACCGCCTTGATCGTCCCGAAATGCTTCACGAGCCCGCGGCACACGATGGCCGCATCCACCGCGACCCCGGCCTCGCCCGCGTGGGACGGCGCGGCGGCCGCGAGACCCGCGACGAACCGGCCCTCGGACAGTCCGTCGTCTGTCGGCTCGGGTCCCGGAGAGCCCGCCACCCCCGTCACTCCTCCTCGCGACCGACCAGCAGGTAGAGGATCGGGCCGACCAGGTTGACCACGACGATCACGATGCCCCACAGGAGCTTGCTGTTGCCGCGCACTTTGCGCCCCGGCCTGGTCAGGTCGTACAGCGCGTAGACCAGCAGCCCGAGCTCGATGACGATGAGCGGCACGAGCAGGGGCAGAAGCGAGGCGATCTCCTCGGGCATCGTCGATTCCTCCACGCAGCGTCGCGTCCATGCTGCCACGGGCACGTCGTGCGGCGCTGGTAGACTCGGCAGATCGGCGGGGCGGTGTCTGCGAGACCGGGTCCCGTCGCAGCGAGATCGTTCACCTGGGGCGGTCGTGCCCATCGGTGGGCCGTGCCGATCGGAGGACATCCATGACCGACAGCCGCGAGCGCTGGACCCTGATCCTCGGCGCGTCGAGCGGGATGGGCGAGGCGACCGCGGTCGCGCTGGCCGTCGCGGGCTACCACGTGTGCGGGATCCACCTCGACTTCCGGGCCGGGCTGGCCCACGTCGACGAGATCAAGGCCCGCATCGAATCGGCCGATCGCGAGGCGCTGTTCATCAACATGAACGCCGCCGACGACGGCAAGCGAGCCGACGCGATCGCGAGGCTGAGCCAGCGCTTCGCCGAGCGTCGCGCGGAGGGCGCGCACCCGTACGTCCGCGTCCTGATGCACTCGCTCGCCTTCGGATCGCTGGTGCCCTTCATCGCCGATGATCCGAAGGAGGCGGTCGACCGCAGGAAGATGGAGATGACCCAGGACGTCATGGCCAACAGCCTCGTCTACTGGGTCCAGGATCTCCACCGCGCCGGCCTTCTCGAGCAGGGATCCCGCGTGTTCGCGATGACCTCGGAGGGCTCGTCCCGGGTGATCCCCTCCTACGGGGTTGTCTCGTCGGCCAAGGCGGCCCTCGAGTCGCACGTCCGCCAGCTCGCCATGGAGCTCGCCCGCCGCGGGTCGGGCATCAGCGTCAACTCGATCCGGGCCGGCGTCACGGTCACCCCGGCGCTGATGAAGATCCCCGAGCACCAGAAGATCATCGATGCCGCGCACCGCCGCAGCCCCACCGGCCGGATGACGACCCCGCAGGACGTTGCCAACGTCATCGTCGCGCTCTCGGGCGACGGGACCGAGTTCATCAACGGGGAGACCATCGGCGTCGACGGCGGCGAGTTCATCACGGGGTCCTGAGAAGCCATGGCCGGTCGCGTCATCGTCGTTGGCTCGGTCAACGTCGACCTGGTCGTCCGCGCGCCGCGTCTCCCCTCGCCCGGCGAGACCGTAACCGGAGGCGCATACGAGCGACACCACGGAGGAAAGGGGGGCAACCAGGCGGTCGCCGCGGCACGTCTCGGGCGTCCCACCCTGTTCGTCGCCGCGATCGGCGACGATGACTTCGGGGCCACCGCCCACGCCGCCCTGGTTGCCGAGGGTGTGGACGTCTTCGGCGTGGAGGAGCTTCCCCGCCAGGCGACCGGCATCGCCGTCATCCTCGTCGGCGAGAACGGCGAGAACCTCATCGCCGTCGCATCCGGCGCCAACGCCCACCTGACGCCCGACTTCGTCCGCGGCCGGCTCGAGCGCCTGGGCCCCCTGCGCGGCGACGTCGTCCTGCTCTGCAACGAGATCCCGCAGGAGACCGTCCGCGAGGCGCTCCGCGTCGCGCGGGCCGCCGGCGCGACCACGGTCTTCAACCCCGCTCCGGCAGCCGGCATCACCCGTGAAACGATCGGTCTTGCCGACATCATCACCCCCAACAGGGGCGAGCTCTCGACGCTCCTGGGGACGTCTCGCCCGGGCTCGATCGTCAAGGGTGCGGCCGGCCTGCTTGCCCACCGCAACAGCCCGGGTGTCCGGCAGGCGGTGATCGTGACGCTCGGCCGCCAGGGCGCGATGCTCGTCCGGCTCGACGAGAGCAACCACCCCAGCGCCGAGGAGATCCCGGCCCCGGCCGTCGCCGCGATCGACACGACCGGCGCCGGCGATGCCTTCAACGGCGCGCTCGCAGTTGCCCTCGCAGCGGGTCGCACGATCGAGGAGGCCTGCCGCTGGGCGGTGACCGCCGGCGCGCTGGCCACCACGCGAGTCGGCGCCCGCGAGGGCATGCCGACGGCGGACGCGCTGCTGGCGACGCTCGGGCTGCCCGAGGATGCCATGGCGTGGCACGCTGCGGCCCCGGCCGAGGATGCGCCCAAGGGCGTCGAGCACAAGGACACCTCGGCGGTGGAGGCGCTCGTCGACCGGATGCTCGGGTCGCTCCCGGACGCCGACTAGGATCCGGCTCGGTCAGCTGCCGGCCGCCGCCACCCCTCGCCTCCGAAGCCATCCGGCGAGGCCGGTGCGTGGGCCGAGCAGCAGCACCAGCAGGAAGGCGGCGGTCTGGACGAGCACGATCGTCGCCCCGCTCGCCACGTCCTGCCAGTAGGAGACGTACAGCCCGAGCACCGCCGACCCGATCCCCACTCCCACGGCGAGCATCATCATCCGGGCGAAACGAACGGTCAGCAGCTGCGCCGTGGCAGCCGGGGTGACGAGCATCGCCACGACCAGGATGATCCCGACCGCCTGGAGGCTGGCCACGATGGTCAGCGCGACGATGACCAGGAAGCCGTACTCGAGCCACTCGACGCGCAGGCCGGCGGCCCCGGCACCCAGCGGATCGAACGTGGCGTACAGGAGCTCCTTCCAGAAGACCGCCACCGTCACCAGGATGACGGCGGCCAGGACGAGCAGCCCCGCGAGATCGGCCGGGCTGATCGAGAGCAGGTTGCCGAACAGGAAGCCGAACAGGTCGGCGACGTACCCCTCGATCGTGCTGAACATGAAGATGCCAAGCGCGAACGTCCCCGCGAAGAGGACGCCGATCGCCGTGTCGGTCCGGAGCCGTCCCCGCCGGCTGACGTAGGTGATCCCGAGCGCGGTGACAATGGCGGCGATCGCGGCGCCGACGTAGTACGAGCCGCCCAGGATGAACGCGGCCACGACACCCGGGAAGGCGGCATGGCTGATCGCGTCGCCGATGAAGGCGAGCCCCTTGAGGACGACGTACGTGCCGACGACCGCGCAGACCGTGCCCACCACGATCGCGGCCCCGAGGGCGCGGACGAAGAACTCGTACTGCAGCGGCTGGAGGACGGCGTCCATCGTCGTGCTCAGTGCCGGTGCGGCGGGAGATCGTCGTGGAAGTGGGTCTCGCCGGGCGCCTCCTGATCGTGGTGGTGCGCGTCGTCGATTGGGATCGCCTGGCCGGCCACCACCAGGAGATGGCCGGCGTACGCCCTGGCGAGGACATCGGCGTCGAGGACCAGCGAGGCCGGTCCATGGGCGATCACGGTCCGGTTGACGAACGCCACGCGCGCAAAGCGCTCGGCCACGCAGGCGAGGTCGTGGGTCGACGCCACGACGGTCTTGCCGCGCCGGGTCTCGCCCTCCAGGATGTCCATCAGGTCCTCCTGGGTCGTGGCGTCGACGCCGGTCACCGGCTCGTCGAGCAGGAAGAGGTCAGGTTCGGCCGCCAGCGCCCGGGCCAGGAACACGCGCCGCCGCTGGCCACCCGACAGCGCCCCGATCTGGCGCCCGGCGAAGGCCGCCATGCCAACCTTCTCGATGGCAGCGGTCACGGCGCGTCGATCGTCGCGGCCCGGCCGGCGGAGCGGGCCGAGACGCGGGTAGCGACCCATCATGACGACGTCCGCCACGGTGACAGGGAACTGCCAGTCAACCAGCTCGGCCTGGGGGACGTAGGCGATCCGGCGCGCCTCGCGGCCGGGCTCGGCACCGAGGACCTCGACCCGACCGCTCCACGGTCGAAGCAGCCCCGCCATCAGCTTGAGGATCGTGCTCTTGCCCGACCCGTTGGGTCCCACGAGCGCGAGCAGCGAGCCCGCCTCGACGGCCAGCGACACGTGCTCCACCGCCGGCCGGTCACCGTAGCCCACGGTCACGTCGGCCAGCCAGGCATCGGCGTGGGCGTGTGCATGGCCCGCGTCGATCGCTGCGTCCACCCTCGGCAGCTGCCGCTCGCTCGGGAGCCTGCGCGGCTGGTCGTGGGGGTCGGAGTGCGTGCCCGGCGGGGTGGTCATGGGTTGCTCGGTGTGCTCGTGGCCGCTCATCCGGGGGAGAGTGCGGCGCTGATCTGGTCGGCGTCCCATCGGATCAACCCCTCGAAGGTGTCGACCGGCGGGTCGCCCAGGGCATCAGTGTAGAGATCGCTGACCACCTGGACCCCGGTCTCGGCGGCGATCGCCTCGACCAGGTCGGGCGGGAACTGGGCCTCTGCGAGGATGGCGCTCGCGTCCGCGCCGCGGATGGCGTCGATCAGATCTGCGATCGCGCCGGCGCTCGGTTCCTGGCCCGGCGCATCGACGACCAGCCCCACGATCTCGAGCCCGTACGCGCGGGCGAAGTAGGGGAACGCATCATGGAAGGACACGACGCGACGCTGGTCCGCCGGCAGGGCCGCGAAGCGCTGCCGAACCTCGTCGTCGAGGGCCTCGAGCCGCCGGCTGTACCCGGCCGCCTGCGATTCGACCGTGGCGGCGTCGGCGCCGGCCTCGAGGAGCGACCCCGCGATCCGTTCCACGTACTTGATCGCCAGCGCCACGTCCAGCCACAGGTGGGGGTTCAGCCCCTCCTCGCCGGCGTGCGCGTCGTCGCTCGCGGCGGCGGACTCCGCCTCGTCACCGCGCTCACCACCCTCGATGTACTCGACACCGGGGAGGTCGACGGCGAGCTCGACCACCCGGGCGTCGGCCCCCGAGTCCTCCACGACGCGGGCGACCCAATCGTCCAGGCCCAGCCCGTTCATCACGACGAGATCCGCGTCAGCGACGCGGGCAATGTCGGATGGCTTCGGATCGAACGTGTGAACGTCGGTGCCGGCGGGGACGAGGCTGGTGACGGTCACGGCGTCGCCGGCCACCTGGCGCACCAGGTCGGCGAACACCGTGGTCGAGGTGACGACCTTGAGGCGTCCGTCGCCGAGGTCGGCCGTCGCACCCGGCGAACTGCAGCCGGACGACAGCCACGCGATCACCAGGAGCACGACAGCCGATGCTCCGGCGCGCGTCCGGACTCGCGAATGGCTGGGCGTGAGCGACTTCACGTGGCAGCCCCCGCCGCCTGCCCGTTCCTGCCGCCGGCGGGCGCCGTCGCCCGGCCGGCCGTGCGTTCGGCGGTGGCCTGGCAGCCGGGGCACACGCCGTAGAGCTCGAGTCGGTGCCGCTCGATGCGGTAGCCGGTCCGGCGGGCGACGTCGTCCAGGACCGAGCCGACTCCGAGGTCCGGGACGTGCGTGGACCGCCCGCAGGACGTGCAGACGAGATGGTGGTGATGCACCGGACCACAGGCCACGTACGCGTGGTCGCCGCTCGGCAGGTCGAGCCGCTCCACCACGCCGAGCCCGGCGAGCAGCTCGAGCGAGCGGAACACGGTTGCCCGGCCGATGGCCTTGCCGCGGTCGAGGGCGGCCATCTCGATGGCGGCTGCCGTGAACGGCCCGTCCTGCTCTGCGATCAGCTCGAGCACGGCCTGCCGCGGCTCCGTGACCCGGTGCCCGGAGGCAGCGAGGACCGCCAGCACGGCGCCTGTGTCCAGGGGCGTGCGATTGAGACCCGGTATCATGATGACGAGATGATAATCGGTATCAGTAAGACGGGCAAGCCGCTGCCACGGGCGACGGCGCTGGCAGGACTCGTCACGAGCAGGCAGACTGTGTCGTCACACGAGCACATCGCGGCGGCCCCGGCACCGGGGGGCGGCGCCGCACAAACCCGGGCAGCCGCCCACGACAGGTCCGCGCGCCACGCTGGCGTCCCGGTGCGAGGGACACACGATCGACGAAAGGAGCCGACGCTGAGCCGCCAGCCCTCCAACAACATGACGCGCCGCGAGCGACGCCAGGCCGAGCGCGAGGGTCGCAAGACGGGGCGCCAGGCGCCCGCCTCCTCGTCGAAGGGCCCCTCGATGATGCTCCTGGCAACGGTCGGCGCGCTGATCGCCGGCGTGGCCATCATCGCCGTGGTCTTCCTGGTGAGCCAGCCGCCGGCGGCCGGCACCGCAGACCTGACGTCGCCGACCCACATCCCGCCGACGGATCTGGCCGACGGGCGGACGATCGGCAAGGCCGATGCCCCGGTCACCCTCGAGGACTGGTCGGACTTCCAGTGCCCGGCCTGCGGCGTCCAGGCGCGCGAGACCATTCCCCAGCTGATGGACACCTACGTCCGCGACGGCACGCTCAAGATCGTCTATCGCGACGCCGCCTTCCAGGGCCGCAAGTCGAGCAGCTCGTTTGACGAGTCTGTCGAGCCTGCTGCGGCCGCCCGATGTGCCGCCGAGCAGGGCAGGTTCTGGGAGTACCACGACTACCTGTACTGGAACCAGGACGGCGAGAACGAGGGTGGCTTCCGGCGCGAGCGGCTCGACCAGATCGCCAAGGCCGTCGGGCTCGACGAGGCCGCCTGGAGCACGTGTCTCGACAGCGGTGAGCAGCAGCAGGCCGTCATCGTGGAGACCGATCAGGGCGCGAGCCAGGGCATCGATTCGACCCCGACCGTCTACATCAACGGCGAGAAGATCGTCGGGGCGCAGCCATACGAGCAGCTGGCCCTGCTGATCGAGGCCGCCGCCGCCGAGGCTGGGGTAGACTCTTCGCCTGCGGCAACTCCCGTACCGTAGCGGCCGGCTGAACAGGGTCGACGACGAACGCGATGAGCACGAATCAGACCGCCTCGACAGGCATCACCGAGGAACGGACGACGGTCGCCGAGCGACCGGTGCCCCAGCCACTGCTGGGCGTCCATCCGGGCATCATCCTCGCGATCCTCGACGTGATCGGGCTCGCGATTGCCAGCTACCTCTCGATCGTCGAGCTTGGTGGCGGCGTGCCGGTCTGCGGCCCGATCACCGGCTGCGAGCAGGTTGCCCTGAGCGAGTACAGCCGGATTGGCGGCGTCCCCGTCGCGGTGTTCGGGGTCGGGCTCTCGCTGGTCCTGCTCACGCTGGCCGTGTCCTGGTGGCGCACGAACGACCCGCGGTTGCTGGCGGCCCACTACGGGCTCTCGCTGGTCGGCGTGCTCTTCGAGGTTTACTTCCTGACGCTCCAGGTCTTCGTGATCGGCGCGGTCTGCATCTGGTGCACGCTGTACGGCGCCTCGCTCATCGCGCGGTTCCTCGTCGCGCTGCTGGTCTGGATTCGGCGCCCGCGGGCGGTCGGGGTCACCGAGTCTGCCTGATCATCCGCCGGGTCCGTCCGCGGCGCCCGGCCACGGCTCGCCACGATAGAGCGCCCGGCCCCCTGGGGGAGCCGGGCGCTCTTGGCGCGAGGGCGCGGGTGGGGTGCCGTCCCTCGCCCGGGACCTGGATGCAGGCGGACTTCGTGGTGGCAGCTCCCGTCTCCGGGTTGCCCTTGGCCGTGGCTAGTTCTTCGGGTCGCCGTCGCCGGCCTGGAACAGACCGAGCGCACCGCGGCCGACGAAGTTGAAGGCGTGGGTGACCATGGGGTAGAGGCCGTCCTCCGGCATCTCCATCTCGATGATCGCGCCCTGGGCGGGCGAGAGGTCCACGGCCTGCGAGCCGAAGTTGCCCTCGTTGCCGACGTCGAGCCGGACTCCCTCCTTGATGACCGAGCTGAAGATCGTGCCCACGACGTGGAAGGAGCTGTCGATGCTGGGACCTGCGTTGAGGACGAACACGCGAACACGATCGCCGGTCCCGACCGTGATGGGATTGTCGAGGTACTGGTTCGCGACGCCATTGAAGACGACGTAGTCGGGAGCCGGTGCCGCCGCAGCCGCCTTCGACAGCGAGGCAGGCTCGCCCTGCGGACCGAGATACCACTCGCTCTGGGTGATCGCCACTTCGGCGTCGACCTTCGGGAGACCCTCCTTCGGCTCGACGATGACCATCCCGTACATGCCGTTGGCGATGTGGTGGAGGGCAGGCGACGTGCCGCAGTGGTACATCCACACGCCGGCGTACTCGGCCGTCCATTCGTAGAGCTTCTCCTCACCCGGGTTGATCGAGGTCATCTCGTCGTTCCAGGCGACCTGGCTGGCGTGGAAGTCGACCGAGTGGGCGAGCTGGCTCGTGGCCGGGTTCTTGAGGTGAATCCGGATCGTGTCGCCCACCTTGACCCGGATGACCGGGCCGGGGACGGTCCCCCCGAACGTCCAGACCTTCTGGACGAAGCCCTCGGCGACGGTCATCTCCCTCTCCTCGATGACGAGGTCGATGTCGTGGACCGCGCCCTCGAGCCGCGCCGGCGCCTCCGCCGGGTACAGCGCGTAGGCCGGCGCGCTCGGATCGGGCTGGACGTCGGTGGCGGGAGCGGGGCCGCCGTGATCGTCAGAGCCGCTCCCACCGGCCGTGCTGCCGGCGACCGTGATGGCGCCCTTCATCCCGGCGTCGGAGTGACCGGGGACCGAGCAGATGAACGTCAGGCCGCCGTCGGGTACGTCCACGACCGCGGAGACGGTCTCGCCGCCGTTGGCGGTCGCCGTCTTCGTGCCATCGGCGAACGTCACGTCGTGCGGGATCTCGCCGCGGTTCGCGAGCTTGACCTCGTAGCGCCCGGGCTCGGCGACCGAGAGCTCGGTGGGCTCGAACCCGAGATCGACGCTGGTGATCTCGAGCGTGCCCAGCACGTCACCGGTTGCCGGCGGCGCGGTCGTGGGCTCAGGGGCGGAGGAGGCGCCCGCCGGCGGCGCAGCCTCCGGGCTGAAGGTCCAGCTCGGGGCGGCCGATGCGCTGCAGGCAGCGACCGCGAGGCTCGCGATCGCGAGCATTGCGAGAAGAGGACGCGGAGTGGCCATTGGTAACCCCCACAATCTCGATGGCACCCGCCGGTGCCGTTTCTCCTGCGCTGCTCCCGGCGGGAACCCGCCCGGAGCTACGAACACTAAGTAACATAGTATTGATTGAGGGAATTGTCCACAGGGGCTCCGGGAGCGGCATCGGGCCGAACGGCCCGATCCTGGAGGGACATCCGTGACCGGGACCCGGGACGCTGGTACCGCGTGGTTCGGCGCGAAGTGCCCTCAGCGATCGCCAGGGAGGCTGGTAGCCGGCATCCACGCCGGGCTCGGCCGCCGGCGGTCGCGCTGTGCGATCAGGGATCGTCCCGGGCGCTGGTACCGCGTGGTTCGGCGCGAAGTGCCCTCAGCGATCGCCAGGGAGGCTGGTAGCCGGCATCCACGCCGGGCTCGGCCGCCGGCGGTCGCGCTGTGCGATCAGGGATCGTCCCGGGCGCTGCCGGACCGGCCTTCGGTCGTGGGATCGGGGCAAGTGGCCTGTCTCGCCCGCTGACCGTTGAGCGGACTCCGCCCAGCAGCGTGCCGGACGATCAGCGACTGGAACGCAGCTCTACGTGTGATTCCCGGACACGTTGCTGACGAGGGCGGTCAGCCGGCCGGCCATGTCCTCGAGGGTCGCTCCCTCGAACTGCCCGAGGAGCGCGTCCTGCGCCGCCGAGAAGACATCGTGGATGGCGCAGGTCCCATCCACGCCGCACGGACCGCCCCGCAGTGCGCAGGTCTGACGCCGCGAGTCGCCCTCGGCTGCCTCGATCACCTCGAGCAGCGAGATCCGCGCGGGAGAGCGCGACAGGCGATAGCCCCCCGATCGTCCCGAGGTAGCCTCCACGAGCCCGGCCGCGGCGAGGTCGCTCATGACCTGCGGCAGGAAGCGGGGCGGGATCTCCATGCGCTCGGCGATTCGCCGGGCGCTCAGCGGACCGTCGCTGGTCTTGCTCGCCAGGGCAAGCATGGCGCGAACGGCATAGTCGCCGCGGCGGGTCAGCTCGAGTCGCATTGGAGGGAGTATCGCGCCTCGCGGTCCTGCGCGCCCGCATTGCGGGACGGGCGGCGGCAGCTGGCTGTCTGGCGGCAGCTGTCCGGCGACGAGTCGCGGTTTGGCGGCCAGCGGCGGTTCGGCGGCCAGCGGCGGTTCGGTGGCGGTTTGGCGACCAGCGGCGATCCGGCGACGAGTCGCGGTTTGGCGGCCAGCGGCGGTTCGGCGGCGGTCCGGCGACGAGCGGCGATCCGGCGACCAGCGGCGGGCCAGCGGGGGTCCAGCGGCGGGCCAGCGGGGGTCCAGCGACGGCGGGCTGCGCATCGGTACCTGCCCAGGGGGGACCATCGTGCGGCGGCGAGACGCACCAGGCGACCCCTAGACTCGACCCTGCGGTTGGTCGCACGTTGTGCGTGCCGGCCTCGAGCCGACGCCGCCCACCGAGGGCGAACGCGGCTCGGGTCAGGAGATGGGGGACGTGGCAGTCAATGTCCTCCGCGGGCTCGGTGCCCGCCGGCAGAAGGAAGCTGAGAACGGGATCGCCATCGGCGACAGCGATGAGATCGTCGCATCGTGTCCGGCCTGTGGCCGGCCGCTCGATGGCACGATCCTCGCCGTCTGCCCGGGCTGCGGGACTCGGCTGCTGCTCGGCGTCCCGGCTCGCAAGGCGGGTGTGTTCACGGCCTTCGGGGCTGTCGCCGGGCTGCTCGTGGGCGGGCTGCTGATCGGCGCCTTCGCCAGCATGGCCCGTCCGGCCACGGTCCCGGCGGCTGCTGCGGGCGGTGGGGGCTCCACGAGCTCTGTGGGCTCAACGAGCTCTGAGGGTTCGACGGGCTCTGGGGGCTCGCCCTCGAACGGGCAGACGACAAGGCCGCCCACGATCCCTTCGACGAGCCTGGCCGCCCTTCGCCAGACGGTCACGATCAACAAGCGCATGCTGGCCAGTGTCCCGGCTCTGGAGGCGCAGGCGGCCGAGAAGAAGCCCGACGCGAACGCGATCGCCGCCACGCTGCGCGCGATCGCGGCCGAGGCCGCCTCCGGCTCTGATATCACCACGCGCATCGTGTTCTGGAAGGATGCGGCCGACCTCAAGACCTCGCTGCAGGCCTTCTATGGCTCGGTTCGCGCGACGGCTCGCGAGGGGCTCGCTGCCTCGCTCAGCAACGCCAGGGCGTACAAGATCGCGGCGAAGCGGATGCTCGTCGCGCTGGCCGGGGTCGGCGCGATCGATGCGCAGACGCAGCAGGTGGCGACGCAGTCCGGCGTTGCCGTCCCGACTGCCTTGCCCGGCGCTCCGGTCGTCTCTGGCGACTGAAGCACCCCGGCCGCTCAGGCGCCGCCGCCGCTGACGCTCATTGAGATGCGCCACTGCTCACGCGCCGCGGCGAGTTCCATGCCCGAGGGGGCCGCGCCCGCCGATCAGGGCTGCGCCGGGCGAGCTCCCGTCACGATCGACGACGGCGCGTAGCCCGTCAGCTCCACGTAGGCCTCGCCCCCCAGCGACCGCCCGTCGCGCGTGGCCGATACGACCTGTGAGCCCTCCCAGTAGATGACCCCGGTCGTCGCGCGCGTGTCGAGCTCCTGCTCGGCCACCGTTGGCCGGAGGTCGATGACGAGGCTCTCCCCGGGCAGCTCGATCTGCCAGCCGGCCGGGTAGGTCGCGCCCGTCCGCGGGCTCGTCCACTCGGCGGTAGCCTCGACCGCGATCGCGGTGCGGTCGAGGTGCCGCGTCCGGCCATCCGGCCCCACGATGGTGCCGTAGATCAGCGGGTAGCTGCCGTCGGCGTTGCGGACCAGCGAGATCGTGACGTCCGTCTGGTCATCGAGGTTGACCGCGAACCAGTCCCAGCCGCCGCCGCCGACCGCGATGAAGTCGCCCCATTGGTGGTCGAACCAGGCGGAGCCCTCGACCGAGACCTCACGCCCGTCAAGGACGATCGAGCCGCGGGCATCCATCCGCGTGCGCGAGTAGTAGTACGACCCGCCGGCCTGTCCGAATTCGATCCAGCCGTCGACGTCGTGCAGCGCCGGTGGCAGGTCGGTCGTCAGCTGGAGGTCGAGCCCCAGGCCCCCCGGCGCCCCGGCCGCGGCCGCCTCGGCCGCCGACAGCGAGGCGGAGAGCCGGTCCTGCCCGAGGGCGCCGGACATCGACCATGCCGGCTGCCCGAACGTCTCCGGCCGCGTCGGGTCGAGCCCGGTCAGCGAGAGCGCGAA
>Ga0316622_100001036_pt1 | contig 17490 bp, 9 predicted proteins | sample OWC_Aug_OW2_C1_D_FD_207646 | JGI IMG/M metagenome (GOLD analysis project Ga0316622, IMG submission 207646) | Wetland soil microbial communities from Old Woman Creek delta, Ohio, United States - OWC_Aug_OW2_C1_D5_C | ecosystem: Environmental > Terrestrial > Soil > Wetlands | place: USA: Ohio... | reverse complement strand
GCACGAGTACGAGCTTCAACCGGCTTCTCATCGGTTCCTCCGTCTGGGGGCGGGACGCGCGCGGAATGCGAGATGATTATGAACCTCGATGGCCCGGCGTCAACGGGTTTCTGCCGGGCTTCTGCCGGGCTGTCCTGCCGGGCGTCGCCAGGCGGTGCCGATGCGGGTCGCTCTCCGCGCCCGGGTCTGTTACGCTTGCCGGCGCGCCGCAGGCCGCTCGCGCCAGGAGGGACCCGCCATGACCGGACGCGCCGCCACCCAGGAACCGCAACCATCTGTCCTCGCCGCGTGCGTCGCCCTCGGCTTGCTCGTCGTGGCGGCGGCCCCGGCGCCGGCACAGCACTCCTACTACCCTGTCCGCCTGGAGGATCCCCAGGCCGTCTACCTCGAGGCGATGGGCCCGAAGGGCGACGGCGTCAGCGACGACACGGCAGCGATCCAGGCAGCGATCGATCGCGTGCAGGAAACGGTCGGCCAGGGCATTGTCTTCGTGCCGGAAGGCCGTTACCGAATCACCAGGACCATCAACGTGTGGCCGTCGATCCGTCTCATCGGGGTTGGGGCGAAGCGACCTGTCCTGCTGCTGGCGGCCAACACGCCGGGCTACGAGGATCGGGCCGCCGAGAACCACATGGTGTTCTTCGCGGGATCGCGGCCCGGGACCGGCGGCCGCGGTGGACAGGCCGGCGGCCCGGCCTCGGCGCAGGCGGCCGCACGCCCTCCTGACGCCAACCCCGGCACGTTCTACTCGGCGATGAGCAACATCGACATCGAGATTGGCGCGGGGAACGCAGGCGCGGTCGGCGTGCGCGGCACGTACGCTCAGCACTGTTTCCTCGCCCATATGGATTTCCGAATCGGCCCGGGCATCGCGGGCGTGCACGACACGGGCAACGTCATGGAGGACGTGCGCTTCTTCGGCGGCCAGTACGGCATCTGGACGCGCACGCCCTCGCCGGGCTGGCAGTTCATGGCGGTCGACGCGTACTTCGAGGGGCAGCGCGAGGCGGCGATCCGCGAGCGCGCGGCGGGCCTCACGCTGGTGCGGCCGCACTTCGTCCGCGTCCCGACGGCGGTCTCGATCGACGCGGAGTCGCACGACGAGCTCTGGGTGAAGGACGCGCGCCTCGAGGACATCACGGGCCCGGCGTTCGTCATCAGCCTCGAGGACAACCCGCGCACCCAGATCAACATGGAGAACGCCGTGTGCCGGCGGGTGCCGACCTTCGCGCGCTTCCGAGAAAGCGGCAGGACCGTCGCGGGAACGGGCACGATCTACGAGATGCGCTCGTTCTCCCACGGCCTCCACTACGCGGACATGAACGCGGCGGGTGTCACCGACACACGAGCCGAGGCGATACCCCTCCGCGTGATGCCACCGCCTGTGGCGTCCGATCTGATGCCGCTGCCAGCCGCGCAGACGTGGGTCAACATCCGCTCGCTCGGCGCGAAAGGCGACGGCAGGAGCGATGACACGGAGGTGTTCCGGCGCGCCATCGCGGCCCACCGGGCCATCTACATTCCATCCGGCTACTACGTCATCAACGATACCCTGGTGCTCAGGCCCGACACCGCGCTCATCGGCCTCCATCCGCTCGCGACGCAGATTGATCTGCTCGACCGGACGGAGGCCTTCCAGGGCGTCGGCCCGCCGAAGGCCATGATCGAAGCGCCGACAGGCGGCACGAACATCGTCATCGGCCTGGGCGTCTACACGAACGGCATCAATCCGCGCGCGGTGGCCGTGAAGTGGATGGCCGGCGCCGGTTCGATGATGAACGACGTGCGCCTGCTCGGCGGGCACGGCACCAACAACCTGGACGGCACGCGCGCGAATCCCTACAACAGCAACCGCACGGCGGATCCAGATGCGAACCGGCGGTGGGACAGCCAGTACCCGAGCCTCTGGGTGACTGACGGCGGCGGCGGGACCTTCTTCGACATCTGGACGCCCAGCAGCTTCGCCTCGGCGGGCATGCTCGTCAGCGATACGGCGACCGAGGGCCGCGTGTACCAGATGTCGAGCGAGCACCACGTGCGGTACGAGGTGCAGGTGCGCAACGCCGCGAACTGGCGCTTCTACGCCCTGCAGACCGAAGAGGAGCGCGGCGAGAGCGGGTTCGCCCTGCCGCTCGAGGTGGTCGACTCGCACGACCTGACGTTCGCGAACTTCCACCTCTATCGGGTGATCAGCTCCTACCAGCCGTTCCCGTGGGCGGTGAAGGTGGCGAATTCGCGGAACATCCGGTTCCGCAATTTCCACTGCTACAGCAACAGCAAGGTGTCGTTCGACGCGGCCGTGTTCGACGAGACGCACGGCACCGAGATCCGCCAGCGCGAGTTCGCCTGGCTCACGGTGTCGGGGAGCATGCCGGCGCCGGCGCCCCCTGCCGCTTCCGTCGTCCTCGACGCCGGCGCGCGGGTCGAGAAGCTGGCCGCCGGCTTCTTCAACATCTCGGGCGGCGCCGTGAGCCCGGCGGGCGACTTCTACTTCGTCGATGCGCGCTGGCAGCGGATTCACAAGTGGTCGGAGGCGACGCGCCGGGTGTCGACCGTCAACGACGCGCCGCTCGAGCCGGTGAACCTGGCCTTCGACAGATCGGGCAACCTCCTCGTCGTCTCCTACGCCGGGAACGGCACGGTCCTGGCCCTCACGCCGGGCGCGCCGATGGGCGCGTTCACGGTGATTCCGCCGTCGGACGCCGCGCCGCGCCCGGGCTTCACTCCGGTTCGCCCGGTCGGCGATTGGCGGATCATTCGTGACTCGGCCACGGGCCTGCCGGTGAAGCGCGACTCGCACTACGTCTCGCCGGATGGCAGCACGTTCATCGTCGCCGGCCGCGACTTCGTGACGGGCGCCACGGCCTGGGGCGTGAAAAGCGCCGACCTTGTGCGCGCGTTCGGACTCGCCGCCGCGAAAGAGGGTGAGCCGTTCCACGTGACGAGCGAATCCGAAGTGACCACGTGGCGCGGCACGCTCGGGCCGGACGGCAACTTCAGCGAGTGGAAGGTGTTCGCGAACCAGGGCGGCGAGGGCGTGGCCGTGGACGCAGCGGGCCGCGTCTTCCTGGCCGCCGGGCACATTCACGTCTACGACTCGAAGGGGCGGCTGACCGAGATGATCGAGGTGCCCGAGCGCCCGACGCACATCGCGTTCGGCGGAAAGGACGGGCGCACGCTCTTCATCTGTGCGCGGTCGTCACTCTATGGCGTCCGCGTGAAGACGCCGGGACGATGATCAGTCCGTCGAGGCTGCCTTCGACAGGCTCAGGCCAGGAACGCCTCGACCTCCATCGTGTCACGGCGTCACGCGCCCAGCGCGTACGGCGCGCGCTGCGGGCGCGCGAGCAGCGCGTTCGCCTCATCGTCGCCGACAAAACGTTCCCTGTCCGGGTCCCAGCGCAGCCGGCGCGGCAGCTTCATCGCGATGTGATGCAGCAGGCACGCCGTGCAGGATCGGTGCGCCACTTCGACGGGCGCAATCGGCTGGCGGCGCGTGCGGACGCACTCGAGCCAGTTGCCGTGATGGTCGAGGCTCTCGTAGAGGCGCACCTCGTCGGGGCCGATGACCGACGTGATGATGCGCGGGTCGCTCGCCGCCAGCGCCTGCTCGTCCTTCAGCCGCGACTGCGGGTCGCTGGCCGTGACGGTCTCGTTGCCGCGCGACACGAACACCCAGCCGTCCGTCCCCTCGAAGCGGATGCCGTTCGGAAACTCGCCGCTCACGATCATGTGGACGCCGTTCGCGTAGCGCGCCTCGGTCCGGAACGCGCCGTGCACGTCCCACAGCCCGGACTTCGGGAACTCGGCCGTGCCCCAGACCTCCACTGGCCCGGTGTACTCGGTGTCCATCGCCCAGTGCGCGCAGTCGAGATGGTGCGCCCCCCACCCGGTGATCATGCCGGCGCCGAACTGCTCGCACCGCAGCCACCCCGGCCGCCCGTACCCGGACTGCGGGTGCACGCGATCCTCCGTATAGAACACCTCCGGCGTGGAGCCGAGCCACATGTCGTAATTGAGCGTCGGCGGCACGGGCATCGGCGCGGTGCTCCCGCCCGGCGGGTCGCCGGGCAGGCCAATCTTCACCGTCTTGAGCTGGCCGATCCGTCCGTTGCGCACCAGTTCCGCCGCGTAGCGCCACTGGGGCGACGAGCGCTGCTGGCTGCCGATCTGGAAGATGCGCCCGCTGCGATGGACGGCGTCCGACATCGCCCGCCCCTCCGGAATCGTCAGCGACGACGGCTTCTGCAGGTACACGTCCTTCCCCGCCTTGACCGCCGCCACGGTGATGAGCGCGTGCCAGTGGTCGGGCGTACTGATGACGACGGCGTCGATGTCGGTGTTGGCGAGCAGTTCGCGGTAGTCCGCGTAGCCGGTCACGCCGGCGTAGGGCTGGCCGGTCTTCCTCGCGTAGTAGTCGTTGACGAGGCGCTTCCCATCCTCGACGCGCTTCGCGTCGAGATCGCACACCGCGACGAGGCGTGCCGTGTCGACCTTCCAGATGCCGGGCATGTCGTGGCCGCGCGAGATGCGCCCCACGCCGATGGCGCCGACGTTGATGCGGCTCGAAGGCGCGTGCGGGCCGAGCACGGATGCCGGCACGACGGCCGGGAAGCCGGCGACGGCCGCGGCGGCCACGGCACTCCCGCCCGCTGCCTTCAGGAACTCGCGCCGCGAGGGCCCCGCCGGGCTGCGTTCACGCACGGCACTGTCCTCCCTTCCCCGATCAGGTCTTGGCGCCCAGCCGCTGCGCCCGCGCCTGGGCCTTCAGCACGAGCTCCATCGCCAGGAAGCAGTGGGCCTGGGGCATCGCCGTCTCGGTCCGGTTCAGCACGTCCGCGACGAGCGCGTCACCGTAGGGCAACGCCACGTCCGCCGTCTCGATGTAGCGCGTTTCCTTCGTGTCGCTCAGGAACAGGTGGCTCCCGAGATTCCGGCCCGCGATGTCCACGTTCTTCCGGATTTCGATGAACCCGTCGGTGCCGAGAATCGTCAGCCGCCCGTCGCCCCAGGTCGGCAACCCGGCGGGTGTGAACCAGTCCACGCGGACGTAGCCGGTGCCGCCGTCCCCGCGCAGCATCATGTCGCCGAAGTCCTCGAGGCCGGGATACTGCGGGTTGTTCAGGTTGCCCACCTGCGACGCGACAACGTCGGCCTTCGTCGAGCCGGTGAAGAACAGGAACTGGTCGGCCTGATGCGAGGCGATGTCGCACAGGATGCCGCCGTAGCGCGCCCGCTCGAAGAACCAGGCCGGCCGCGTCTTTGGATTCATCCGGTGCGGCCCGAGGCCGACGGTCTGGATCACGCGCCCGATGGCGCCGGCCTTCACCAGTTCGCCGGCGCGCTGGGTGGCCCGGTTCTCCAGGCGCTCGCTGTACATGATCGAGTAGATGCGCCTGGTCGTGGCCTGGACCTTTCGCACCTCGGCGAGCTGCTCGAGCGTGGTCATGCCGGGTTTGTCCGCCATGAAGTCCTTGCCGTGCTGCATGACGCGGACGCCGAGTGGACCGCGCTCGTCGGGAATGGCCGCGCTCACCACGAGTTTGATCGACGGGTCCTCGAGGACCTCGGCTTCGCTCCGCGCGATCTTCGCGAAGGGAAACTGTTTGCGGAAGCCCTCGACCAGTTCGGGCTCCTTCGCGTAAAGCCAGACCAGCTCTCCCCTCGCGCGCAGGATCGCGTTCGTCTGCGCGTTGATGTGTCCGTGATTGACGCCGATCACGGCGAACCTGAGCAGCGGGTCCTTCGGCTGCTGCGCGCCCGTCTGCCCCGCGTCGCCGCGCGCCGCGGTCTGCGGATCGGCCACCACGGGCGGCGGCGTGTGGCCGCTCCCGGCGGCCGCGAGCGCGCCCGGGAATGCCGCCATCGCCGCGGCCGAACCCATGGTCGTCTTCAGGAAACCTCGACGATCGACTCCATCCTGCGTCATGGCTGTCCCCCCCCTGAAACCAGCCCTACCGGGCTGCGGGCGTCGCGGCGCGCGGCTTGCGCGGGTAGGCCCCAGGGCTCCGCGCGGCGTCGGGTTGCCACCCCGCCGCCCGGCGAACCGCGTCGGGAACCGGGTCTTCGGTCACCGTGACGGGCAGCGCGCCGGCCACATCATAGTTGCGCAGCTCCGGGCTGACAAAGAGGGCGCCCGAATAGCCGTTCAGCGCCCGGCTCCGGGTCTCGAACGCGGGGTACAGCTTCGTCAGGTCCGCGGGCGTGGCCAGTTGGGCGGTGCACGCCTGCCCCTCGGCGGGGCTCCAGGACATGAGCGGCCGCGCCGAGGGCTCTCCCCGCCGCACGTAGGCGTTGCCGTCGATCCGCGCAAGCGGCGCGTCGGTGAGCGTGCCGCAGAGCGGCGGGCTCTGCTCCACGTTCAGCAGCGGGCGCGTGTAGCCCTCGTTGGCCACGAGCAGGTTGCCGACGAACACGTGGCCGTTGCGCGCGTCGACGGCCGGCCCGGTGGCCGGGTGCCACCCGAAGTGGTCCCCCGCGGCGCTTCTCGGCGTGCGCTCGAACGAGGCGACCGAGTTGACGAACGTGTTCTGGTAGACCTGCACATTCGACGCGTTGAGGGCGCGAACGCCCTTGTCGCAGTTGACGAACACGTTGCCGGCCGCGATCGCGCCCTTCGAGATCTCGAAGAAGAAGCCGTCGAGGGCGCCCTCGACCCAGTTGTTGACGAACACGCCGTCCACGTTGCCGACGTCGTACCAGATGCCGTTCGAGTAGGGATGCTCGATGACGAGATTGTCACGGCAGATGACCCGGTAGGACTGGTTGAAGATCTTCACCGCCGACGGGTAGTAGCCCGTGATGCGCTCGATGTTGTTCCGGCGGAAGATGTTGCGTTCGAGCAGCGCGTCGGCGGAACTGATGATGTAGATGCCCTCGGTGCTGGTGTCGCTCACGAGGCAGTTGCGGATGACGAGCCCGTTGCCCCGCAGATAGGCGGCGACACGCGAGCAGTACGTGATGGTGACGTGCTCGAGCGTCGTCCCGACCACGTCCTTGCCGAGCGTGGCGGGATCGGCCGGGGCGTCCGGCTCGGTGCCCTCCACTTCCAGGGCTCGATAGGCGTACTGCGTGAACGTGATGCCGCGGATGACCGGGCCCTTCCCGTCCGACGGCCGGCCGTGCACGGCGCGCCTCGTCCTGACGAGCGCCGAGTCGAACGCCGTGATCTCGACGAGCCTGTCCTTCGGGTCGACCGCGATGTAGACGTACCCGCCCTCGTAGTCGATCGAGTAGGAGTGCGCGTCGAGCTCGCCTTCCCACCCGGCCGACTGCAGGAACTCGCCGTTCACGAACACCATGTCGTTGTTGAAGCGGTGCAGCGGCGTGCGCATGCCCTCGCGGCCGCGCTGCCACCAGTCGGCCGGCCTCATCGGGAACAGCGCCGTCCACGGCGTGCGCCAGACGCCGCCGCGCAGCGCTTCCCACCTGGTCGCGACGTGCGTGCCCTTCAGCACCGGCGCCTCGTCCTTGTAGGGCTGCAGCGTGATGCCCTGGTTGAGCACGAGCCCGCCCGTCCGGTAGGTGCCGCCCCGCAGGATGACCGCGTCGCCCGTCACCGCGCGCGGGATGACCGACTCCAGCGTCGAGGGGGCATCCAGGCTGGTGCCGGGGGCGTCGGCCTTCCCGTCCGGAGCCACGTAGTAGACGTGCGCCGCCGTCCTGGGCACCTCGTAGACCTGCGGCACCGGACCGTAGGGCCCGCCAGAGGGCTGCGCCGACGCCGGCGCCGGGGTCCAGGCCAGCGCCGCAAGGACGGCCGCCACCAGGAGGCAAGCCGGGAGGTGTGTGCCATGTGCGCGTATCATCGCCGTTCCTTTCATCATTGCCCGCCGCGATAGACGACGGCCTCGAAGAGACTGATGTCCGTTCCCGTGGATCGCGGGTCTGCGTCGGCGCGCGTGACGATGCGAAGGGCGTGCGTGCCGGGCGGCAGGCCGTAGGTGTGCCAGAGGGCGTTGTCGTGCGTGCGCGCGCCGGCATAGGCGTCGATCGGCGAGGCCGGCTTCCCGTCGAGGTAGACGTCCGCCCGGCCGCCGGCCGGCGAAAGACCGCCGGTGATCGACACGGCCGTGCCGCTGAACGTCAGCACCGCCTCCGCGCCGGGCCCGCCCGCCGTCATGCGCGCCGGCACGTCAGGCGCCTGCGGTCCGGCGCTCCTGGAGAATCCCTTGAACCGCCACGCCGAATCCGCCGCGCCCACACGGGCCGCGGGAATGCCCATGCTCCACTGCTCCAGCGGCGCGGCCGCCGGCTCCTGGGCGGGAATCGTGACGACGTCCCCCGCGACCGTTCCGCCGGCCATCTGCACGAGGCGGAGCGCGCGCCCGAGCGTGGTGCGGCAGATGTCGTCGAGCGACGACTGCGTGTAGGCGAATTTCTGGCCGGCTACGGCAGGAATGCCGCTCTTCCAGGTTTCCGGGATGCCCGAGTAGCCGAGCATCACGCCGAGAATGCCCGCCGCCGTCGACGGGTTGCAGTCCGAGTCCTGGCCGGCGCGCGTCGCGATTTCAACCGTCCTTGCGAAGTCGCCCCGGCCGTAGAGCAGGCCCAGCGCGACGTAGGCGGCGTTGATCCGCGCGTCGATGTTGAAGGGCCGCAGCGCGCCGTCCGGGCAGCTCTCGTCGCGGTCCCACGTGTCCGCGATGCGCTGCCAGGTGCGCTTCCAGTCCGCCGGGTCCTCGGCCGACCGCGCCAGCACGTCCCTGATGAGCCGCGCGAACCCGCTCTCGGGCGGCAGGCAGGCCAGGCCCTGTTCGACCACCTTTCGCACATCGGTCTCGAAGTACGCGGCCGTGTACATGCCGCTGATGAACAGGCCGCCGTAGAGGCCGTCGCCGTAGTTCATCACCCGGCCGACGCGCAGGCAGTACGTGTTCGACTCGCGCGGCAGGCCCGGGCTCATGAGGCCGATGAAGTCGGCCTCGATCTGGAAGTCGATGTCGTTGGCGTGAAGGTTGTACCGCGGGTGGCCCGACAGCGGCGCCTTGATGCCGATGTCCAGCAGGCGCCGCGCGGCAGCGTTGGCGTGCCAGAGATCGTACTGGCTGTCCTTGAAGGCCTCCCCATACTGCTCGGTCGTCGCCTCGAACCCCAACCGCTCCATGGTCTCGGCCAGCGTCATGCCGACGTAGAGATCGTCCTGGTTGAGCGCGTTCGACACGCGCTCGGGCGACCACGTGATCTCGCCGTCGTTGATCCGGCCGTTCCATCTGAACTCGGTGGGCGCGCCGTACGAGACGCCGATCATCTTCCCGGCCCAGCCGCCCCGGATCTTGTCCTCCAGCACGGCCCTCGAGAGCGTGCGGGCGGGCCCGCCGGCGGACGCGGGCGCCCACAGCACGCACGCCGCCACCGAGGCCAGCAGCCAACGTGTCGAAGCCGAACGCATTGCACACCTCCAGGCCGGCCGCTCAGCGCGCGGCCGGCAGCTGGCTCGCCAGGAGAAACACCAGGGGGGCGTTCCAGTTGATGGCCACTTCGTTCGACGCGTACGACTCCTGATCGTCGAGGTACATCTTCGCGGGCGGCAGGTCCGGCAGGCCGTTCATCGCCGGGTCCTGCCGCCGCCCGTTGGGGCCGCCGGCCAGCAGCCCCGGCCAGGGCTCGGCGTTGGCGTCGGCGCCGCTCGGCCGGTGATGGGGGTGCCTGAACGGGTTCGCGCCGACCTGCGTGACCCACGACAGCGAAAACGTGTTCCGGCCGAGCAGGTAGTGCAGGTTGTCGGCGGCCGCCTCCAGGTACCGCGGATTCGGCGCGAGGGCGTTCGTGACGATCAGCTGGACGCCGTAGTTGGCGGCGACGCCGTTGGAGCCCCAGATGTAGTCGGTGCGGGCAAGGCTGGTGCGGTAGCCGTCAGCGGCCGTGCGGGCGACAATGGCATCTGCGGCCGAGACGGAGGCCTGTCGTATGGCCTCGGCGGCGTCGCCCGTCCCGCCGCCCAGCACATAGGTCCACAGCGCCATCGGCGCCACCTGGCCCCAGCTCATTGGACCGGTCGCAGCGATGCGGCCGAGGTGCCTGGCGTAGCGGCTGATGAACATCTGTCGAAACCCGTCCTCGCCGGTCGTGCGCCAGAGCTCCGCCACCGCCCATAGCAACTCGTCCGAGCAGTCGCGATCGCCGTACGCGCCCGTGCCGACGCCCTTCGGGTTGGTGAACAGTACGGCGGGGTGCTGCTCAGCCCACCCATGCGCCCTCCGCGCGGCGTCGAGGGCCGTGCGGGCGAACGCCGGGTCGAACGGCCTGTAGATGCGCGCGGCCGCGGCCATCACCGCCGCGAAATCCGCCGTGGCGCACGACGATTTGTACGGCTCCTGCCCTGTGCCAATCACGAAGCTCGTGAGCCGATCCTGTTCGGGCATGACGAACGGGCAGAATTGCTCGCTGGTCTGCTTGTGGAAGACTCCGCCATCCGCGTCCTGCATCGACAGCATCCAGTCGAGGTTCCAGCGGATCTCGTTCAGGATGTCCGGCGTGCCGTCGCCCGATTCCGGGATGTCCAGGCGGATGTTGCCCGCGCGGCCGGAGAACATCTCGTAGGCCCACAGCAGCGTGCCGGTCGACAGCCCCGAGTTCACCACGTAGCGGCCGTAGTCGCCGGCGTCGTGCCATCCCTTGTGGCCCGACGCTTTCGGACCCGTCTTTCCGGATGCCGCGTGATAGGCGTTGTCGCGGTGGCAGGCCTCGTGCGCGTAGCCCGGGAACTCCGGCCCGAGGTCCACTGCAGTGCCGCACCGCTGCCCGTAAAACGATCGCGTCGCGAGATGGTACGCGCGCGCGTAGGCGTCGTCTCCGATCGCGAACGGCCAGCTCGCGCCGACGCCGTCGACGTCGAGCGCGTAGCGGCCTGGGGCCTCGACGGCGGTGAAATCGGCGGCGCGCACGGCGTCGAGCGAGTTGGCGTCGGCGACCGGCGCCGAGAGGCGGCCCCGGAAGACGATCTGGCCGTCGCGCACCCGGCGGACCGCGAACCTGTCGCCCGCGACAGCGGACACGACCATCGCGACCTTCGGCCGGCCGGGCAGGTAGCCGGCCTGGTCGACCTTGATTGCCGGCGCCGCCACTGTGGCCACGGGGGGAGCCGTGGCCTGGGCGGCGCCCGTGCGTGGCTGCGCCGCGAATGGATGCCCGCAGGCCGCCACCCCGACAGCCAGCCCCGCCACTAGCGCCGTCATCACAGCGCGCATGCAATTGCCCTCGGGAGGCTTGACTTCATCATCCAACCCGGCAATAGTTCTGTCGCCGGATTTGTTGTGCCCTCATACAAACTGGTTCACGACGCGGCCAGGCGGCGCGGCTCCGGCGCGCTGCCGGGCGGTGCCGCTTGCCAAGCCGCGACAGGCGCTACATGATGCCACAGACCGACCGCTGTAGGCGACCCGACCGCTGCGGCACGCAATCCTCGTTTGTTCGGATCGCGTGCATTGCGGCACTTCTCGCCGTCGTGTTACCGGGCGCGGCCGGCGCGCAGGGCCCGGCGGATGATCGCGTCGCCGCGTCGTTCCTGCTCGCACGCGGACGGATGCCAGCGCCTGCCGAAGCGAGGGAATGGGCCAGTTCAGCCGGGTCTCCATTCTCCGACCTGCTGGCCCGTCACCGGCAGGCCATCACCGGCGACGAGCGCGAGCGCCAGGCGATCGCGGCCAAGGCGGTCGTCGACGCGTTCGGCCCGGGGCCTGGCGCGGAACCGGCAGGCAGGCAGGAACCAGGCGCCACGTATCTGGACCTGATGCGCGGTCACCTCGAATGGCTGGGCTCGCACGCCGACGACTACTCCCGGGTCGTGCATCGCGCGTATCAGCGGGTGCTGCGGCGAGAGGCCTACCCGCAGGAAATCGAGTATTGGTCGAAGCGGCCGGTGCAGTCCTTCGCGCTGCTCGCCGCCTGCGTCGACGACTGGGCACGGCGCAACCAGCCTGGCCTCACCGTCACGAGCGGCCCGGCCGCGGTCAACCTCAACAGCCCGTATCTCGCCACCGTCCGCCTGTCACCCGCGCTCGCCGCCGAGGCGCGGGCCGCCGCGGGGTTCGAGCGCCCTCGCAACGCGGCGCTTGGCCTTCATGTCGTCGCGCCCGGCGCGGCACGCGTGGCGGCGGTCGGCGGCATTCATTTCGCGGCGGCCGGCGCTGCCGGCCTCAGCCGGGAGTAGCGCATGCCCGATTCCCTCTCTCGTCGGAGTTTCGCCAGGGCCGTGGGCGCCGCCGCGATTGGCGCGGCCGTCACACCACGCGCGGCAGCCGGTTCCGCCTCGTCGGATGCCCCCCAGGCATCGACCGCGACGGCGCCGCGCGCGTTTCCGGCCGGCTTCCTCTGGGGCACGGCCACCGCGTCGTACCAGGTGGAAGGCGCCGTGGCTGAAGACGGCCGGTCGCCGTCGATCTGGGACACCTTCGCGCGCACGCCCGGCAAGACGGTCAAGGGCGCGACGGGCGACGTGGCCAACGACCACTATCACCGCTACAAGGAAGACGTCCAGCTGATGAAGGCGCTGGGCGCGAAGATCTACCGGTTCTCGATCGCGTGGCCGCGGGTGTTTCCGCAGGGCGGCGGCCAGCCGAACCCGAAGGGCCTCGACTTCTACAGCCGGCTGGTCGACGAACTGCTGGCCAACGGCATCCAGCCGTTCGCGACGCTGTATCACTGGGACCTTCCGCAGGCCCTGCAGGACCGCGTCGGCGGATGGGAATCGCGCGAGACGTCGGAGGCGTTTGCGGTGTACGCGGGCCACGTGGCGGCGCGCCTGACGGATCGCGTCAAGTACATCTTCACGATCAACGAGTTCGGGGCGTTTGTCGAGCTTGGCTACAACAACGGGGTCCACGCACCCGGGCTGAAGCTGCCGCCCGCGCGATTCAACCAGACGCGCCATCACGCCGTGCTCGGCCACGGCCTGGCCGTGCAGGCGATCCGCGCGGCCGCGAAACCCGGCACCAAGGTCGGTCTCGCGGAGAACATGACCATCTGCGCCCCGGTCATCGAAACCGCCGAGCACATCGACGCCGCGCGCCGCGCGACCCGCGAGCTCAACGCGCAGTACCTGACGGTCATCAAGGAAGGCAAGTACACCGACGCCTATCTGGCTCGCACGGCCGCCGACGCGCCGAAGTTCACACCCGCCGAGTTGAGAGCAATCGGCAGCCCGCTCGACTTCCTCGGCATCAACATCTACACGACGCTGTATGCCCGGGCCGATGGATCACCGCAGGGCTACGCCGTGGTGCCGCACCCGCCCTCGTTTCCGCACATGGCGTCGCCGTGGCTGTTCATGGCGCCCGAAGCCAATTACTGGGGGCCGAGGCACGCGGCCGACATCTGGAAGGAGCAGGAGATCTACATCACCGAGAACGGCTGCTCCTCGTCGGACGTCCCGGCGGCCGACGGCCGCGTGTACGACACCGATCGGGTGATGTACCTCAGGAACTACCTGTCGCAGCTCCAGCGCGCGGCGGCGGATGGCGTGCCCGTGAAGGGCTACTTCCTGTGGAGCCTGATGGACAACTTCGAGTGGGCCGACGGCTACACGAACCGTTTCGGCCTGCATTACGTGGACTTCGCCACGCAGAGGCGGACGCCGAAGCTCAGCGCCGACTTCTACCGCGAAGTCATCCGGAGGAACGCGGTCGCGTGACCGTACGACGGGATGGAGGTTGGGGCTTCCCTGCCCTGAGCGAGCCTGCCTGTCCGGTGCGAGTCGACGGGAGCCCCGGCGTGACAGGCGCAGAGCGAGATGAAGGAGCGCGACATGAGTGACGCATACACACCCAGGCCCGAGGACAGATTCACGTTCGGCCTCTGGACCGTCGGCAACCGCGGCCGTGACCCGTTCGGCGAGCCGGTTCGCCCCGGCCTCTCCCCCGTGGACATCGTCCACCTGCTCGGCGAGGTCGGCGCCTATGGGGTGAACTTCCACGACAACGACCTCGTGCCCATCGACGCCTCCCCTGCCGATCGCGATCGCATCGTGCGCGACTTCAGGCAGGCGCTGGCCGCCACGGGCCTCGTCGTCCCGATGGCCACCACCAACCTGTTCGGCGATCCGGCGTTCAAGGACGGCGCGTTCACGTCGAACGACGCGCGCGTGCGCGCCTACGCGCTCCAGAAAACGATGCACGCCATCGATCTCGGGGTGGAACTGGGGGCGAAGGTCTATGTCTTCTGGGGCGGTCGTGAAGGCGTGGAGACAGACGCCTCCAAGGATCCGATCGACGCCATCAGGCGCTTCCGCGACGCCATCAACTTCCTGACGCGCTACGTGAGGGACAAGAAGTACGACCTCGTGTTCGCCCTGGAGGCCAAGCCGAACGAGCCCCGGCACGACATCTACCTGCCGTCCACCGGTGCCTGCCTCGGCTTCATCGCCACGCTCGATCATCCCGAGATGGTGGGCGTGAACCCGGAGGTCGCCCACGAACACATGTCAGGCCTCAACTTCATGCATGCCGTGGCCCAGGCCTGGGACGCGGGCAAGCTGTTCCACATCGATCTGAACGACCAGGCGTTCGGACGGTACGACCAGGATCTGCGTTTCGGATCGCATTCGATCAAGAGCTGCTTCTACCTGGTCAAGTTCCTCGAGGACGTGGGCTATGCCGGAATGCGGCACTTCGACTCGCACGCGTACCGCACCGAGGATTTCGACGGCGTGAAGGACTTCGCCCGCGGTTCGATGCGCACCTATCTCATCTACAAGGAGAAGGCCCGCCGGTGGGGCGAGGACCCGGACATCCGATCGCTGCTGGCGGAACTCGCGGACGTCCCCGGCGGCGGCCTGCCGCCGTCCGGCCCCTACAGCCCGGCCACGGCCGAGGCGCTCAAGGCCCATCGCTTCGACAGAGCCGCGCTCGGCGCGCGAGGCCTCAAGTACGAGCGGCTCGACCAGCTCACGCTCGAAGTGCTGCTCGGCGTCAGATAGAAAGGAACGCGCCCATGTCCCGAAGCGCTCATCGCGTCGCCCGATCCATCGCGCTGGCTGCCGGCGTCGCGGCCCTGGCGGCGGGCCTCTGGGCGGCCGTCGCGCCGCTCCACGCCCAGCAACCTGTGTGGCGCGTCAACGACCGCGAGTATTTGGAGCGGCGCGGCGCCAACGTCTTCGTGTTCAGCAGCCAGTACAACGGCATGTTCTTCGACGAGAAGACGGCGGGCGTCGAATTCATCCATCACGGCGTGCGCGTGGCCACCGGCGGCGCCGTCCGGCTCAAGCCCGCCCCGGAGCAGTGGGATCAGATCCCGAGGCTCGTCGACCGCAAGGTGGACAAGGCCGCCGGGACCATCGAGGTGACCCTCCGCTACGACGACTTCGATTTCAACGCGCGGCTGATCGTGGCGCCGGACGGCGAGGCGGTCCGTATCGCCGTCGTCCTCGACAAGCCCGTGCCGGAGAAGCTCCAGGGCCGCGCCGGCCTGAACCTGGAGTTCCTGCCGTCGCGCTACTTCGAGCGCACGTACCTCGCCGACGGCCGCCCGGGCATCTTCCCGCGTTACCCCTCGGGCCCGGCCGCCGTGAAGCCGGCGTCCACGCAGATCCGTCAGTTCGAAGGCTACTCGACCTTCGACGATCGCGGCCGGAACGAGTACGTCGAGCCCGACCCGATCGCGTCAGGGAAGACGTTCGTGTTCGCGCCCGAAGATCCCGAGCGCCACGTGACCATACGCGCGCTGTCCGGCGACCTGCAACTGGTTGACGGCCGCAACGTCGCCCAGAACGGGTGGTTCGTCGTCCGCTCGATCCTCCCGCCGAATGCCACGGGCAAGGTGGCGGAGTGGAGCGTGCTGCCGCACACGATCCCGAGATGGACGCGCACGCCGGTCGTCGGCCATTCGCAGGCGGGCTACGCGCCGGCGCAGAAGAAGGTGGCGGTCATCGAACTCGATCCGAACGACGCGCCTCTCGCCACGGCATCGATCTTCGAGGCCCCGGCCGACGGCAAGCCCGTCGAGCGCCTCACGGTGAAGGTCCAGCCGTGGGGCACGTATCTCCGGTACGCCTACGCGACGGCCGACTTCAGCGCGATCGACAAGCCCGGGCTCTACTTCATCCAGTACGGCGCGCAGAGGACGGCGGCGTTCCCCATCGCGCCCGGCGTCTTCGAGACGATCTGGCACCCGACGGCGGATGTCTGGTTCCCCGTGCAGATGGACCACATGTTCGTCAACGAGGCCTACAAGGTCTGGCACGCGGCGCCGCACCTGGACGACGCCCTGCAGGCGCCGGTGAACATCCAGCACTTCGACGGCTACCGGATGGGGCCGACGACCGAAACCCGGTTCGCGCCGCTCGAGCGCATTCCGGGGCTCGACATCGGCGGCTGGTTCGATGCCGGCGACTTCGACATCCAGACCGGGTCGCACGCGGCAGCCATCATGAGCCTCGTCGAGACCTGGGAATCGTTCAGGCCGATGCGCGACCAGACGCTCATCGACCAGCCCGCGCGGTTCGTCGACCTCCATCGCCCCGACGGCAAGCCCGACATGCTGCAGCAGATCGAGCACGGCACGCTCGCCGTCGTAGCGCAGCACCGGGCCTTCGGCCGGGGCATCCGCGGCATCGTCGACAGCCACCTCCACCGGTATCACCACCTCGGCGACGGGTCGACGCAGACCGACAATCTGATCTGGGACCCGTCGATGAAGCCCTACCAGGCCACCAGCACGCACAGCGGGACGCCCGACGACCGGTGGGCCTTCACGGCGCGGACACCGTCGACCAACTACCAGTCGATTGGCGCCCTCGCCGCAGCCAGCCGCGCGCTGCGGGCCTTCAACGACGCGCTGGCGGACGAATGCCTCGCGCTCGCGCGGAAGTCGTACGCGGAGGAGCGCCAGCTCGCGATCGCGTCGCCCGGCACCGGGCCCGAGGGCGCCTTCGGACAGGGCGCCGAGCTGACCGCCGTGCTCCAGCTGATGATCACGACGAAGGAGCGGGCGTTCGCCGACCGCTTCAACGAACTCATCTGGCCGGCGCTTGACCGCGCAGCCGGCATGAGCCTGCGGGCCGCCATCGCCGCACTTCCGTACCTCGACCCGGCGGCCGCGCAGCGCCTCAGGCCCTACGTGGAGAAGTACAAGGCCGACATGGACGGGCTGCTGAAGCAGAATCCCTACGGCGTGCCGATTGGCACCGGCGGATGGGCGGGCAACCAGGGCGTCATCGGCTGGGCCACCACCGCCTACCGGCTGCACAAGGCGTATCCCGATCTCGTTGGACCGGACTACGTCTTCCGCGGCCTCGCGTACATCATGGGCACGCACCCGTACTCCAACCTGTCGTTCGTGTCCGCCGTGGGAACCCAGCCGAAGAAGCTGGCCTACGGGAGCAACCGGGCCGACTTTTCCTTCATCGCGGGCGGTGTCGTGCCCGGCGTGCTGGTGCTGAAGCCCGATTTCCCCGAGAACATGGACGACTGGCCGTTCCTGTGGGGCGAGAACGAGTACACCGTGGGCATCAGTGCGCACTACATCCTGCTGGCGCACCAGGCGAACGATTTGCTC
>Ga0316622_100001032_pt1 | contig 17506 bp, 14 predicted proteins | sample OWC_Aug_OW2_C1_D_FD_207646 | JGI IMG/M metagenome (GOLD analysis project Ga0316622, IMG submission 207646) | Wetland soil microbial communities from Old Woman Creek delta, Ohio, United States - OWC_Aug_OW2_C1_D5_C | ecosystem: Environmental > Terrestrial > Soil > Wetlands | place: USA: Ohio... | reverse complement strand
ATCTCCTCGGGGGCGTGCGGCCCCGCCAGCATGAACGTGTTGGTCATCCGCGGCATGGGATGATGGGCGTAGCTCTCCCGGCGTCCGTTGCCGGTAGGTGTCATTCTCATTAGGCGAGCGTTCAGCCGGTCCTGCAGGTAGCCCTTCAGGACCCCGTCCTCGATGAGCACGTTCCGCTGGGTCGGCGTCCCCTCGTCGTCCACGTTGAGCGACCCGCGCCGTCCCGGGATCGTCCCGTCGTCCACTACCGTGCACAGACTGGAAGCCACCCGCGCACCCAGCCGCCCACTGAACGCGGATGTTCCCTTCCGGTTGAAATCACCCTCCAGGCCGTGGCCCACCGCTTCGTGCAAGAGGATGCCCGGCCAGCCGGGGCCCAAGACCACGTCCATCGTCCCGGCGGGCGCCTCTTCCGCCTCAAGATTCACGATGGCCTGTCGGGCGGCCTCGCGTGCGAAGCGGGCAAACCGCTCGCCGTCGAGAAAGAAGCCGTACTCCGCCCGGGCGCCGCCGCCGAAGGTGCCCATTTGTCGGTTTGGCGCCCCATCGCGGGTATCCTCGGCGATGCACGTCACGTGCAGGCGGCAGAGCGGGCGGGCATCCCCGACGACCCAGCCTTCGGAGGTGGCCACCAGGATCAACCGGTTCTCGCTGGCCACGCTGGCCATCACCTTGGTGATCCGGGGATCGTAGGCTCGGGCGATCCGATCGATCTCACCCAAGAGCTCGATCTTCGCCTGAATCGGCACGTCGGTTGGGGGTGTCCCGACCGGGTAGAGGTTTCGAGGGGCGATCCGGGAATCCCGGACGGCAACGCTCGCCGACCCTCCCGCCTCGGCGGCGATGTAGCGGGCACGCTCCGCGGCCAACTGGAGCGCCGAGACGGTGATCTCATCCGAGTAGGCGAAGCCGGTCTTCTCCTCGGCGGTGGCCCGGACACCCACGCCCTGGCTGATGCTCTTCGCCGCCTGCTTGACGATCCCTTCTTCCAGGCCGATCTCCTCGTTCACCCGGTACTCGAAGTAGAGGTCCGCATAGTCGATCCGCTTTCCAAGCACCGTCCCGAGGGTCCGCTCCAGGGTCCCCTCGGTGAGGCCGAACCGCTCCAGGAAGAATTTCTCGGGAACCTGCATCTCGTCGGTCATCGCGTCACTCTCGGCTCCCCGTCCTCTGCGCGCTGCTCCTATCCGCCGTCCGCTCGTCCCCGTCTTCAACAGCTCAGCACTGTCTTCTGTTCCTGTTCGCTGCCCGCTGCCTCCTGCTCCCTGCCAGCCGCATTATCCTGTCTTCTCCTCAGTGCACCGTCCGCACCCGCTTGGTCATGAAGTCCATCAGGAGGTAGCGGCCCAGCGTCATGGGGGTGGTGAAATAGGCCTTGCCCCGGCAGATCTCCGACACCTTCTGGACGAAGGCGACGAGGTCGTAATCCCGGGCCAGCATGAACGTGTTGATCAGGATGTCCGACCGGCGGCATTCGGTCACTTCGCGGAATGTCTCCTTGAGGATCCAGGGGTCCAGCCCCATGGCGTTCTTGTAGATGCGCCCATCCGGCATCGTCATCGCGGACGGCTTGCCGTCCGTGATCATGATGATCTGCCGCATGTCCTTGCGCTGGCGGCTCAGGATGCGTCGGGCCAGCCGCAGGCCCTCCTGCGTGTTGGTGTGGTACGGCCCGACCATGACCCGGGCAAGCTGGCCGACGGGAACCTCTTCGGCGCTGTCGTGGAACAGCACCACGTTGAGCGTGTCCCCGGGGTACTGCGCCCGGATCAGATGCGCCAGGGCCAGGGCCACCCGTTTCGCCGGGGTGAAGCGGTCCTCCCCGTACAGGATCATGCTGTGGCTGCAGTCCAGCATGAGGACCGTGGCACAGGAGCTCTGGTACTCGGACTGGTGGACCAGGAGGTCGTCGTAGTCCAAGAGCAGCGGGCTGGCCAACCCCTCGCGCCGCACCGCCCGGAGCAGCGTGCCGGGAATGTCCAGATTCAGCGCATCGCCGAACTCGTACTGCTTGGGCGCCTCGGACGCCTCGACCCCCGTGGACAGCTCCTGCGTGTCGTGTCGGCCCACGCTGCTGCGTCCCAGCGAGGACAAGAGATCCCGCAGCGTGCGGTACCCGAGGAAGTCGATCGCCTTGTTGGTCAGCTCGAATTTGACGGCTCCGCTCTCTGCGTCGGAGCCCGCCACGTAGCCCTGCGGGGTCGCTTGGGGCGCGTCTGCCTCCTGCCCCGGCAGCGTGATGTAGCCCTCCTCCAGCATCCGCTCCAAGAGCGCCTTGAGGATCTGATCCAGCTGCTTCTTGCCCTCGCTCTCCTCCCCCTCCAGCCAGTCCTCGATGTCCTCGTAGCGGATCTGCCCCCCGCTGGCCAGGGCCTGCAGGATCGCCCGGTAGAGATCCTGCAGATCGCGACCCTCGCCGTTCTCATCGAGGTACTCGTCCATGAATCGATTCTGGAAGCCGCTCTGGAGCAGGTAGTCGCCCAGCTCGCCGAACAAGTCTTCCAGGCTCAGACTGTCCCACCACTTTCCCGTGTATTGGCTGTACCGCGTGATCGGCATCTTCGTCTACCTGCTCAGCCGGAACGAGTCACCGCAAGACGCACAAAACGCGCAAGCCGTTCTTGGTCATCTTCCCATCCAGCAATCCGCATTCCGCAATCCGCATTTCAGTTAAAGTGCCTTCGCTTGGCCCCCGCCGGGACGCCTTGCTGCTCTTCGCGCGGAGCCTTCCGCTCCGCCCTTGGGCTTCCCGTGTAGCCGCGCTGCTCCGTCCGATCGATCTTCTGCTGGACGTGGAGGCCCTCCAGGATGAACTCGCAGGCCGAGGCCGTGAGCGCCGGATCGCTATCCTCAGGGACTCCCAGAATGACCGTGGTGTCCACGAGGCCCGGCACCTTCTGGAAGAAGCGGACTGCGTCGGCGGCCGGGGTCGTGTCGCCGACCTTGACGGCACCGCCTTGGTCGAACCAGGCCACCGTCTCTTTGGTGGGCGCGTTCCCCAGTCGGCCCGCGAAGACCCGTCCCAACGCCTCCTTGATCAGGGTCGTGGCGATCACGTCGCCGCCCTTTAACTCCCCCTCGTACTCCAGCTCCAGCTTGCCGGTGATGGACGGCATGGCCGCGTATACATCGGACGGCCGCGGCACGATGGTGCGTTCGGCATTGAGCACCGCGCGCCGCTCCGCGCTGCTCAACACGTTTTCCAGGCACGAGATGGGCAGCCGCTGACTGACACCGGACCGACGATCGATGTGCTTGCTCTCCCGGGCAGCAAAGGCGATCTGCTCCACCACTTCTTGAATGAAGTCTGGGACCACGAGACGGCCGTCCGGGTAGCGGCGGATCCAGGCCTCCTGCTCGGTGATCGCCATGCCGTGCGCCACGTCCACCGGATAGTGGGTCCGGATCTCGGAGCCGATGCGGTCCTTGAGCGGCGTGATGATCTTGCCGCGAGCCGTGTAGTCCTCGGGGTTCGCGGAGAAGACGAGGGCGACATCCAGCTTCAGCCGGACCGGGTAGCCTTTGATCTGGACGTCTCCCTCCTGCATGATGTTGAAGAGACCCACCTGGATCTTCCCCGCCAAATCGGGCAACTCGTTCATCGCAAAGATCCCGCGGTTCGCCCGGGGAAGCAGGCCGTAGTGGATGGTGAGCTCGTTGGACAGGTCCAGGCCGCCCCGCGCCGCCCGGATGGGATCCACATCGCCGATGATATCCGCAATGGTCACGTCCGGCGTGGCTAGCTTTTCCACGTAACGCAGCTCCCGGGGTAGCCACGCGATCGGGGTTTCGTTTCCTTGCTCGGCCACACGCTCCCTGCAGGCCCGACAGAGCGGCGCATAGGGATTGTCGTTGATCTCGCACCCGGCGATCATGGGAACCTCATCATCCAGAAGGCCTACCAAGCTCCGCAGTATGCGGCTCTTCGCTTGTCCGCGCAGCCCCAGCAAGATGATGTGGTGTCGCGAGAGGATGGCGTTGACGAGTTGGGGAATCACCGTCTCCTCGTACCCAATTACCCCGGGAAAGAGCGGCTCTTTGCGCGCGAGCTTCTCCAGCAAGTTCTCGCGCATCTCGTCCCGCACCGACCGTACGGCGACCCGCGCCTCGCCCCATCGGCTCCGCCGCAGTTCCCCCAGGGTCCTCGGTCGCTGTTCCAATTTGTCCGTAGCCATGCGCTTTTTCCTTCCCTAAAGACACGGAAAGCCCTCGATCGGTTCCGAGGGCCGCCCGCGAATTCACCCGCCGTCACTCCTGTATGACTCGGAGTGTAGGGAGCCTACCGAAAGTTGTCAAAACAATTTCAGGAAACGAGCCACGAGCCGAGAGCGGTAGGCGGCTGAAGAACTTGTGCCGGCCGCGCCGCTAACCCTTCATCGCCCCGGCGGTCAGGCCCTTGATGAGGTGCTTTTGGAGGAAGGTGAAGAGGATGGCCACAGGGATCGTGCTGATCACGACGCCGGCGGAAAGTTGACCCCACTGGACCTCGTACTGGCCGGCCATGTACAGGAGGCCCGCCGAGAGCGTCCGCATCTCGGTGCTGCTGGTAAACGTGGTCGCAAACAGGAGCTCACTCCAGGAGGACACGAAGGCGAAGATGGCGGTGGCGGCGATGCCCGGCGCTGCTAGAGGCACGATGATCCGCAGCATGGCACCAAACCGGCTGGAGCCGTCGATCATGGCGCTCTCCTCCAGCTCGCGCGGGATGCTCTCGAAGTAGCCGACCAGCATCCAGACCGTGAAGGGCACGGTGAAGGAGAAGTTGGAGTAGATGAGCGCCTGGTACGTGTCGATCAGGCCCAGCGCATACCACTGGGACAGGAGGGGCGCGATCAGCAGGACAGCGGGGAACATCTGGGTGGCCAGGAAGACCAGCATCAGGGTGTTTTTGCCGATGAACCGGAAGCGCGCCAGAGCGTAACCGGCCGAGGTGGAGATGACGATGGTGGCCACCATGGTGACCGAGGAGACCCACAGGCTGTTGCCAAAGAAGGTGCTGAACGGGGTGAGGCGGGAGGTCCAGGCATCCACATAATTCGAGAACGTGGCGTGGGTGGGGATGTAAGTAATGGGCGTGGCGTACAGCTCCACCCGGGTCTTGAGGGACGCCGAGAAGGCCCAAAGGAACGGCCCCATGGCAAAGAGCGTCATGATCGCTAGTCCGATCCAAAGGAGCGGGCCACCCAGGATACGCTCTAGGAGATCCCCAGACCGATGCCTTTTCATCCCGATACCGACTCCACACCCTTCGTGAGTTTCAAGTAGCACGCCGTAAAGACCAGCATGATGACCAACAGGATCACCGACAGCGTCGCGGCGTAGCCAAAGTCCAGATCCGTGTACGCCGTGAGGAGCGTGTAGCTCGAGGTGATCTGCGTCGCGTTCGCCGGGCCGCCGCTGGTCATGACGAAAATCAGGTCGGCGTAGTTAAATGTCCAGATGATGCGGGTCGCCGTGGCGACCACGATGATGGGCCGCAGCATGGGGAGCGTCACGCTCCAGAACCGCTGGGTGACACTGGCCCCGTCCACCGTGGCCGCCTCGTACACCTCGTCCGGGATGGACTGGAGGCCTGCCAGGATCATGATGGTGAAGAACGGGATCCCGCGCCAGATGTTGGCAAAGATGACGCTGGCCATCGCGAAGGTCGGCTGGCTCAGCCACGCGATCGGCACGGTGAGCAATCCCAGGCGTCTCAGGATGTCGTTGATGGGGCCATAGTTCGGCTGGTACAGGTACTCCCACACCAGCCCGACGACCACACCGGGGATGATCCAGGGGAGTAGGTTGAGGGTCCGGAAAAATGCGCGCCCCTTAAAGCTGGCGTTCAGGAGCAGTGCGCCCAAAAAGCCCAGCACAAACTGGACACTGACCGAAAAGAAGACCCAGACGAATGAATTCTGTAGCGTCAGCCAGAACGTTGGATCATGAATCATGCGCACGTAATTGCCGAACCCGATGAAGTGATAGTCTTGTGGGCGGGACAGGACGTTTTGATAGAGGCTCATATGGATGGCCTTGAGGATGGGGAACACGACTGTGCCGCCGAGGCAGACGGCCGCCGGCAGGAGGTAGGCGTAATTCGCGAGAGTTTCGCGCGTGGCGCGAGAGAGGAACACCCGTGGCGCGGGCACGGCAACGCTGGCATCCCTGTTCACCCGAGAAGCTCCCACGCTGACCCTGGTGAGGGATGGCCCCGGAGATCGCTGGAACGACCTCCGGGGCCAGGGAGGAAACAGCCCTCTACGCCATGTTCTTGGTCAACATCTCGGCAAACTTGTCCAGACACTGCTTCGGTGTGAGTTGGCCGACGAACGCCTGCTGGAATATCGGTACACCCTCCGAATCGAGCTTTCCGCCCCATCCCGGGTAGGCCAGGTATGGGCTCACGATCGAGAACGGGAAAGACTTGACGAAGCCCGCGTACGCGGCCCCGGTATATGGCGGGCGCTCCAAGAGGTTCTGCCGGGTCGGGAGAAGCCCGAGAGTCTTGGCATAGTCGAAGTGCGGCTCGTCGTCCATCAGCCACGCCATGAATTTCCAGGCGCCTTCCTTGTTCTTGGCCGCCTTGAACATGGTGAGCGTTTCGGAGAAATAGAAGGATGCGCGCTTCTTGGCGGGGCCGACGGGGATAGGCAGGGTGGCGAAGTTCGGCTCTCCCACGAACTTCTTCTGTTCTTCGACCGAGCCGGAATTGTGGAGGTACATGCTTGTGACGCCGCGACCGAAGCCCTCGACGATCTGGCGATACGCATCCGTCGGGGCGCTGGGCGGAGTGACCTTGTGCTTCCGCAACAGATCGATGTACCACTCGAAAGCCTCGACGGCCTCCTTGGAGTTGATGACCACCTTGCCGTCCTTCAGGACCTGGGCGCCGTTGCCGTACAAAAACTCGGTGGCGTACAGGACGGCCCACGTGCCGCCCCCGCGCATCCCGAAACCGTACTGGTTCTTCTCCGGCTTGGTGAACCCTTTCGCCAAGGTGAGGAACTCATCCCAGGTCCAGTCCTCTTTCGGCATCTTCAGGCCGTATTCTTTCACCCGGTCCGTCCGGACGAAGACGGCATCGTTCGTGAGGGCCCAGGGGAACGAGACGATCTTCCCTTTGACCGTCACCGTCTGCCAGGCCGTGGGTGTGGTGGCCGCGTAGTGCTTCCAGCCCTTGATCTGACCGGTCAGGTCCTCCAGCGCCCCCATCCCGTCGAACTCGCCCAGCCAGTTGTCCCACATCATGCTCAAGTCCGGCGGATTTCCCGCGGCGATGGAAGTGACCAGCTTTTGCCGTGCCTGGGCCTGCGGCACGAACTCGACCTTGACCTCGACCTCCGACTGCGCCTTGTGGAAGCGGTCGATGAGCGATTCCACGAGGGAAATCCGGAGTGGCTCCGGCACGCTGAACTGGAATCGAACGGGTGCGGCGCCAAAGGCCTTCCTCGGGGACAGGAACGGACCTTCCTGGGTAAGGTCCACGGCCGCGATGGCCCCCGAGGCGGCCACGGTCTGAAGGAATCTCCGCCGCGACATTCGCTGTTTGTCATCCATGGCTACTCCTCCTTCTCACGCTAGGCCTAAACAACAGGCACAAAGTGGCGGCCAGCTTTCAGCCGCCGTTTTCCGACCACCGGAAACCGGAGCAATCACTCGGGGACCATCGCAGGTCATCGTCCCCTGCATCCGATGGATAGGTCCGCAGGCTTCATGGGTGACGGATGCATGGTGGGCAGCTATCCCGAGGACTCGATAGAAGGAAGGTTTGGTCAGCGTAGACTGGTGACTTGGGTGGGCGACGACCGGAGGTCGAGGACTGGACGCCAGCGCCTCGAACGCGGTCAGGGAATTGGACAGGGACGTGTTTTCCACCGCCACTCCCCTGCGTGCATTGTCATCATGCGAACAGGACATCCGCACAATGTGTCTCCATGCTTTACGTAACACCGCTGACGCCGCCTTGTCAAGCGTCGCGTTCTCTTGCCCGCACCCCCCCCTTGAAGCCCCTGGCTGAACATAGATCCACCCCTTTGGGCCCACACTCTCAGGGGCGGCCGTGTGGACTCCGGCAGCGGGAAAGTCAGGCGACCGGTGTCCTCAACGGTTATCCTATTCAGGCGAAGCCCTGCGGCAAGCCATTGCGGGGACCCTTGCCTTTCTGTTAGTCTCTCCAGACCGCGGGTGGTTATCTACCCTTTCCCGAAGGAGCAGGCCCATGACGGCACACGGCAGTGGCAGAGAGCGCAGTGTTGCTGGGACGGCGGGCGCAGCGTCACTCGCCGTTCGGGGCGGACAGGTTTTCGATCCCGTCGCCGCACGATTCAGCCGCCTCGACATTCTCGTGTCGGACGGGAAGGTGGCCCGGATGGCGCCCACTATCGAGGTGCCCGCAGGCGTCCAGATCGTCGACGCCTCCGGACTGATCGTGACCCCCGGCCTCGTGGATTGCCACGTGCACGCCTTCCGCTGGGGCCACCTGATCAGCCTGGACGTGGACCCCGTCTCGAGTCAGAGCGGCGTCACGACCTTCGTGGACGGCGGATCCGCAGGTTCGCTCCACTTCATGGCGTTCCGGCGGTTCGTCATCGACCACATCCGATCCAACCTCTATGCCTTGCTCAACGTGTCGGCGGTCGGCCAGACCGTGGACGGCCTCAAGGGCGTGGATGCCTGGGAGAACGACGATCTCCGGTTCCTCCACCTCGATTCGGCCGTTGAGACGGTGGAGAAGAACTGCGACCTGATCGTCGGGATCAAGGTCCGCATCCACACCGGACTCACCTCGCTCCTTCCCATAGCCGCGGCGCGGGCGCTGGCCGAAGCCGTGGGACTGCCGCTGGTGGTGCACCTGATGAAGGCGCCGCCCGTCTTTGCGGACCTCCTCCCCTACCTCAAGGCCCGTGACGTGGTCACGCACATGTACCACCCCGGACCCGGCGGTCTGGTGGACCGACGCGGCAGGATCGCCCCAGAGTATCTGGAGGCGCGGAAGCGCGGCGTCCTTTTTGACACGGGGACGGCCCGGTTCCACACCTGCCATCCGGTGGCGCGAGCGGCCATTGCCGAGGGGTTCCTCCCCGACACGATCTCGACGGATCTGTGCCTGACCAATTACCAGCACATCACCATTGACATGCCGACCACCCTGACGAAGTTCATGGCGCTGGGCCTCTCCTTGGAGCAAGTCCTGCAGCGGGCAACGATCGAGCCGGCCAAGTCGCTCCCCGCGGAGCGCGGCCATGGGCGGTTGGCCGAGGGGCTCGCGGCGGACATCGGCCTCTTCGCCATCGAATCCGGGGAGTTTAGCTACGAGGACTTTTTCGGAAACACGATAAGGGCGGGGCGGCGTCTGGTCTGCCGCGGCACCATCAAGGACGGTCGGCTCCTCACTCCGGAGGCGCAGGAGCCCATGCCTCTGAGCTTCATGCGGAGGTAGCCGGATGCGAAAGAGCAGCAGGCAGGCGGCAGCGGGCAGCGGACTGGGAGCGAAGAAGAAGCTGTCAGCGATCAGCTGTCAGCTTTCAGCGCTACGCGCGGTGGAATTCCACAGTCCCAAGCTGACCGCTGACTGCTGAGTGCTGATCGCTTCGAACCCTGCGGCAGCAGGCAGAGAGCAAAGGGCAAAGGGCAACGCGCAAATAGCCAAGGGCAAAGCGCCAAACGCTATGCGCTTAGCGCCATGCGCCGGTGGCAAGAACAGCAGGCAGGCGGCAGCGGGTGGCGAACGCGAGGGGGAAAGGAAGGTGGCATGAACCTGTTCAAGCAATACGCGCCGAAAGACGGTTACACGCCTCTGGTCAAACCGGGCAAGGACGGCATCGAGTTCTTGGAAGAGGGGGTGCTGCGGCTCGCTGCGGGCGGCGCTTACCGAAGCGTCAGCGAAGGATGCGAGCTCGTCATCGTCTTGCTGGGTGGCCTGGCAAACGTGACGGTCGGCGGGACGGAGTTCCTCTCCATCGGTGGCCGGGCGCACGTGTTTGCCGGGCGGGCGACCACGGTCCACATTCCGCCGGGCCACAAGTTCAAGATCGAGGCGGTCGGCGCCGTCGAGGCAGTCCTGGCCAAGTGTCCCAGTGACCTGGCCGGAGAGCCCCGTCTCATCGGACCCGAGAAGGTGAAGGTCTCCACGCGCGGAAAGGACGCTTGCGAGCGGCAGGTCCACGACATCATCGATGCGAACTTCCCCTCCAAGCGACTGCTGGTCGGCGAGACCTTCAACGCCCCCGGGAAGTGGTCCAGCTATCCTCCGCACAAGCACGACCGGAACGCGCCGCCGGAGGAGACCCGCATGGAGGAGATCTACTTCTTCAAGATCAACCCGGCCCAGGGCTTCGGCTTCCAGCGCGTGTACAGCCCGGAGCAGAAGCTGGATGAGACCTTCGTCATCCGGGACAACAGCCTGGTCAAGCTGCCCTGCGGGTACCACCCCGTAGCCGCTGCGCCCGGCTATGCGCTGTACTACCTCTGGATCCTGGCCGGCGAGCCGCGGAAGTACATCCTCTACGATGACCCCGACCACCAGTGGGTCAAGGACCTGTAGGCCTTGACGCACTCGCCTTACGCTCGGGGGTTTGCGGCGTATGGCATCCCGCCGCCGAGGCAGGCAGGAGCACACGCCGAGATGAACGCACGCGGCGGACGTCTTAGCGAGGCGGCTTCGCGAGCGCGGAACGTGTGGTAGCGATGATAGCCGCGGCGATCTCTCCAGGGAGCTTGGCCGCGGCCAGGGCGGCCGACAGACGCCGGCCGTGTTCTACCGCGCTCTTGACCGCCGGGGGCAACGCGCCGAGGCGTGGTGGCGTGCGCCTCCGGAAGAGCTGGGCGAAGGCGTACACGACTTCCGGGATCGTAGACACGGTGGCAAACTGGCCCAGGCCGGCCACGAGTGGACTGTCGCAGCCCTGAACCAGGCTGCGGCTGTCGGACTTGTAGAGAACGACCGCTTTCCCCGCCATCCACGCCAGCGCCGCTTCCGCCACCGCGCCTTCGTCGGGAACGCGGCCGTTCAGGTTCACGACCAACCCCTGACAGCGGTAGACCACTTCGAAGACATTCAGCCGGAAGATGGCCAGTTGCACCATGCGGCTCGCCTCTGAGGCGTCGTAGCCCCCTTGCAGCAGCTCGCGTCGGACCGCGGCAAAGACGAGGCCGTCGCGATGGGGCAGAAACGTGGGGAAGCCCGCGCCTTCCAACGCCTTGGCGATCTCCGCCATCTCCATCTGCTCGGCCCGGTTGAACAGCGGCCCTGCGCAGTAGATGCGCGGGCGCGCCCCGGTCCTCCGTGACCCCTTCGCGTTGCGTTCGCCGGTTTTCATGGTGTGCCCTGGGGACAGGCCCCGGAGGAGAAGCCGTCAGTTCTCCCGTCCGGAACCGCGCTCGCTGGGGGTGTTGCGGTCGGAGAGCCGCGTGAGGACCCCGACGAGGTGGTCTTGCACCAACGACAGCCGTGCCGGAACCTCCACACATTCCAAGATTTGCTGACGGGCCTCCGTCTCCGTGATGGCAACCCCGGCAATCCGATCCACGATGATGCCCGGATCCTTGACCCCGCTGAAGATCTTCGCCATCTCGCCTTGGCCTTTATTGACCTCGGCCAGGATCCTCAAATAGAAGACCTTCAGCCGGTCCACGCGGAGTGACAGCGCGTCGGGCCTCTCATCGGTGTACCGATCCGCCAAAGGCTTGGCGCGCACGACGCGGTAGGGTAGATCCGGCGGCATCTCCGCGGTGATGCCGACACGCATCGTCCCCCGCACCAGGATGTTGAAACGGCCGTCGGGGAGCTTTTCGTGCTGGACGATTTCCCCTGCGCCCGCGATGGCATGGATCGGGGGGCGTCCGTAGTAGTCCTTCTCCCAGCCGGCTTTCAGGAGACCCATCGCCAAGCGCTTGTCGCCCGCCAGGCAATCCTGCACCATCTGCCGATAGCGGGGCTCGAAAATGTGCAAAGGGAGCATGGTGTGGGGGAACAACACCACGTCCGGTAGGGGGAAGATCGGAATTTGAATGACCGCACTCATAGGGAATCGCGTGTCGGAGAGGCACTGCGCGCAGCCAAGCCCGCGTAGGATACCATGCTAAGGCCGGGACGCAACACCCGCGTACCGGCCCCGCCATCCGCCCGAGGCTACATCAGACTTCGTACCAACCCGCCGTCCACCTGGACGGTGACGCCGGTCACATACCGGGCCCGCTCCGAAGCCAGGAAAGCGATCATGTTGCCCAGATCCTCGGGGTCACCGAACCGGCCCAGCGGAATGGTGGCCTCCCGGAGGCGGACGATCTCTTCTACGCTCTTCCCGGAGCGGTTTGACTGGAGCGCGAGCATCTCCCGCTGCCGGTCGGTCATGATCGCTCCCGGCAGGACGTTATTGACGCGAATGCCGTCCTTGGCCAACTCGAAAGACAAGGTCTTGGCAAGCCCGATCACGCCGGTTCGGATGGTGTTGGACAGGATCAGATTGTCCAGCGGTACCTTCACCGACGTGGATTGGAGATTGATGATGACGCCGCCTCCCGCACGTCGCATGAGGGGCAGCACCGCCCGGGTCATCCGAACGACGCTGAGCAAGGTGAGCTCGAAGGCCGCCTGCCATTCGACCTCCCCCAGACCGTCAAACGTCCCCGCCGGGGGGCCGCCGGCGTTGTTCACCAGAATGTTGACGGTCCCGTAGGCCTCGACGGTTCGGTCGACGATCCGCTGGATGTCTTCGGCCTTGGTGAGATCCGCCGGCACGGCCAACACCTCGGTCCCGGTGCGTGCCCGGATATGATTCGCCGCCGTCATCACGTCCGCCGCCGTGCGGGCGCACATCGTGATCCGGGCGCCTTCCGCTGCCAAGATCTCCGCCGTCGCCCGGCCGATCCCCCGACTGGAAGCCGTCACGACGGCGACCTTTCCCTTGAGTCCGAGATCCATAGCGGTCCCCTTTCCCATGAACATTCCTGTCAGTGCCGGCCTGCGAGTGCGCGAGGAAATTCTCCGCGCCGGAGGCGCGCGGGCCGGCGTTCGGGGGGGATTATACTCGCTACCAGGGCGTCTTCAAAACTCCACGATCGCCCCGACAAGCCTTCGCCGACCCACCGGTCCACGGTTTCCCTTGACAGGAGAAATCGGCTGGTGTTGAGTGCCCTTGGCCCGCGAGGGCAAAGTGACGCGCCTGCCGCTCCCGTGGAGCACGCCGGCCGCCCGGGTCCGCAGGCAGGACACCCACATGGAGGTAACTCATGAACCTGAAAAATCGTGTCGCACTCGTCACCGGCGCGTCGCGTGGCATCGGCGCGGCGACGGCGGAAGTCCTGGCGAGCCGAGGGGCGCAGGTCGCTGTCAGCGCCCGCACCGTGTCGGATCTCGATCAGGTCGCGGGTCGCATTCGCCGAGCGGGGGGAAAGGCCCTCGTCGTTCCCTGCGACGTCCTGGATCAGGTCCAGGTCGAGGCCATGGTCGGCGCAGTCATGACGGAATGGGGGCGGTTGGACATCCTGGTGAACAACGCCGGCATGGGAACGCCTACGATGCCGGTCGAGACCATTTCCCCGACGGATTGGGATCACACGGTGGCCTTGAACCTCAAATCAGCGTTTCTTGCCATCCGTGCGGCCGTCCCTGTCATGAAAACCCAGAAATCGGGTCGCATTATTAACGTCTCCTCCTTTGCCGGCAGAAACTTCAGCCGGATCTCGGGTCCCCAGTACAGCGCGGCCAAGGCGGGCATACTGGCCCTAACCAAGCACTTGGCGGTGGAGCTCGGCCCCTTCGGCATCGGCGTCAACTCCGTGGCCCCCAGCATTGTTCTGACCGCCCGGGTCAAGTCCAAGTGGGAGGCTCGTACTCAGGAGGAGCAGAAGACGATCCTTGCCGGGATCCCCCTGCGACGGCTGGCCCAGCCGGAAGAGGTCGCGACGGTCATCGCCTTCCTGGCCTCGGACGACGCCAGCTATGTGAACGGCGTCTGCATCGACATCAACGGGGGCAGCTACATGGTGTGACGGCTCGTCTTCTTGTTCTTGCACGACACGCACCCACGCACGGGGCAGCGTTCGATTCGGGCACCTGACAACCCGGGAATCCGTTGCCATAGCGTTGCCATAGCGGTTTGACACGCCTCGGGGTTCTTTATATACTCCGCCCGGCATGGGCGTAGTGTCGCCGCCAAACTCATAACCACGCAGCACACCCAGCACAATTGTTTTCGTCCATACACGACACTCGCAGGGAGGAGTAACACATCATGGCGACGCTCAATATCAAGTCCGCAGATCAATGCAAGTGGGATGGCGTGGCCCTGGGCGAGGTGATGCTCCGTTTCGATCCGGGAGACGTTCCCTTCGAGCGGGCCCGGAGTTGCCGCATCTGGCATGGTGGCGGTGAGGTCAACGTGGCGGAGGGTATGGCCTATTGCTTCCGCCTGCGCACCACGGTCCTCACGGCCATGGTGGAGGACGGCTTCGGCCGCAATATCGAGTGCCAGTTCAAGGAAGCGGGCGTGGACACCAGCCACATCATCTGGTTCAGCAACAGCGGGAAGGGCAAGTACGCCACCGACAAGAAAGGCAGTCTGATGAACGGCGTCAACGCCACATTCCGCGGTAAGGGCGTGGTACCGTCCAAGACCGAGTACTACCGGGCCCACACGCCCGTGCGCGAGGTGGGGAGCGAGGACTACGACTTCGATACCTTGTTCGGCAAGGAGGGCGTCCGCTGGGCCCACACGGGCGGAATCTACAGCCTGCTGTCACCCAAGACGGCCGAGACCGCCGTCGAGTACTTGAAGAAGGCCGGCCAGTACGGCACGCTCCGCTCCACCGACCTGAACTACCGGGCCAACGTGGAGCCGAACAAGGACCGCGCCCGCGAGATCAACCGGAAGATCGTCCCCCACGTCGAGTTCCTGGTGGGGAACCAGAGCGACTTTGACGACGCCCTGGGTTACACCGTGGATGTGCCCAGCAACGCGACCATGGAGCAATTCCTGGAGTGCTATGTCACGCTGCTCCGCAAGGTGGCCAAGGATTACCCGAACCTGAAGCTGATCGGGACGCAGCTTCGCGGCGCGCATTCCGCCGACCGCATCGACTGGGGCGCGGTGCTGTACGACGTAGCCGAGGACAAGCTCTATCAGGCCGCCATCCGCCGCAATATCGAGATCGCCGATCGCACCGGCGGGGGCGATTCGTTCGCGTCGGCGATCATCTCCGCCATCCTCAAGGGCAAGCCACTGGAGGAGGCGGTGGAGTGGGGCGCCGCCCACGGCATCCTGGTCCAGGAGACCCCCGGCGACACCACCATGGCGACACAGGCCATGGTCGAGGCCGAGGTAAAGCGCGGCAAGAAGGGCGGCGGGGTCAGCGCCCTGCGATAGCGGCCGAGCGTAGTTAAGGCGAGCGTAGTCAACAGGATCCGGCAAGACCAATTTTCGCCTGGGCTGCTCAAAAAGGTCTAGATGCAAGGCGGCGCGCCGGGTACCCATCCGTAGGATGGGTGCAGGCGCGAGGCGTACTTGGCCCGTACGTCGCAGCGTCGCGCGAGCGCGGGGGCACCCACCGGAGGTGGGTCACAGCAGATGGGCCTTTTTCAGCAGCCTACGAGGGAAGAGGAGACAGTCATGAACGACGGGTACACCCGAGATCCGAAACGGGTCGAGAAGCTCTTGCGGGAGAAGGGCGTCGTGGTCGTCATGGGTCGCGACCACGCCAAGACGCCGCAGGACGTGATCAACACGGTCCAGGGGATCTACGAGGCCGGCCTCATCGCCGAGGTCACCTTCCGGATTCCCGAGGGGATCCTGAAGGAGGCCATGAACGAGCTCCGTAAGCGCCGCGTGGAAAGCGTGAAGGCCCGCCCCGGCGACCCGATGCTCCTGGGCGTCGGGAGCGTCATCAACCCCCGCGAGCTGGAGACGGCCATCGAAATGGGCTTCGACATGATCGTGGGTCCCGACTCGGGGATGGGCGGCTGCCGCGAGCGCATCGACTTCGTCAAGATCGTTCGCGGGGCCAAATGCTTCGGCGTGCCGGGGGCCTTCTCGCCGTCCGAGTTCGCCTATTTCCTGGAACGGGAAGACGGCCTGGAGCCGGATGGCATCAAGATCTTCAATGCCAGCATCTACGGTCCGAGCGGCATCGGCGCCCTGCTCGCGCCGTACCAGAGGGACCGGCACAACGGCAAGATGATCATGCCCACCGGCGGCGTGAATGTGAAGACGGGCCCCGGCTTTCAGGAGCAGATCAGCAAGCGGGGGTACTGCCCGGTCCTCGGGATGTCCGCGCCCCTGGAACTCGTCACCGAGCGAAAGAAGCTCGGCGACCTGGACACCATCCGCGAGTCGTTGGCCAAGTTCAAGGCGGAGTTTGTCCCGTACAAGGCTGCGTAGTCGGCAGGATGCACGCCACACGGAAGAGCGGGGCTCACTTAGCCCGCATTGTTCGTGAGCGCGGCTCGCGAACAATGCGGGCTTATTGTCACATTTCGAGGCGGCACCCATTCCACGGGACGGGTACCCGGCGCCTCCCGGCCATGTGTGATCCCTCCGCGGGCCAGGAACGGTCAGCGGTGAGATAAGCCCGGATTTTTCGCGATCCCTTTGTGAATAATCCGGGCTAGCGAGGCGGCCATGAACACGACTGACCGATTCCTTCGGGTCCTGAATAGACAGCCGGCGGACCGCGCCCCCGTCGTCGGCGTGACGAGCGTGGTCACCGTTGACCTGATGCGGCAGTTGGGAACCCGTTGGCCGGACGCCCACCACGACCCCGAGCAGATGGTCCGCGCCGGCGCCGCCGCTCACCTCGTTTGCGGTCTGGAATCCGTCAAGGTGCCCTTCGACATGGCCGTGGAGGCGGGAGCCTTGGGGGCCGACATCGACTACGGGAGCGAGGCGACGCTCCCCAAGATCCGCGCGCCACGGTTCGACGAGCCGGAGGAGTTTGCGTTCGGCGACGACGTGCTGCTCAAGGGGCGGTATCCCGTCGTCCTGGAGGCCATCCGGATCGCGAGGGGCCGCTACGGAGAGGCAGTCCCCGTCATCTCCTCGATGCTGGGGCCGTTCACGCTCTGCGGTTGTCTCTTCGGCGTCGAGACGCTCCTGGTCTGGATGATCGAGGAACCGGAGAAGGTGAGGGCCGCCATGGCGACGGCCTCGCGTCTCGTGTCGCTGTATATCCGAGGACAGTTCGACGCCGGCGCGCACGTGGTCCAGATGGCCGAGCCCACCGCCTCCGGCGATCTCATCTCTCCCGGGCAATACCTCGAGCATGTGGCACCGCACCACCGAGAGTTGGCCGCCGCAACGAATCGCCCCCTGATCACGCACATCTGCGGCAACATCACTCGGCATCTTCCGCACCTGGCGTCGGTGGGCTTCCGCGGCGTCAGCTTCGACGCCAAGACGGACATTGCTGCGGCTCGAACCCACCTCAAGGGAAAGGCCGCTCTGATCGGGTACGTCCCCACCTCGCTCCTGCGCGACGGTTCCCCTGAGGAAGTCGGCGCGACCGCCCGCCAGTGCCTCACGGAAGG